>ERZ761602.1781-NODE-1781-length-37350-cov-11.397721_pt1 | contig 37350 bp, 38 predicted proteins | sample MGYA00512165_ERZ761602 | MGnify/ENA primary metagenome ERZ761602 (study PRJEB28899, sample SAMN02445085) | bioreactor sludge metagenome | biome: EBPR sludge; isolation source: Thorneside wastewater treatment plant | place: Australia: Brisbane, Thorneside...
CGCGGCACGCCCTTACGACCAGGAGCACTGGTGCCGCACGCTGGTGGACGGAATCGTCGGCGACCTGAGGCTCGCGGGCCGGGGCGCGCCGGGGCCGGCGCTACACTCCTCGACCCCCGCCCTGCCGGACGCCTGACATGCTGCCTGCCCTGAGACGTGCCTACCAGCGCCTGAAGCGCACGGTGCGTCCGACCATGGACACCCGCTTCCTGCAACATGTGTCCGGTGTCGTGCACGTGGGCGCGAACACCGGCCAGGAGCGCGCGGTCTACGACAGCTTCCGCATCCCGGTGCTGTGGATCGAGCCGATCCCCGAGGTGTTCGCGGCGCTGCAGCGCAACCTGGCCGGCTACGCGGACCAGCAGGCGATCCAGGCGCTGGTGGCCGACGTCGACGGCCAGGAAGTCGAGTTCCACGTCGCGAGCAACGATGGCGCGTCGAGCTCGATGCTCGCGCCGGCCCGGCACGGCGAGTTGTGGCCGTCGGTGACCTTCGACCGCACGCTGCGGCTGAGGACGCAGACGCTGCCCAGCCTGGTGAAGCAGCACGGCGTGGACATCCGCCGCTACGACGCGCTGGTCATGGACACGCAGGGTTCGGAGCTGCGTGTGCTCAAGGGCGCCGAGCCGCTGCTGTCGCAGTTCCGCTTCGTCAAGACCGAGGCCGCCGACTTCGAGTCCTACGTGGGGTGCTGCCGGCTCGACGAACTCGAGGCCTACCTGCGCACGCAGGGTTTCGAGGAGTACTCCCGCGTGCGCTTCCGCAATCAGGAGCCGGGCAAGGCGTACTACGAAGTCGTCTATCGCCGGCGCGGCGCCGGCTGATCCCGGCGCAGGCTCACCCGCTGCAGGACCCCCCTCGATGAAGCTTCACCTCGGCTGCGGCAAGCGGCACATCCCCGGCTTCGTGCACATCGATGCGGTCGACTACCCGCACGTCGATCACGTCGCGACCATCGACAACCTCGGCTTCATCGGCGACGGCTCGGTCGAGCTGATCTACAACTGCCACGTCCTCGAGCACTTCAAGCGCCGCGACGTCAAGCGCGTGCTGCAGGAGTGGCTGCGCGTGCTCGTGCCGGGCGGCACGCTGCGCCTGTCGGTGCCCGACTTCGCGCAGCTGTGCAAGGTCTACACGGCCACCGGCAACATCGACCTGGTGATCGGCCCGATCTTCGGCCGCCAGGACTACCTCTACAACATCCACTACAACATGTTCGACGAGGCGAGCCTGACCCGCCAGTTGCTGGAGGCCGGCTTCGTCGAGCCGCGGCGCTACGACTGGCGCGAGACGGAGCATGCGCACATCGACGACTACGCGCAGGCCTACATCCCGCACATGGACCGCGAGAACGGGGTGCTGGTCAGCCTGAACATGGAGGCCCGCAAGCCGGCCTGAGGCCGCGTCGCGGGCCTTGCTCCACCGGGGCCACGCCCCGGCCCTGCGCACGGCAGAACCTGCCGATGCCTCGACACCCCAAGGGGCCCCTCGGCGGGGGACCCCGCCCAGGCGCCCCCGAGCTCGCCGCCCGCGCGCGGGTTCTGCACGCCCTGCTGCACGCGAAGAATCTCCTTCAACCCGATGCATCCGCTCGGGCCCTGGCAACCCAAGGAAGGAGACCCATCATGTTGCGCTTCATCACCACGATCATCGTCGCCCTTGCCGCGCTCTCGGCGCAGGCTGCCGTCGACGTCAACAAGGCCAGCCAGGCCGATCTCGAGGGCATCCGCGGCGTCGGCCCGGCGCTGTCGGGCAAGATCCTCGAGGCCCGCAAGTCCGGCGAGTTCCGCCACTGGGGCGACTTCGTCGAGCGTGTGTCCGGCGTCGGCCCGGCGAGCGCCGCCCGCCTGTCGCAGGCGGGGCTGACGGTGTCCGGCGCGGCCTACGACGGCAGCGCGCCGGCCGCGAAGGGCCGCCCCGTCAAGGGCGGCGCGGCCGGCGAGCCGAAGCCCGCCAAGGCGGAGAAGGTGCAGAAGGCCGATTCGCGGAACGCCGCGCCGGCCCGCTGAGGGGCCATCCCCAGCCCTGCCGCTAGGGCGCGGGCCGATGCCCGGTTTCGCGCCCGGGCGGCAGGGGGTCGCAGGCGCGGGGCGGGCGCGCTGCCCTGCCGCTCGGGCCTCTCACGCACCCTCGACTTCGTAGACCACTTGCGCCAGGCCGCCCTGCGCGACCTGGCGCCAGCGCGCGAGCGCCTCGTCGCAGGGCCAGAAGCGGGCGTCGCTGCCCAGGTCGAGCTCGGCTGTCGCGTGCGGGCGCTGCAGCTGGATGCGCACGCCCAGCCCGTGCACCCGCTCACCGTGCTCGTCGTCGATGCGCCGGCCGGGCCAGGTCCGCAGCACGTCGGCCACCGGCGGAAGCCCGGCGCCGACCGAAACGGCGAGGTAACGCCCGAAACGCGCCCGCGCGGCCGGCAGGTCCCACACCTGCTGCACCGTGAAGCGCAACCCGCCGGAGAAGCGGTCGAGCTGGACCTTGCCTTGCGCGACGAGCAGCGCGTCGTCGACCAGCAGGTCGCGTTGCGCGTCCAGCACGTCCTCGTTGACGACCGCCTCGATCGCCGCCGAGCCGTCGTCGAGCCGGAAGAGCGCTGCACGCCCCCGCTGCCCGTTGACGACGCGCAGCCCCGCGACGATGCCGGCCAGCAGCTGCGGCTCGCGAGAGTCGGCCGCGTCGGCGATGCGCCGGCGGACGAAGCGCCGCACCTCGTCGCCGTGCTCGTCGAACAGGTGGCCCGACAGTACGAAGCCCAGGGCGGTCTTCTCGAGCATCAGGCGGTCGCGCAGGCCCAGCGGCTCGGCATGCACGAGTGCCGGCTCCTGCGTCGACGAGCCGTGTGCGTCGGCCTCGTCCGGGCCGAAGTCGAACAGCCCGCCCTGCAGCGCGTTGACGTCCTGCGCATCGGCCCAGTCGAAGGCCAGCGACACGCTGGCCAGCAGGCCCGCGCGATCGGCGTGCAGCGAATCGAAGGCGCCGGCCTTGATCAGCGCCTCGACGACGCGCTTGTTGACGCGCTGCCGGTCCACGCGGGCGCAGAAGTCGAACAGGCTGCGGAACGGCCCCCCGCCCTGTCCTTCGCGGCCGGCGGTGCCGTCGCGGGCGGCGACGATGGCCTCGATGGCGCCCTGCCCCGTGCCCTTGACCGCACCGAGGCCATAACGCACGAGCTTGTCGCTGACCGGCTCGAAGCGGTGCACCCCGCGATTGACGTCCGGCGCCTCGAACTCGACACCGAAGCTGCGCGCGTCCTCCAGCAGCACCTTCAGCTTGTCGGTGTCGTCCATCTCCACCGTCATGTTCGCGGCGTAGAACTCCGCAGGACAGTGGACCTTGATCCACGCGGTGTGGTAGGCCAGCAGCGAGTAGGCCGCCGCATGGCTCTTGTTGAAGCCATAGCCGGCGAACTTCTCCATCAGGTCGAAGACCTCGTCGGCCTTCTCCGGCGGGATGTCCTGGCGCGCCGCGCCCTCGCGGAAGATGCCGCGGTGCTGCGCCATCTCCTCGGGCTTCTTCTTGCCCATCGCGCGGCGCAGCATGTCCGCGCCGCCGAGCGAGTAGCCGCCCATCAGCTGCGCGGCCTGCATCACCTGCTCCTGGTAGACGAAGATGCCGTAGGTCTCGGCGAGCACCTTCTCGAGCAGCGGATGGGGGTAGGCGATGTCCTCGCGGCCGTGCTTGCGCGCGCAGAAGCTCGGGATGTTCTCCATCGGGCCGGGACGGAACATCGCGTTCAGCGCGATCAGGTCCTCCAGCCGGCTGGGCTTGGCGTCTCGCAGCATGCGCTGCATGCCGCCCGATTCGAACTGGAACACGGCCTCGGTGCGACCTTCGGCGAAGAGCCGGTAGACCCGGGCGTCGTCCAGCGGCAGCCGCTCGTAGTCGAAGTCCTCCAGGCCCCTGCGGCGCGCGCGGATGAAGCTCTTCGCGAGCTCGAGGATGGTCAGCGTGGCCAGGCCCAGGAAGTCGAACTTCACCAGGCCGATGGCCTCGACGTCGTCCTTGTCGTACTGGCTGACCGCGCTGTCGCTGCCGGGCTGCTGGTACAGCGGGCAGAAGTCGGTGATGCGGCCCGGGGCGATCAGCACGCCGCCGGCGTGCATGCCGACGTTGCGCACGATGCCCTCGACACGCGTGGCCAGCGCGAGCAGCTCGGCCACCTCCTCGTCGGCCGCCTCGCGCTGCTCGAGCTCCGGCGCCTCCTTGCGCGCGTAGATGACGCTGTCGTCGGGCTTGTCGGGCAGCCTGGCCAGCGTGACCGTCTTGCCCGGCGGGGCCGGGATCAGCTTGGCGATCGAGTCGACGTGGCCGTAGCCCATCCCGAGCACCCGGCCGACGTCGCGCAGCGCGGCCTTGGCAGCCATCGTGCCGAAGGTGGCGATCTGGCTGACCGCGTCGCGACCGTACTTGCCCTTGACGTACTCGATGACGCGGTCGCGGTTGGCCTGGCAGAAGTCGATGTCGAAGTCCGGCATCGAGACCCGCTCGGGGTTCAGGAAGCGCTCGAACAGCAGGCCGTAGCGCAGCGGGTCGAGGTCGGTGATGCCCAGCGCATAGGCCACCAGCGAGCCCGCGCCGGAACCGCGCCCCGGGCCGACGGGGCAGCCGTGGTGGCGCGCCCAGTTGATGAAGTCGCCGACGATCAGGAAGTAGCCGGCGAAGCCCATCTTGACGATCGTCGCGATCTCGAAGTCCAGGCGCTTCAGGTAGTCCGCCCGCTTCACCTCGCGTGTCCCCTCGTCCGGGAACAGCTGCACGAGCCGCTGCCCGAGGCCCTGCAGCGACAGCTCGCGGAAGTAGTCCTCGATCGGCGTGGGCGTGCCGTCGGCGCGCAATGGCGTCGGGAAGTCCGGCAGCTGCGGCTTGCCGAGCTCGAGCGTCAGCGCGCAGCGGCGCGCGATCGCCGCGGTGTTGGCGATCGCCGAGGGCACGTCGGCGAACAGCCCGGCCATCTCGGCCTGCGTCTTGAAATGCTGCTCGCGCGTGAAGCGCCGCACGCGACGCGGGTTGGCGAGCGTCTCGCCCTCGGCGATGCACACGCGCGCCTCGTGGGCCTCGAAGTCGTCGGGCTCGAGGAACTGCATGGGGTGCGTCGCGACGACCGGCAACTGCAGCTGCGCGGCCAGCGGCACGGTCGCGCGCACCAGCGCCTCCTGGCCCGGCAAGCCGGCCCGTTGCAGCTCCAGGTAGAAGCGATCCGGGAACTGCCCGGCGATGCGCGAGGCGATCGCCGCGGCGCGGGTCGCGTCCCCCGCCAGCAGCGACTGGCCGACCGCGCCCTGCTCGGCGCCGGACAGCGCGATCAGGCCCGACGCGTGCTCGTCGAGCCACTCCCAGCGCACCCAGGCCTGCGCGCGCTGCACGTTGCCGGTCCAGGCGCGGGCGAGCAGCTCGCACAGGTTCAGGTAGCCCGTCGCGTCCTGCACCAGCACGAGCAGCCGGCTCGGGCTCTTCTCGCCGGCGTCGGGCTGCATCCACAGGTCGGCGCCGATCAGCGGCTGCACGCCGCGCGACCGGCAGGCCTTGTAGAACTTGATCGCGCCGAACAGGTTCGCGAGGTCGGTGATCGCCAGTGCCGGCTGGCCGTCGGCCCTGGCCGCCGCGGCCAGTTCGTCGATGCGCAAGGTACCGTCGACGACGGAGTACTCGGTGTGCGCGCGCAGGTGGACGAAGGCCATGCAAGTCATTGTAGGCAGCCCCCTCCAACGGCCTGCGGTCCCCGGCTCCTAGAATTTCGCGACCGCGCAAGCCCCGCCAGGGCGGGCTGAGGCTCACCGGGATCCGTGATGAAGGGCATGATTCGCAAGCTGGTCGGCGCGCTGCTGATCGTCACCGCCGGCGTCGTCGCGCTGACGCGCCAGGACGACCGGCCGGTGGAGACCCTGGTTGCGCGCTGGGCGCCCCCGCCCAGCGAGTTCGTCGAGGTCAGGGGCCAGGTGGTCCACCTGCGCGACGAGGGTCCGCGCGGCGATCCGCTGCCCATCGTCCTGATCCACGGCACCGGCGCGAGCCTGCACACCTGGGAGGGGTGGGTCGCGCAGCTGAAGACGCAGCGCCGGGTCGTGACCTTCGACCTGCCCGGTTTCGGACTCACCGGGCCGTTCGCCGGGCAGTACCCGTCGGGCGACTACCGCGGCGACAGCTATGCCCGCTTCGTCGTCGACCTGCTCGACCGGCTGCAGGTGCAGCGCGTCGTGATCGGCGGGAACTCGCTGGGCGGCGAGGTCGCGTGGCGCACCGCGGTGCTGGCGCCGCAACGTGTCGAGCGCCTGGTGCTTGTCGATGCGTCGGGCCCGCGCTTCACGCCGCAGGTCATCCCGCCCGGATTCGCGATCGCGCGCGTGCCGGTGCTCAACCGTGTCGCCGAGCACCTGCTGCCGCGCTCGATGGTCCGCGCGACGCTGCACAGCGTCTATGGCGATCCGGCGCGCGTGGCCGAGCCCGTCGTCGACCGCTACTTCGACATCACGCTGCGCGAGGGCAACCGCCGTGCGCTGAACCAGCGCCTGGCGCTGCTCGAGTCCGACCTGCGGCCGGAGCTGATCGGCAAGGTCTCGCAGCCGACGCTGATCCTGTGGGGCGAGCGCGACCGCCTGATCCCGCCGCAGACCGCGCAGCTCTTCGCCGCGTCGATTGCCGGCAGCCAGGTGGTGGTCCTGCCGGGGCTCGGGCACGTGCCGCAGGAGGAAGACCCGCAGGCCAGCCTCGCTGCGGCCAAGGCCTTCCTGGGCGTCGACTGAACGGCGCCCCCTTGCGCTTGCGCGCGGGCGCGGCCCGGCGGCGTGCGGACCCGCAGGGCCCTGCCCAGACCGAGGCTGCTCAGGCAGCCAGCGAGAAGACCAGCACCTCCGCTCCGCGCCCGTGCTCGAGGACCAGCCCGCCCTCGTCCCGCAGCGTCAACGCATCGCCGGCCCGCAGCAGCTGACCGTTGACCTCGAGGCTGCCGCGTGCGAGGAACACGTAGTGCAGCCGGTCGCGCTCCAGCGCCATGCGCTGGGACTCGTCGCCGTCGAAGAGGCCGGCGTGGATCCGCGCGTCGGCGCGCACGGTGACCGAACCCTCGGCGCCGTCGCGCGAGACCACCAGGGCCAGGCGCCCGCGCTTGGCGGCCGTCTCGAAGAACTTCTGCTCGTAGCCTGGCTCGCCGCCGGGAGCGTCGGGGAGCAGCCAGATCTGCAGGAAGTGCGTGCTGCGGTCCTTCGCGTGATTGAACTCGCTGTGGCGAACGCCGCTGCCGGCGCTCATCCGCTGCACCTCGCCGGGCACGATGCTGCTCGTGTTGCCCATGCTGTCGCGGTGCGCGAGCGCCCCTTCCAGCACGTAGCTGACGATCTCCATGTCGCGGTGACCGTGCGTGCCGAAGCCGGTGCCCGGCGCAATGCGGTCCTCGTTGATCACCCGCAGGTTGCCCACACCCATGTGGGCCGGGTCGTGATAGTCGGCAAACGAGAAGCTGTGCCAGCTGTCGAGCCAGCCGTGGTCGGCGTGGCCCCGGTCTTCGGCCCTGCGCAGGGTGATCATCGTCGGTGCTCCAGGTCGGGGAGAGAACGCGCGATGCCGGATGGCACCGTCGGTCACGATGGTGCCCGTGGAACGGCGCCTCGGGGCGCGTGGCCCCTTGACGACCACGTTCAGGCGGATTGAAGACAATGCGTGGCATGTCGCAGCGCCGCCACGTGCTGACCCCGGATGCGCTCGTGCTCGTCGACACGATCGCGCGCACGGGCAGCTTCGCCGCCGCCGCGCGCGAACTCGGCAAGGTACCGTCGGCGCTGACCTACAACGTTCGCCAGCTCGAGGAGGCGCTGGACGTGCTGCTGTTCGACCGCAGCTCGCGCCAGGCACAGCTGACGGCCGCCGGCACCGAGCTGCTGCACGAGGGACGCCGGCTGCTGCAGGAGATGGACGCCGTCGTCAACCGCGTGCAGCGCGTGGCCAGCGGCTGGGAGGCGACGCTGTCGATCGCGGTGGACGACGTGATCTCGGCGACCACGCTGTTCGAGCTCGTCGAGGCCTTCGGCGGCCTGTGCAACGGTGATGACCGGCAGCAGCGTCACGCCACCCGCCTGAGGCTGCAGACCGGCGTGCTCGCCGGCACCTGGGAAGCGCTCGTGTCCGGGCGGGCCGACCTGGCGATCGGGGTGGCCGGCGTGCACGCCAATCCCGGCCACATCGAGCTGCTGCCGCTGGGCGAGCTCGGCTTCGTGTTCTGCGTGGCACCGCACCACCCGCTGGCCACCGTCGACGAGCCGGTCGATGCGGCCGTCCTCGTCCACCACCGCGCGGTCGCGGTCGCCGACACCGCGCAGCGCCTCGCGCCGATGACCGTCAACCTGCTGCCCGGACAGGACGTGCTGACCGTCTCGAGCATGCAGGCCAAGCTCGATGCGCTGCTGCGCGGCCTGGGCTGCGGCTTCGTGCCCGAGCCGCTGGCCCGCCCGCACCTCGCGGCCGGCCATCTCGTGCAGCGCCGCACGTCGACCGGCACCGACGCGACGACGCTGTACTACGCCTGGCGCGCCGAGCGGGGACCGCTCGGCCTGGGCAAGGCGCTGGCCTGGTGGCTCGATCAGCTGGCCAGCCCCACGACGCGCAGCGCCCTGCTCGACCGCCATGCGAGCCGCTCCGCACGCACCTGAACCCGTCCGCGCGGCCCCTGGCCCGACCGGTCGCTTCGCGCCGTCGCCGACCGGCCCGCTGCACGCCGGCTCGCTGGTCGCGGCGCTGGCCAGCTGGCTCGATGCGCGGGCCGCGGGCGGCCGCTGGCTGGTGCGCATCGAGGACGTGGACACGCCGCGCTGCGTTGCCGGCGCCGAGGCGACGATCCTCGGGCAGCTCGCCGATCTCGGGCTGCTGCCGGACGAGCCGCCCTGGGTGCAATCGGAGCAGGGCGCGGCCTACCAGGCCGCGCTCGATCGGCTGCTCGCCGCCGGGTGCGCCTACTCCTGCAGCTGCTCGCGCAGGCAGGTCGAGGACGCCCTCGCCCGGCTGGGGCGGCCTCGCGAGCGCGACCGCGAACTCGTCTACCCGGGGACCTGCCGCGGCGGCTCGGCCGAGCCCGGCGCGCGGGCCGTCCGCCTGCTGACCCTTGCCGCGGACGGCTCCGACGTGGTCATTGCGTGGCACGACCGGCGGCTCGGCAGACAGCGGCAGAACCTGACGCAGGAGGTCGGCGACTTCGTGCTGCGCCGCGCCGACGGGCTGTGGGCTTACCAGCTCGCCGTCGTCGTCGACGATGCGGCGCAGGGCATCACCGATGTCGTGCGCGGCGAGGACCTGGCCGACAACACGCCGCGGCAGATCTGGCTGCAACGCCAGCTCGGTCTGCCGACGCCGCGCTACCTGCACACCCCGCTGGTGCTCGGCGCCGACGGCCGCAAGCTGTCGAAACAGAACGGCGCGCGCGCCGCCGACACGCACGACGCGCTGGCCGCGTTGCGCGAGGCGGGTCGCCCGCTCGGGCTGACGCACGACGCGGCAACCGCCGCCGAATGGCGCGCAAGGGCCGTCGCCCGCTGGCCGACAATCGTCGCCGCCTGGGCCGCGGCGGCCCGCGGCGACGATTGCAACGACCAACGAAAGACTTCCCCATGACGATGACCACCACCGCCTCCGGCCTGCAGTTCGAGGACACCGTGCCGGGCAGCGGCGCGACCGCGACGGCCGGCCAGCGCGTGCGCGTGCACTACACCGGCTGGCTCTACGACAACGGCCAGCAAGGCCGCAAGTTCGACTCCAGCAAGGATCGCGGCCAGCCGTTCGCCTTCCACCTGGGTGGCGGGGAGGTCATCGGCGGCTGGGACGAGGGCGTGCAGGGCATGCAGGTGGGGGGCACGCGGGTGCTGGTCATCCCGCCGCACCTGGGCTACGGCGCGCGCGGCGCCGGCGGCGTGATCCCGCCGAACGCGACGCTGAAGTTCGAAGTCGAGCTGCTCGCGGTCTGACGCGCCGGTCGGCACGCCGGGCCGGGGCCCGGGCGTGCCCGCACCGCGACGCGCAGGCCGCCGCGCGGCCTCAGCGCGACGTTCGCGGTCCGTGAGGCGAACGGCGCGATGCCCTCCCGCCGGTGGCCTCGCGCCGCGGGGCGCCGTGCCGCCCGCGGGCGTCGCCCGGGCGGCCACCCGGGCCGGCCTTGGAGCGTCCCGGGGCCGTCGGTTTCTGGGCGTGTGCCGCCATCGGCCGCTCCGCCGGCGCCGCCAGGCGCGGCTCCAGGCCGGGGATCACCGCCGCCGGGATGCGCTGGGAGGTGAAGCGCTGGATGCGCTGCACCTTGCCGGCATCGCGGCGATCGGCCAGCGTGACGGCCAGGCCGCTGCGCCCGGCACGTCCGGTGCGGCCGATGCGGTGCACGTAGTCCTCGACCTTCATCGGCAGCCCGACATTGACGACGTGGCTGATGCTCGGGACGTCGATGCCGCGCGCGGCGACGTCGGTCGCGACGAGGACCCGCAGCTGCCGCGTGCGCAGGCCGTGCAGCACGCGGTTGCGGCGGCCCTGCGGCATGCCGCCGTGGAGGGCCGCCACCGCGTGCCCCATGTCGGCCAGACGTTCGGCGAGCCCCTCGGCATCGCGCTGCGTGCTCGTGAAGACCAGTGCCTGGTCGACGCCGCGGTCCGTCAGGATGTGGTCCAGCAGCGCATGCTGGTGGCGCAGGTCGTCGGCCCAGTGCAGGCGCTGCTCGATGCCGGCGTGCACGTCGGTGTGCGTGGCCACCTCGATGCGCAGCGGATCGCGCAGCAGCGCCTGCGCGAGGCGGCCGACGTGGCCGGCGAAGGTCGCGCTCAGCATCACCGTCTGGCGCTCGGCCGGCAGCGACTGGACGATGTGGCGGATGTCGTCGACGAAGCCCATGTCGAGCATGCGGTCGGCCTCGTCGAGCACGAGCATCTCGACGTTGGCGAGCACGGCCTTGCCCGAGGCCATGTGGTCCATCAGGCGGCCGGGCGTCGCGACGAGGATGTCCAGCGGCCCGGCCAGTTGACGCAGCTGCAGCCCGTAAGGCACGCCGCCGACGACCGTGGCCACGCGCAGGCCGCGCAGGTGGCGGCCGTAGGTCGTGGTGGCCCGGGCCACCTGGAGCGCGAGCTCGCGCGTGGGCACCAGCACCAGCACGCGCGGACCGGCCACGACCCCCGGCGTGCGGCGCCGCGACGGGTCCTGGCGCGCGGCGAGCACGCGGCACAGGGCCGGCAGCACGAAGCTCGCCGTCTTGCCGCTGCCGGTGCTCGAGGACACGGTCAGGTCACGGCCGGCGATCGCCGGCGGAATGGCCTGGCGCTGCACCTCGGTGGGTTCGGCGTGGCCGGCGTCGCGCACGGCGGCCAGCAGGGTGTCGGGCAGGTTCAGGGTATCAAAGCTCATGGTTCTCGGTCGGTTCGCAAGGGCGTGGCTCAATCGCCGGCATCGGCCGGTCGGGAGGGCGCCGGCTCGCCCCCGCAGCGAGGGCAGACGGCATCCGGCCCGGCCGTGAGGTGCGGCAGGCCACGGGAAAGGTCAAGTCACCAGGAGATCGAATCGCCCGACACCCGCCGGGCCCCTCGGGAAGGGGCTGTTCGAACGGGTGGCGACGCAAGCGGTCAGCGGCAACGGCATCGCCGCCGAACGCGCTGCCGCTTGCTGCAGGCGCATGGGCGCCCGCCGCCGGCAAGGATCAGAGGGGATGAGCGGATCGTCGCGGCCCCGCGCTGGAGCGCAGCGTTTGCGACGGGTGGCGGAGTGTACACGAGCTCGGGTTTGCCCGGATCTGCGGGCGCCGCAAGCCCGGGCGGGACACGTCACCAGCCGGCACCGCGCCTCAGGTCGCGAGCAGGTGCTGGCGATAGTGCAGCAGTTCGTCGATCGACTCGTGGATGTCGGCCAGCGCCGTGTGCGCCTGCGCCTTGGCGAAGCCTTCCAGCGCCGCCGGCTTCCAGCGCCGCGCGAGTTCCTTGAGCGTGCTGACGTCGAGGTTGCGGTAGTGGAAGTGGGCCTCCAGCTGCGGCATCGTGCGCGCCAGGAACCGGCGGTCCTGGCAGATGCTGTTGCCGCACATCGGGCTCTTGCCCTTCGGCACCAGCGTCTCGAGGAAGGCAAGCACCCGGGCCTGAGCGGCGGCCTCGTCGATGGTGGAGGCCTTGACGCGGTCGACCAGGCCGCTGCGGCCATGCGTGTTCCGGTTCCAGGCGTCCATCGCGTCGAGCACCGCGTCGCTCTGGTGGATGGCGATGACCGGCCCCTCGACCCGCACCGTGACCTGCGGGTCGGTCACGACCACGGCCAGTTCGATGATGCGGTCGGTGTCCGGGTTCAGCCCGGTCATTTCCAGGTCGATCCAGATCAGGTTGAGTTCGCTGCGGACCAGCGTCGTCGAGGTCATGTCGCCCGGGCTCCCTGCGTGGGCGCGGGGCCGACCGGCCCCGCAGCAGGACGGCATTGTGCCCGCCCCCTACACTGTGCGTCCGATGGATCCGCTGAGTCTCTCCCTCGCCTTCGCCCTGGCCGTCATGGCCTGGCTCGGCACGCAGCTGTGGCTGACCACGCGGCAGGTCCGCCACGTGATGCGCCACCGCGACACGGTGCCGGCGCCTTTCGGCGCCAACGTGCCGCTCGCCGCCCATCAGCGGGCGGCCGACTACACCGCGGCGAAGAGCCGTTTCGGCATCCTGCAGGCCAGCCTCGGGGCGGCGCTGCTGCTGTTCTGGACACTGCTGGGCGGGCTCGACGCGCTGAACGGGTGGGTGCTCGCCGCGGTGCACCCGCGCTGGGGCGACATGGCCTACCAGCTCGCGCTCGTCGCAGCCTTCGTGCTGGCTGGCACGCTGATCGACCTGCCGTTCGAGTGGTACCGGATCTTCCGCATCGAGCATCGCTTCGGCTTCAACCGGATGACGGCGGGGTTGTGGATCGCCGACCTGCTCAAGGGCGCCGCGGTCGCGACCTTGATCGGGCTGCCGCTGCTGGCCGTGGTGCTGTGGCTGATGGGGGCGGCCGGCCCGCGCTGGTGGCTGTGGGCCTGGGGCGTGTGGATGGGCTTCAACCTGCTGCTGCTCGTCGTGTACCCGACCGTCATCGCGCCGCTGTTCAACCGCTTCGAGCCGCTGCAGGACGAGTCGCTGGGCGCGCGCGTGAGGGCGCTGATGACGCGTTGCGGGTTCGCCGCCAAGGGCCTGTTCGTGATGGACGGCAGCCGCCGTTCGGCCCATGCGAACGCCTACTTCACCGGGCTCGGTGCCGCCAAGCGCGTGGTCTTCTACGACACGCTGCTCGCGCGACTGAACCCGGCGGAGGTCGAGGCGGTGCTGGCGCACGAACTCGGGCACTTCCGCCACCGGCACGTGTTCAAGCGCATCGTGGTGCTGTTCGTGCTGAGCCTGGCCGGGCTCGCGTTGCTGGGCTGGCTGTCCGGGCACAGCGGCTTCTACGGCGCACTGGGCGTGCAGCCGAACATGGGCGCCCCGAACGACGCCCTCGCCCTGCTGCTGTTCATGCTGGCGCTGCCGCCGTTCACGTTCTTCCTCGCGCCGTTGCTGGCCCTGCTGTCGCGGCGCCACGAGTTCGAGGCCGATGCCTACGCCTGTGCGCAGGCCTCCGGTCGCGACCTTGCGCAGGCGCTGCTGAAGCTCCACGAGGACAACGCCGCGACGCTGACACCCGACCCGCTGTACGTGCGCTTCTACTACTCGCACCCGCCGGCAACGGAGCGGCTGGCCGCCCTGCCCGCATGAACGAAGGCCTCGTCGTCGGCGCGCATGGCCGGCACCTGGTCGTGCGCACGCCCGACGGCCGGCGCGTGCTGTGTCACCTGCGCGGCAAGAAGACCGATGCCGTCGTCGGCGACCGCATCGGCTGGTGCGCCAGCGGCGACGAAGGCGTCGTCGAACGCATCGAGCCGAGGCGCAACCTGCTGTTCCGCCAGGACGAATGGCGCACGAAGTCCTTCGCCGCGAACCTCGACGCGCTGCTGGTGCTGGTGGCCGTGGAACCGCCGTTCAGCGAGTCGCAGCTGGCGCGGGCGCTGATCGCCGCGGCCAGCGCCGGCGTGCCGGCCTGGATCGGCCTGAACAAGGTGGATCTGGCGGGTGCCGAGGCGGCGCGCGAGCGCCTGGCCCCCTACGGGACGATGGGCATCGACGTCGTCGAGTGCTCGCTGAAGGCGCAGCCCGAGGAGTCACGCCGACTGCTCGGGCCCCGCCTGCGCGGCCGGACGACCCTGGTCCTCGGTCCCAGCGGTTCGGGCAAGAGCACCTTGATCAACCGCTTCGTGCCAGAGGCGTCCGCGCAGGTCGGCGAGATCTCGCAGGCGCTGAACGCCGGCCGTCACACGACGACGACCACGACCTGGTACGCGCTGGGCAAGACCGCGTCGGATGGCGCCCTGATCGACTCGCCGGGGTTCCAGGAGTTCGGCCTGCGCCACGTCGAGGCCAGTGGCCTCGCCGCCCTGATGCCCGATCTTCGGGCACACCTCGGCGGCTGCCGCTTCTACAACTGCACCCACCGCCACGAGCCCGGCTGTGCCATCCGCGCAGCCCTGGAGCGTGGCGAGATCGCAGCCAGTCGGTACCGCATCTACGGCGAGCTGTTCGACGAACGGTCGGCACCCGCCCGCTACTGACCCGGCGCCGGCCCCGCTTCGTCCGAGCGAGCTTCGGCGTTGTCGGCCCGCGGCGCAAGGCCGGCAAGTAAGCGCAAGCTCACCCGAGAACGCTCGCCAGCGTCAGCAGGGCCAGCAGCAGCATCCACAGGATCACCGAACGCCAAACCAGTCCGACCATGCTCTGCAAGTGCCCCATCTGCGCCGGTGCCCCGGAAGTCGAGCCCTCGGCCGGTGGTGCGTCGGGCGTGTCGCCGCCGCCGACGGCCCGCGGCCACGGCGAGGAGGGGGCCGGCGGGATGGCACCACCGAGCTGGACGCCGACCGCACCAGCGGCCGAGGCCAGGATGACACCGTCATTGAGCGGCGACCACAGACCGGCATCACGCCGCCAACTGCCGATCGCTTCCTCGAAGTTGCCCACGACAGCGAAGCCGAACGCGGTCATTCGAGCCGGCACGTGGTCCAGCAGTTCGAAGGCGCGAGCGGCCCGGTCGGCGAGGGCGCTGTTGACGGGTTCGTCCACGCTGGACTGCCGCCGCGCGGCATAACGCCGCACGAAGGCCGCCATCCGGTACAGCACCGCGCCGGCCGGGCCGAGGCCGAGCGCCGACAAGAGCACGAACCAGAAGAACACGCCGAAGACATGTCGGTGCGCCGCCAGAAGTGAGTGCTCAATGACGTGACGCAACAGCTCGGTGCGAGGCAGTTCGCTCGCGTCGAGGTAGCGCCACTCGGCCAGCAAGCGCCGGGCGAGCGGCTCATCGCCGCGTTCCAGCGCGTCGCGGATCGCCGTGAAGTGGTGGCTGAACTGCCGGAAGCCCAAGGTCACGTACAGCACCAGCACGTCCACCAGCAATCCGGCGACAACGCTGTAGCGCGAGACCACCAGGTACGCCGCGGCAACCACCAGGGTCGGGCCGAGGACCGAGCCTGCCCAGACCAGCCGGGCGTGATGCGGGCGCCCCGCATCGAAGTTCCGGCCGACCCAGGCCACCCAGGCCACCAGGGCCTGGGCCACGACGTTGTCGCGCGGCATGGGCCTCAACTGTTCGATCAGCAGCGCGAAGAGGACCGCGAAAAAGCTCAATGGTGCATCCCAAGGCCCGTGACCGGTGCCGCCGCGGGGCGGCCGTTCCCCCGGGCGAACCCCGGGGCACGACGCCACCGATGATAGCCAGCCCTCACGAACCGGCCGGCAAAAGGCTCAGCGCGCGCGGGCGGATCTGCCCGGGGCCTGCAGGTAGCCGTAGAGGTTGCGCAGCATCGCCGCTGTCGCGCCCCAGATGAAGTGCTCGCGCCGGCCGTCGTGCCAGGGCATCGACAGGAAGCGCCGGCGCTCGCCCGCGAACTCGAAGACGTGCCGCCGGTGGTGCGCGGGGTTCATCAGGAACTGGAGCGGGACCTCGAAGGCCTCGGCCACTTCGAAGCTGTCCAGCGTCAGCTCGAACGGCGGCTGCACCAGCGCGACGACCGGTGTCACGACGTAGTGGGTGATCGTCGTGTAGGTGGCCAGCGTGCCGATGATCTCGATGTGGCGCCGCGACAGCCCGACCTCCTCTTCCGTCTCGCGCAGCGCCGTCGCCGAGGCATCGGCATCGCCGGCGTCTCGTCGTCCACCGGGAAAGCTGATCTGTCCGGCGTGGTCGTGCAGGTGATCGGTGCGGCGCGTCAGCAGAACGCGCACGCCATCGGCCCGCTGCACCAGCGGCACGAGCACGGACGCTTCCGTCGGCGCCCGGGCCTCGACGACCCGCCCGTCGCCAGGCCACTCGGCCTGCCAGTGCGGCGACAGCGCGAAGTGCTCACGCAGTGCCTGTGGCAGCAGGCGCTCGGCCGCGACGGGCGGCAGGTGGCCATCCGTGCCCTCGATGGGCACCGCTTGCGGATCGGTGATGCGGGGGCGGGTCATCGGCCGGCGGCCGGCCGCCGGGGTCAGGCCAGCTTGGCCTTGATGCGCGCCGACTTGCCGCTGCGCTCGCGCAGGAAGTACAGCTTGGCACGACGCACGTCGCCGCGGCGCTTGACCTCGATGCCGGCGATCAGCGGGCTGTAGAGCTGGAAGGTGCGCTCGACGCCCTCGCCGCTGGACACCTTGCGCACGATGAAGCTGGAGTTCAGCCCGCGGTTGCGCTTGGCGATGACCACGCCTTCGTAGGCCTGCACACGCTTGCGGGTGCCTTCGACGACGTTGACGCTGACGATGACGGTGTCGCCGGCAGCGAATTCAGGCAGCTTCTTGCCCAGGCGGGCGATCTCTTCCTGCTCGAGGGTGCGGATCAGGTCCATGGCATGTACCGGCGGTCGTGCTCGAGGGGGTTGTCGAATCGGAAGACCCGGCAGAGGACCGCAAAGCCGGCGATTATAGGTCGAGTGAGCGCAGGTACGCCTCGTCGGCGGCCTCCAGCCGGCCCGCCGCCCGGGCGGCCTCGATCAGGTCCGGTCGGCGGCGAGCGGTCCACTCCAGCGAGCGCTCCCGGCGCCAGCGCGCCACGGCCGCGTGATGTCCGCTGAGCAGCACCGGCGGCACCGCCCGACCGTCGGCCAGGGCCTCCGGCCGGCTGTAGGCTGGACCCTCGAGCAGGCCGTCGGAGAAGCTGTCGTGTTCGTGCGACGGGCCGCTCAGCACGTCCGGCTGCAGACGGGCGAGCGCGTCGAGCAGCACCAGCGCCGGCAGCTCGCCGCCCGACAGCACGAAGTCGCCGACGCTGATCTCGTGGGTCACGTGGCGGTCGATGACCCGCTGATCGATCCCTTCGTAGCGGCCGCACAGCAGGACCGCCCCCGGGCCGCTGGCGAATTCGCGCACGAGCGCCTGGTCGAGCCGACGGCCGGCCGGCGTGAAGTGCACGACCGGCACGACCGGCGAGGCGGTCTCGACCTCGGCCCCGGTCACGCGGTCGTCCGGGGCACCCTCAGGGGCGGGCGCTCCGCACGCATCGGCCTCCCCCAGCGCGACGCTGGCCCGCTCCGCGAGCGCCGCGGCAATGGCGCGTTCCAGTGGCTCGGCCAGCAGGACCATGCCCGGTCCGCCGCCGAACGGACGGTCGTCGACGCGTCGATAGGCGTCGGTGGCGAAGTCGCGCAAGGGCCACAGCCGCACCTGGATGCGACCGCCCTCGAAGGCGCGCCGCGTGATGCCCTGGCTCAGGTGCGGTCCGAAGAGGCCTGGGAACAGCGTGATGACGTCGAAGCGCACGGCAGCCGGAGTGCGTGGGCCTAGTAGTCCAGGCCCCAATCGACGTGGATGCAACGGCCCGGAAGGTCGACGCGGTCGATGTAGGCCTTGACGAAGGGAATCAGCCGCTCGGGAGCCGCCACGGGGACACCGGCGGTCGGCTCCGGCGCCACGCGAAGCACGCTGTGCACCCCCGTGTCGAGCAGGCCGGCGACCTTGCCCAGGTCATCGCCCTGGCGGTTGCGCACGGACAGACCGATCAGGTCGACCCAGTAGAACTCGTCCTCGCCGGCAGTCGGGAAGCTCGCACGCGAGACGAAGACACGCGCTCCCCGAAGGGCTTCGGCGGCGTCGCGGTCGCCGATGTCATGGATGGCCGCCACCACGGTGTCGCCATGGTCGCGTGCCTGCGAGACCCTCAGCAGCAACGGCCAGCCGCCCTTTGGCGGCGCCGCCGGCCCCTCGGGCGGCCGCAGGTACCAGCGCTTGGAGGTGAACAGCGCCTGCGGGTCGTCGGCATGGGGCAGGACGCGGATCCAGCCCTTGACACCCCAGGCACCGCCGATGCGGCCGACCTCGACCGCATCGTCGGGGAAGTCCTCGGACGAGGACGGACCCATGAGCCGCGAGGCCCGCGGCGCGCAGGAACTCAGGCCGCCTTGCGCGCCTGCTCGACCAGGCGCTGCACGGTGGGCGACAGTTGCGCGCCGACGCCCGCCCAGTAGGTGATGCGGTCCATCGCGACGCGCAGCGGCTGCTCGCCACCGGCGGCCATCGGGTTGTAGAACCCGACACGCTCGATGAAGCGGCCGTCCCGCCGCTCGGCCTTCGGGGCCACGACGATGTTGTAGAACGGGCGCTTCTTCGCGCCGCCACGTGCCAGTCGGATCACGACCATTTCATCCCATCCTTGTCGATCGATGCTTCGACCGCCGTCCCGGGAAGACGCACAGGCCGGGCAGTCGCATGGCCGCTCCACCCTCTCGGGCTGACCTGGCCGTCGGTCCGGCGCCGCCGATATGCCTGCGGGTGCAGGCTGCTGCCGGAAACCGCGCATTATAGACTCGCATCAGCGCTGGCGCGGCCCGTTTGCCCGGACCCGTCCGGATCGCCAGCCGCCCGTGTCGCGCGCGCACGGCGCGTCGGGCACCGTGCCCTGCACCTCCGCTGCCATGACCCCCTCGCCCTACAAGTCCAAGACCCTGGCCGCCTGGCTCGCCGTGATCGGCGGCACGCTGGGATTCCACCGCCTGTACCTTCACGGCTTCGCCGACCGGCTCGCCTGGCTGCACGTGCTGCCCACGCTGATCGGCGCGATCGGCGTGCTGCGCATGCGCGAGCTCGGGCAGGACGACCGCCTGTCGTGGCTGCTGATCCCGATCCTCGGCCTGATGATCGCCCAGGCGATGCTGCACGCGATCGTCTACGGCCTGACGCCCGACGAGCGCTGGGACTCGCGGCACAACCCGGGCCTGCAGCCCAGGTCCACCGGCTGGGGACCGGTGCTGGCGGTGATCGTCGCGCTGCTGGTCGGCGCGACCGCGCTCATGGGCACGATCGCCTTCGGCGGCCAGAAGTTCTTCGAGTGGCAGCTCGAGGGGACGCGTGCTCAGAGCAGCAGCCTGCCGACGAGGTAGGCGAGCGCCGCGATGATCGCGGACGCGGGGATCGTGAAGACCCAGGCCCAGACGATGTTGCCGGCGACGCCCCAGCGCACCGCCGATGCACGCCGGGCCGCCCCGACGCCGACGATCGCGCCGGTGATCGTGTGCGTCGTCGACACCGGGATGCCCAGCGAGGTGGCGAGGAAGAGGGTCATCGCCCCACCGGTCTCGGCGCAGAAGCCGCCGACGGGCTTGAGCTTCGTGATGCGCTGGCCCATCGTCTTGACGATGCGCCAGCCCCCGAACAACGTGCCCAGCCCGATCGCCAGGTAGCAGCTCCAGATCACCCAGGCAGGCGGTGCCTGGGCTTCGGCCGCGACATGGCCGCTGGCGATCAGCAGCAGCCAGATGATGCCGATCGTCTTCTGCGCGTCGTTGCCGCCGTGCCCCAGCGAGTACAAGCCCGCGGAGACCAGCTGCATGCGGCGGAAGACCTTGTCGACGCGCAGCGGGGACGTGCGGCGGAAGATCCACGCCACCGCCACCATCAGCAACGATCCGAGCGTGAAGCCGAGCATCGGGGAGACGACGATGAAGGCCACGGTCTTCAGGATGCCCGCGGCGAGCAGCTGCCCGGGCCCGGCCTTGGCAAGCACCGCGCCGACGATGCCGCCGATCAGCGCGTGCGACGAGCTCGACGGGATGCCGTACCACCAGGTCAGCACGTTCCAGCTGATCGCACCCACCAGTGCCCCGAAGACCACGACGTGGTCGACCACACCCGGCTGCACGATGCCCTTGCCGATCGTCGCCGCGACGCTGAGCTTGAAGACGAAGATCGCGATCACGTTGAAGAAGGCGGCGAAGGCCACGGCCTGCAGCGGACGGAGCACCCCGGTCGAGACGACGGTGGCGATCGAGTTGGCCGCGTCGTGGAAGCCGTTCATGAAGTCGAACAGCAGCGCCAGCGCGACCAGCGTCACCAGCACCCCCAGCGCGACGTCGACCGATGCCATCCAGGCCCCCGGGGCCGATCAGGCGTTCTCGAGGACGATGCCCTCGATCAGGTTCGCCACGTCCTCGCAGCGGTCGGATATCGACTCCAGCAGCTCGTAGATCGCCTTCAGCTTGATCAGCTCGCGCACGTCGGCCTCCTCGCGGAAGAGCCGGCTCATCGCCGAACGCATCACGCGGTCGGCGTCGGACTCCAGGCGGTCGATCTCCTCGCAGGTCTTCAGCGCCGCCTCGGCAACGCTCGCGTCGTTGAGCCGGGGCAGCAGCGTCACAGCATGCCGGACCCGGTCGCAGCACTTGGCGCTGATGTCGGCCAGGCGGGCCACCTCATCGGTCATGTGCCGCACGTCGTACAGCGACATGCTCTCGGAGGCGTCCTGCAGCAGGTCCAGCACGTCGTCCATCGTGTTGATCAGCCCGAGGATCTGCTCTCGGTCGATCGGCGTGATGAAGGTCTTGTGCAGGAGCCGGTTGACCTCGGCGGTGATGCGGTCCGCCGCTCGCTCGGCCGCGTCGACCTCGGCGGCGTGCTTCTGGCGCAGCTCCTCGTCGGCGTAGTGGCCGACCATCGCGGTGAAGGCACGCGCACCCTCGGCGATGTAGGCGCCGTGGTCATTGAAGAGCTCGAAGAAATTGCCCTCGCGTGGCAACAGCTTGCCGAAGACCATCGGGCACTCCTCGTCGTCTCGTCGTGTTGTCGCGCCACTCCCCGCGGGCAGGTGACGCGGCCGGATTCTAGGCGTCGGCCCGAGCGTCGGAGACGACTTGCATCAAGGGCCGGCCAGGGTGCCGGCACGCACGATCCGCTGCCCCGCGACCGCACCCAGCAGCTGCGCGACCGGCCCGTGGCCCGGCACCACCAGGTCCGGCGCCAGCTCGGCCAGCGGCCGCAGAACGAAGGCCCGCAGGTGCAGGCGCGGGTGCGGCAGGGTCAGGCGAGGCATGGCGCGTCGTTCGTCACCGACGAGCAGCAGGTCCAGGTCCAGCGTCCGCGGCGCGTTCGGGTAGGGTCGCTGCCTGCCGTGCCCGGCCTCGATCTGCATCAGCAGGTCGAGCAGCACCTCCGGCGACAAGGCGGTGCGCAGCGCGACCACCGCGTTGAGGAAGTCCGGCCCGCTGGCCTCCAGAGGTGCCGTCCGGTAGAGGCTGGAGCAGCCGGCCAGCTCGGTGCCGGGCAGGCGGGCCAGCTCGGCCAACGTGGCCCGCAGCGTCGCCCGCGCATCACCGAGGTTGGCGCCCAGGCCCACGAAGGCCAGTCGGCGAGGCTCGCGCTCCACGCCCGACCCGTGGCGGCCTGTCAGCGATCGGCCGTGTCCGGCGGCGGCGTGTCCGACGGTGTGCCCTCGCCGCCGGGCCGCGCCGGCTTGCGCCGACGCCGCCGCCGCTTGCGTGCCGGTGCCGGCTCGCTGAGGTCGACGTCCAGCCCGGCACCGGCGCCGTCCGGCGGCGGTGCCGAGCCCGGGCTGGTGGCAGCCGGGGCTCGAGCCTCCGCGCGGTCGTCGCTGCGCGGGCCGTTGCCGGGCGAGGCCGCAGCGCGCCCTCCACGCGTCCCCGACACACGGCGCGTCTGCGACGCGCGCAAGTCCTGCAGCATGGCCTCGCGCTCCTCGTCGGTGCCCAGCGAGTAATCCTCCCACCACTCGGCGAGTTCCCCCGGCACCTCGCCGACGTCGGCACGCAGGCGCAGGAAGTCGTAGCCCGCGCGAAAGCGCGGCTGCTCGGCGAGGGCGGCCACCGAGGCGGCCGAGCGGCGCTCGAGCCGCGGCTGCATCTGCCAGATCTCGCGCATGTCCGCGGCGATCTTGCCCCGGCCGGAGATGTCGCCGATGCGTGCGTCGAAGGCGCTCTCGATCGCCGACTGCAGTGCCGGGAACGGCGCTTCGCCCGCCGCCTTGTTGACCGCCCAGCGCGACTGCACCTCGTGCCACAGCAGGCAGGCCAGCAGGAAGCTCGGCGCGACAGGGCGCGCGTCGGCCACGCGTTCGTCGGTGTTCTGCAGGGCCAGGCGCACGAAGGCCTCGCGCGAGCTGCCCGGCGCGGCGTCTCCCAACGCCGCGTCGAGGATCGGGAACAGCCCACGATCCAGTCCCTGGCGCTTCAGCTCGTCGAGGCTGGCCAGCGCATGGCCGGTCTGCAGCAGCTTGATCATCTCGTCGAACAGCCGCGATGCCGGCACGTTGGCCAGCAGCGGCGCCATCGCGCGGATGGGGCGCTGCGTCTGCTCGTCCATCGAGAAGCCCAGCTTGGCGGCGAAACGCACTGCGCGCACGATGCGCACCGGATCCTCGCGATAGCGCGTCTCGGGATCGCCGATCATGCGCAGCACGCGAGCACGCACGTCGGCCAGCCCGCCGTGGTAGTCGACGAGCGTGCGCGACAGCGGCTCGTAGTACATCGCGTTGACCGTGAAATCGCGCCGCGCGGCATCCTCGACCTGCGGCCCCCACACGTTGTCGCGCAGCACGCGCCCGCTCGCGTCGACCACATGCGCCTTTCCGGCCAGCGCCGCCTTCGACGTCTTCTCGTTGCCGGCCACCTGCTCGGCCGAATCGGCGTCGACGAGCGCGCGGAAGGTCGAGACCTCGATGACCTCGTGCTCGCGCCCGCGGCCGAAGACCACGTGCACGATGCGGAAGCGCCGCCCGATGATGAAGGCGCGCCGGAACAGCGACTTGACCTGCTCGGGCGTGGCGTCGGTGGCGACGTCGAAGTCCTTCGGCCGTCGCCCGACGAGCAGGTCGCGCACCGCGCCGCCGACCACGTAGGCCTCGTGGCCGGATTCCTTGAGCGTGCGCACGACACGCACGGCGTTGTCGTCCAGCAGTGAGGGATCGATGCCGTGCTCGGCCGGCGGGAACTCGACGCGCCGGCCGGTCGGCACCGGCGGAACCGGCGGCGGTAGGGGCGGTGCGGGCGGCGCGGGCGAGGTCTCGTCCGTGCCCTTGCGCAGCAGGCGCGTGATGAGCTTCTTGATCATGTGAAGAGGCGGAGGATGGGCCAGCCGCGCTCGCGGGCGATGCGCTCGAGTTCGGCAGCGGGGTTCGTCGCGACCGGGTGCGAGACCCGCTCGAGCAGCGGCAGGTCGTTGGTCGAGTCGCTGTAGCAGGTGCTCGACTCGAGGTCGCCCCAGGAAAGCCCCTGTCCCGTGAGCCAGGAGGCGACGTTGTGGAGCTTGCCCTCGCGCAGGTTCGCCCGACCGGCGATGCGGCCGGTGAGGCGCCCGTCGGCATCACGCTCGAGCGCCGTCGCGATCAGCGTGTCGATGCCGAAACGGCGGGCGATCGGCCGCGTGATGAACTCGTTGGTCGCGGTCACCATCACGACCCGGTCGCCGCGCTCGCGGTGGTGTTGCACGAGCTCGACGGCCGGCGGCCGGATCGCCGGCTCGATGACCTCGCGAACGAAGCGTGCCGAGAGCTCGTGCTGCTCGGCGGGGCTGCGCGAGCGCCAGGCCGCGGTGGCGAAATCGACGTACGCGTCCATGTCGAGCCGGCCGGCCTGGTAGTCGGCATAGAAGGCGTCGTTGCGGGCGCGGTAGGCCGCCTCGTCGACCCAGCCCAGGCGGATCAGGAACTCGCCGAAGGCGTGGTCCGAGTCCAGCGGCAGCAGGGTCAGGTCGAGATCGAACAGCGCCAGTCTCATGCCGCGTGCCCCTGGGCATGCCCGGTGTCGGCGACGGCGCCCTCGCCGTCCTCGGCGAGCATCTCCCGCAGCAGCGGCACCGTCACGGCCCGCGCGCGCGCCAGCGAGTACGCATCGAGCCGGTCGAGCAGCTGCATCAGGCTGGCCAGGTCGCGGGCGAAGCGTGTCAGCAGGTAGCGCGTGACGTCCGGCGCGAGCCCGATGCCACGACGCTCGGCCTCGGTGACCAGCGCCGCGAGCGTCTCGTCCTCACCCAGCGGCACCAGCGCATGCACCTGGCCCCAGCCCAGCCGCGTGCGCAGGTCGTCGCGCAGCGGCAGGTCCACCGGCGGCACGGCACCCGCGGCGGCCCAGGTCCGCCCGTCGGCCTGCGCCTGCACGCACAGCGCGAACGCGGCCTGCTGGCGGGACTCGTCGAGTCGTTCGACGTCGTCGAGCACGACCAGGGCCCAGTCCTCGTCGTAGGTCCACGGCAGCGGCCGGCCGGCATCGAACCAACCGCAGGACAAGCCCTGCTGCGCGCAGGCATGCGCCAGGGCCTGCAGCAGGTGCGTCCGCCCGCTGCCCGCGGGACCCCACAGATAGACCGGCGCGCGCGGCGGAACGTCGGCGGCGAGCTGCGCGACCGCAGCCCGGTTCGGGCCGGCCAGGTAGGTGTCGAAACGACCCTGCACCGCGGACCCCAGCGGCAGCGGCAATTGCTTCATCACGATGGCCGGTCGCATGCGCTCAGGAGCCGTAGAGGCGACTGGCCATGTAGGCGGCCCGCAGACGCTGCAGCGCGACCAGCGCCACGGCGCTGAGCGGCAGCGCGACGAGCACGCCGACGAAGCCCAGCAGGTGGCCGAAGGCCAGCAGCGCGAAGATCACCGCCAGCGGGTTCAGCCCGATGCGCTCACCGACCAGCCGCGGCGTCAGGTAGAAGCTCTCGACGAGCTGCCCGAGGCCGTAGACGACCGCGACGACGACGACGCCGTACAGGCTCGCGAACTGCAGCACGCCCGCGAGCAAGGCCAGCGCGCAACCCAGGCCGAAGCCGATGTACGGGATGAAGATGGCCAGGCCCGTGAAGACCCCCACCGGCAGCGCCAGGTCGAATCCCGCCAGCTGCAGGGCCACCGCGTAGTACACGGCGAGCACGAGCATCACGAGCAGCTGCCCGCGAAGGTACTGACCGAGCAGCGAATCGCACTCCTGCAGGAAGCCGAGCACCGCCGGCCGCAGCCGCGGGGGCACCAGCGCCTGCACCCGCTCGACCAGGCGGGGCCAGTCCATCAGCAGGTAGAACAGGACGACCGGGATGAGCACCGCGTTGCCCAGCAGCGCGAGCACGAAGCTGCCGCCGATGCGCGCCGAGCTCAGCAGCGCCGCCAGCCCCTCCTCGACGTTGGCACCGAGATACTTGACGACGAAGGCCTTGATGCCCGCCACGTCCAGCGCCACGTGGATCCCCAGTTGGGCCAGCCACGGCGACAGCGTCGCGTTCAGCTTCTCGGCCAGCGCGGGGATCTGCGCCTTCAGCAGCGGCAGCTCCTTCGACAACACCGGCACGATCAGCAGGAGCAGCGCGAGCAGCATCAGGATCACCGCGACCTCGACGAGCATCACGGCGATCACCCGCGGCACGCGGCGGGCGACCAGCCGCTCGACCAGCGGGTGCAGCGCGTAGGCGAGGATCGCACCGACGAGGAACGGGGTGAGGACCGGCGCGAGCAGCCACAGCACGACGGCTGCGGCCCCCGCCAGGCCCAGCCAGCTCAATGCGCGCAACTGCCCCGGACTCAGCGTCATCCCGTCAGTGCAGGCGAGGACTGCCGGCGCGCCGCAGCTCGGCCAGCCGCCGCACGAGCGCCGGCGCGTCGTCGGCCCCCGAGCAGTGCTCCAGATAGGCGGCCAGGTCCTGTGCCGCCAGGTCGTCGGCTCCGAGTTCGGCGAGCACGAGGCCGCGGTCGCGGCGTTCCTCCCAGGCCTGCGGCAGCAGGATCACCAGGCGGTGCTGAACCGCGAGCAGCCGCTCGGTGTCCTCGGCCGCGCGGTGGATCTCCTTCAGGTTGCGCAGCATGCGCGCGAGGATGTCGCGCGGCGGCGAAGCCTGCAGGAACAGGCCCAGCGGCGCGTCGAAGTCACCGACCAGCCCGCGCTGGCGACGGTACGGGCCGAGGCGCTCCTCGAGGTCCTCGCGCGACAGCGAGATGCCGTTGAACGGGTCGATCACCACCTCGCCGCGCGGCAGGCGGAGCTTGACCAGGAAGTGGCCGGGGAACCCGACCCCCCGCGCGGTCAGTCCGGCATGCTGGGCGAACTCCATGTACAGCAGCGAGAGGGTGATCGGGATGCCGCGGCGCGTGGCCAGCACTTCGTGCAGGTAGCTGTTGCGCACGTCGTAGTAGTCGTTGACGTTGCCGCCGAAGCCCAGCTCCTGGAAGAAGTAGCGGTTGAGCAGGCGCAGCCGCTGCAGCGGCGCCGCATCCTGCGGGATGCGCTGGCGCAGTCGCTGCGCGAGCAGATCGACCTGCATCAACACCTGCTGCACGTCCAGGTCCGGCACGTCGTCCTGCGCGATGGCGATGGCCGCCTCGAGCAGCGCAAAGCCCTTGTCCTCGGCCACCAGCGACGCGAAGTACTCCAGCGCCGTCGGCACCGACAGGCGCAGCCCGCTCATCCGCGCGACCCCGTGCCAACCACCATGTGCGAAGTGTAGACGCTGGGCCGCCTCAGGCCGAGCGGCGCACGAACTGCCGCAGGTCCAGCCCGAGCAGGCGCAGCACCGCGAAATACAGCAGCGCGACGCCGGCCAGCACACCCGCCATCGCCGCCGCGCGCTGCAGCGGCTGGGCCTGAAGGCCGATCCAGTCGATCCACCGGGCCGCGGCGTGCAGCGCGAGCCCGAGCGCGCCGCAGGCCGCCAGCACCCGGGCGGCGAAGCCGGGCCAGCCCGCAGAGGGCCGGTAGACCTCCAGCCGGCGCAGGCCGCGCAGCAACCACAGCGCGTTGACGATCGCGCCCAGCCCGATCGACAGGGCCAGCGCCGCGTGCCCCAGCCACGGCACGAGGACCAGGTTCATCGCCTGCGTCGCGACGAGCACGATCACCGCGATGCGCACCGGCGTGCGCAGGTCCTGGCGCGCGAAGTAGCCCGGCGCGAGGATCTTCACGGCGACGATGCCCAGCAGGCCGACCCCGTAGCCCATCACCGCGTGCACGGTCTTCGCCACGTCGTGCGCCGCGAAGCGGCCGTAGTGGTAGAGGACGGCGACCAGGGCCTCGCCGAAGACCAGCAGCGCCACGGCGCACGGCAGGGCCAGCAGCACGACCATCCGCAGACCCCAGTCGAGCAGGCCCGAATAGGCCTCGCGGTCCTCGCGCGCCTGCGCGGCCGACAGCTGCGGCGTCAGCACGACGCCCAGCGCGACGCCGAGCAGCGCCGTCGGGAATTCCATCAGCCGGTCGGCATAGGTCAGCCAGGACACCGCGCCGACGCCGATGTTCGAGGCGATCTGTGTGTTGATCAGCAGAGACAGCTGGGCCACCGACACGCCCAGCAGGGCGGGCGCCATGTTGCGCAGCACGCGCCGCACGGTCGGGTGTTGCCAGGCGGCTCGCACCGCACCCACCGTCAGGCCGACGCGCGGCACCATCCCGATGCGCGACAGCGCCCAGACCTGCACGGCCAGTTGCAGCAGCCCGCCGGTCATGACGCCGACGGCCAGCGCATGGATCGGCTCGATGCCCCACGCGCCGAAGGCCGGCGCGAGCCACCAGGCCGCTGCGATCCACGACAGGTTCAGCAGCACCGGCGTCGCCGCCGGCACCGCGAAGCGCCGCCAGGTGTTCAGCACGCCCGCCGCGAGCGCCACCAGCGACATGCACACGATGTACGGGAACATCACCCGCGTCATCAGCACCGCCTCGTCGAAGGCCGCCAGGCCCGAGGCCATCATCCAGACGATCACCGGCGCGCCCACGATGCCGACGACGACGGTGGCCAGCAGTGCCCAGAAGAGGATCGTGCCGACGGCGTTGACCAGGCGGTGCGTCGCCTCGTCGCCCTCGGACTCGCGGGTGGCCGCCAGCAGCGGCACGAAAGCCTGCGAGAAGGCGCCTTCGGCGAAGAGGCGGCGCAGCAGGTTCGGGATGCGGAAGGCGACGTTGAAGGCGTCGGTCAGCGCGCTCGCGCCGAAGGTCGCCGCCATGATCTGCTCGCGCACCAGCCCGGTGATGCGCGACAGCAAGGTGAACAGCGAAACGGTCGACGCCGTCTTCAGGAGGTTCATCCGTGTCGGGCGACGGCGCGTTCCATGGGCGAGGCAGTATAGGAGCCCGCCACGCGAGCACTCGTGGGGGCGCTTGGGGGTGCTATACTCCACAGTCTTTGTCGGCAGCCGCTCCGGCCGCCGTGCGCAGCTCGGGCGGGCCCACCGATCCGCCGGGCGTGCTGGAACCCCGGGTCCGAAGCGCTGCGCCGCCCTCCACGAAAGTCACCGTCGAACATGGCCACGTCGTCCAAAGCCAAGAAGAGAACCGTCCGCCTCGCCTCCGGCCGCAAGCGCGCGCGCCAGGACATCAAGCTGAACGCGCACAACTCGTCGCTGCGCTCGCGCTTCCGCACCGTCGTCAAGAACATCCAGAAGGCCGTGTCTTCCGGCGACAAGGGCAAGGCCGCCGAGCTGTTCAAGGCCGGCCAGGGCGTGATCGACTCCATCGCCGACAAGGGCATCTTCCACAAGAACAAGGCCGCGCGCCACAAGAGCCGCCTGGCCGCGAAGATCAAGGCGCTGGCCACTGCGGCCTGATCGTCCCGACAGCCGCACCGGGGCTCCTTCGGGCGCCCGGTGCAGGGCGCCGGCTGCCGGCGCCGAACCCCCGAGGGGCCTCCGTCGAGGCCCCTTCGGCCTTTCAGGCTGGCGTCGGCGGCGTGCCGTCCAGGTTCGTCGCGTCGACGACGACGAGATCGTTGTCGCGGGCGAAGTTCACGACGAAGTCCCAGGCCATCGGCTCGAGGGAACGCAGCTCCTCGCTGACGATGACGCACTTGACGCCGCCGACGACCCTCGGGAAGCAGTACGGGGAGTAGCCGATCGCCGCGCTGATGCCCCCTGCACCGCCGCCGGGGCGAAAGCACGACATCGCGCCGGCCAGCCTCTCGGCCCAGTCGCTCGGACGGAACGGACGCCCCTGGCGGGTGATGCCCTGGATGTGGATCTGGCGAGGCTTGCTGGCTGTCATCGGTAGGCCCCCAGGCAGACGCCCGTCCGCCCCGGCGGCCCACCAGTCGCTGCCGGATCCGGTCAACTCCCTTGACCGCGAATCCGGCGACGGCTCGTCGGGCGACCGCGCGGACGTCGCGCCGACAGCCCGCTGCGGCGGCGCTGACCGCGGCGCGACGGACCGTCTGTCCTGCACGTGTTGCACAGCAGCATACATGGCCGACCTTGCACGAAACCTATCCTGGCTTCCTCGGCCCGGCGGCGGCGCCCTTTAGAATGGCGGCCGGCCGGAAAGTCCGCCGAAAGGTGGATTCCGGCCGTTTTGTTCCGGAAGGACGTCAAGCCCGCGACGTCCCGCGACGAGGAGCCGACGAGATGACCGCACCCGCGGAGCCTGCCATCGACCCGCGGCCGATGCCGCACGTGATGAACACCTACGGCCGCCTGCCGATCGCGCTGTCGCACGGCCGAGGCTGCTGGGTCTGGGACACGCAGGGTCGACGCTATCTCGACGGCCTGGGCGGCATCGCGGTCAACACGCTGGGTCACGGCCACCCGAAGCTCGTGCCGGCGCTGCAGGACCAGGTCGCGCGGCTGATCCACAGCTCGAACTACTACGAGGTGCCGCTGCAGGAGCAGCTGGCCGCGAAGCTGTGCGAGCTGTCGGGCCTGGACAGCGTGTTCTTCTGCTCGACGGGTCTCGAGGCCAACGAGTGCGCGCTGAAGATCGCCCGCAAGTACGGCCACGACCGGGGCATCGAGCGCCCCGAGATCGTCGTCTACGAGAAGGCCTTCCACGGGCGCTCGATCGCCACGCTGTCGGCCACCGGCAACCCGAAGGTGCAGAAGGGCTTCGAGCCGCTGGTCGAGGGCTTCGTGCGCGTTCCCCTGAACGACGTCGCCGCGGTGCGCGAGGTCGCCCGGACGAACCCCAACGTGGTGGCGGTGTTCCTCGAGACCATCCAGGGCGAGGGCGGCATCAACCCCGCACGCTGGGATTACCTGCGCGAGCTGCGCGGACTCTGCGACGAGCAGGGCTGGCTGCTGATGCTCGACGAGGTGCAGTGCGGCATCGGCCGCACCGGCAAGTGGTTCGCGCACCAGTGGGCCGGCATCGTGCCGGACGTGATGCCGCTGGCCAAGGGGCTGGGATCGGGTGTGCCGATCGGCGCCGTCGTCACCGGCCCGAAGGCGATGAACGTGCTCGGCCCGGGCAACCACGGCACGACCTTCGGCGGCAACCCGCTGGCGATGCGCGCCGGCGTCGAGACGCTGCGCATCATGGAAGAGGACGGCGTGATGGCCAACGCCGAACGCGTCGGCGCGGAGCTGCGCGCCGGACTCGAGCGCGAGCTCGGCGGCGTGCCCGGCGTCGCCGAGATCCGCGGTGCCGGCCTGATGCTCGGCATCGAGCTCGACCGCCCCTGCGGCGCGATCCTGGGCCGTGCCGCCGAGGCGGGCCTGATGCTCAGCGTCACCGCCGACCGCGTGATCCGGCTCGTGCCGCCCCTGATCCTCGGCTCGGACGAGGCACGGCAGATCGTCGAGATCCTCGCGCCGATCGTGCGGGCCTTCCTCGCCGAGGAGCCCGCGTCGTGAAGCCGGACCGGCCGCCGATCCGCCATTACCTGCAGTTCAAGGACCTTCTCCAGCGCGAGTACGCCTACCTGTTCGCCCGCACGCGGATCATCAAGTCGCGCTTCAAGAACTACGAGCGCTACCAGCCGCTGGTCGACCGTTCGCTGGCGATGATCTTCGAGAAGGCGAGCACGCGCACCCGCGTCAGCTTCGAGGCCGGCATGTACCAGATGGGCGGCTCGGTGGTGCACCTGACCACCGGCGACAGCCAGCTCGGCCGCGCCGAGCCGGTGGAGGACAGCGCGCGCGTGATCAGCCGCATGGTCGACCTGGTGATGATCCGCACCTACGAGCAGGCGAAGATCGAGCGCTTCGCGGCGCACTCGCGCGTGCCGGTGATCAACGGGCTGACCAACGAGTACCACCCCTGCCAGATCCTCGCTGACCTGTACACCTTCATCGAGCACCGCGGCACGCGCTTCGACGAGGGCAACGTGCTGAAGTGCCTGAAGGGGCGCACGGTGGCCTGGGTCGGGGACGGCAACAACATGGCCAACACCTGGCTGCAGGCGGCCGAACTGCTGGGCTTCACCGTGCACGTCAGCACGCCCGGCGGCTACGAGGTGAACCCGGCCGTCGCCGGCATCCGCGACGAGCGCTGCTTCAAGGTCTTCGACCACCCGCTGGACGCCTGCGCCGGCGCCGACCTCGTGACCACCGACGTGTGGACCAGCATGGGCTACGAGGCCGAGAACGAGGAGCGCCGCAAGGCCTTCGTCGACTGGTGCGTCGATGCCGACATGATGGCCGCCGCGAAGCCCGACGCGCTGTTCATGCACTGTCTGCCCGCGCATCGTGGCGAGGAGGTCACGGCCGAGGTCATCGACGGTCCGCAGTCGGTCGTCTGGGACGAGGCGGAGAACCGCATGCACGTGCAGAAGGCGCTGATGGAGTACCTGCTCCTCGGGAGGGTCGGCTGAGCACTGGCGCGGGGCGGGCCGGCTCACGGCCGGGGACCCGGTGGCGCGCCCTGCCCGCCATCCTGCTGCTGTTCGCGCTGGCCGCCTGCCAGGCGCCTGCACCCCGCGAAGGCCCGACGCCACCGAGCGCCGCGCGCATCGAGGCCGCGCTCGGCGCCAGCCCACCCGCGACACCGCCCAAGCCTCGCCGCATCGGGCTTGCGCTGGGCGGTGGCGCAGCGCGTGGCTTCGCCCACATCGGCGTGGTCCAGGCCCTGGAGTCGGCGGGCATCAAGGTCGACCTCGTGGTCGGCACATCGGCCGGCAGCCTGGTGGCGGCGTTGCTCGCCGACGGCCGCACCGGCGCGGAGATGCAGGCGCTCGCGCTCTCGCTGGACGAGTCGACGCTGACGGACTGGTCACTGCCCAACCGCGGCGTGCTGCGCGGCGATGCCCTCGCGCGCTGGGTCCGCCAGCACACCGCGGGCCGTCCGATCGAGCAGATGCCGCTGCCGCTGGGCATCGTCGCGACCGAACTCGCCACCGGCGCGCCGGTGCTCTTCCAGCGCGGCGACACCGGGCTCGCGGTTCAGGCCTCCAGCGCGGTGCCAGCCGTGTTCCAGCCGGTGCGCATCGGCGGGCGCGAATACGTCGATGGCGGCCTGGTCGCGCCGGTGCCGGTGCGTCTGGCACGCCAGATGGGCGCCTCGCACGTGATCGCCGTCGACATCTCGACGCCCCCGGAGGCCGGCGCGACCGAGGGCACGCTCGGCCTGCTGCTGCAGACCTTCGCGATCATGGGCCGCAGCATCAGCCAGTTCGAGCTGCGCGAGGCCGACGTCGTGCTGCGGCCGGTGCTGACCGGGCTGGCCGGCACCGACTTCGGCCATCGCGTGCGTGCGATCCGCGCCGGGCGCGAGGCCACTGCCGCGATGCTGCCGCAGCTGCTCGAGAAGCTCGCGGCGCCGCCGCGCTGAGGCACGGCGCGCAGCGCCGCGGTTCGACGCGGTCCGCCGCGGGTGGCGCCGACACCCCCGCGCCCCGCCCAGACCGTCGGGCCCGCGCCGCTACAACCGCTCGACGATCACGCTGCCGATCGAGTAGCCGGCGCCGAAGGAGCAGATCACGCCGCGGTCGCCGGGCCGCAGGTCGGCGCTGTGCTGGTGGAACGCGATGATCGACCCGGCCGATGCGGTGTTGGCGTATTCGTCGAGGATCAGCGGTGCCAGGTCCGGGCCGACCTCGCCACCGACCAGCTTGCGGATCACCAGCTGGTTCATGCCCAGGTTCGCCTGGTGCAGCCAGTAGCGCCGCACCTGCGTGGGCTCGAGCTTCAGCTCGGCCAGGTGCTGCTCGATGTGCGCGGCCGCCATCGGCACGACTTCCTTGAAGACCTTGCGGCCCTCCTGGCGGAAGGTCTTGTCGCGGGCATCCGGATCGGTGTCCTCGCAGCGGTTCAGGAAGCCCGCGTTGTTGCGGATGTTGTTCGAGAACTGGGTCGCGAGCTTCGTGCCGAGGACCTTCCAGCGTTGCGGCGCGACGGCCCGGTCGGCGGCCTCGAGCACGATCGCCGTGCACACGTCACCGAAGATGAAGTGGCAGTCGCGGTCGCGCCATTCGAGGTGGGCCGAGGTGATCTCGGGGTTGACGACGAGCACGCACGACGCGGTGCCGCAGCGGATCGAATTGACCGCCTGCTCGATCGCGAAAGTCGCCGAGGAGCAGGCGACGTTCATGTCGAAGCCGTAGCCGCGCGCCCCGATCGCCTGCTGGATCTCGATGGCCATCGCCGGGTAGGCCCGCTGCATGTTCGCCGCGCTGCAGAGCACGGCGTCGACGTCGGCACCCTGGCGGCCGGCCGCCGCCAGCGCGTCCTTCGCGGCAGCGACGGCGATCTCGGCCATCAGCGACAGCTGGTCGTCGCCGCGTGGCTCGAAGTACGGCCGCATGCGCGCCGGGTCGAGCACGCCGGCCTTGTCGATCACGTAGCGCTGCCGGATGCCGGAGGCCTTCTCGATGAACTCGACCGAGGAGCCGACCATCGGCTCGACCTCGCCGGCCTCGATGCGCTGGGCATTCCGCTCGTTGTGCAGCGCGGCGTAGGCGTTGAAGGCCTCGACCAGCTCGGCGTTGGTGATGACATGCGGCGGCTTGTACAGCCCCGTGCCGGTGATGACGACGTCTTTCATGGACTCGGTTCCCGTGGATGTCTTCGGCGGCTCGGCGCTGGCGCCGCCGTCACTTGCGCCGCGTCCCCTTCGCGGCCGGCGCGCCCGCGCCCTGCTTCAGCGCCTCGGACATGCCCATCAGCACGCCGCTGACCAGCGCCGAGTAGCCCTCGGCGAGGGCCTGCACGGCCCGCAGCCCGGCGGCACGGCTCTCGCGCATGCCGGCCTGCACCTGCGTGAGCAGCTGCTCGGCCGCCGTCGCCGCCGACGCGCCGGTCTGCGTGCCGCCGGCCTGCATCTTCTGCAGCACCTCGTTCCAGGGGCCGGCGAGCGCCGAGTCGGCGCCCTGGGCGGTCTTCTTCAGCACCGAGAACATCGCGTCCTCCATCTTCTCCAGGTCGGACAGCGCCTTCTTCAGGTGCTTCTCGCGCAGGTCGGCGCCCTGCATCGCGAGTTGCTGCAGCGCGGTGCGGTGCGCCTCGACCGCCTTCAGCAGCGCGTCGTCCATGCCGGAGACGGCCTTGTCGAGCAGGGCCTCGGCATCGACACCGGTGTTGACGTTCCGCGCCGCGCCCATCGAGGCCGCCTCGGCGACGGTCGCCAGCGCCTTCTTGATGTTGCCCAGCGTCATCTCCCGGCCCTGCAGGGCCTGCATCGTCGCCCGCCCGACGGCCTCGCGCAGCTGGCTGCCGCCCTGCGTCGTGGCGGTCTCGAACATCTCGATCAGGGCGGACTGGTCGAACAGGGGCTTGGCCATGACATGTCTCCGGCGTTGGAATGGTGCGGTCGGCTGGCGCTGCAGCAGCCCGGATAATGCATCAAGGAGGGCGCGCCGCGCCAGCCGAGCCACCCGAAGCCTTCCGAAGGAGGACGCTCCGATGACCCGCGTGTTCAATTTCAGCGCCGGACCGGCCGCGCTGCCCGAGCCGGTGCTGCAGACGGCCGCTGCCGAGATGCTGGACTGGCACGGCAGCGGCATGTCCGTGATGGAGATGAGCCATCGCGGCAAGGAGTTCGTCGGCATCGCCGAGGAGGCCACCTCGCTGCTGCGCGAGCTGCTGGCCGTGCCGTCGAACTACAAGGTGCTGTTCATGCAGGGCGGTGCCATCGCCGAGAACGCGATCGTCCCGATGAACCTGCTGCGTGGCCGCGGCGGCGCGGACTACATCGACACCGGCGAGTGGTCGAAGAAGTCGATCAAGGAGGCGCAGCGCTACTGCCGGGTCAACGTCGCGGCCAGCGCCAAGGCGAGCCAGTACACGACCATCCCGCCGCGCGACGAGTGGAAGCTCGACCCGGACGCCGCGTACGTGCACATCTGCAGCAACGAGACCATCGGTGGCGTCGAGTACCACTTCACGCCCGAGGTGGGCGACGTGCCGCTCGTCGCCGACATGTCGAGCAACATCCTGTCGCGCCCCGTCGACGTCTCGCGCTACGGCCTCATCTATGCCGGTGCGCAGAAGAACGTCGGCCCGTCGGGACTGACCATCGTCATCGTGCGGGACGACCTGATCGGCCAGGCGCTGCCGATCACGCCCTCGGCGTTCGACTACAAGACCGTCGCCGACAACGATTCGATGTACAACACGCCGCCGACGTACGCGATCTACATCGCCGGGCTGGTGTTCAAGTGGATCCAGTCGCAGGGCGGCCTCGCCGCGATGGAAGCGCACAACCGGGCCAAGGCCGCGGTGCTCTACGACTACCTGGCGACGAGCTCGTTCTACAGCTGCCCCGTGGCGCCTGCGTGCCGGTCGCTGATGAACGTGCCCTTCCGCCTGAAGGACGAGTCCCTCGACGAGGCCTTCCTGAAGGGCGCGAAGGCGAACGGCATGGTGCAGCTCAAGGGGCACCGGTCGGTGGGCGGCATGCGCGCGTCGATCTACAACGCGATGCCGATCGAGGGCGTGCGCGCGCTCGTCGCGTACATGAAGGACTTCGAGGCGCGGCATGGCTGAGCGCACCGGCATCCTGGTCTTCAACCAGATCTCGGCGCAGGGGCTGTCGCGCTTCGGCGCCGAGCGCTACCGCGTCGGTAAGGACGTCGCCGACCCGGCGGCGATCCTGCTGCGCTCGGCCGACCTGCACGCGGTGACGATCCCGCCGAGCGTGCAGGCGATCGCCCGCGCCGGCGCGGGCACGAACAACATCCCCGTGGCCGCGATGAGCGCGCGCGGCGTGCCGGTGTTCAACGCACCGGGCGCGAATGCGAATGCGGTCAAGGAGCTCGTGCTGGCCGGCATGCTGATGGCCGCGCGCCACATCGCGCCGGCACTGCAGTTCGTCGCCGGCCTCGACCCGGCAGCGGCCGACCTGGACGAGCGCGTCGAAGCCGGCAAGAAGGCCTTCGCGGGCACCGAGCTCGCCGGGCGCACGCTCGGCGTCATCGGGCTGGGCAAGATCGGCTGCCTGGTCGCCGACGCCGCGATCCGCCTGGGCATGACGGTGCTCGGCTACGACCCGCACATCACCGTCGACGCCGCCTGGAGCCTGCCGTCGACGGTGCGCCGCGGCGGCAGCGTCAACGAGGTGCTGCGCTCGGCCGACTACGTCACGCTGCACGTGCCGCTGCTGGACTCGACGCGCGGACTGGTCAACACCGCCAACATCGGGCTGCTGCGCGACGGTGCCGTGCTGCTGAACTTCAGCCGCGACGCGATCGTCGCGAAGGAGGCCGTCGTCGAGGCGCTGGACAGCGGGCGCCTGGGCGCGTACGTCTGCGACTTCCCGGCGCCGGAACTCCACGGCCGCCCGCGCGCGATCGCCCTGCCGCACCTGGGGGCCAGCACGCGCGAAGCCGAGGAGAACTGCGCCGTGATGGTCGTCGACCAGTTGATCGACTTCCTCGAGCACGGCAACGTGGTCAACGCCGTGAACTTCCCGACGGTGGCCATGCCGCGCGAATCGGCCTGGCGCGTCGCGATCGCGAACGCCAACGTGCCGAACATGCTCGGGCAGATCTCCACGGCGATGGCGCGTGCCGGGCTGAACATCCACAACATGGTCAACAAGTCGCGCGGCGAGATGGCCTACACGCTCGTCGACGTGGACAGCCAGGTCGGCGACGCGGCGCTGGCCGAGCTCGCCGCGATCCAGGGCGTGCTCTCGGTGCGCTACCTGCCGCAGGGCTGAGGCAGCGGCCGACGCGGCGGCTCACTCCGTCTTCGCTCGATCCGCCGGGCGGCCGCGCGCAGATCAGCGTGAGCGGACGCGACGCGAACCGGTCCTGCGCAAACGCAGCCGATCGAGTCGCGAGGCCGGCGGATGCACTCGACGCTTCCCCGGCAGTGCCAGGCGACGTGGCAGTCGACGGCCGCTCATCGCGGGCCATTGCAGACGATCGAAGGCAAGCGGCGTGGGTCGTTCGGCACTCGAACGGGGTTGTCGGGCCAAGGCCGGCGGGCACCCTCCCGCTCCATGTCCCCCGGGCC
>ERZ761602.1782-NODE-1782-length-37348-cov-41.274127_pt1 | contig 37348 bp, 33 predicted proteins | sample MGYA00512165_ERZ761602 | MGnify/ENA primary metagenome ERZ761602 (study PRJEB28899, sample SAMN02445085) | bioreactor sludge metagenome | biome: EBPR sludge; isolation source: Thorneside wastewater treatment plant | place: Australia: Brisbane, Thorneside...
GACTGCATGGCCTTGGATTCGATCAGTCTTATCTTGAAAGCGAATTGGAATAAGAACGCACCAGCGCTTGTAGGCAGAAAGAACCACGAAGCTCGCCGAGGCCAGTGGACCTCGGTTGCAGGTTTCCGCTTCCGAAGGGCGACATGTCGGGGATACACCGAGTCATGCCCACAAAAAATGAGGCGACCAGCGGGTGCCGAGACTCTCGCCTCGTCACGCCGCTGGTCGCGCCGTCAAACCAAAAACGAGATGAAGAAAATCAATACTCGTAGCTCACACCAATCCGGCCCGTGAAGACTTCTTGGACATCGTGGCTGAAGGCGTGGTCGAAGCCCAAAACAACCTCCCAGTTGGAGCGCAAACGCCAACCAGCTTCCAAGGTATAGCTCCACCAATCGGTGTCAATCGGGACAACAAAGTTGTCATGCAGAACGGAATTATATGAGACGGATGCGCCCACAAAGACCGAATCGCTCACATTGTAGCGGACACCCACCTCAGGGATGAGCGTCCCCCAATCCCACACACCCGAATCGGTATGGAGGTAGGAGAGGGCCGTAGTGTACACGAAATCTCCACGGGTCCAACTCCTGGAGATGCCGGGGTTGATAAACCAAGCATCACCATTGATCGGAGCAGCAGCTGGCGGGGTGATGGTACCATCCGTGTAACCACCGATGATCAGACCGTTGAATTCGTAGGCCAGCGGTGCCGCAGCGTAGACCGAGACGGTGTGGGAGTCGCCGTTTGCGGGAACATCGTAATAATGGAGGTTCCCGTATTCATAGCTCAGGCCAAGGATGAGACCGCTCTCCCAAGCCAAGTCGTATCCGACGGAATAGGAGTGGATATGACCACCGCTGGCACCGGGCAACTCGCTGTGAATGTCATGGTATCCATATTCGAAATACGGAGTGTGAATCACGGAAGCCGGGACGGGCGTCTTGTCGAGGGGAGCCTTGGGGGATCCGTAATAGCCTCCCGCCGTCGCTGCGCCACTTTGTCGCGACAAGATCCGGGAGATGAGGTTCTCAATCATCCGGTAGGTGGAATCCTGCGGGGATGGCAGGTTGGGACCATAGAAAGAATAGTGCAAGTAGTCGTATTGCGAATAACCCACATTGATTCCCAACACGCCAAGCACGGCGATCAGGGCGATATTTCTTAGTTTTTTCATTCGGCTCCTTTGATGATTTGGCTGGTTGTATCGGGGTGGTTTCTCCTCTTTCCGTAGAAATCGGGAAAATCTTTTGTCTTCCTTAACCAACAAGGCATCCACGTCAAGCAGAATTCGCACAAAAATGCGAAAAAGCGGATGAATCGCCCAAGTTTTTCAGCGTCGATCCGTTGTCCCCCAAACCCGTTCGAGCCTTGACATTGACGGCTTGCCTCGCGGCCTTGCGAGGGGCACCCTTTCCCGCATCGCCATGCCCGCCTCCGTCCTCCGATCCCTCGCGCTCGTCCTGCTCCTCGTGATCGGCGATGCGACGGCCCAGCTCCGCACCGCGCTGGAGTTGCGTTCGCTCTCCCTCGACGAGGCCAAGGCTGGCGTGCCGGTGGAACTGCGGGGCGTCGTGGTCTTCTCCGATCCGCCGAGCACCGTCTTCTTCCAAGACGCCACCGCCGGCGCCTTCTTCCGCCTCGAACGCCGCCCCTCTCCCGCGCCGGGCGACGAGGTCCGGGTGCGCGGCTTCTCGCAGCAGGGCTTGTATCTGCCAGGCATCGAGCGGGCCGAATTCGAAATCCTCGGCCATCCCGGCCTGCCCGAGGCGATCCCGGTGGATTTCGAGGACCTTCTTTCAGGGCGCTACCACTACCAGCACGTCTCCGTCGAGGGCATCGTCAGGACGGTCGCGCTCGACGGCGAGGCCGCCACCCTCCTCCGTCTCGACCTCGGCTCGCGGGTCGTCTCCGTGCGGGTCGAGACGACACCGGAGCACGGGACGAGTCTCGTCGACGCGCGGATCCGCGCCGTCGGTCTCGCCGCCGGGGAACTGAACCACCGTCGCCAGCTCGTCGAGCCCTACCTGCGATGCCGCGACTGGGACGATCTCGAAATCCTCGCCACCCCGCAGCCCCCCGAAAACATCCCCGAGGTCTCGCCCGTGCAGATTCTCAACTTCGCCGTCGGCGGGACGATGCGCCACCGCGCCCGTGTCGCCGGCGTCGTCCTCGCGAGCTTCGGGGAGGGCGAGGTCTTCCTCCGCAGCGACGAGGCGGGCATCGGGGTGCGCCTCCTCGGTTCGGAGCTCCGCCCCGAGGTCGGCGACCGCGTCGAGGTGCTCGGCTTTCCCGAGATGGCCCGTTTCAGTGCCCGGCTCGTCGACGCGACGCTCGTCTCGCGCCGCGCCGAGGGGGAGCACCCCCCTCCCCTGCCCTCCGCGCCCGCAGACCTGCTCGAAGGCGCGCACGACAGCGATCTGGTCTCCATCGAGGCCGAGCTGGCGGAGCTCTACCGCAACGAGCGGGGAGCCGTCCTGATGCTGCGCGACGGGGGCCATGTGATCCGCGCGGAAACGCCCTCCCTGCCCGCCGATCTCGAGGCGGGCGCGAAAGTCCGCGTCGTTGGCATCGCCGTGGTCGAGTCGGTGCGGCGCTCGGGGGAATACCGGGCCGTGCCCGATCACATCGTCCTGCACCTGCGCGGGCCGGAGGATCTCGCGGTGCTGAGCGCGCCCTCGTGGTGGACGACGCGCCGTCTCGCCGTCGCGCTCGTCGTCTTCCTCGTCGCCACCCTCCTCGCGGGTCTCTGGATCGCGCTGCTGCGCCGCCAAATGGCCAGCCAGACCGCGGCCCTGCGCCATCGCATCGAGCACGAAGCCGTGCTGGAGGAGCGCCAGCGCCTCGCCCGCGAATTCCACGACACGCTGGAGCAGCAACTCGCCGGCCTCTCCCTGCGACTCGACGCGGCGGCCGCGCGAGGCGGGGACGAGAAGCTTCGCGGCTTCCTCGAAGGATCGCGCAACCTCGTCTCGCGCATCCAGACGGAGACGCGCAACCTCGTCTCGGACCTGCGGCAGGACCCCGGCGAAGCCGCCGATCTCGTCGGCACCCTCGCCGAACTGATCGAGCAAAGCGGTCACGGTGTCGGCCCGGAACTCTCGCTGGCCCCTCCCCCCGACGGCTTGCCACCGCTGCCTTCGCGCACCGTCCACCACCTGCGCATGATCGCGCAGGAATCGGTGACCAACGCGATCAAACACGCCGGAGCGAAACGCATTGTCCTTTCCCTCGCGACAGAGCAGGATGGACTCGTCATGACGATCCGCGACGACGGAACAGGCTTCGACGCCGGGGCGGAGACCGCCGGCCAAAGGAGGGACCCCGGCCATTTCGGCTGCATGGGGATGCGCGAGCGCTGCCGCAAGATCGGCGCGGAGATCGAATGGCGCAGCGCCCCCGGCGAAGGCACGACGGTCGTCGTGACCCTGCCAAACCCACCCATGAAGGAGGAAGCGCCATGAACGTGATGGTGGTCGACGACCATTTCGTGGTCCGCAGCGGACTCGTCGCCTCGCTCGAGCTGGAGGACGGCCTCTCCGTCGTGGCCGAGACCGAGAGCGGCGAGCAAGCCATCGCCACCTATGGCGAAACGCGGCCCGACGTCGTCCTCCTCGACCTGCAACTGCCCGGCTGGAACGGGATCGAAACGACCGAGCGGCTCCTCGAAGCCGATCCCGGGGCGAAGATCTTGATCTTCTCCACCTTCGCCCGCGACGACGAAATCCAAGCCGCGCTCGACGGCGGGGCGAAGGGCTACTTGCAAAAGACCGCCGGACGCGACGAACTCCTCTCCGCCCTGCGCCGCGTCGCCGACGGGGAGCGCTACCTCGCGCCGGAGATCGCGACCCGCCTCGCCGGGCTGCGCCTCGGGCCGGCCATCACCCTGCGCGAGCGCGAGATCCTCGCGCTGATCGCCAAGGGCCGCGCCAACAAGGAGATCGCCTCCGCCCTCGGCATCGCCGAGGACACGGTGAAGCGCCACATCAGCAACGTGCTGCAGAAGCTGCGCGTCAACGACCGCGCCCAAGCCACCGCCGAGGCGATCCGGCGCGGGATCGTACAGGTGGAGCCGTAGAGGATGCGCGAAGCGGATCGAGGCGGGAGGACGCCCCGATTGGAGGGCGACCGCTGATCGGCGCTGATCTTCGCCGATTTTTTGTCAGGGTCCGGATTTCGGATTTCGAGATTCGGATTTCGGATTTACCGATAGCCCGTGTCCATCGCTCTCAAAAAGAAAAAGTTCTACCCGGTCGGCCCGAACCTGCTCGGCTACCTCGGCGACTACCAGCGCATCCTCGCGGTGCCGCCAATCTACGAGGAGCTGCACCGCTTCTCCGAACTCTACCCCCTCTATGATCGCGAAGGCCACGACACCCTCTGGAAAGTCGCCCACTACGACGGCTCGATCCGGCAGGAGCTCTCGCGCCAGCTCATCCAGATCTACTCCCTGCTCAAGACGAACGAATTCCGCTCGCGTGAGCACCTCATCCTCGAACGCGTCGATTTCTGCGACTTCGGGAACTCGCGACCTTTCCGCATCCGCGTCGTCAACCAGTTCAACGACAACTACGACCATTTCTACGTGAAGATCGCCGACGCCTCGCGTATCTACGGACTGGAGCTGGAATACGTCCTCTCGCCGAACCGCATCAACTACCTCGTCAACGGGAACACCCTGATCGAGGAACACGTCGCCGGGGTACCGGGCGACGTCTTCATCCAGCAGCACTTCGACCGGCCCGAGACGAACCCGGTGCGGGTGGCAAAGGAGTTCGTGAAGTTCAACGAGCGCAGCTTCATCCGGCTCCTCGGCGACATGCGCAGCTACAACTACGTCGTGGACATCACCCCCGACTTCGAGGACGCGCAATACCGGGTGCGGGCCATCGACTTCGACCAGCAGAGCTACGAGGGGGCCAAGGAGATGTACCTGCCCCAGACCTTCCCCGAGAACCAAGCCGTCGTCGAGCTCTGCACCGCCCGGCTCAACTACCAGACCATGCGCCAATACCAGGACGAGGAGCGCACCCTGATCGAGCGACGCTGCCAGATCGCCCGGGTCCGCCTCGACGCCCTCTGGACCGCGATGTGCAACGAGGAGATCGCACCCGAGGAACACGTCCTGCGGCTCCGCGAGGGACTCAACCACTACCACGAGACCACCGCCTTCTCCGCCTGCGAGACGATGGGCCAGCTCGTGCGGATGAACCTCGATGTTTCGCTGGCGAAAACCAACACTTGAGCGAATATCCACCCGTTTCCACCGCCGCCACCCGACTTGGCCCACCCCATGAATTCCACCCCCGACGCCACCGCCCCGGTCGCCCCGGCCTCCCACCACGCCGAGTTTCTCAAAGCCTTCTTCCGGAACTCCTCGCACGTCGGCGCGATCGCCCCCAGCTCCTCCGAGCTCTCCGGCATCCTTGCGGACACGGTCGCATGGGACTCGGTCGGCTGCGTCGTCGAATACGGACCCGGCACGGGCGTGGTGACGGAGGAAGTCGCCAAGCGACTCCACGGTCGCGTCCGCTTCTTCGCCATCGAGCGCGACCCGCAACTCGCCGCGATCACCCGGCGGCGATGCCCCCACCTCGAAGTGATCGAAGGCTGCGTCACCCGCATCCCGGAACTCTGCCGCGAACGGGGTATCGAAAAAGTCGACGCCATCCTCAGCGGCCTGCCTTGGGCCTCCTTCCCGCCCGACCTCACCAAGGCGATCCTCGCCGCGACCTTCGAAGTTCTCCCTCCCGGCGGACACTTCGCCACCTTCGCCTACTGGCAGGGACTCCTCCTGCCTGGATCGCGGGGGTTCCGGAGGCTGCTGAAAGAGCAGTTCTCCTCCGTCGAACGGACCCGCACCGCCTGGCGCAACCTGCCCCCGGCCTTCGTCTACCGCTGCGTGAGGTAAGCCCCTCCCCGCCGGACTACTTCAGCGAGGCCATGTCGATAACGAAGCGGTAGCGGACATCCTGCCGCAGGAGCCGCTCCCAAGCTTCGTTGATCTGCTGAATCGAGATCAGTTCGATATCGGAGCCGATGCCGTGCGCGGCGCAGAAATCCAGCATCTCCTGCGTCTCGGCGATCCCACCAATGGCGGAGCCGGCGAAATTGCGGCGCGGCAGGATCAAGTTGAACGCGGAGACAGGCAGGGGATGCTCGGGCGCGCCCACGAGTGTCAGGGTACCGTCGAGATTGAGGAGGTTCAGGTAGGCGTCGATGTCGTGCTGCGCCGAAACGGCGTCGAGGATGAAGTCGAAACTGCTCCGGTGCTCCGCCATGGCATTCCCGTCCGTGGAGACGACGACCTCGTGTGCCCCGAGCCGCAGGCCATCCTCGATCTTGCGCGGCGAGGTCGTGAAAAGCACGACATGGGCACCGAAGGCGCGGGCGAATTTCACCCCCATGTGCCCCAGCCCGCCGAGGCCGACGACGCCCACCTTCTGGCCTGGCCCCACCTTCCAATGGCGCAGGGGCGAGTAGGTGGTGATGCCCGCGCACAGGAGCGGGGCGGCGGCGGCCAAGTCCATCCCCTCCGGCACGCGCAGGACGAAGGCCTCGTCCACGACGATATCGGTGGAGTAGCCCCCGTAGGTGTGGCCACCGAGGCGCTTGTCCTCACTGTTGTAGGTGAAGGTGGGGAAGGAGAGGCAGTATTGCTCCTGCCCCGCCTCGCAGTTGGCGCAGCTGCGGCACGAGTCCACCATGCAGCCGACGGCGGCGAGGTCGCCCGCCTGGAACTTCGTCACGCCCGGCCCCGTCCGCGCGACGCGCCCGACGATCTCGTGCCCCGGTACGCAGGGGTAGACCGTGTTCCGCCATTCGTTGCGCGCCTGGTGCAAGTCCGAATGGCAGACGCCGCAATAGAGGATCTCGATCTCGACGTCGGACGCGCCCGGCTCGCGGCGGGGGATGTCGAGGGGGGCAAGGGCGGCGGCGGCGCTCTGTGCGGCGTAGGATTTCGAATTCATCTCGGCAAGGATAGCATGGAAGGAAAGCCCGTCACCCCGCCGCCTCGACGGCGGCCTTCATCTTCTCCAGCCCGATCTTCGCGCATTCGTCGGCGGGCATCGCCCAATAGGTGGCGTTGAACAGTTCGAGCGATAGAGCCGGATAAGCACCCACGGCGATGAAATTCCGCAAAATCGCGGTGAGCGGGGCGATCCCGTCGCCGGGAAAGACGCGGTCCGCGTCCTTGATCGTCTCGCGCGGCGGATCCGCGGGGTAGTCGTTCATGTGGTAGACTTGGATCGCCTGCGGCCCGAGGAGGAGGAGCGAATCGAAAGACGATCCGCCCTTGTAGGTGTGGTAGACGTCGCCGAGAAAGCAGGCCTTCGGATGGCCCGCACGAATGGCGACGTAGAGCGCCTTCTCGACCGTGCCGATGACGGGGTTGCCGCCCCACATCTCGATCTGGGGCGTCACGCCCATCTCATCGCCGAGCTCGAGGAGGGCGCGGTAGCGCTCCGCCGCGTCGTCGAGGGTGACGCTCTCCCCGGCAGGCACGCCCGCAGGCGGCGCGGCGATGCGCTTTCCGCCGAGCCGGGCGATCAGGTCCATGTCGCGCCTCGCCTCCTCCAGCCCGGCGGCGCGTTCGGCGGGATCGTTCACGATCCACTTGGCGAAGCCGATGGCGCTCTCGACCGTCAGCCCATAGTCGTCGATGCGCTTCTTGAGATCCTCGACCTTGCCGCCCTTCTCGACATATTCGTTGAGCTTGCGGAACCAAGGCTCGATCGCGTCGTAGCCGGCCCGGCCCGCGACCTCGATCTCGGCGGCGGCGTCGACCTCCTGACCCCGGATGGTGGATAGGTTGAGGCAGTATTGGAAGCGTTTCCCGGTCATCGTCGTTTCTTGGGCGGTGGCGGTGGAGGAGAGGCCCGGCGCGAGGGAACCGAGGGCGAGACCGGAGCCCGCAAGGAAGGCGCGGCGTCCGGAGACGGCGGAAAGGGGCTGGGCGTCGGGCATGAGGGGAAACTAGCCCCTGTCGGGCCGGGGAATCAACCCTCTTCGGTGCCGTCATTCCGCTGTCACGGACGGCGCGGAAACGGCAATTATCCTAAGTTTCCCACCGCTCGCGACGTAAAGGATGCAAGGAACCCCCGCCCCGTGCGTCAAACCCATGTCGCTCCCTCTATGAAAACGATCCTCGCTCTAGCCCTCGCCCTCTCCGCCCTGCCCGTGCTCTCCCATGCCGAGAAACCCGCTTCCTTGGCCGATCTCCTCCCCGCGAAACTGGAGGACGCGAAGGGCAAGAAAGTCGATACCAGCACACTCGCCGGAAAGCATGTCGCCCTCTATTTCTCCGCGCATTGGTGCCCTCCGTGCCGGGCCTTCACTCCGAGCCTGGTGAAATTCCGCAACGAACACGTGGACCAGGATTTTGAAATCGTCTTCGTCAGTCTCGACAATTCGGAGAGGGAGAAGAAAAGCTACATCCGCGAAACGGAGATGAAGTGGCTCTCCGTGTCCGGGGCGCGCTCGAAAGAGGGGCAAGCCCTCGCCGAACGATTCCAGATCCGCGGCATCCCCGCGCTGGTCGTGCTCGCGCCGGACGGGTCGGTGGTGACCCCGAACGGTCGCAACGATGTGATGCAGTCGCCTGAAACAGCCCTCCGGAAATGGAAAGAGAACACCCCCTCGCCGTGATGCCCGAGGCGGACCGGAGCCTTCCGTCCACCAGCCCGACCGCGACTGCGGCCACCCCGGCCCCGTCGGCCCCCGTGGCGGAGGACGGTATCGCCGGGGCATTCCCGCGCCGGCCCGACCCGGACGCGGAGCTGGTGGAGCGCGCCCGCGACGGCGACACGCGGGCCTTCGACGAGCTCGTCGAGAAATACACGCCGAAGCTCTACGGCCTCGTCTACCACATGACCTCGAATCGCGAGGACACCAACGACATCCTCCAAGAGGTCTTCGCCAAGGCCTACCGCGCCCTGAAGCGCTTCCGGGGCAAGTCGGCCTTCTACACTTGGATCTACTCCATCGCGACGAACATGACGCTGAACTTCCTCAAAAAGAGGAACCGTCGTCGCACCATGAGCCTCGACGACGTCGATCTCGCCATCGAGCACGACCGGGATTTCATCGAAGCCACCTCGAAGAGCGACCCGGTGCGCGAGGCGAACATCTCGGAACTTCAGCAAAAATTGAACGAGGCCATGCAGAAGCTGTCAGTAGACCATCGGACGGTGGTCACGATGTTCGACATCCAGGCCATGCCCCACGCCGAGATCGCCAAGATCTTGGGGATTTCGGAGGGCACCGTTCGTTCGCGGCTTTTCTACGCCCATCGACAGTTGCAGGCTTGGCTCGGGGACTTCCGGAAATGACCCGACGGGATCGCGACGAGATCGGGATTGAAAAACCCGCGTCCGTCCCGTTAATTAACGAGTTCCCTGAAAATGCCGATGAACGATCCCGAAGAAGCGCAGCGATTGATCCGCCTGAAACGATACGAATCCCCCGGCGAGGCGTATTACGCGTCCTTCCTCGACGAGTTCAAGGAGCGCCAACGCTCCGAGATGCTGCGCCTTTCCGCCCGCGACCTGCTCTTCGAACGGGTCGCGATGTGGCTTGAGGAAAGCGGTGGCGCGAAGCGCTTCGTCCCCGTCGGTGCCATGGCCGCCGCCGCCGTCGGCGCGGGCCTCTATTTCGCCACCGCCTCCCCGAATCGCCCCGCCCCGGAGACTTATGTCGCGGCCCCCGTGGCGGACTTGGGTGGAGCGGAAATCGTGCCGTCGGTCGAGGCCGCCGAAGACGAGATCCACTTGCAGCTCCCCCGGCAACCCGTCCACGCCACCGGTTTCGTCGGCCAGCCCTCGCCCGGCGGTTCGCTCGTGCCCGCGAGCGTCCGGGGCGGCCTCCGCGAACTTTGACCGTCCTTGCCATGAGACCCGCGATTCCGCTACCGTTCGCGCTGCTGGCGCTCGGGTCCGCCGCCACTACCCTGCTCCTCGCCGAGCCGGCCACCCCGGTCACGGTGCTTTGGCCCGGCGGAGCGGAAAGCCCCGGCGTCTGCGTGGAGAAAGGGAGCTGGTTCGTCAGCGTCGTCCCCGCCTCGGTCGAGACCCGCGATCTCCGCTCCACCACCCTGCGGGGGCCGGAGGGCACCACGGAGGGCCGCCTCCTCCATTTCGACTCCGCGCAGCGTCTCTGCCTGCTTGAGACCTCCTCCGGCCTCGGCCCGGTCCAGCCCGTCCCCCTCTCCGCCGCCGCCTCGCCCAAGGCCGGGGCCAAAGCCGAATGCGTCTCAGGAAAGTCGGCCTGCCGCACCGCCGTGGCCGGCAAGGACTGGTCCTATCGAGGCGAACGCTTCCCCCACCCCCTCCTCCGTCTGCGAGTCTCCGAAACGGGTCCCCACTGCCTCGCCGGGACCCCGCTCCTCGGCGAGGGTGGCGAATTGATCGGCCTCCTCGTCTGCCGCCGCCCCGAGGCGGACGACGAGGTCTACGCCGTGCCCGCCGCGCGGGTGCGCAAGCTCGTCGAAGACGTGAAGCGCCACCAGCGCTCGGGTCCCGTCTGGGTCGGCCTCGTCGTCCACGGCGAATCATCCACCCCCGAAGTGATCGAGGTGGCGGCGGACTCCCCCGCCAAAGATGCCGGCTTCCGGCCCGGGGACGTCGTCCTCGCCTTGGACGGGGCCGAGATCGAATCGGTCGACGACCTCATCGAGACGATCCAGAACCTCCCCGTCGGCGCGGAGACCACGGTGCGCGTGCTGCGCGGCCTCTCCGAAGAGACCCTCACCATGACGCCGCGCTTCGCCGAGATGGTGGCGGCGCGGTGAATGTTCCGGAAGGTGGCGGAGCCGCGTTCGTAATCGCATCCCGAGCCACCTCCGCAAAAGGGCGAAGCGCTCGGATTCACGGAACCTCGGGCGGGGCGAGGAGGTCGAGTTCGTGGATGCTCCAGTAGAGGCCGTGCCGACCTGTCTGGGTGATGCGGACGAACCGGACCTCTTGGGCGGGGAATTCGAGTTCCAGTTTCGGGGTGGAGCCTTGGCCTTGGGCGGCCTCTTTCCAAGTTTCGCCGTCCAGCGACCCTTCCACGAGGTAGCCGCGCGGGTAGTCACCCGCCGATTGGGTGGAGTCGAGGATCATGCCGATGAGGAGTTGGGGCTGGGGCAGGGCGACCTGCACCCACATGCCCGGCTCCATGCTCCGCCCAGTGGTGTAGCGGGTGCCGGGATCTCCATCGATGGCACGCCCGAGATCCTTTTCCCCATGGCTGGCGGTGAGCTTCCAATGCGTCTTGCCGCCCAAGGTCGGGGGCACGCTGAGCATGAGCTCGTCGTAGGTCCAAGGCGTCTCGCGGCCCCCGGTGCGGGCGCGGACATCGGCGACTTCCCTCTCGCTGACGAAGCCGAGCTGGTTGCCGAAGCTGTTGCGCACGTAGGAAAGCACGTCGGCGACCCAGGCGTCGTCGTTGGATTTCATCGCCACCATCTCGCCGGGGTAGGTCTTGCCGTTGACCGGGCCGGTGAGCCCATGCAGCACGACGCGGGTGGCGAGTTCGCGGTGTCTCGTCAGGATTTCAGATCCGATGAAGGAGGGCGCCAAGATGATGGTGCCGTCGCCGCCGGGCAACTGCATCCCACGTCCGTCGGCTCCGTGGCAGGCGAAGCACAGCGTCTCGTAGATGCTTTGGCCACGACGGTATTGCTCCAGTTGCGCGACGGAGAGCTTGGCCGGCGCTTGCGCCCCGCCATGCAGCATGGAATGGGCGAAGGTTCTCAGGCCCTCGCTGCCAGTGGCTTTGGAGGTGGATTCGATGAGCTGGCGGTGCCCGGGCAGGTTCAGCCGCTTCGCGCTGAGCAGGGCCTGGATGGCGACGGAGGGCTCGGCGTCCCCGGCCATGCCGGCGAGGACGGCGGGGAGGGTGTCGTCGCCGGCTTGGATCAGGCTCTCGCCCGCCCGGATCGCGGCCTCGCGCACGGCAGGATCGGCATCGGCGAGGGCTTTCCGAACCAGCTCCGCCCGGAGCGCCCCCAAACCCTCCAAGGTCCACAGGGCGTGGAGGCGGGCCAAGGGGAACCCGCTGCCGATGGAGAGCGTCTCCAGCGCGGGAACGACGGAGGCATCGCGGCGCAGCACGAGCAGCTTTTGCGCGGTGTCGCGACGCCAGCCGTTGGGGTGCTCCAGATGGACGACCAGCTCGGCGGCGCTCTGGTCCAGCATTTTGGGGATCCGGGTATCCGGCTCGAAGTCCCGGTGGACGAGGCGGTAGATGCGGCCTTTGCCCACATTCTTGTCGAGGCCATATTCATCGATCTTGCCACGCAGGTAGGAGCCGGGGCGGGTCCAGTTGGCCTGCTGGATGATGCCATGGCACATGTCCACGAGGTAGAGGCAGCCGTCAGGGCCGTTGGCCATGTTGACGACGCGGAAGTTCGGGTCGGTGGAGCGGATGAATTCGCTGCCGGGATGGGCGTTGCTCAGGTAGGTGACGCCGTCGCGAACCTCCACCTTGCTGCGGCGAATGAGCCGGCCCACAGGTTCGGAAAAGAGCAGGTCGCCGCGCAAGTCCTCGGGCAGCCGGTCGCCCCGGAAAATCTCCTGGCCGCAGGTGGCGGTGAAGTGGTTCAACGTACCGTTATCGGGACGGAAGCGGCCTACGCCGCTCTGCACGTCGGGCAGACCCACCAGCGGGAACACCTCGCGGTAGTCGATGGGGAACTGGTTGGGCAGGTTGAGCCCTCCGTAGAGGATGTGCTGCTGGAAGTTGAGCGGGCCGATCTCGCCACCGGCGTTGACGAACCAAGGCTTGCCCCGGTCGTCCTGACAGAGCCCCCACTGCCCGCCGTTCCCGGGGATGCTTTCCTTGACGGCCAGCCCGTCGGGTTGGTGGCGCAGGCGGTAGCTGTTGCTGGCCATGTAGATCCAGTTGTCCAAACCCCAGATCAGGCCGCTGGCTTGGTGCTCCATGTTGCCGCCGCGCGGGCCGCCTTCGTACCAGAGCGTTTTTTCATCCGCCACCCCGTCGCCGTCCGTGTCGCGATAGGCGTGGATGTCGTTCGTGTGGGTTTCCTGGATCAGCACCCTGTCGTCCAGCGGCAGCACCATGCGGGGCAGCAGCAGATGGTCCGCGAAGACCGTGTGGCGGTCGAAGACGCCGTCGCCGTCCGTGTCCTCGTGCAGCGAGACTTGGCTGACTCGGTCGTCTTCGCCCGTGCCATCGGCGTCGAGCATGTAGGTGCGCATCTGGGCCACATACATGCGACCGTTCCCGTCGAAGACGCAGATCACCGGCTGCGCCACCAGAGGCTCCGTGACGACCGGTTCAAGGCGGTAGCCCTCGGGCAGGCGGAAGCGCTCCAAGCTTTCCTCGACCGGAAGATAGGGGATGCTGCCCGTGGGCTCGAAGAGGGTGGGCTCGGCGTCGAGGGCCAGGGCGGAGGAGCCGGTCAGCACGGCGGCGGCCAGTGCGAACCAGGAAGCGGGGAATGATCTCACCATAGGGCGGCATCCTACACAGGAACACGTCGCCGAACCATCCCCGAAAACGAAAAGACCGGTCCCGCGATGAGGGGATGGACAGGTGGAGTGGCGGGCACGGTCGGGCATCGTTTGGCCGTCCGGTCCGCGCCCACTGAGCGCGGCTACAACGCTGGCGCTCCCTTCGGGGGATCTGTAGCCAAGGTCATCGACCTCGGTGAGACTCAACGCGCCCGTGTGCTTGACGGTGGTGCGGCGGAGGCATAGGTTCCAGCAATGAGCATGACTCTCGACATCCCGGAGGAGGTTCTGGCGGCTATCCCGGTGCCCGAATCCGAGCGGGAGAGATACTTGCGCTTGGAGATCGCGTGCTCGCTCTACCTGCGCGATTTGCTGAGTCTCGGCAAGGCGGCTGAGCTTGCGGGCCTTTCGAGGATGGATTTCGGCAAGGAGGTCGGTGAACGGGGCATCCCGCGCCATTACACGGAGGAGGAACTCGCCTCGGACCTCGCCTATGCTCGTGGTGAGTGACTCCTCCGCCTTGTCGAACTTGGCGCTCATCGGACGCTTGGATCTGTTGCGCGAGCAATTCACCAAGATACTCATACCGACAGCCGTATCGCGCGAACTGCCGGTTCTTCCTGACGAAGCCGCGCGGCTAGTGCTTGGCATGGCGGTTGGCGAAGGATGGCTTGTGGAGAAGCCACTTCCGGGCGGGGTTCCGAATCCCCACGAATTGCAGGGGCTTGATCCCGGCGAGACGGAAACCCTGCGACTCGCCCTTGCGATTTCGGCGGATCGGGTGCTGATGGACGAGAGGGATGGCCGTCGACGTGTGGAAGCCCTTGGCATCCGGGCAATCGGTGTGCTCGGCGTGTTGCTCTCCGCCAAGCGATCAGAATCCATCGCGTCGTTAAAAATGGAAATGACGAGGCTGCGCGACGAAGCGGGGTTCTTCATTTCGCGGGGGCTTGAAAGACAGGTTCTTGCGATGGCGGGAGAATAAACTCTTACGGCACCGCCTCGCCGAGATAGCGGCGGCGCGGTGAACTTCCCGCAGGTGGCACCCGCATTCGCACTCACACCCCGACCCGCCCCTGCAAAGCTCGCAGCAGGGTCAGCTCGTCGGCGCTGTTGAGGCCCCCGCCCGCCGGCAGCCCTTGCGCGAGGCGCGAGACGCGCAGCCCCGGAAAGGCCCCGAGCAGCTCGGCGAGGAAATGGCAGGTCGCCTCCCCCTCCACGTCGGAACTCAGGGCGAGGATCACTTCCGAAAAACTCCCCTCCCCGACCCGCCGCACCAGTTCGCCGACGCGGAGATCCTCCGGCCCCACATCGTCGAGGGGGGAGATGCGCCCCCGCAGCGAATGGTAGTGCCCGCGAAAGGCGCCGGAGCGCTCCAGCGGCAGGATGTCGGTGGGCTGCTCCACGATGCAGAGCAAGTCGCCCTCGCGCTGGAGGCTGTCGCAAATGGCGCAGCCCCGCTCCACCGTCGCGAAAAAGCCGCAGACCCCGCACTCGGTCACCTCCCTCGCCGCCGCAGCGAGCGAGTCAGAGAATGGCAGCGAGGCGTCCGGACCACGCTGCACCAGCCAGACGGCGATGCGCTCCGCGCTCTTCGGACCGATGCCCGGAAGCTGCTTCAGTTGCGAGATCAGGTTTCGCACCGGTTCGGGATAGTCCACGCTCGCCATAGGGGGAATCGGTCGGTCCGGGGGTAATCAGAGTCGTTGCGCGAGGCGGGCGTGGCCCTCCTCGGTGAATTCGCGAAGGAGCCGCGAGGGGCGCGACTCCGGCCGACCGAGCCCCTCTTGGGCGCACCCGGTCAGATAGGCCAGCGGCGCGTCCTCCCCGCCCGGAACCCTCGCCCGGCTGAATTGCTCCAAGGCCGCCTCGCAATCCCCCGCCCGCAGATGGACGACCCCGCGCCAGAAGCAGTCCCGGCGGCTTTTCTCGCCCTCGGCGAAGGACTCCGCCGGGGCGAGCAGCTCGTAGATCTCGGCGAGAGCCTGCGCCATGGGATCGTAGAGCATCTCCAGAGGCCGCACCTCGAAGCGCTCCCGGACAAGCCGGTAGACGCCCGGCCCGATGAGCACGTCCGATCCGAAACGCGCGTTGGCGAGGGCGAGACGGTCGGCGAAATCCGCCTCGCCTCCGAGTCCGGCGAGGAAATGGCGGCCCGGCGTTCCGCAAAGCCCCACCGCCATCGTCCCCGAGCCGATCCCGATCCCGCCGCGCAGCGGGAGGAACCAGCGCGACTCGCATTCCTTGGCGAGCCCTTTCAGCCGCCCCCGCAAATCGAGCGCGGCGCGGCAGGCCCGCTCCGCGTGGTCCTCCTCGTCGCGCAGCATTCCGAAGGAGGCCCGCACCCGCTCCGGCCCCACCTCCTCGACATAGGCACCCCGCGCCACGAGGAAGGCCGAGACGCTGCGGGCGAAGAGGCTCCCCACTTTCATCAGATCGACGGGGCTCTCGGACGCCTTGGCCCCCTCCGGCGGGAACAGACGGCAGACGAGCGTCGTGACCTCCCGCGCCGTCCCGGTCATTCCCGGATCGCGGGGGGGCGCTTCCAGCAATTCGGCGAACACCGACGCCGAAACCCGCAGTCCGAGGGCGTCCTCAAGGAGCCGCTTGCGCCGCCCCTCCTCCGTCCGAGCGAAGAAAAAACCACCCGCCGCCGCCAAAGCCGCCGCCGCCAACGTGGCGAAAGGATCGAAACGCAAACCGTAGAGTGCCAAGGCTGGCGCGAGCAGGGCCGCCGCCGCCATCGCGAGCGCCGCGACGAACGCCTTCTGCCAGATCCGGGTCGCCTCGACGATCCCCCAAGCCACCCCGAATCCAGCCAAACAGACCGTGAGGATTTCCACCGGACGGAGCCACATCGCCCCCCCCTCCTCCGCCCATCCCCGCGCGACCCAGAGCCTCCAGAGCCACTCCGACGCGGCCTCGAAGGCTCCCGTCCAGAGCAAGGCCAGCGCCACGGCGGCCGCGCCGCCGCCGATGGAGAGCGAAATGGTCCAATAGCGTCGCATGGAGAATAGAGCACGCCTCCGCCCCGCCGCACGGGGCCGGAGGCTTGATTGACTCGAAAATATAGCCTGCCGCCCGAAGGGCAAGGTCGGACTCGCCGGATGGCCTCCGCCGACCTCCGCTCAGAACGACCGGACGACGACGCCCCCCTTTCGACGGCTACCGGCCACCTCCTCCAGCCATCCCTCCTGGAATTCTCGCCTCCGCCGCGCGGCCCGCTCGTGATCCGTCGCGGCGACCAGCCGGGCCTCGATGCCAGTGCTCCGACAGAAACGGTCCAGCGACTCCTGGTAGCGGGCGTGCAGCCAAGCCGAATGCTTTTGCAGCAGCGGGAAGCCCACGGCGAGCGCCCCGACGAGCGCCTCGCTCCAATCCCCATCCTCGGCGAACTCGACGGGCACGTCCCCATGCTCCCACAGATCGCAATACGAGCGCGTCTCCGCCGTCCCCGTCGGCACATGGATGCGCCCCACTCCGCCCGACATGCAGATCGTCCGCGCCCCGAGATCGCTCCCGCAATAGAGCCGCGAATGGAGCAGCAGAGAGGCCGTCTCCCAGAGATTGACGGAGCCGAACTCCATCGCCTGCCACTCGGGAAAAGCCTCGACCCAGCGCCGGAGACGGCGTCTGCCCCCTCCCGCCAACCCGTTCGCCTCGAAAAAAACCATGCCCAGCCCCGTCCGCTCGCTCACCTCCTGCAACGCCGCGGCGAGGCGGCCCGCGTCGCGCTCACGCACGCCCCCCGTCTCGACCGCGATCCATCCGTTCGGGAAACGCCTCCGCACCGACTCCAGCGACTCCCGGTCGCGGGCTTCGCGCAGCGGACGGGCGCAGACCTGCGGCAGCACCGTCAGGGCGCAGGGCATCCGCTCCACCCTGACGCCCTCGCCTTCGAGGAACTCCGCCCCGTTCCGGTCGCGCACCCCGACGAACTGCGCCCGGCGCAGGATGCCGACGAGACGCTCCTTCGCCGCCGCCCCCAGCCGCCACGGCTCGGAGAGGCCCACCGCATGGAAACCCGACACGCAGCCCGCGAACTCCTCCGCAGAATCGAGGACATAGGCGAACTCCGAGCCTTGCCCCGTGCGACGGCGCAGATAGCGCAACAGCTCCGCCCGCCCGCTGATCCCCACGAGGCCCTCGAAACACTCCGCCTCCTCCTCGCCCGCCGCCTCGCGGTATCCCTCGACGAGATCCAGCGCGAGGGCATCCCCGCCGAAATGCACCAGCCGCAGACCCGCCCCGCGCATCTCCTTCGCGCATTCGCCATAGCTCCGCACCACATGGCCGCCGCAATCGGTGAAGTCCGCCGAGACCAAGCCCGCGCAGCGGATCTTCGAGAAATGGAGGAGACGGCCCAGCACATGCGGCATCAGCATCTCCCCGAGGCGGTGTTGGTCGGCCCGCCCGATCAGCAGCGCCTCCTGCGGCGTCGCCATCATCTCGTTCGTCTCCGCGAGCGGGGCCATCCAGTCCAGCCCCGGATGGTGATGCATCCGATTGACTGATCCGCCCGGAGCGACATGCCTCCCCGAAAAATCCACCCAATTATGATTGCTCAACATACTATAATTATAAGGCACTCCAGATGATTTACAATCCTTAATCATTCCCATCCCTCACCTTCGCGAAGAAAATTCCGGTTCCAGCTCGCGAAGCCCGATATTTCCCGCTTCCCCGGCCTTGACATCTTGGACGATCCCCATAAATTCCCGTCCCTCGCGTCGCGCCTCGGGATCCCCAGCGGAAACCCCGCCCCGAAATCCGGTCCTGCCACCACGGCGACCCTTCCCGACGAACCGACGCGGGAAACCCACCCACCGGAAATGAAGACCTTTTCTGCCAAAGCCGAAGAAATCGAACGCCAATGGCACGTCATCGACGCCGACGGCCAAGTCCTCGGCGCCGTCGCCGTCGCCGCCGCCAACCTGCTTCGCGGCAAAGGCAAGCCTCTCTTCACCCCCCACGTCGATTGCGGCGACTACGTCGTCATCGTGAACGCGGACAAAATCCGCCTCACCGGCGCGAAGGAGGACAAGAAGATCTACACCAGCTACTCCGGCTACGTCGGCGGGCAGAAGCGCGAATCCGTCGCCAAAGTGCGCAGCCGCCGCCCCCAGCTCCTCGTCGAGCGCGCCGTCCGCGGCATGATCCCCCACAACCGCCTCGGTCGTGCCATCTACCGCAAGCTCAAGGTCTACAACGGCCCGGCCCATCCCCACGAAGCTCAACAGGCGAAGCCCTACGAGCTTTAATCCGACCCCCCACCCTCCCCTCGATCTATGAGCGAAACCTACTCCGCCACGGGCCGCCGCAAGACCGCCTCCGCCCGCGTCACCCTCGTGCCGGGCACGGGCCAGATCACCATCAACAAGCGGCCCTTCGAGGACTACTTCGGCACCCTCTCCCTCCAGAACAAAGTGCTGCACCCCTTCCAGACCGCGAACGCCTCCAACCAGTTCGACGTCACCATCAGCGCGAACGGCGGCGGCGTGACCGGGCAAATCGGCGCCATCCAGCTCGGCATCTCCCGCGCCCTCCTCAAGTCGAACCCCGAGTTGAAGGATGCCCTCCGCGAAGACAGCCTCCTCACCCGCGACCCCCGCAAGAAGGAGCGCAAAAAGGCAGGCCAGCCCGGCGCCCGCAAGCGCTTCCAGTTCTCCAAACGCTGATCCGGCGTTTTTTGGAAATCCCCTTTCGAACCCAACAGGGTCGGGTGCCCCACCCGACCCTGTTTGCTTTTCCGGCACACCATCGTCCGGTGCAGGCCCTTTGCGTTTGAAATCCCCGCGATCCCCATCACCTTCCCCGACGATGACCTACGACACGGGCAACCGAATCCTCGACCGGCTGGAGCGGAGCTTCGGCGGCCTCGCCCTGCCGAAAGCCCTGCGCTGGGTCGCGGGCTTCCAGCTTCTCACCTGGCTGCTCGCTCTGCTCTCCAAAGACTTCCTCGACTGGATCGTCTTCGACCGGCAGGCCGTTTTCTCGGGGCAGGTCTGGCGGCTCTTCACCTGGGCGCTCCATCCGGCATCGCAGAATCCGCTTTTTGTCCTCTTCGCCTTCTTCTTCCTGTTCTTCATCAACGACGGGCTGGAGGCGGAGTGGGGCAGCTTCCGCCTGAACCTCTACGTCCTCGCCAGCATCGCCTCGATCTCCCTGCCCGGTCTCCTCCCCATCACGGAAGGAGCCGGGGCGGTCTTCAACTCGCTCTTCTATTCCTCGGTCTTCCTCGCCTTCGCGACCTCGTTCCCGGAGCAGGTCATCCATCTCTTCGGCATCATCCCGATCAAGGCGAAATGGCTCGGCTGGGTGAACGCGGCGATGCTGGGGATGGTGGTCGCGTCCAGCTCCGCCCCCCTGATCCTCGGCGTCATCGTCCTCGTCGGTCTGCTGCCCTATCTCCTCGTCTTCGCACCGGGCTTCTTCGCGGCCCGTCGTCTCGAATCGGAAACGAAGGTCCGTCGACAACGTTTCGAACAGGAAACCGTCGCGGACGGGACCTTTCACGAATGCGCCACCTGCGGAGCCACGGAGAGGTCGCATCCGCAACGGGAATTCCGCGTCGCGGCGGACGGGAACGAATACTGCGAAACCTGTCGGAAGACCGCCTGACGGCGGTGGAAATCCGAAGTCCGAATTTGGCCTCCGCCGACCGCTGATCCTTTCGGGCTTGGGAAAATCAGCGAGGATCAGCCCACCCGAGTTTCGGATTTCGAGCTTCGGATTTCGGATTTTTCAGCGCCTCCCGGCGCGAATCCCCCGGATAGCAAAACCGAGGACGACGAGCACGCCGATTCCGAGAACCGGATAAACGTAGGCCCAATCCATCTTCCGCGACGTGGTGGCGACGATGGTCTCGGAAGGCGGCGAGACGCGACCGTCCCCGTTCGCGAGGACGACGCGGAGCTCATACCTCCGCATCGGGCGGAGCCTCTCCACCTTCGCCTTCACGAGGCGGTCGATGCGCTCGATCTCCACAGCGGAATGGGGGGTCCAGTCGCCCCCGGATTCGCCGGGGCCCGCGTCGAGGGGAAATCCGCGCAACTCGATCTCGAAGTCCGCCCCGTCCGAGTCCCTCGGGGCGGTCCACCCGATTTCGAGGTTTTCGCTGCCCGTCTTCAACACGGAGAGATCCTCCGGCCGACGCAGGGTCGGGTCGATCCTCCGTCCGGGAAGCTCGGAAGGTTCCAGCCGATCCGCGCCGTCCCCCGCCCCGACCCTTGGCGGGGACGAGACCGGGGAAGTGGCCGGAGAGGCCCCGTTCGCCGGATCCACCGCAGCCACCGGGACCGGCTTCGCCCCCCCTCCGCCGAGACGGAACCCTTTCGGAGCAGGCTGGCCGGTCGGAGCTCGCGAGCCTCCTGCGGGAGTGACCACATTGCCAAGGAGGCGGATCGGCAAGGTCTGCTCATGGCTGCGGACGTTCATCGTCACATCGACCAGACCACGCTGCGCCGCCGCCGGGAAAAGGCCGATCGAGAGCTGGATCGAGGTGAGCGGGGCGAGCTGCGGCCCCGGATTGGTGAGAAGGCGGAAAGGCTCCGGCACATGGAACTCCAGCGGCACGGCGACGCCGCCCCGGTTGGTCACGACGATCCCGCGCTCGGTGGAGCGCCCCGCCTCGACCTGGCCGAAATTGATCACCTCGCCGGAGATCGCGCCGGGCACGGAGACCGTGAGCCGCGCGGGTACGACCGGGGCCACGACGCGGGCCGATTTGGAGTAGCCGTTTTTCAGGAAGAATTCGACCGTGCCATCGAAGGGCGCGATGTCGGTCGCACCGAGCTTCACCGCCACCTTGGCCTGCCGCCCTGGCGCGAGAGCGTACTCGTCGAAAAGGCCGGCCTGCAGGCGCGTGCTCGCCCGCGCCTCGACGATGACCGCCTTCTCCCCCGGATTGCCCAGCTCGATCTCGCCGCGCCGCTCGCCGCTGACCGGGTCGAGGACGAGCTCGATCGTCTCGGTCACGATTTGGAAAGGGTCGCCGCCGGTGCCGAGGAGCTTCGTCGTGCCCTCCTTGCTGCGGCTGAAACTGAGGAAATAGCTCGTCTCGCCCATCAGCTCGGGGCGGAAGGCGACCTTCAAGACCCTTGCACCGCGCGGGCCGAGGTTCACCTTGCCGTCGGCGGGATCGAGGAGATGCCACGGCGGGGCGAGGAAGATCTGCCGCTCCATCGGGCCGCCGCCGAGATTGCGCACCGTCAGTTCGCGGACCGCCTCGCCCCCGACCATGACTTGGCCGAAATCCATCTCGGAGGGCACCTGGATCTCCGTCTTGAGGTCGACGAGGTCGATGTCGTAGCGCGTCTCCGCGGAGTAGCGCCCGCCCCGGTAGCGCACCGCGAAGGAGAAGACGTCGTTCGTCGCGCTGGACGAGGGGTCGGCCCAGTAGGTGACGAGGGCCTTGTTGCGCTCGTTCGGCTTGCTCACCATCGAGACGATCTTCCCGGCGGAGGGAAAGGCACGGATGAGGAACTCGACGGTGGCACCGGGCGTCTTCGACTCGGCCCGGATCTCGAAGGTGATCTCGTGGCCTTTCAGCGCCTCGACCCGGCCCGTCACCGGCACCGGCACGCCGATCTCCTCCTCCGTCAGGTTGCGCGGTGCTTCCTCCTTGCGGTTGAACAGGCCGCCTTTGAAAAGCTGGGCCTGCGACGTCGCGACCGCGAGGAGGCAGGGCAGCAAAACCGCAACCGCCAAGCGGCGGCGTTCGCTGTGGGGGGACCGCTTCATCTTCGACTGATTCCGGCCGCGGCTCCGATCATCGGCGACGGAGCGTGGCGGCAAGTCGAAATTCTACACCCGATCCAAGGTTTTTCCCATCTCAATCCAATGGAATCCCCCGCAAACGCCGTCTCAACAGATCGAGGGAGAGCCGCGCGACGCGCTGCTTGAAGCTGATGCGGTCGAGGGGGAAGAAATAGCGCTTCGCGAACGCCGCCCCGCCCCGAGAGACAAGGGCGACATGGACGGTGCCGACGGGTTTCTCCTCCGATCCCCCGCCCGGCCCGGCGATGCCGCTCACGGCGATGGCATGCGTCGCCCCGCTCGCCGCGAGGCATCCCGACGCCATCGCCAGCGCGACCTCGTCGCTGACCGCGCCGTGGGCCTCGATCAAGGCGGGCGGCACCCCGAGGATATCCGACTTCGCCTCGTTCGAGTAGGTCATGTAGCCCCGGTGGAAAACCGCGCTCGAACCCGGGAAATCGGTGATCGTGCTCGCGATGAGTCCGCCGGTGCAACTTTCCGCCGTGGCCACGGTCTCGCCGCGCTCCGCCAGCAGCCCCACCACGACCTCCTCGATGGGGGTCTCGCTCTCGACCACGATCTGCATGGCGAACTCGCGCCTCACGACGAGGGAGGCCGCCTCGACCGACTCCACCGCGCCGACGAGCCTCAAATCCACCTCGCCGAGCCGGGCGCAGTAGCCGAGTTCAAGCCCGCCGAAGCCCGCCAGCAGCGGCTCCAGGATCGAGGCGAGGCCCGACTCCCCCACCCCGTGGAGACGGAAATTCCGCCATGCGGGCGGTGCCTCCCCTTCCCTGGCCAACTCCGCCAAAGCCGGCTGGACGAGATTCCGGAACATCGGCTCCAACTCCCGGGGCGGCCCCGGCAACAGGAAAAGATGCGGCGACCCGGCCCGCCCGTCGGCGGGCAGGTGGAGGCCCGGCGCGGTGCCATGCGGATTCTCCAAGACCACCGCGCCCTCGGGCACCATCGCCTGGCGGTCGTTCGCCGCGTTCTGCCTCAGCCCCCGCTCGCGGAACATCCCGTGGATCGTCGCGAGGACGCCCTCGTCGAGCCGCAGGGGCCGCCCCAGCATCTCCGCGACGATCTCGCGGGTGATGTCGTCGCTCGTCGGGCCGAGCCCGCCGGTCACGAGGATGGCGTCGCAACGGGGAAAGGCCTCGGCGAGGGCCTCGCGGATGGCCTCCCCATCCGGGACCGTCGTCTGGCGCTGGACGCGCAAACCGAGCTTGAACAGCTCCCTTCCGATGAAGGCCGCGTGGGTGTTCACCACCTTGCCGAGGAGAAGCTCCGTGCCCGTGTTGACGACTTCGAGGCGCATGGAGGGCATGGCCGGGAGGTCCCGGATCAAGCCGCCGCCGTCGGCGGCGTCGGGAGGAAGTCGAGGGGCACGCGCGGCGCGTCGGACCAGAGATCCTCCAAGCGATAGACCTCGCGCAGCTCCTCGTGGAAGAGATGGACCACGACATCGACGTAGTCGACCACGACCCAGAGGCTCGCCGCGTCGCCCTCGGTGGAGCGCGGCCGCTCCCCGATCGCCTCCTCGGTCTTGTGGCGCACATCGCGGGCCACCGCCTTCAGGTGCGGGACCGAGGTCGCCGTGGCGATCACGAAGTAGTCGGCGAGGTTCGAGATCCCACGCAGATCGAGCACGAGGATGTCCTCGGCGTGGATCTCGTCGGCGAACTTGGCGCAGGTCTTGGCAATGGTGAGGGAATCGGGCACGGAATCGGCAACCCTTGGGGGCTGAGAGGGAAGGTGCCGGACTTTCCCGATTTCGCAAACGGGAAAGGCGGCGCTGACAGACATCATAGGATGGACGATCGGAGCGGCTTCGCCCGTCTTCCACAAACGCCCCGACAGCCCTACCGCCCCCACCGCGCCCACTCCAGCCCCGGTCGATTCGCCCGGAAGGTGACGACCTGCGTGTTCTCCACCTCGGTGACGTAGACGGTCCTCCCGTCCGGCCCGCCGAAGCAGAGGTTGCTCGGCTTGGCCCCGGGCAGGGCGATTTCGTCGAGGATCTCGCCTTGGGGAGACACGACGACGACCGTGCCCTTGCCGTAGCGAGTGACGTAAAGGTTGCCCTCGACATCGACGCGCATCCCGTCGAAACCATGATCGGGGAATTCCTTGAGGAGCCGCTTGTCGGTCAGGGTTTTGTCCTCCTTCAGGGTGAAGGCCCAGATCTTGCGCTGTTCGCTCTCGTTCACGTAGAGGGTCTTGCCGTCGGGGCTGAGGTCGACGCCGTTGGTCGTGCCCATGTCCGCCGCGAGCAGGGTGGTGGTCCCGTCCCGGTCGATGCGCCAGAGCTGGCCGGTCTTCTCCTGCCAGTTCGGATCGCTCGCGTAGAGGGTGCCGTCGGCGGCGATGGCGAGGTCGTTGGGCTGGTTCATACGAGGCTCATGGGCGAGCGTGGTGATGGCCTTGGTTGCCGGGTCGATTTTCAGGACTTTATGCCCGGTGTAGTCGGCGACATACATCATGCCGTCGCGGTCGAAGCGGATGCCGTTGCCGGTGCTGCCCTCGGGCAGGGTGACGAAAAGCTCGCCCTTCCCGTCCGGCTTCACCTTGCCGATGTTCGCCTTGTCGCCAAAGCTGACGGCGTAGAGGTTGCCGTCCTTGTCGCAGGCGGGGCCTTCGATACCGGGAGTGAACAGCGCGGGATTGGTGAAAGGCGTGGCGACGGTCTGCGGTTCGGCGAGAGCGCAGGAAAGGCCGAAGGTGGCGAGGCAGGCGAGGGCTAGGAGGGTTGAATGCGAGGGCATGTCCCGATTGTGGGGATTTTCAAGGGTCGGGTCAAGCGGGAACGAGTCCGCCGTCCCACGAAGGCGGCCTTTCTCGCAAAAAAAGAACCCCGCCGGGAGCACCGACGGGGTTTGCTGCGAAATCACCCGCCCCAAAAGTGGCGGACAATCCCGGCTCGGAATCCTTATTTCTTCGGACGGTGGTCGGTGTGGCAGGCTTTGCAGTTCTGCGCTTTCTCAAGCCGCTCGATGGAGGCCTCGCCTTTGTCGCCACCCGCAACCGCGTCCATCGCCTCGATCAGCTCGGCGATTTTCGTGTCGTAGGCAGCTTGCTCACCGAGAGGGGCCTTGGTCCCGTGCAGGGATTTGATGAGTTCGGCGAGGGATTTGATCTCCTCGGCGCTGGCGTTTCCGTCGAGGACTTTGGCGATGGGGCTGGTGTCGCCCTTGAAGCCGTCCTTCATGACTTTGCTGATGGTTTCGTCGTCGGCGACGGCCACCGAGGTGAAGAGAGCGGCGCTTGCGGTGAGGATGAGGCTGAATCGGATCATGGTGCGGATTTAATAGAAGAACCACCCGAAATTGGCAAGGAAAAACCAAAAAAACGCAAAATCGCGTCAATTTCACTTCGTCTCCATCTTCCAGACGGCTCCCCCGCGATGGTCGTCGATCACGGCCATGCGCCCGCCCTCGATCCAGCCGAGGTAGCGGCCGAAGGAGTCGAGGCAAGCGTTCATCGTCGTTTTGCCCCGGTCGAGGCGCAACTCGCGGTCGGGAGTGTGCCCGACGAACTGGGAGAAAGCCGGGAGCGGACGCAGGTTCCACCAACGCAGCCAGACGATGCCCGACTCGCCGAAGACGGGATGGGCGAGGCCTGCCTCGGCATCGGGCCAAGCCTCCGCGCAGAGGCGCTCGACGCGCTCGCGCGTGATCCCGTCGATGGGCGAAGCGAAGACCCCTTTCCCGATCCCGGCATGGCTCAGGGCGATGTCGCCGATGAACTCGACCAGCTTCAGCCTCGCCCAATCCTCCGGGCCGAGGATGCCGGAGATGACCTTGAGCTTCTCGGGCGTGAAGCCGGAGCCGAACCAGCAGATCTGCGGATTCCTCGGGAAGCGGTACCAGAGGTCGTGGTTTCCCCAGAGATGGAGCCGCTCCGGTTTGGCGAGCGAGTCCTTCAGCCACTCCGCCGTCGCCGCCGCCATCGCCGGGCTGTCGCCGAAGCTGTCGCCGAAGCTGTCGAAGTAGTCGCCGAGGAAGACGATCCGGTCCGCCGGATAGCGGGCGATCTGCTCCTCGGCCTCGGCGAAGTGGTTGTGGATGTCGGGGAGGACGAGGGTGGTCATGGGTCTCCAAGGTAGCGGGCCTCGCGGATGGAGATCAAGGCCGCTTCGAGGGCCTCGTGGTCGGGTTCGTCGCGGAGGGAGGAGGCGGCGAAAGCGGCGTCGATGCGGGCGATCCTCTCCTCGGCCATCCGCATGAGCTCCTCGTAGTCGAATTCTCCGCGACGGATGCGCATCAGGAACTCGCGGTTCGGACGCCGCACCCGGAGGATGCCCTCGACGGCGATCTCCTCGGCCATGTCGAGGAGCCGGAAGGTGTGCATGAGGTTCTTCGAATCGTAGTTCCTCCCGTGGGCGACGTTGGCGAGGTAGCGAGACTCGTTCCGCTCGGCCAGCCAGTCGTGGTATTCGCGGTATTCGCGACAGTGTTTCTTGAAGCCATCCTTGTTGAAATTCATCCATCCGATCGGCACCTCGCCCTTGGGGATGCTGCTGAGGTTCAGCTCCGTCGAATCCTCGCGGCGCAGGATGCCCCGGTAGCCTTTCGACCCGTCCGGATCGTGGTAGATGCCGAAGACGTCCCGCATGTGGGGGATTTTGACGAGGCCGCATTGCTCCTGCGCCATTCCCCGCGAGTCCAGCCAGTCCCGCAGCGGCGTCGATCCCTGGCCGGAGACGACGTGGCAGAAGTCGAGGACGCCGCGCCGGGGGCCGTCGAGGGGATTCACGATCTTCTTGTTCAAACCGCGAGCGCGGCGCACCTGGGTCGCCGCGTATCCGGCGAAGGTGTCGCGGCACCGTTTCGAGAGCACCTCTTCGGGGCGGATGAGGTCCATCAGCGGATGGCGGTGGCGGACGCAGTCGGCGGGAGCGAAGAGCATTTCTAGCAGGCTCGGGTTGTTCGCCGCGAGCAGGCCGATGAAGCGGGAGATTTCGTAGTAGGTCTCGTCGTTCTTCGCGTCGCTGACCTGATCTGGAACCCCGAATCCGAAGAAGGCGGCGCGAGGGGCGACGAAGACGCCGCGCAGATCGGTGTCCGAATCGGGCGTCTCCGTGCCGTAGGCGCGGCTCCCCGTCACGCATTCGAAGAGGAGGTGGGCGGGGGATCTCGCCGATTCCAGGTCGATCTTCGCGTTCATGTCGCTCCTATGGCGGACCGGAAAAAGGCGTCGAGTCGGTCGCCGTCCGCGAGCCGGTCAGGCAGCGTGTCGGCGAGTTCGTTGAGGCGTTCCAGTTCCGATTCGAGATAGGTCTCGACGACGGTTTTGCGGACGATGCCGTCGGCTTCGGCGCCACCGGATTTCTCCGCGATCATCCGCGCGACCGCCACGGCGACGTCGGCGGGCGTCTCCAGCGATGCACGCAACTCCTCGAAAGGGACCGGCGCGGGGCGTCCGCGCTCGATCACGAAGCGGGCCGAGAGCAGGGCGCGCAAGGCGTAGAGGTAGCGCTTCGCGGTGACGGTCTCCTCTTCGCGGATGCGGAACCACATCTTGCGGCAGAGGCCGAGGTAGTGGATCGCGTTCGCCTTCGGCGCGAACTCCTCGTCGAGAAGCCGGCGCCATTCGTCCATCAGGGGAGCCTCCTCCCGGTAGATGATGGGGGAGCGCAGCCATTCGCAAAGGGCACCGTTGGATTTTCGGAAGAGGCCGAGGGCCTTGCGCAGTTCCCATCCCGAGAGGTCGATGGCGTCCTCGTCGATTCCCTTGTCGATGGTTTCCGCATAGGGCGACACAGCGAGGTATCGGTCCGGCGTCCAAGCGAAGACGAAGCGCACATCGTAGTCGCTGTCCGCCGAGGCGAAACCCCAGGCCCGGCTGCCGGATTCGCAAGCGAAGAGGATGCGGAATCCCGCTTCCGATTCCAGAGCGGAGAGTTTGGCCCGGATCTTGTCTTCTATGCGGCTCATGGGGGGATGTTTGGGGCACGATGGATGCGGGGCGACGCAAGGCAAGGGCGGAAACCGGTAGGGACGGCGCGATGCCCGGTGCGGGGACCGTTCCCTTCAGCGAGGCTGCGGGAAACGGTCCCCTCGGCTCGTGTCAGTCCTTTTTCGTCAGCCCGACCAGATCCGGCGAGAGGCCGATGACGAACTGGTGGCCGCGTCCGGCGTCTTTGACGAGCTCGAGGAAGCGCAGGCGGACGAGGTCCGGATGGCTTTCGAGGACGCGCGCGCCGTTCGCGAGGGTGCGCAGGGCCGCCGCTTCGCCGCGAGCCTTTTCGAGTTTCGCGAGCGACTCCTTGCGGGCCGTGAGGATCTCGGCTTGGGCTTTTTTCAGCTCGGGTCCGAGCAGGAGGTCGCGGATTTCGAGCGAGACGACTTCGATGCCGAGATCGGTCGCGGCGCTTTCGCGGACGCGTTCGAGCAGGGCCGGGCCGAAGCCGGTCTTGCCCTCCAGCACCGCGTCGAAGGCCTGTCCGCCGAGCAGTTCGCGCAGGGCGAGCTGGATGCGGGTGTGCAGGGCCTGACGTGGATTGTCGGACGCGGCGAGAAAGCGGTGCGGGTCGACGATGCGCCACTGGGCCACGGCCGTGAGACGCAGCGAAGCGCCGTCGGCGGTGAGCAGCTCCTGGCTCGGCACTACCGCCTCGGTGAGGCGCAGGTCGAGGGTCACTACCTCGTGGCCGCTGCCGAAGAGAAAATGGCGGCCCGATCCGAGCTCGCGCACGAAGCGGCCATGTTTGAAGTGGAGTCCGGTCTGGTGCTGCCAGATCGTGGTCGTGCGGACGCGCGCGACGAGCCATTTCGCCGTGAGGAGAACGGCGACGAAGCCGAAGGCGGCGATGAGGATGAGCAAGGGTGTGTCGTTCATGGATAGGTGGGTTTGTTAGAGTGAAAATGGGCGGGTAAGGGTGTTCGTTCTTTTCGTTGGGGGTGGACAGGGTTGGGTGGACGGCTTGACCCTGTGATCGAGCGGGACGTAGCATGGGCATTCTTGCCCATGCCTTCGACGGAGAAGACGTGGGGGAACGAGGACAACTTCCGCCGACAGGACGAAGGCACGAGCCGCAAGAGCGAGCGGTCAGGCGAGGGACTCCGGCGTCCAAGCGGGATGCATGGGCAGGATGCCCATGCTACCTGTCCTCCCGTCCCAGCCGCCACCGCTCCGAGGCGGGAATTGGCGGCAGGAGCCTCTTCGCAAGGCCCCTTCGCGGTTTGCTTGGCCGATGGATCGACCGGGCGGGCGGCGGGGAGGGAGGTGGTTTAGGAGACCAATCCACAGTCGGTCGGGAGTCGAACCCGGTCCGGATTTGCTGTCCGGTGTTTCCTGCGCCGATGGAGCGGGACCTCTCCGGGAAACCTTCGAGGCCGCGCGGCGGGGAAAATGGTTTTGTCAGGAACGCAGGAAGGGCTCCCAGTCGGGGATGCCGTGGACATTCCGCAGAAGCAGCGTCGCGGGCAGCTCGCGAGGGGCGGCGGGAGGGCTGATGAGCCGCAGACCGGCCTCCTCGGGAGTGCGGTTGGCTTTGCGCGAGTTCACCTCGCGGGCGGCGATGACACAGTTCTCCCAGCTCGTCTCACCCCCGCGCGAACGCGGCACGACGTGGTCGATGTTGCCTTCGCCGGGGCGCAGGGGGCGTCCAGTGTATTGACATCGGCCGCCGTCGCGCTCCCAGAGGTTGCGGGCGTTGAACTTGGGCCGCTTCATCGGCACCTTGGCGAAGCGCGACAGGACGACGACGGTGGGCACGCGGACGGGTCCGTGGGCCGTGCCGACGCTGAAGTCGCGCTCGCGGACGGGGAGGTGTTTCCAATCCTCCCATTTGGTGGGGATCATGGATTCGTCCTCCCGGATGTCGAGGGCGGTGGCGACGTCGGTGGCCATCTGGCAGAAGGCTTCCGCCGGGGTGCGCACGTTGATCGCCTGCCAGTTCCGGTTCAGGACGAGGACGATGGGGTTGTTGATGAGGGTGTTCATGGGAAAAATCTCTTACTCATTACTCCCTACTCCCTACTCTTACTCCCCCACGCCAAGGGCACGCACTACGCGAAACGGAGGAGTAAAGAGTATGAGATAAGAGTAAGGAGTATGATGAATGGCAAGCCAAAACGTTCACAGCTCGACCCGCTGGATTTCGCGGAGGAGCGCGGTTTTGTCCTGTTCGAGGAGACTCAGGGTCTCCATAGTTTTATCGCTGAATCCGGCGAGCGCATAGACTCCCGCCTGCGGGAACTGGAGGGTTCCGTAGCCGGCGAGGTCGAAGCTGAAGATGCGGGGACGTTTCCGCACCCGCGCCACGTAGCGGTCGAGGGCTTCGGCCGGCGTGTGGTAGCCGACCCAGGCCTGCATGTCGGATAGGATGACGATACGGTCGTAGGCATCCGCCGCCTTGTCGAAGATCGAGTGGAAGTTGGTGCCACCGAGCGTTGCCTGCTCCTCGATGCGCTGGGCGATAATGAGCGTCGCGTCGGCGCGGTTGTAGACCACGGGACGCGCGTCGTTGCTGAAGAGCATGAGGTCGGCGCGGTTCGCCTTGTAGATCACCGCCGCGAAGAGCGAGGCGATCTTGAGGGGGTGGCCCGCCATGGAGCCGGAGGTGTCCACCGCCACGAGGGTGCGACCCTCGAAGCGCGGCACGTTGGCCAGCGAGAGGTCCGCCGCGACGTTGAGCGCCTCGATGAGCTTCTGGCGCGAGCTCTGGAAGTCGCCGTGGGAGGCCCCTTCCGTCTCCGGATAGAGGGCGTCGAGCGCGGGGCTCAGCCCACCGATGAAGCCCGAATCGCTCCATTTGTCGGGTGCCTTCACGCCTTCGATCGCGTCGAGCGCGGTGCGGAAGCGGAAGGGCATCACGAGGGAACGGCGGATCGCCGTCTGGTCCGTGAGGATGGCCACGGCGGCGTCGATGAGCTCGGGAGCCTGCCCGAGGAGGTTGCGCAGGTTCCGCAGCAGGGCGAAGTAGCCGATCTTGCGGGTGCGCACGAGGGAGGTCCAGGCTTCGGCCTTGCGGGCCGCCTTGTCCACCTCGTCGGTGGCCTCCTGTCCGGCCCGGGTGAGCCGCGTCTCCCAGGTCTCCGCCGGGGCGAGACCGCCGCGCACGAGGGCGGCGAGGGCTTCGCTATGGGGAGGGTGAAGCAGGTTGACCGCGTCCACCAGCTTCACCGCGCCGCCGCCCCCGCGATACTTCGCGAGTTGGTGGGCGTCGCAGCGGGCGAGGGCCGCGCCGAGGCCCTTTTTCAGGGCGTTGGGCAGAGGCTTGCCGTGGAGGGCGAGATGGCAGGCGAGGATCTCGGTGGCGTCGTCGACGCGCAGAACGATGCGCTCGAAGAAACGCTTCGTCCATTCGGCGCCTTTGACGCGGCGGGCCAGTTCGGTCGCGACGAGGTGGGTCGCCGAGCGCATCCCCGCCTCGCGGCGGGCATACAGCGCGGCCTTGGCCACGAAGGCCTTGTCCGGCACGGCGGCGACGAGTTCGCGGAGGCGGGCTGCGGTCGCGTCGGCCTTGCGGTAGAACTGGTCCTCCAGGAAGGAGGTGAGGAGCAGCATGGCTAGCTCAAGCTCGGCGGACATCGCGTGGGCCTCGCCGCCGGCGAGGTTGTGCGTGTCGGGAGCGCGGGCTTGGCGCTTGAGGAGTTGGTTGAACTTCATGGTTTTGTCAGGGTGGGTTGGTGGATGGGAAAGGGTTTTCCGGAGAGAAAACCGGGCGGGGATTGGCTTTATCGTGTTGGCGAAGGAGCCCTGCGCCTTACTGCTCCGGAAAAGGGGGATTGCGGAGAAAACGAACTGGGTTTTTGGCTTGTTGCCGACCGGATTTGAACCGGCTACCAAGTGATCTTGAGTCACCTGCTCTACCAATGAGCTACGAAGGAACCCGCGTTCTCACTGCCGCAAAAAAGGTTTGGAAATGAGGGAGTGCATGGAAAGGCGATCCGGAGAAAAAACGGCTGGAGCACGCAGCGCTCTACCCGCTGAGCTACGGAGACAGGAAGGCGTCTCCGGCGGGATTCGAACCCGCGACCACTCGATTATCAGTCGAAGTAGCTCCAGCCTCGCTGCCGGATCGTTTCCCGAAGGAAAGTGGCGCCCGAGCACGGACTTGCACCGCGACCTCCAGATTCAGAGTCTGGCGCACTGCTGCTTGTGCGACTCGGGAGTTTGGAAAAATGGCATCCCCGCCGGGGCTCGCACCCGGTTTGCCAGATTGAAAGCCTGGTGTCCTACTGCATAGACGACGGGGACAGGGAAATGGCGGAGCCGCGAGGAGATGCTCCCCATCCCGCGCGAGGCGGAACCGATCGCTTAGCAGGCGACGCCGACACGCTTGTCCGGTTGCTGGCTCCATTGAAGACGGTTCCTCCGGCCGGCGTTGCACCGGCATGATCTCCTTTACGAGAGGAGTGCATTTCTGTCTCTGCCACGGAGGAGTTGAAAAAGATACCCGCGGAGGGATTCGCACCCCCAACCTCCGGTTTCTGAGACCGGCACCTCTGCTCTTGGGCTACGCGGGCGGAAAGATGGTGCTCCCGACGGGACTCGAACCCGCAACCTCCGGGTTCGAAGCCCGGCGCTCTGATCCATTGAGCTACGGGAAGCCGATGAAAGGAAAATGGTGCGGCATCCCGGTGACGCTCCGGGGTCTCCGGCTTGGCGGGCCGACGTTCTGCTGTTGAACCAATGCCGCGATAGGGGCTGGAGGTAATGCTCCCCCGTCTCCTCTTTGTAAGAGAGGCGCTCTGCTTTTGAACCAAGCCCCCGGAAAGTGCGCCATCCCGGTGCTGCCCCGGGGCCTCCTCGTTGGAAGCGAGGAATCCTGGCTGTTGGACGAATGGCGCGTTGGAAAGTGGACGTCCCTGCGGGGATCGCACCCGCCGATACTCGTTTTGCAGACGAGCCGGTTCACTAGCTCCGTCAGGGACGAGCAGAGAGTTGAGAGTCGGACCCAATGGATTACCTCCATGTGGCAGCTCACGCTTCGGACATCGGCGCAAGCCGCTCATGTCCAGCCTCTCAACTCTCAACTACCGACTCTCAACTCCCCAAGACTGGCCGACGGGGTTCGCACCCGCTCCGCCACGCTCACAACGTGGAATGCTGACTCTTACAACACGGCCAATGTCTGGGTGGAAAGTGGTTCCCCCGGCAGGTAACGCTCCTGCCTCTGCGGTTTAAAAGACCGCTGCATCGCTTCAATGCTTCGAGGGAGTGGAAAAAGAGGCGGTCCCGACCGGTGATGCTCCGGCTGTCTCCACCTTGACGGGGTGGCGAGTCTGCTGTTCCTCTTCGGGACCAAAAATGAAAGGCATCCCCGCCGGGAGTCGCACCCGGTCTTCCACCTTCGCAGGGTGGTGTGCCTCTCCTACACCACGGGGATACGGGAAATGGTGGCCGGTATCGGTAACGCTCCGATCCCTCGCCGGCTTCAGCGGCGCGCTTGATCTGTCTCAGCTACCCGGCCTCGATGAAGAGGGGAAAAGAGTCCTTCCGGCGGGGATCGCACCCGCGCCCTCTCGATTATCGGTCGAGCGCTCTGCTGCTGAGCTACGGAAGGGAGGAAAATGGCTCGCCCGCTTGGATTGACTTCGCTTTGCTCCGTCTATGCGGATTTGGGGTTCGCGGGCGAACCCGATCTGGAAAAGGGCATTCGCACCAAGACCTCGCGGATTAACAATCCGGTGGGCTACTGTTACCCCACGGGCGAATGGAAAATGGTGGACGCCGGTGGTAACGCTCCACTCGTCGGCTTCCGGACGGTTTTACGACGGCGGGTTTACAGTCCGCGATCCGGATCGGCGTCCTTTTGAAACTGGTGGCAAGCCCCGGTAATGCTCCGGGTCTCCAGGGTTATGAGCCCCAGATCTGGACTTCCAGGCTTGCGATTGAATAAAAATTGGTCGCGGTGGCGGGAGTCGCGCCCGCTTTCTGATGCTCCCAAGGCACCCGTCTCCACTACTTCGACCTCACCGCGTTTGGAAAAAATGAAATGGACCCGCCGGGTAACGCTCCCGGTCCTGCTGCTTGCAAGGCAGCCGTGCAGACTTCCGACACTCCAGGCCCATGATGAAAACGGGATCGGGAACACGCCGCCTCGGTGCCGCCCCGAGCTTGGCTGGTTTTGGAGACCTGCCCGCACGCTGGTGCGCGGCGTCTTCCCGACCCGTTCGATGAAAAGAACGAACACCCTTGCCTCGCTCTCGCAGAGGCAGCCGCAGGTTTTTACAGCGGACGTTTCGGTGTTTCGCAGGCACACCTCCCGGGGGAAGCCTTTCGTCTGTGATGGTATGGAAATGCGATCTTGTTATCCATTCGACGAGAGAAATTCGATAGTTGGCGAACCACTATGCAATGGTGTCCCGGTGGACGGGGCGAATGGGGGTTCGCTTCGTCTTGCTTGACCGTTCCGGGATGTGCGGTTATGCTCGGTTTGTCAGCGGGCATGTCCGCAGTCCTCGGACCGTCGGGATGTCTCTCGTCAGGCCCGTCCCCGGTTGCCGCCGGGGACGGGTCGCTTGGTTTTTGGGGAAATTGAGTTTCTGGAAAAGGTGGCCTTGGCGTTTCGCTGGGCCATTGTTATGGGTTGAATTTCAATGAGTTAGGAGAAAACTGGAAACAAAAAAACCGCTTCCTTTCGGAGAGCGGGGTTCACATAAAAAACAACTGATCTCGGTTGTTATGTGAACCGCGCCCTCCCTTCATATTTTCCGATAAAGCCATTCCGTCTTTCGAGGGAACTCGGCAGGGTCGGTATCGCAGCGGGGCGGACGGGCATGGGATGATCGAGGCACCCATCGCCCAACCAACGGACCTCGAGGAGGGCCGCGGCGCTTTGCGCAAGGAGATGGGTTGTCGTCATGGTTGAAGAAATGGAAGATTGTTTTCGATAGTATGTTGAATTGACGAACGAGTCAAATCAAATATGCAATCTTTTTTCGATCTTTTGCATTTCGTCTTTCGATTCGATCCTCAACCAATGCTGGATGGAATGGTTGAGCTCCCGCCGCGGGCAGGACGGCTTGGCCTCCCGGCTCTTGATGGAGATGGCGATTTTTTTCCGACAGGGTGACGATACCGCCGCTTGGAACTGGCCCTTTTCCTGCTTTGTTGGATCGCTGCGCCTCGTTGATCCAGAATCGCCAAGCCATGTCCGAGCCTTATCGCCACACCAAAATCATCGCCACCCTCGGCCCGGCCACGGAGTCGAAGGAGATGCTCGCGCAATTGATCCGCAGCGGAGTCGATATCCTGCGCCTGAACATGGCCCATGCCACGCACCAATGGGTGAAGGACGCGATGTGGTTCATCCGTGAAGTCTCCGCCGAGGTCGGGCGCCACGTCGCGGTGATGATGGACGTGAAGGGGCCGGAGATCCGCACGGGCAAAGTGGAGCGGCCCATCAGCCTTGCGGTCGGCGACCGCATCGAATTCCACATCGAGGGGGCCGACCCGACCGGCGACCTGCCCTCGGTCTCGGTGAACTATCCCGGCTTGCCCGCCGATCTGGAGGTGGGGAACGTCGTCCTCGTCGATAGCGGCCTCATCCGCATGAAGGTCTTCGAGAAGGACGCTTCGCGCCTCCGCTTGGAGGTGCTCACTCCCGGCGAGCTCGGGTCGAAGCGCCACATCAACCTGCCCGGCGTGCAGGTGAACCTGCCCTCGCTCACGGAAAAGGACATGGCCGACCTCCGCGCCGGGGTGGAGTGCGGGATCGACTTCGTCGCGCTTTCCTTCGTGCGACAGGCCGAGGACGTGCGGCTCCTTCGTGAATTGCTCGACCAACTCGGCTCACAGGCGCGCATTATCGCGAAGATCGAGGATCAGGCCGGGGTGCGGAACCTCGCCTCCATCGTGCGGGCCGCCGACGCCATCATGGTGGCGAGGGGAGACCTTGGCATCGAGATCGACTACCACAAGCTGCCGCTGGTCCAGACCGAGATGGTTCGTACCTGCCAAGCGGACGGAAAGCCAGTCATCATCGCGACCCATCTGCTGGAGTCGATGATCTCCTCTCCCATGCCGACGCGGGCGGAGATCAGCGACGTGTCGAACGCGGTCCGCGAGCAGGCCGACGCCATCATGCTCTCGGGCGAGACGACGATCGGAAACTATCCGCTGGAGTCGGTTCAGGTGTTGAAAAACATCATCCAGAGCATCGAACCCACGGTGGATCGCGGCTTGAACCCGCACATCGTGCTCCGGGAGCCGAAGGCGATGATGCTGCGCTCCGCCGCTGTGCTCGCGGGCGAACTGGAACGGAACGGGAAGGGGAACTCCGGCATCGTCGTCTTCACGCGCAGCGGCTTCCTTGCCTACGTGCTCGGGGCTCTGAGAGCGCACGGGATTCCGATCTACGCCTTCACCGATGTCGATCACCTCTTCCGGCAGTTGCTCCTGCCTTGGGGCGTGGAGCCTTTCCTGATGCCCTTCACCGACGACGATCCTGAAAAGACCACCCTCGACGCCTTGAGCTACCTGAAGCGGAGCGGCTGGGTGAATCCCGGCGAATGGCTCGTGGTCATCACCAACGCTCTCGCCAACGAAAAGGTCATCGACACCCTGCAACTACGGCAGGTGGAATAGGCACCGCTGTTTGCGTTTTTCGAGCCTTTTCGCGACTACAGGATGGGCGCGGGATTGTAGGCGAGGTCATCGACCTCGCACGGACGTCGTTTGGACATCCGATCCGGCCTCAATCCGCCTCGCCCGCCGCTTTCGCCGCGTCCTTCTTGGCCTTCTCCCTCATCCGCTTGAGGAGGCGCTCGCGACGGAACTCCTTGGCCACCGGATCGGCAGCTTGTTGCCCGGACCAGATCTCCCAAAACTCATGGGAGCTCAGGACGACGCCCCGCTCCTCCTCGATACGGATGTGCAGCAGCACTTTCTTGCGCGCCTCAAGCATCCCCTCCCTCGGCAGGTCGCGCGCTCCCCAGACCCAATCGCCCGATTCCCGGTCCACCTGACCCGCCTTGTCCCGCGACACCACCCCGAGGTCGTCACGCCGGTTCCACCCCACGGAGTAAAGACGATAACCAGTTCCCTCCGTGATGTAGCGAAGGGAATCCTTGGCAAAGGGATCGCGCGGAACCGCGATCCCCAAACTCGCGAGCGAGTCCGGATAATTCCAAATCGCTTTCAAAATTGCATTTATTGGTTTAGATTTCCTGCATGTC
>ERZ761602.1783-NODE-1783-length-37325-cov-10.393265_pt1 | contig 37325 bp, 32 predicted proteins | sample MGYA00512165_ERZ761602 | MGnify/ENA primary metagenome ERZ761602 (study PRJEB28899, sample SAMN02445085) | bioreactor sludge metagenome | biome: EBPR sludge; isolation source: Thorneside wastewater treatment plant | place: Australia: Brisbane, Thorneside...
ATGCGGGAATACAGCCGGTGGCTGGCGGCCGGACGCAAGTGCGACCAGAACGGCACCTATTCGTACACCGAGGTCAACGACCTGCGCCGCAAAACCGTCGCGGTCAACCCTCCCCTAAATCCCCTCCCAGGCTTGGGAGGGGACGATGCCGAAGCCGAGTTTGGGGCTGCCGAGTCTCCCTCCCCAAGCTTGGGGAGGGCCGGGGAGGGGTTGGCGGCTTGGGCGAACCGTCGCGACGTCATCAAACGGCCAGGCCCGCGTGTCCCCTTCGAGACTTCGGCGGGTTCTTCGGTAGTTGCAGCGTGGTGGCAAGCGAGGGCCGAAGTCTCGAAAGGGAACCGGGGTGCCCAAACGGAACCACGTGTGCCTGTTGGAGAACCAACGGACACGGCCAGAGAGCCGACTCGGGGTTGACAAACCCCTCGCTCGCGGCGAAGAGACAAGGATGAACCCCGACGTGAAAGAACTCTTCAAGGAGCGAATCGCCGAAAACCGCCCTCGAACTGTGTGTCTCATGAAAGGGCGCACCTCAGAGTTCGACCTCCGTTTTCCGTATTCCGCATTCCGTTTTCCAAACCTGGGAGGATGTGAATGTGAATCGTGAATCGTGAGTGGGACCTCCGTTTTCCGCATTCCGCATTCCGTTTTCCAAACCTGGGGGGGATGTGAATGTGAATCGTGAATCGTGAACGCAAAACCCAAAAGTCCAGGCGACGAGGGGACTCCGAGGCCTTTCGGCCCGGCGCGACGTCAGCCCCTTTCAGCCCACGAACTTGTAGCCGATTCCGCGGACCGTGATGATTCGGACCGGGTGGTCGGCGTCGGGCTCGATGCGCTTTCGGAGCCAACGGATGTGGACATCCACCGTCCGGGAACTCACGAACGCGTCTCGGCCCCAGACTCGGTCCAGGAGTGTGTCGCGGGCGAACACGTGGTCGGGGTTGCGGGCCAGGAAGTACAGGAGCGCAAACTCCTTGGGCGAAAGCTCGATGGCCTCGCCGTCCAGCGTGACGCTGTGGCTTTTGGGGTCGATGCGCAAGTTGCCCCGCTCGACGACCTCGTGGGTGGGTTCGCCGGTGGCGCGTCGAAGCACGGCTTTGACGCGTGCGGAGAGTTCGCCCAGGTTGAACGGCTTGACCACGTAGTCGTCGGCCCCCAGTTCCAGGCCCTTGATGCGGTCGGCCTCGTCGGCCCGAGCGGTGACCATGATGATGGGGACGGAGCTATCCTTGCGCACGGTCCGGCAGAAATCCCAGCCCGAACGCTGGGGCAACATGATGTCGAGCAGGATCAGGTCGGGCTTGACCCGACGGAACAGCCGCATGGCTTCCTCCGCGGAATCGGCTGTGAAGGTGGTGTAACCTTCCCTCCGGAATCGGTGTTCGACGGTCTCGAGAATGGCGGGTTCGTCGTCAACGATGAGGAGGGTCATAGGCGGGTTTATGTGGCGATGATCTCGACGTTGGCTCGTGGCACGGTGGCGCGCTCGCCGTTGTCGAGTTCGGCTTCCAGCACGCGAACCAGCGTGCCGGACTCGACTTCCTTGAGTTCGGGCGGCAGTCCGACGACTTTGCCCAAGCGACCGAAATAGGGTTCGCGGATGACGCGGATGGGAGTGCCTTCCTCCAGCGAGGTGGCTTGGCCAGCTTCCTGGGCGCCTTCGACCTGTTGCGACAGGGGCACGATGACTTCGGGGCGGATGACGCCCGCTCGGATCTGGGTGGCTCCGTTGATCGAGCCTTGCTTGCCTTCGAGCGACTTGAAAAGCTCGAACGTGCGTTGGGCCATGTCGAGGTAGCCGAAGCCCTCGGTGACGACCAGGGTTGCGCCGACCTCTTCTTGTCCCGTGATGGCGACGCCGATATCGTAACCGAGGAAGGCGGTGAGGTCGGAATCGCGGATGCCGCCCGCGACGATGCCCGCCGCACCGATCTCCGCGGCTTTCTGGAGACCGGCAAGGGTCACGCCCGAGCCGCCGATGAGGATCTTATCCTTGTCGGAGGGTTGGATGTGGTTCACATCCAGGGTGTCGCGGTGCGATCCGACGGCGACCCGGATCGCCCCGTGTCGCTCGCCGCCGATGCCGAAGATGCCTTGGACCATGGCGCCGCGCGTTTCGACGACCGCACCTTCGCCCGGCTTCACCTCGTCAATCCGCCCTTCGATGTAGGCCGTGATCTGAACGGGGATGGCGGGCTCTCGGACGAGGATGTGGCCGGTCAGTTCGGAGATGGCTTCCACCGTGCCCATGGCCTCGCTGGTCACCGAGCTTTTGAACATACCGAAGAAGCCCTTGGTCTCGGCGATGACCTCGCCCTTGGCGATCGGGTCGCCGATCTGCTTGCGGAAGAACGTGCCGACCTCGCGGGCCTCGACGCCCAACAGCTCGGCGAGCTTGATGGTCTGCAAGGGACCGGGGATGAGGGCCTCGGCGACGACCTGGTCGGGACGGACCACGTCGCCTTCGTTCACGAGCACCTGCCCCTTGATGGGCAGGCGGCGCTCGCGGCGCACGACGACATCTCGACTGACGGTTAGGCCTGGGGTGTAAGCGGTTGCCACGACGTGTTGAACCTCGAACCGGACTCGCCGGTGTGGCCCATTGTACTTCGCGGGCCCGATTCGACGCCGTTGACCAAGGTATCCCATGCGCCGCCGGCAGCGCAATGGGAGGCGGTTAAGGGTGGGTTAAGCGTGATCAGACCAACTCGGCGATGAGTTCGGCGGTTTCGGCGACGGCCTCGCCGAACACGCGAACGGCCAAGTCCACCTCGGCCTCCGAGATGATCAGCGGTGGCTCGAAGCGGATGACCCTGGGGTTGTTCAGGGTGTACGCCACGCACACGCCCCGCTTCATCATCTGGGCCACCACGAGTTCGCCCACTTCGTCCATGGCGAACTCGACGCCGACCATGAGTCCTCGGCCGCGCACCTCGGCGATCAGCTCGGGCTGGGCTGCTCGAACCGTCTGCAAACCCGCCACGAGCTTGCCTCCCATGACTTGGGCTCTCGCACACAGGCCGTCGCGCTCGACGACTTCAAGCGCGGCCAACCCGGCCGCACAGGCCAGCGCGTTCCCGCCGAACGTGGACGAGTGGGCGATGGGGTTCTCGGAGAAGACCTTGTCCCAAACGGCTCGCGTCCCCATGAGCGCACCGATAGGCATGACGCCGCCGCCCAGGCACTTGGCCAGGGTCATCAGGTCCGGGGCGACGCCTTCGTGCTCGCAGGCGAACATGGTGCCCGTTCGGCCGAGACCCGTCTGCACCTCGTCGAAGATGAGCAGCGCCCCCGCCCGGTCGCATACTTCGCGCGCCGAGGCGAGGTAGCCGTCCGGCGGGACGTGGATGCCTCCCTCGCCTTGGATCGGCTCGACGATGACGCAGGCGGTTTCGCCGTCCACGGCAGCGGCCAGAGCTTCCGCGTCGCCATACGGCACGAACTGGACACCGGGCATCAGGGGCTCGAAGGGCTTGCGGTACTTGGAGCGGCCCGTGGCGGCGAGCGCCCCCAGCGTCTTGCCGTGGTAGCCGCCCTCGGTGGAGACGATCTTGGCTCGTCCGGTCGCGCCTTTGGCGAACTTGAGGGCGGCCTCGCACGCTTCGGCCCCGCTGTTGCAGAAGAACGTGAACTCCAGGTCGCCGGGAGCCAGGGAGGCGAGTTTCTCGGCCAGGGCGCCCTGCGCGGCGTTGAAGAACGCCTTGCCCGACAGGGGCATCCGGTCGAGCTGGGCGCGGACGGCTTCGACGACCGTCGGGTTGCGGTGGCCGAGGCTGAACACGCCGTAGCCGCCGAGGCAGTCGAGGAACTTCCGGCCGTCGTGGTCGGTGATCCAGCAGCCTTCGCCCTGGACCTCGACCCCGAAACCTGCGAAGGCCATCAGCTTCGCGAGGGCAGGGTTCACGTGGCGTTGGTATTGGCCGACGACGGTGGCATGGAGGGCATCGGAGTCCATCGCATGGAGATTACCGGTCCGGCGGCGATTCCGTTGCACCTATTGAAGCGACTGGGCTGTGGTGGGTAGAAACCTCAAAGGTCGCCTGAACGCCCGAAGTTAGCCCGCAGAATTTGGAAGTCCGCAATGCCGACCGAGCCGTCGCCGTTCAAGTCGGCATAGGGATTCCAAGCGGCATCGCCCGTGCTCGAACCGAACGCGGCGCGCAGCGCCAGGAAGTCCATCGCGTTCACCGAGTTGTCGCCGTTCACGTCGCCGTTGACCAGGGTCCACAGGAGCCCCGACACAGCATCGGGCGAATCCACCTGGACGGCGAAGCGCAACCACGGTCGGCGGTGCAACACGAAGCGCGTCGCCATCGGAGGCGCGGAAAGCGTGAACTCGCCCGATGCGCTCAGCGACACGGGACCGCTCCAGAAGGGCGTAACCTGACCTGGGGCGTAGTAAGCGACCTCGGTCTCGGCGATCGAAGGGCCGCTCCACCCAGACCATCCGACGCGGCCCGAGACCGTGCGGTTGGGGAGGTGTCCAGTGACCACCAGCGAGAACGCCTGGTTCGGCAACGTGAGAGAACCCTTGTGCGTCACTTCGACCCAGTAGACCCCTGCGGTCGGGTTGTTCAGAAGCACTTGCTCGACGTTGTCGGTCGAGTTATCTCCGGGAACGGCCGCCGCGGTGGGGTTGAAAACGTTCAGGGTCCACGGAAGGTGGGTTCCGTCGGGGCCGACCAGCCGCAGGTCCAGATCGTGGACCAGGACTTTGTTGCGCGGGTTGAGGGTGTAGGGCGGGAGAGAACCGGTCGGATCGGTCCAGCAGATCGTGGCCCTGAGGGGCCCGGAGCCATCGGAGACGACCGGGACGGCGAACTTCCCGCCGTGGGGCAGCACCTGCTCGAAGAGCGTCGGGTGCATCGCCCCGTGCTGACGAATCGTCTCGGCGGCGCGGCGCGTGTTGAGGAGGCCCCACCCGAAGCGGTAGTCGGGTCCCGGGGTGTCGCCCGTTTCGTCGGTGGTGTGGATGGCCAGGCCCTTCATCGTGGCGGCCATCAGGTCGCGGCCGAGGGTGCGCCGGGCCTGTTCGACGAGGAGGCCAAGGGAGCCCGTCACGTTTGGCGCGGCCATCGAGGTGCCCGAGGACGAGGCGTAGGAGGTCGTTGAAGCGTTGCTCACCGAGTTCAGGGCGGTGCCGTTGGCCACGATGTCGGGCTTGATCCGGCCGTCGTCGGCTGGCCCCCATCCGCTGAACGCTGTCATCACGACGCTGGAAGGCGAGGAGTAGCCATTGGGCACGTCGTTGATCGCGCCGACGCTCAGGATGTTCTTGGCCAGCGAGTAGGAACTCATCGAGTCGTAGCCGTCGTTGCCGCCATCCGGATCGCGGACCGTGGCGCTCTCGGTCCACGTGCCGTTGACTCGGACCAAGTGCTGCGTGGGTTGGCTTGTGGGCCGGTCGTTGCGGTCGTTGCCCGCCGACTTCACGATGAGGTAGCGCGGCGCGTTGTAGGCGACGGTGTCCCAAACTCGCGCGGCTTCGTCGTAGAGCCCGAACGCGACGTCTTCGGCCTCGCTCACGGCTGGGTTGCCGTACCAGTACCACGTATTGTTGGAGAAGTTCCAGCCCGTGACGCGACCGTACGAGTGGTTCGAGAGCAAAAGCCCGCCAGCGGCTTCCGAGGCCATTTCGCCCGTATCGTTGCTCCAGTTGTAGGAGCGCAACGTTGCTTTGGGCGACATGCCGATCGCCGAAGCGCTCACACCGCCGGCGATCATGGTTCCCGCCACGTGCGAAGCATGGCTGGCGCTGCTGCCCGAGTTGCCGAGGGTCACGCGACCTTGGAATTCTTGATGCGAGGCAAGGACGGCTCCACCGTCCCAAATGCCCAGACGCACGCCCGTTCCGTCCAAGCTCAGCCCCGAAGTTTGACCCGGCCAGCAGGGAAGGGTGTTGACGCTGATGGCGGCGACCCGGTTGTTGGTTTGGACGTAGAACGGCCAGCCCGCTCGATCGAAGCCCACCCACTCAATGATCGAGCCGTCGGGGAATTCTTGTCGGATCGGCTCGCCCGAGAGCCTTGCGGCTCGCCGGACCCACTCGCTTTGGAGGCTGGAACGCCTCGCCGACTCCTCGGCCAACCCCATGAGGGCGAGCGACTGGGTGACCGTTTGCGCCATCGCCGCGATCGCGCAGACGCCGATTCCCAACCCGAAGGCCAACCGCAACCTCACTCGAAACACCTCATCTTCAATGGCACCAATCTGGTCGGAGGAACCAGCGCTTTTCACAATCAGGACCTGAATCTGGTTAGACTCCCGAACCCGCTGCCGGAGTTCCCCATCCCCTCCAAGCCGCGACGCTTAGACTGATGAGTATGGCAAACGCCGCCTCGACTCCGTATCCTCCTTTCTGGTGACGAACCTTGGGTCCCGAACTGCGTCTAACGAGAACAGCGCCATAGCCATGCAGTCGAAGTCCACCGTTCCGACGCCCGACGCGCGCTTGAGAGAGGTGCGTTCCCGTTTGGACGCCTGGGCCAAGCAGTCCGGCGCGCTCGAGCACCTGGAGCGCCGACCCCGGATCGAGACACGCCCGCCCAAGGACGACGGCGGCGACACCAAAGGACACGACGGGCCGCCGAACCTGGTGGACTACCGGCTCGTCCACCGCATGACGTTCGGATACAGCGAGGAGGAGGGCGAACTCTACCGGCGGCTGGGCCCGAGCGGCTATCTCGAGTATCACCTGAACCACGAGGCCATCCCCGACGACTATGTCGCGTATCGTCTTGCGGAGTTCAGCACGCTTCAGCGGTCCGGGGCTGCATTGGGCCAGTCGGATTGGTGGGAGTGCGTGCACGAGACCGTCCAAGCCCACGTGGTCCGCTCGATCTATTCGAAGCGGCAACTGTACGAGCGCATGGTCGAGTTTTGGGCCGACCACTTCAACGTCTTTGCCCCCAAGCTCGGCAAGCTGAACACGCTGTACCAGCGGGACGTGATCCGGCGGCACGCTCTCGGCTCGTTCCCCACGCTTCTGAACGCCGTGGCCCGCAGCTCGGGCATGCTGGAATACCTCGACAACGCCTCGAACATCACGGGCTATCCCAACGAGAACTACGCCCGCGAACTGCTCGAACTGCACACCCTGGGCGTGGACGGCGGCTACCCCGAGGACGACGTGCTCGACGTGGCGCGATGCTTCACCGGGTGGCTGTACGATTGGGACGAGAGCAGCGCCACCTATGGGCAGTTCCGCTTCGACCCGCAATACCACGACAACGCGCGCAAGTACTTCCTCGGCATCGAGATCCCCTCCAACGGCGGCATTCGGGACGGTGAGCGGATTCTAGAGATCTTGGCGGGGCATCAGCGGACGGCCAGGTTCGTCTCGCGGAAGATGCTGCGCCACTTCCTCACCGAGGACCCGCCTCAGGCGCTCGTGGACCGGGTCGCGGCGGTTTACACGGCTACCAACGGCGATATCAAGTCCATGCTACGGGCGATCCTGGACCAGAAGACGGTGCGACGATACGCCACACCCAAGTACAAGCGCCCCTATCACTTCATGGTCTCGTCTATGCGGGCCACACGCGCACAGGTGCCGTACGTGTTCTCGTTGTGGTGGTACTACATGGAGAAGTCGGGCCAGACGCCCTTCTTCTGGCCCGCGCCGAACGGCTATCCGGACGCGTATCGGAACTGGGTTGGCAACCTCCAGCCGCGTTGGATGCTGGTGCAGGACCTCGTGCAGAGCTGGGTTTGGCAGGTGACCGTGGACACGTTTGGCCTGTTGCGGAGCCGCCATCCGCAGACCGTCGTTCGCCGCATCGGCGAAGTGCTGGTCGGCGGCCCCATGCCCGAGCCCGAGCGGACGCTCTTGCTGAACTACATGGGGTCGAACCCCTCGCCCGACACCGTCCGCGAGGCCCTCGGACTCGCCATGGCCGGACCGACTTTCCAATGGTATTGAGGAGACACCCATGAGTGGACCGCGTTTCAAAGGCTGCAGCGAATACGAGGACCTTTCCCGGCGCGGGTTTTTGGGTCTGGGCGCGAAGGCCGCCGCATTGGCCGCCTTGGGTCCCTCGTGGTTGCCGAACGTCAAGTTCGCCTCGCGCGATCGGCTGGACGCGATGTTCGGCGAAGGGCGGGACATCATCGTCTCGGTCTACCTGCGCGGCGGATGCGATGGCTTGTCCATGTGCGTTCCGTATGTGGAGCCTAACTACTACACGGCTCGGCCCCAGCTTGCCATACCGCGCCCCGACAGTACAGCCGCTCAGAAGGCGATCAACCTGAACGGGTTTTTCGGGCTGGCCCCGGCGCTGCAGCCGCTGAAGTCCATCTACGATGCGGGCGACCTGCTCGTCGTTCACGCGACCGGTTCGCGGGACGAGACGAAGTCGCACTTCGACGCCCAGCACTTCATGGAGGCGGGCAAGCCGGACAAGCGGGTTTGGACGGGCTGGCTCGGGCGGCACTTGAGCACCGCTCCGCCGATGAGCCCGACGGCGCCGGTTCGGGGCGTTGCACTGACCTACCAGGTGCCGTTGACCGTGGAGGGTGGACCCAAGACGTTGCCGCTTTCCACGTTGCAGGATTACAAGATCGGAGGCTTCGACGAAACGCTCGAAGGACGCCGGAACTGGTTGCAGGATGCCTATGCGTCGGCCGATGCTGCGCTGGCCAACGCCGCCGCCAACGTGGATGCAACGTTGCAGATGTTGGCCAACCTGAACTTCCAGAACTACACGCCTGCCGGGGGTGCGGTCTATGCCGAGAACGAGTTCTCCATGTCGTTGAAAGCCGCCGCCGCATTGATCCGCTACGAGGCGGGAATCGAAGCGCTGCATATCGACTATGGCGGATGGGATACGCACGAATACCAATTCCCGTTGGATGGTCAGATGGCCGCGCTCATGGACACATTCGCCGTCGGTTTGCGAGCGTTCTACACCGATCTTCAGGCAGCCGGGTTCATGAACCGCGTGACGTTGGTGGTGGTCTCCGAGTTTGGACGCGTCCTGGCCCAGAACGGGAGCTACGGGACCGACCACGGACATGGCAACTGCATGTGGCTGATGGGCGGCAACGTCATCGGCAACCGCGTGCTGACCCAATGGCCCGGACTAGCACCCGAGCAACTGTTCGAGGGGCAAGACCTGCAGGTGACCATCGACTATCGGGACATCCTTGCCGAGGTCGTCCAGAAGCGACTGGGCAACACGAGTCTCTCTGCGGTGTTCCCCGACTACTCGCCGACGTTCCGAGGAGCGGTAGCGGGGTAGATTCGCTCTGCCACCATCATTCACGTCCCGTGGAACCTGTGGCGGCGGTTAGGTGCGTCTGGGCACCCTGTGGTGACGCGCCGCAAACTGATATTTTCAAGAATTGAAGCTCCAAATTCATGTTATCATCAAGTTTGGTCCGGTCATAATGCGCCGATGCGTCGAAACTTCGCAACTTTTTCGTTACTCGCCACTGTAGCGGGTTGGACAATGGTGTTCGCTCTCGTCGCTTGCGGAGGCGAGGGTGGCGGCATTGACCGACTCACGACCCGACAAGTCAGCGGCGCCGTCGCCGACGCGACGACCGTGCCTCAAGTGCAAAACGCCTTTCAACAGGTGTTCACGCTGCTCGGCTTCAGCAACGAAGACGAGAGCCGCGAGCTGATGCTGCGGCTGGCCCAGGCCCAACTGGACAGCACCCCGGCCACCTTCGAGACCCTTGAGCAAGCTTACAACCGGCTCAACGCCGACCTGAGAGCCGAGGCCTCGACGGAGTTCCTCGCCCTCGACCTGACGGCTCAGGAGTTCGTGGACATGGTGAATCCCCGGCTGCCCAACGCGTACTTGACTCCGGACACGCCGAAACATGCCGCCTATGTGATGATGTCCGCGCCTCCCGGCCAGATCCCCGTGTCCGCACCCACGATGCGGACGACGGACCGGCTCAGCCTGTTCCAGGTGCTGATGATGGCCGACGTTCGCACTCAGATCTGGATCGAGTTGAACGACCTGAGGGCGTTGCCGGCCAAGAGCGTTCCTCCCTCGGCGGCTCAGGGTCGCGGCCCGTGCCAGGACGCCTGCCACGATGCCCACGGTCAGTGCACGAGCGGATGCGACCAGGCGTTCCAGCAAGGCATGAGCGACCTCTCCGACTGGGAACTTAGCCAGCGCGAGCCCATCTATCAGGAGTACAACCGCGCGATTCAGATCGCGAACGAGACGTACAACTCGATGGCGCCCTACTGCCAGGGTAACAGCCAGTGCCTCAACGATCTGCGTCGCGACACCGAGCGGTCCAAGCAGCAGGCGGAGCAAACCCGCGAGACGAAGATGAGCCAAGTTCGCCAGGAGTACATCCGACGCGTTCGCGAACTCGAAGCCACCCGCGACCAGTGCAAGCAGCAGTGCGATGCCGATCTGCAGAGCTGCCTCGACGGTTGCCACAACCAAGGCGGCGGCTAGTCCCGTTCAGCCCCGAACAAGAAGGCCCCGACCCGGTTCTCGGGTCGGGGCCCTCTGCTTGGTGGGCGTTCCTCAGTCGAATCGGATGCCCTGCGCCAGTTGCGGGGCGGTGTGGCCGAAGTAGGTCGTGCTGGTCTGACGCCGCATGTACTGCTTCCACGCGTCCGATCCCGACTCGCGTCCGCCGCCGGTCTCTTTCTCGCCGCCGAACGCGCCGCCGATCTCGGCCCCGCTCGTGCCGATGTTCACGTTCGCGATGCCGCAATCGCTGCGTCGCTTGAAGAATTCGGCCTCGCGCAAGTCGGTGGTCATGATCGCCGAACTCAGCCCTTGGGGCACGGCGTTGTGGATGGTCATGGCCTCATCCAGATCGTCGTAGGGCATGACGAAGGCGATCGGCGCGAACGTCTCGCGGCACACGACGTCGGGTTGGCCGGCGATCTTGACCACGGCCGGACGCACGTAGTAGGCGTTCGGATAAACGTCGTGCATGACACGCTCGCCGCCCGAGACCTTGATGGCTTGCGGGCGAACCTCGGCCAACGTGGCCTGCATCGCCTCGAACGAGCCACGGTCGATCAGCGGTCCGATCAACGTGCCCGGCTCCAACGGGCTGCCCGTTCGGGCGCACGCCACCGTTTGCACCGCAGTGGCCAGCCGTTCGTACACCTGGTCCCAGAGAGATCGGTGGACGATCACGCGGCGCGTGGAAGTGCATCGCTGCCCAGCCGTGCCGATCGAGCCGAACACGAGCGATGGCAGCGCCACGCTCAGATCGGCGCTTGGAGCGACGATGACGGCATTGTTGCCGCCCAATTCGAGCAGGCACCGACCAAAGCGCTGGGCGACGCGGGGACCGACGGCACGACCCATTCGCGTGCTGCCCGTGGCGCTGATGAGCGGGAGCCGGTGGTCGTCCACCAATGCCTCGCCGACTTCGACGCCGCCGAGGACGACTTGGCTGAGTCCCTCGGGCGCGCCGAACTCGCGGGCGACCGACTCGAAAATGGCTTGGCAAGCGAGTGCCGTGATGGGCGTCTTCTCTGAAGGCTTCCAGATCACGGGATCGCCGCACACCCACGCCAGCGCCGCATTCCACGACCATACGGCGACGGGGAAGTTGAACGCCGAGATGACGCCGATGGGACCGAGCGGGAGCCAGTTCTCCTGCATGACGTGGTCCTGTCGCTCGGATGCGATGGTCAGCCCGTGAAGTTGTCGAGAGAGTCCCACCGCGAAGTCGCAGATGTCGATCATCTCTTGGACTTCTCCGCGGCCCTCTTCATGGATCTTGCCGCATTCGAGCGTGACCAGGGCGGCCAGAGTCTCCTTGTGCTCCCGCAGCGCGTTGCCGAACCTTCGAACGAGTTCGCCGCGCTTGGGAGCGGGGACATCTCGCCAGGCGATGAACGCTTCCTGCGCCTTGCCGATCGCGGCGGTCGTCTCCGCCTTCGTGTCCATGCGCAGCGTGGCCAACAGCGAGCCGTCGATGGGCGTGTGGACGGGAAGGTCCAGTCCCTCTCGCGCCTTGAGGGCAGCGGCGAACGGCGCGAGAATATGGTCGAAACTCATGGAGCGATTGTATCTGCCGGGCTGGTGGTCACGTCGTCTTGCGCCCCAGCGTCGTATGAACAAGACCATGCGCACCGTTGGAACGCTCCTCGCCTTCACGCTCGCCGGCTTGGCCGCAGCCGATCTGCACTATGCCATCGAGCCGGACTCGGTCGCGCGCCAGTATCGGGTCTCGGTCCGGCTGGACAAGGCTGCGGAGAAGGAGGTCTTCCAGATTCCGGCGTGGTGCCCCGGGTTCTACTTCGTCCTCAACTATCAGGAGAAGATTTCGGACGTGCGGGCGGCCGACGCCAACGGCCAACCGCTGAAGGTGGAGCGCTCGGGCACGCGCGAGTGGACGGTCCAGAACCCCAACTCCGAGCCGATCAGCTTCTCCTATCGCGTGCTTGCCGACGACCCGGCGCCGGGCTTCTTTGGGGCGAGCATCCAGGGCGACAAGGCGTTCGTGAACGGCCCGTCCACGTTTGTCTACTCGCCCACCCGGATGACCGAGACCCACTGGCTCACGATTCGGTTGCCCCGTGGATGGGAGATCGCCACGGCCATGGACCCTGCGGGCGACGGTCGCTACAAGTCGCCGGATTACGACGAGTTCATCGACCACCCCATCCAGATGGGCCGGTTCGAGCGGCGCAAGTTCGCGGCGGGCGGCAAGCCGTTCGAGTCCGTGTTCAGCACGCTCCGCGGCGACATTCAGGCGAATCTCGACTTCGAGACCGAGCGGTTCCGGCGCATCTCGGAAGCCGGGATCAAGTTCTGGGGCGATGCCCCGTTCCCGCGCTACCTGTATCTGGTTCACCTCGACCCCGGCGCGTTCAGCGGTGGCTTGGAGCACCGCTCGAGCACGGTCCTCAACATCTGGAACACGCGGTCGCTGAACGTGGACACGCTGGCCGCCCACGAGTTCTTCCACACGTGGAACGTCAAGCGGCTCCGCCCGGCGGTTCTGGGTCCGTTCGATTACACCAAGCCCGTGCGCACCAAGAACCTCTGGTTCTCTGAGGGCGTGACGGATTACTATGCGCACCGGCTCGTCCTCTGGGCAGGTCTCATGACGCCCGAACAGTTCCTCGGCAACATGGCGGGCCAGATCGCCACGCTCCAGAACGGGCGGACGCGGCGCACCAAGACGGTCGAGGACGCCTCGTGGGAGGCCTGGGAGAACGGTGGTTTCGGCGTCGGCGACCTGAGCTACTACAACAAGGGTTTGGTCATCGGCCTGCTTCTGGATGCCGCTCTGCGGGCCTCGACCGACGGCGAGAAGAGCCTCGACGACCTGATGCGCGGGATGTACGCCAAGTACGGCTTGCCCAAGCCGGGCTTCGGCGAGGACGCCATCCGGGCCGAGCTTGTTCTGCTGGGCGGCGAGGCGTTCGGGCCGGTTTACGACCGCATGGTCAGGAGCACAGCGGAGCTGCCCTACGAATTGTTGGGTGGGATCGGGCTGTTGCCGGAGGGTGGCGGGTTGGTCGCGAGCCCCGAAGCCACCGAGCGGCAACGTGAATTGCTCGCGAAGTTCCTGTCCCGGTAACGCAGTCAGCGCCAGCGACGGCTCCGATGTCGTATCCTTTAGGCATCCTGCGCAAGGATGCGATAGGGACAGGATTGGCCATACATGACTGAACGATTGGCAGGAATCGTGCTCGCCGCTGGCAAGGGCACACGGATGAAGTCGGATTTGCCCAAGTGCGCGATGCCCGTTTTGGGCGTGCCGCTGGGCGGCTTGGTGGGACGCGCGATGCGTCAGGCGGGCGCGGACCCCATCGCGTTCGTCGTCGGGCACCGTGGCGACGTGATGCGCGATGTGCTTAGCGATTCGTACCTCTATGCGGAACAGACCGAGCAGAAAGGCACGGGCCACGCCGCGATGATGGCCGAGCAGGTGCTGAGCGAATACGAGGGTCCGGTGTTGGTCAGCGCGGGCGACCTGCCCCTGATCGACGGCGCTTCGTTGAAGAAGTTGGCCGATGCCCATCGGACGGGAGGCAACCACGCCACGGTCGCAACGGTCGTGTTCGACGACCCCACGGGTTACGGGCGCATTCTGCGCGATGCCAAAGGCCAGCCGTGCGCGATCGTCGAAGAGAAGGACGCCACGCCGGAGCAGCGCAAACTCAAGGAGGTCTGCGTCAGCGTCTATTGCTTCGACGCCAAGACGCTGTTCCGCCTGCTGCCCACGCTCAGCGCCGAGAACGCCCAGGGCGAGTACTACCTGACCGACATGTTGGAAGCCGTGTACAAGGACGGCGGCAAGGTCGAGACCGTGATCTTCGAAGACGCTGCGGTGATGACCGGCGTCAACGACCGCTGGCAGTTGGCCCTTGCGGCCAAGGAACTTCGGTTGCGGATTCTCGAGCGGCACGCCAAGGCGGGCGTGACCATCGTGGACCCCGATACGGCGTTCATCGGTCCAGACGTGGTCTTGGGCATGGATGCCGTCATCCACCCCAACACCGTGATCGAAGGCGAGACTCACGTCGGCAAGGCGACCGAAGTGGGACCGAACACGTTGATCCGCGATTGCTCCATCGGCGACGGGTGCGAGATCCTGATGAGCCATCTCAACCGCGCCAAGGTCGCCGACGGGGTGCGCGTGGGGCCGTTCGCCAACATCCGCCCTCACGCCGAACTGCGCGCCGGGGCGAAGATCGGCAACTTCGTGGAGATCAAGAACGCCGTGATCGGCGAGAAGTCCAGCGTCAGCCACCTGACGTACATCGGGGACGCCGAAGTGGGCGCGAAGGCCAACATCGGCGCCGGGACCATCACGTGCAACTACGACGGATTCCTCAAGCATCGCACCAAGATCGGGGACGGGGCGTTTGTGGGGTCTAATAGCACGTTGATCGCTCCGGTCGAAATCGGCGCGGGCGCGATCATCGCGGCGGGCAGCGTCATCTCCCACGACGTCGAGGCGGAAGCCTTGGCTCTGGGGCGCGCTCGCCAAGAGGTCAAACCGGAATGGGCACCACACTTTCGCGCCAGGAAGATCGCCGAACGTCAGAACCAGGGCTCGAACTGAGACCACTGACGGGCATGAAGCTGTTTGCCGGCACGGCGAACCCTGAACTGGGTGGCCGGATCGCGGACCACCTCGGCATCGAACTTGGTCGTATGACCTGCACGCAGTTCTCGGATGGGGAAGTGCGCGTGATGGTCGAGGAGAGCGCGCGCGGCAACGACGTGTTCATCCTCCAGCCCACGTGCGCGCCCGTCAACGACAACCTGATGCAACTTCTGGTCATGTTGGATGCGTTCCGACGCGCGTCGGCCAGCCGCATCACCGTGGTGATGCCCTACTACGGCTATGCGAGGCAGGACAAGAAGATCAAGCCCCGCGAGCCCGTGACGGCGCGGCTGGTGGCCGACCTGATCACCATGGCGGGCGCGCACCGCATCGTGACCTGCGACCTGCACGCCGAACAGATTCAGGGATTCTTCAACATCCCGGTGGACCACCTCTACGGCGGACCGATCATCGGAAACTACATGCTGGAGCAGGGGTTTCTGGATCAAGACGTGGTGGTGGTCAGCCCGGACGTGGGCGGCGTGCCGCGCGCCCGAGCCCTGGCCGAAATGCTCAAGGCACCCCTTGCGATCATCGCCAAACGACGCCCCGAACCGAACAAGGTGGACATCGTGGAGATCATCGGCGAAGTCGAGGGCAAGAAGTGCGTGATGATCGACGACATGATCGACACGGGCGGGTCGGTGGTCCAAGGTGCCGAGGCGCTCATGAAGCGTGGCGCGACGTCGGTTGTGGTTTCGTGCACCCATCCCGTGCTGAGCGGGAGCGCGTCGCAGCGGCTGCAAGACAGCGTGATCGAAGAGGTGATCGTGGTGGACACCATCCCGATTCCGGCATCCAAGCGCGTGCCAAAGCTCACCGTGCTGGAATCGGCGCCACTGTTCGGCGAGGCGATCCGGCGGATTCACCTGAACGAGTCGGTCAGCCAGTTGTTCACCAGCTGGCGCTAGGCGAACGGTTCGTCTATCTTGGCGATGCGCCGCGCGTGGCGGCCGCCGTCGAAGGGCTCGCTCAGGAACAGGTCCACGATTCTGAGCGCGGTCTCTAGCGGCACCAAGCGCTCGCCGAGCGAGATCATGTTGGCGTCGTTGTGCCGACGAGCCAGAATCGCCGTCTCTTCCGACCAGCAGACCGCGCATCGGATGCCCGCCACTCGGTTGGCCACGATCGCTTCGCCGTTGCCCGAGCCGCCGAACACGATGCCGCGATCGGCTTCGCCGTTGGCCACAGCGAGCGCTGCCGGGCGGATGAAGTCGGGATAGTCGCACGCTTCGGCCGAGTCGGTGCCGCAATCGAGCACGGTGTGCCCCAGCGAACGCAAGTGGACCTGCACGGCCTCCTTGTGCGCGTATCCGGCGTGGTCCGATCCTAGGGCGACGATCATGGGATCATTGTGGCATTGGCAGGAAATCAGCGCGGCGCGTCGAATCAACGGTCTATGCGCGGTTCGGCACGCGTGCGCGCCTTGCAACTCCTGCTGGCCATGCTGGCTTTGGCGGGCGGGCTGTTCGCGTGGAACGCTTGGAAGACAGGTCGAGACCGCGCCATCGCCCTCGGGGAAGCCACGCCTGGCCAGCGCGCGTTCTTCGTCGCTTTGGCCACCCGTCCCGATGCCGCCAACTTCTACAAGGGCTTGGAGCCGGCCGAGCGCCGCAAGATGGCCGAGAACATGGCGCGGCACCCCGATGCGCCCGAAATGACTCGGCTTGCCGTGGTGTTGCTGGGCACGCTCGACGAAGACGCTCGCGTTTCGCTAGCGGCGACGCTCGCGACCATCGGACCGGTTCAGACCAAAGCGGTCGCCGCCGAACTCAAGGAGTCGGGCGGGTTCCAGCGCAACGCCGTGTTCGCCGCCTTGCGGGCTGCGGGCGATGGGGCTGTGACCGAAGCAGCCGCGCAATTGGCCGTGCCCGCCGCGCGCGCCAACGCGATCGCCTTTCTAGTCGAGCGGGGCAGGGCGGCGATTCCGGTCGCCATGCCGTACCTCGACCACGAAGATCGCGACACCCGAGGCGCAGCCGCCGACGTGCTGGGCAAGATCCGAGGGCCCGAGGCCGTCGAGAAGCTGACCACCATGTACGAGGAAGCCCCGGCGGACGAGCGGGTCGCCTACCTGACCGCCCTCAGTTCCATCGCCGATCCACGTTCCGAGGCGCTGCTGGTCAAGACGCTGCGCGACCGATCGAGCCCCTCCGAACTGCGCTCGTTGGCGGCGATCGGCCTGGGTCGGGTCGGGTCGCCGTCGGCCATCCGGCTGCTGTGGGCGTTCCAAGGCGAGTCGGATCTGGACTTGCGTTTGGCTGTGGTCAGCGGGCTGCAAACCGCCGGCGACGAGGCGTTGTCGCCGGGGATTCTCTCGCCGTTCGTGCTGCAAGTGGCGAGCGGATGCCGGGGGCCGAACTCGGACAGGCTGATCGCAAGCGCTTTGAACAGCAGCCTGCCATCGCTGGCGTTGGCCGCCGCGCGTGCCGCTGTCGGGCGCGAGTCCTCGGTGGAGGCCCTGCGCGCGACGTGGCGTCGCTTCGACCCTGACCTGCACGGGGATGTGGTGGACGCTGTTTGCGCCGCTCTGGCTTCGACCGATTCCGGCTTGGCCGAGTTGCGCATCCTGGCTGCCTCCGACCACCGCGCTGCCGCGTTCGCCGTTCGGCGGCTTGCGCTGGTTGGGTTGGGCTGAAGTTGGGCTGATGTTTGGCTGGGGATGGAGACTCCTGTATACTGAAACTCGACGATGCTGCACATCGCCCTGATGTTGTTGGGGATTGGGTCCGCGCCAAAGGTGGACTGGCGCGAGCCCGGTTGCCGTTTGAGCGTGTTCGCCGAGGCGTGCGAGGAGCGGCTCGGGGTCAAGGTCGTCGCCAGCCCCGAGGTCGCCGATCAGGTCGTGGTGTTCGCCGTGCGCGAAACCGCCCCTGAAGAACTTCTCAAGCGGGTGGCCGATGCCGTCGGTGGGGAATTGGAGCGCGACGACGAAGGCATTTACCGGCTGTTTCGGTCGCCGAGACTGGCCGAGCAGCAGCGGCGGGACCACGAGGCGATGGTCGCCGCGGAGTTCTTGCGCCTCCGCGAAAGGCTGGTGCGCGGGGCAGCGCTCGACCGGGAAGTAGACAAGGAGTTCCTCGATGCGTGGCGGACCGACCGCGAACGACTGAACGAAGTCGAACGCGACGCGCAGTACTTCCTTGAGCGCGAGCATCGGTTGCGCGACAGCGCCCATCGGTTCGGTGCCCGGTTGCTTCAGGGGGTGGCTCTCCAAGATGTCGGCCCGATCGGAGCAGAGCGGTTCCGCGTGTTTCGCGCCACCCCGACGTCCAAGCAGTTCAAACTCAGTCTCGCGCCGGCTCGCGAGTTGGCGCGGCTCCGGGCAGAACGAGCGTTCTTCGTGGCGAACGAGCCGCAACCGGAACGCAGCCAAGCCTCCGAAGTTGCTTCTCCACGTGCGGGAGCCGAAGGCCCGCGCGTCCTGATGGGCCGGGAACCCGTGCCCGAAGACATCGAAGACGTCGTTCTGCTGGTGGGACGGTCGCGCTTCGACTTGTGGAGGTTCATCGCGTACGGCGTGAGCCGCGACGGGCTCGTGGAACTGTGGGATTGGAACTCGACTGCGTTCGAGACCGCGGAAGGGTTCCAAGTGCCCGAACCGCCGCGCGAACTACGAGTTTTGAGCCAGAAGTTCCAGCCGGTTGCGGAGACGCGCGAGTTCTACCGGTGCCTGATGTTCACCCAGGGAGGCGGGCGCGCGCAGGCGTCCGAAGCGTTGCTCGCCAAGATCGCCGACCCCGTGGCTCACGAGCCCTACGCTTTCCTGGGCCCTTCGATCATGCAGGTGGCCGACGCAATGGGGGTCAACCTGGTCGCCCACATCAGCGATGGCGCCTACCGCAACGTTCGATTGGCGACCGAACCGGAGCGTTCGTTTGGCGATCTGTTCGGCGTGCTTGCTCGGCTGCACGAATCGAAGCGGGAGGAGGGATGGCTGACCATCCAACCCCGCAGCCACCACTTGGCAAGGTTGCAGAGCGTGGACCGCGCCGCCCTGAAGCGCTATGCGGAGGTCGTCCAGCGGGACAAGGTCCCCAGCGTCCGCGAGCGGAGCCTCGTGTCGAACCGCATCGAGCACGACCCCACGAGCAGCCCGGTGGCATCGGTGACGGCCTTGTTGGGCTGGGTGAGCAACGACAACGACCCATACTCGATCATTTGGTCCGGCCAGTCGGCATGGTGGGCGCTGATCGGTTCGCTCAGCCACGACCAGTGGGCGGTCTTGGCCGCTGGGCGTCCGCTCCAATTGGTCGCCTTGCAGGGTCGGGCCAAGGCAGCGCTCGAAGACGTGGTCTTTGGTTCGGTCCCGTTCTTCGACGATGCGGCGCTGGCTGGGGGCGACGTTCGTGCGGCATTCGACTGGCCGATGCCGATCCACTTCTATGGGCGGCTGGCCGAGATGCCCACCCAGACATGGGTCGCCGGCGTGCCGCCGTTCGGCGAACTGCGGTTGCACGTGACCGACGAGCCAGCGCTTCTGTCCGTGACGGACGTCTCGACGGCGCCGATCGCGCGGACGAGGAGTCTGGAGCAGTTGGCTCTCGAAGCCGCTTGGGCCGAGCGGCGGCGCGAGGCGCGCCCGGACGCCACCTATGCTATGGGCCGTCGGCAGATGCTCAAGTTGACCGTGGGCGCCGGGAGAGCGCAGACGTCGTATTGGGCGCAGCAGTTCGCGGGCGAAGCGGCGCGGGCGCTTCCGTTCGGCGAACTCCCCGAAACGCTCCGAGAATCCTACGCGCGGGCGCTGGAGCGGGCACGCCAGGAGGTCGCCGCCGCCCGAATCGCCGACGACAAGCCCCCGCCGCCTCCCGACTACTTGGCAAACTCCTCCAACGCCCTTCGGCGGGCGCGCAACTGAAGCCAGCGGGCCAGCGGGAGACCGAGCCAGAAGAAAGCCGAACGTGGAGAGGCGGTGCTTTGGACCCGGATGCTCAGCCCGCCCTCGCGAAGACGCAACTCGGCCGACCATGCGCCGCGCGCGTGGTGTCGGTTCGTCGTCACATAACCGATCTTGAACCTAGACGGCTCGTCCTCGACCAGGACGATCTCCGCAACCGACCAGACGATCGGCCAAGGGAGCAGGGGCAAGACTCGGGCACGCTGAAGGACTCGGTCGCCGACGCGCAACGCGCGGTTCTCGGTGCGGAACCTACCGAAGAACCGAACCGCGTCGGGCGGGTAGTAGTCGCCCCGCGAGGCGGCGTCGCGAATGCGGCGGAAGCGTTCTCCCGAGGGGTCGGGGCCGAGGTCGGCTTCGATCGAATCGTCCCAACAGACCCACGCTCGGCGTCCGCCGCAAACCGGGTCCCAGTTCGTCACCGCTTCATCCGCCCAATCGATCCGTTGTTCGAGCGTCACGACACGGCGAGTGTGTCACAATTTTCAGAAAGTTGTGAAAGTTGTGTTGCCCGGTGGTTCTGGAAGCGTGGGGACGGTGCTCTCGCGCTGGCTCTTGGCTCGCGGGCACGAGGTGGTCGTGCTGAGCCGGCGACCGGTTCGGGGCGATGCATCCTGCATTCTATGGGATGGCGAAACGCTCGGCGATTGGCGAGCGACCTTCGAAGACGCCGATGCCGTGATCAATCTGGCTGGCCGGACGGTGAATTGCCGTTACAACGCAGCGAACCTCAAGCAGATGATGGACAGCCGAGTGCGCTCTGCGGCGGTGGTGGGCGAGGCCATTGCGACGTGCGCGCACCCGCCCAAAGTCTGGCTTCAAGCCAGCACCGCAACCATCTATGCCCACCGATTCGATGCAGCCAACGACGAAGCCACGGGGATGCTGGGCGGGGAAGAGCCTGATTCGCCGCCGACGTGGCGAGCCAGCATAGAGATCGCAAAAGCCTGGGAAGCAGCCGCTCTTGCACTTCAGACAGACGGGACGAGGTTGGTGCTGTTGCGGAGCGCGCTCACGCTCTCGCCGGACAAGGGAAGCGTGTTCGACGTCCTTTGTTCGCTCGCCTGCCGAGGACTGGGCGGCCGATTGGGCACTGGCCGGCAATACGTGTCTTGGGTTCACGAGGACGATTTCTGTCGTGCGGTCGAGTTCCTCATCCACGAACCGACCCTCGCCGGGCCGGTGAACATCTGTTCGCCCAATCCGCTGCCGCAAGCGGAGTTCGCGCGACACCTGAGGAAGGCGCTTGGGGTGCCGATCGGCTTGCCTGCTGCCGAGTGGATGGTCGAGATCGGCACGTGGCTCAAGCGAACGGAGAGCGAGTTGGTCCTGAAGAGCCGCCGAGTGGTCCCCGGCCGTTTGTTGGCGCACGGGTTCGAGTTCGACTTCCCAGATTGGGATCGAGCGGCAGCCGATTTGGTTCGTCGGTGGCGTCTGGCTAGACTTGGTTTGAGTTTGGCCTGAGGTTCGGACCTGTTCGGTGTGGCTCGGTGTGGCTCGGTGTTGCCCGCTTGGTACTGCCAACCACTTGACGACCGGCCACATAGGGTAGCCTACAAGACGGGGCTGACAATGAATACGATCCTCGCCCTCGTCGTCTGCGCGGTGCAAGCCGGTTGGTCCGGCGCGATGTCCGCTGACCCCCACGCGTCGAATCGTCGCGTACTGTCCATGGTCGGGTGGAACAAGAACCGCTTTGAACACATCGAGCAGATGCTCGCGAAGTTTCCTCGCGACCCCGCTCTTTTGGCTCAGATGCAGTTCGTCGAAGGCGGCATCGGGGAGGCCAACGAACTCATGCGCGCCGGAGACTACGCGGCGGCAGAGACCCGGATGCGCGTCGTTCTCGAAGGTTGCGACGGGTGGGATGAGCGGTACGTGCGTTGGATGCTCGCCGAAAAGCTGTTCCTGCAGAAACGGTTCGCCGAAGTTCGCGAAGTGCTCACTCCGGCGATGCGGCCCGTCTGGGACGAACCGCACCTGCTCATGGACGCCATCAGCCGACTGCAGATGGGAGACGACACTCCGGAGATTCGCGAGTACATCCGACAGCAAGTAGAGGCTTGGCACCTGGACGACTTCCCGTTGCCCGACGTCGAGACTAGGCAGAACGCTATCGCAGCCGGATACTACGCATTGGGGTGCCGCGAAGCGGGCCGCACCCCGGTTGATCGCGAATGCATCCGGGAAGCCCACCGGCTCATGCCGCGCAACATCGCCATCGCCACATCGCTTGCCGTGAGGGAGACCGGGTCTGCGGAGCGCAAAGCGGAGATCGTCAAGGCGGTTCTCCCCTATGTTTCTGCCGAGAAGCGTCGCCACTTGATCACGATCATCCGCCAGTTCGACCCAGCCTTCGTCCCACCTGGCGACGGTGGTTGATTGCGAAGCCCAGCCGCCCAGCCAAGTCCGAACCACACCGAACCACACCGAACCCAACACGATGGCTCGGCTGCGGCTTGGCGACTTGCCAACCACCTGCCGACGCTCCTCCCGAACCCCCGAAGTCCCGGAACCTGCTGAACTTCGGCGACGTACATCCGTTATGCTCTCGCGAGTCTTTGGACGCTGCTGACGCATGGACACTCTCACCGCGCAACCTCCCCTCTCCGGCACGATCGATTTGTACGTGGTCAAGGCCGACCCGGCGGCGCTCAAACTGGCACCCGGCGACTTCGCCCTGAAGTACCAGGTGCTGCCCATGCGCATCGAAAACGGCGTGCTCGTCGTCGCGATCGGCAGCGACGCGTCACTCGAGGCCGTGGACAACCTGAGCATCCTCATCGGGATGCCGGTGAGGCATGTTTATGCGGACACGCAGCTCATCCGCGAGCGCATCGAAGAGCACTTCATCGAGGAAATCCTCTCCGGCATTCCGGCGGAAGACTCCGCGATGGCCGAGTTCGACGACTCGACCGACCTGGCCGACCTGCAGAAGATGGCCGGCGAGACGGCCGTCGTCCAGATGGTCAACCTCGTCTTCGCGACGGCGGTCCGCGATGGGGCGAGCGACATCCACATCGAGCCCTATGAGAGGGAAGTCAAGGTCCGCTACCGCCGCGACGGCATGCTCCAGGAGATGATGCGCCCGCAGAAGCGCATGCACGCGGCCTTGGTCTCCCGCATCAAGATTCTCGGCGAGATGAACATCGCCGAACGGCGATTGCCCCAGGACGGCCGTATCAAGCTCACCGTCGCCGGGCGCCAGATCGACGTCCGCGTCTCCATCGTGCCCACCGTCTATGGCGAGCGCGTCGTTATGCGCATCCTCGACAAGACGACGGCGCTCATCGGCCTGGAAGAGTTGGGCATGAGGCCCGAGACGCTCCACACCTATCGGCGGCTCATCAGCCAGCCGTACGGCATCATTCTGGTGACCGGTCCGACGGGTTCGGGCAAGTCCACCACGCTGTACGCCTCGCTTCAGGAGATCTACTCGCCGACCACCAACATTCTGACCATCGAAGATCCCGTCGAGTACCAGGTGCCGGGGATCGGACAGATTCAGGTGCGTTCGAACATCGGCCTCTCGTTCGCCAGCGGCCTGCGCAGCATCGTCCGTCAAGACCCCGACGTGGTCATGGTCGGTGAAATCCGCGACCGCGAAACCGCCGAAATCGCGATCCACGCTTCGCTGACGGGCCATCTGGTGTTCAGCACGCTCCACACGAACGATGCTCCGGGTGCGGTGACTCGGTTGGTGGACATGGGCGTCGAACCGTTCTTGGTGGCTTCGTCGCTCATCGGTGTGGTCGCGCAGCGGCTGGTGCGCCAGGTGTGCCCCGATTGCGCCGAATGGGTGGAAGCCCACGACGACGAACTCATGGGCATCGGCATCAAGCGGGCCGACGTGCCTCGCGGCTTCCGGCGCGGGCGCGGCTGCGAGAAGTGCGGCGGCTCTGGCTACCGACGCCGATCGGGCTTGTACGAGTTGATGACCGTGGACGAAACGATCCGGCGTATGACGGTCGAGCACAAGTCCTCCAACGACTTGAAGGCCCACGCGATCGCCCAGCAAGGCATGATCACGTTGCTGGCCGATGGCCGCCACAAGGCGACTCAGGGATCCACGACGCCGGAAGAAGTCCTTCGCGTCTGCCAGAGGGAGGAACTCTGACGCCTTGACGAGTTTCGCCTACGTCGCCCTCGAGCCCAGTGGCAAGAAGCGTTCGGGTTTCGTCGAAGCCGCATCCAAGGATGCCGCCTTGGCGCAGATCAGCGCCCAGGGCCACTTCGTCATCGAGATCAAGGAGAGTTCGCGGGCAGCGGTCAAGGAGCCGGGCAAGTCGGGCGGCCGCGTCACCAAGTCCGATCTCGCCTTGTTCAGCCGACGTTTGGCCGACCTTGCGGGCGCGGGTTTGCCGCTCGACCGCGTGCTGCAGGTGGTTTCCGAGCAGAGCGAAAGCGCGAGGCTGACCGCCGTCGCCGAGCAGGCGTTGGAAGATGTCCGGGGCGGCATGCCGGTTTCGGAGGCGTTGGCCAAGCACCCGAAGCTGTTCCCATCCATTTTCTCCGAGACCCTCAAGGCCGGCGAGGCCAGCGGTCAGTTTTCGGAGGTCGCGGGCCGTCTGGCCGACTTCCAGGAGCGCGAAGTCGCTCGCCGCAGCCAGATCGTTTCGGCCATGGTCTATCCCGCGATTCTCGCGACCACGGCCATCCTCGTCGTCATCTTCCTGCTTGTGTTCGTGGTCCCGCAGCTCAGCGGCGTGTTCGAGGATTTGGGCTCCGACCTGCCGATCTCCACGCAGATTCTGCTCGCCTCGACGGGATTCCTCACCGAGAACGGTTTGGTCGTGGTGGGTGCGATCGTCGGTCTGATCGTCGGCTACCGGGTTTGGGTGGCGACGCCGTTGGGCGCCAAGATGCGCGACAAGGCGATCATGAAGGCACCCATGATGGGGCCGATCGTGACCAAAGCCGTCGTCTCCCGCTATTCCCGGGTCCTTGGCACGCTGGTCTACGGAGGCGTTCCGATTCTCGAGTCGCTTCGGCTGGCGGGCTTGGCGGCTGGCAACCGTGTGTTCATCGACAGCAGCACCGCCGTCGAGAACGACGTGCGCGAGGGCCGCTCCATCCACGAGGCCATGCGCGACACCGGCGCGTTTCCTCCGGTCCTGACGCACATGGTCGCGATCGGCGAAGAGACGGGCGACCTGCCCAAGATGCTGGGCCGCGTGGCCGACAGTTTGGACTTCGAAGTGGACACCGGACTGCGGCGTCTGATGGCCCTGGTCGAACCCATCATCGTTCTTTCGATGGGCGTGTTCGTCGGGTTCGTCGTCCTGTCGGTCCTTCTCCCCATTTTCCAAGCCCAGGAACTCGTCAAGTGATGTTTATGGAGAACAATCGAGCACCAAGAGCGTGTATGCCTGACATGAAAACTCGCAAGCGGGGTTTCACCCTCATCGAACTGCTGGTCGTCATTCTGATTTTGGCGATCCTCGCCGCCGCCGTCGTGCCCAAGATCATCGGTCGGACCGACGACGCCAAGCGCGCGAAGGCGCTGCAGGACATCACGCAGCTTGGAGCAGCCATGCAGCAGTTCCGGTTGGACGTGGGTCGCTATCCGACGACCGAGGAGGGAACCGAGGCTCTGCGTTCGCAGCCTTCCGATGCGGACGGCTGGCGCGGGCCCTACGTAGAAAAAGCAGTCCCGCTCGATCCGTGGGGCTTCGAGTACATCTACGAGTACCCGGGCGCGGACGACGACAGCTTCATCATCGAGTCCTATGGTCAGGACGGAAACCCCGGCGGCGAAGGCAATGCCGCTGACATTTCGCCCTACACCGAAGACATGTGACCGCCGTCCATCGTAAGGACGATCAGATTGACGACATGACCACTCGCCGCCGACGCCAGACTGGCTTCACCCTCATCGAAATGATGGTGGTGACCGCCATTCTGGCGCTCGTGGCGATGACGGTGTTCCCGAATCTGGCGCGGATCCAAGACGCCGGGCGCAAGCGCGAATTCGTCCGATCTTTGACCTCGATGGCCCGCGAAGCCCGCGAACAGGCGATTCTGTCGGCCTCCACCGTCTCGCTTCGGTTGGACGATACGAGTCTGGTGATCGAATCGGCGGGTGCCCTCGAAGAGGACGCAAGAACCCTGCGGACCAAGTCCATGCCGGATGGGTTCAGCGCGCAGCGCACGAACGTGGACGGCCTGGACTCGTCTTCGGCGGAGTGGGAGCTTCGGTTCTACGCCGATGGCTCGTCCGACCGCGGCGGCATCGAACTCGCCGACGACACCGGCGCGCTCTATTCGCTCGTCATCGACAACGATCGTGGACAAGCGCGTCTCGTCTCCGGCGAACTCCCCGTCCTGACCGAGGAAACCTGGCAAGCGGGAGAGATCGAACGTCGTGGCTAGGCGTCGCGGATTCACTCTCGTCGAAACCCTGGCCTCCGTTGCGGTGGTGGCCGTCGGCGTCACTGCGGCGCTTGGAGCTTTGGGCTACATCGCCAAGGCCGATGCCAAGAGCAAGCTCCGCGAGGAGGGCCAGCGGTTGGCCATCCAGAAGATCGACGAACTGCTCGCCACGGGCGATTATCAGGTCACGCCGAACAGCGGCGACTTCTCCGAGTACGGCAAGAACGACTGGACTTGGTCGGCCGTGCTTGAACCTTCGGGCACCGAGTACGTGGACCGACTCGGCGTGACGGTGACCCACGAGGGTCCCGGCCAGTATTCGAAGGAGATCAACCGTCTGGTGTTCCGAGGCGACCAACTCGTTCCGGCGGAGGGAGGCCTGTGAGACGCGGCTTCACCGTTCTCGAGTTGCTGGTCGTCAGCGCCATGTTGGTCCTGTTGACGGTGGCCTTGGCCGGTTCATTGACGATGAGCCTTCGCTATGCCGACCGGCTTGAAACGGCCCGCGTCGCGGAAACCGAGGGCTTCAGCTTCGAAGAGCGGATGCGCGCGTTGCTCCAGACCGCATATTTGAGCCCCACCCCGGACGACCCGACCACGTTCTTTGTGGGCGGCTCGGCGCTGGAGAACGTGGGCGATTCGAGCAGCATCGTTTTTACCGGGGTCGGCTCAAGGCTGCCGGCGAACTACTTGGACACCGATGCCACGTTCGAGGAACTGAACGAGATCTACGGCCCGCAGGGCGGCGTCCGCGAGACCCAGATCGGTACGACGGCCATCGGCGCCACCACGCTGGAAGGGGCGTTCCTGCGCGAGCAGACGCCGCCCGACGGCGACCCAACCCAGGGCGGGACGGAGAAACTCCTCGACTCGACCATCGCTTCGCTCCGGTTCGAGTTCTTCGATGGAACCAATTGGACCACCGAGTGGGACACGCGGACCATCACGGGCCGGTTCCTGCCGTTCTACATCCGCGTCGCCTACACGCGCACGGGCGACGATGGCGAGGAGCGCACGTTCTTGGTGCGGCTTCCCTACAGCGAAGTGGCGTACCTGGACTATCTGGCCGCGACGGGAGGGCAGCAGTGAGAACCGGGCGATGCCAGCGTGGCGCCTCGTTCGTGATGGCGCTTGGCTTTCTCACCGTCATGGTGACGGCCGTGGTCGGTGCGGTGGCTTCGGCGCGCACGTTCGCCATTGCCCGCATCAACCGTGTCGAGGCGCGCGACGCCCGCCTGGCCGCCGAATCGGGCATCGAATACGCGATGGGCATCCTTGCTTCGACTCAAGCCGGCGACCCGACGGTTAGTCCCGTGACGTCGTTGCTCGACGAGTGGGCGACCACGGGCCAGCAGGGCGAAGACGAGTTCGTGATCGGCACGCAGCGCTTCCGGCTCGAGATCCGCGACGCATCCTCGTTCATCAACCTCAACTCGGCCACCGAAGAGCAATTGCGCCGCCTGCCCATGACCAACGAGCAGATCGACTCGCTGCTCGACTGGCGCGAAGCGGAGCTCTCGCCGCGACCCGAGGGTGGAAAGGACGAGTTCTACAACAACCTGGCCAACCCATACAACACGCGACTGGCGCGATTCGAAACCGTCGAGGAACTGCTCTCGGTCAAGGGCTTCAGTCCATTGGCCCTGTTCTTCCCCCAAGAGGACATCTCGCTCGGCACGCCGCTCGTTTCAGGCAATGCGGACGCCCAGCCGTCGCTCATCGACTTGCTCATCACGGATTCGAGCGCTCCGAACACGACGGCCACCGGCGAGACGAAGTACAACGCCCAGAACGTGAACGTGGGCCAGATGGTCGGGCGCGGCATCCCGCCACCCATCGCGCAACGCGTGATCGACGCCAGAAACGCTCTGGGGACGGTGACTTCGGTGGGGCGGCTCTGCCAAATGGCAGGCTTCCAGCCAGCCGACGCCATCGCCGTGGTGGACAACATCAGCAACTCTGGGGCATCGGTCCTGCTCGGCCGGATCAATTTGAACACCGCCACGGAAGCCGTGCTGAACAGCGTCCCGGGGATGACGCCCGACCTGACGTCGGCGATTCTCTCTCGGCAGCAGTCCGGCGGGTTCAACAGCCTGGGCGAGTTGCTGACTCTGCCGGGGTTCACCGCCGAGTCGTTCGAGACCGTGGATTACTTCGCCACGACGTCGCAGTTGTTTCTTGTGCGAACAATCGGGCGCTCCGGGCGTTCTACGGTAGCGCTAGAGGCCATTGTCGCATTCCGCGATGGGCGTCCGGTAGTCAGCAAGATGAAGGAACCGTCTTACACCGATGTCGCTCTGCGGTGGGCATGGAGCCCTGAACCCAGCTCGACCATCCCCCTGTACGAGGTGTCGAATTGAGCCAGCGTCTGAGCGGGCCGATGACCGTCGTCGAGTGGTCGCCGAACGGCTTGAGGGTCTGCGACCCCTCAACCGGGCGTATCGAGTCTTTCGCCAGCGTCGCCGATGCCGGGTCGGCGATTTCGGGCAAACGCGTCGTTCTCGCCCTTTCGAGGCGCTCGTGCTTCGTCAAGGCGATCCGCGTGCCGAACGTGCCGAAGGCCGAGGCGCTGCTGGCCCTGCGGTATCAGATCGGCCAACACCTGCCGCTGGACCCGGGCGAGGCGAGCTTCGATCTCGTCATGTCGGCCGATGCCTCGGGCGATGGTCGGCTGGCCGTGTTGTACGCCGTCCGGACGGATGCGCTCAAGGACGCCAAGCGGCAGATCGAGGACGCCGGCGCGAAAGTGGTCACGGTCACGGCTTCTTGCATCGGATCGGCTTGCCTTCAGAAGGAAGTGGGTTCGGATACCTACGAGGTGGTCGAAGAGACCCCCGAGGGCTTGGCGATCGATGTTTGCGTGGGCGGCGTCGTTCAATACACGCGGCTCGTGCCGCTCACCCCTGAACTCGACTTGCACGACGAAGTCCACCGAACGTGCGGCATCGTGGGGCGGAAGCCAGCGGGCACCGTGGGCGCGGGCGGATTCGACGCGCCTGGACTGGCGCGTTCGCTCCCCCTCTCGGGGTTGAAGGCGCTGGCCGAGCGCAATCCCGACACGATCAACATCGAGATTCCCGAGGAAGTCGAGGCGAGGGCCCGCAAAGCCGTTTCCACGAAGGCTCGAACGGCCGTCTTGTTGTTCGCAGCCGCTGCGGCAGCCGCGTTCCTCGTCTACAGCGACTACGAAGCGGCGGCTTCCGAGCGGGCGACGCTTGCGGCGCGTGCGGCAAGGCAGACGCGCGACGACTCGACTAAGAACAAGGCGCTGACCAGCGACCTCGCCGCCTTGAAGAAGAAGAGCGCGATTCTGGACCAGGCGTTCGACCCCGCCCAACCGTTCTCCGACGTGCTGATCGTGGTCTCTGAAGCCGCTCCGGCGGGCGTTTGGCTCACGGGCGCCAACATGGAACGGGGCAAGCCGCTGACGTTCCGTGGGACCGCCATCTCCGACCAAGCGGTCAAGACGTTCCTCGACGGACTCGCCGTCACCGATCGCCTGCGGGAGGTCAAGCTGCTGTTCGCCAACAACGCGACCATCGAAGAGACGCCCGTGGTCAACTTCTCGGTCCAGGCGACGCTCGTCGGCAATCTGCCGATGGTCGAGAAGGAAAAGAAGAAGGGCTCTGCGGCCGCCCGGGTGGCAAGGAACTAAAGGATGAAGATCTCAGCCGACAACCCGGAAAAGATGTGGACCGTCATGGTCTGGATCGGCTTGGCGCTGTTCAGCGTGGCGATCTACTTCGTCGTCTTTCCGATCAAGACCGAACCCGTGGACATGGCCAAGTTCGCCGAGGATGCGACCAAGCTCAAAGCCGAGAACGCCGACCTTGAGCAAGAGATCGTTTCCGAAAAGGAGCGGTTCGCCGCCTCGGTGTGGACGGGCAAACTGGACGAGCTTGGGCCGTCGGCGCTGGGCCACATCAGCGCGTTGGCCAAGGAATCGGGGGTGGTGGTCACGGCCTTTCGACCCCAGCGGCTGGTGGAAGATACCGCGGTGGCCCAGTATCCGCTGCTGATCACTTGCGAAGGCCGCTATCCTTCCATGATCAACTTTGTGCGCAGGCTCGAGAACGTCCAGGGCAAGCTGGCCGTGAACCTGGTGCAACTCTCTGCCGCCGACGGTGCGACGGATCAGGTGACGGGTTCGATCGGAGTGGTCGCGTTCTACGAAGTGGCAGCAGCCGAAGCGCGCACCGCTTCCACCGCCAAGACCCAAGAGGGAGGAACTCGTGGCTAAAGTATCCCGACCCGTGATTTACACCGCTTTGTTCGCTGCAGTGGTGGGTGGCTATGTGTTCCTTCAGGAAGAGCCGACCTCCACCGGAGGCGCTTCGTTGAGGCGAACCACGGCCAAGACCGAGGCCAAGGAGACCGGGCCGATCACCGAAGAGGACCGCGAGGCTCGGGGCCGATTCGCCAGAGTCGAGTCGGGCGGCCGCAACGTGTTCAACCCCGTGGTGGCCAAGGCGACCTTGAGTTCGGCGGGCGGACGCGTGCCGACCAATGAGATACCCACCGAGTTCGCCGGCGAAGCCGGATGGGTCTACACCGGCAACGCGGAACTCGATGGCAAGCGATACGCGGGCTTGGAGAACAAAACCACCAAGGAAACCGTTCTGCTTATCAGCGGTGAACGCTGGAAGCGGTCTGTGGTCACTCGGATCACGACGGATACTTTGGTGTTGACCTCGGACAATGGTTTGATTCGGTCGGTGAAGCTGCCGACCTATGAGGACCCGACGCAGCCGATGATGGGTGCGGGAGCCGGTTTCCAACCGATTCCGGTGGTGCCGCCGGGCTTGTCGGGACCGATTGGTCGAGGGCCTGTGGCTTCGATCGAGCCGAATGCAGGTTTGAATGGTCCGGCGATGAACGTCAGTTCGAGAGAACAGGACGGTCGCCGGAACGAAGGATTCGCTGGGCGTGACTCTGGCCGCAATCGCGGCGGAGACTGGAACAATGAGCAAGAGCATGAACAAGGCTAAGTTGACGACGATCTTGATCGCCGCTGTCTTCGCGCCAATGGCGTTCGGACAGTTCGAGCAGTTTATGGGTCAGGGTGGCGGAGGCGGTTCGAAGGCGTGGGAGGGCTTCAAGTACGACCAGAACAAGAAACTGAAGCTCGACTTCCGTGGCGCGAACCCCGACCTGATCATCACCACGCTTTCCAAGGCGTCGGGCATCAACATCGTCAAGGACCCCGCGCTGGTCCAGCCGATGACGCTGACGAGTTCGACCGACGTCACGATCAGTCAGGCCTTCACGATGCTCAACGCGTCGCTCAACCTGATGAGCTACGACCTCCGCAAGGATGGCGACATTCTGGTCATTCAGAAGCGCAACCAGCGCGGCAACGACGGTCGCGGCGGGGGCGGCAACTCGGGGATGGACATGGGTCGCATCTTCGAAATGATGAACCAAGGCAACCAGCAGCCCGAGATCGTGCTGAAGTGGTACGCCATCAAGTACGCCAACGCCAGCCAGGTCGCGCGAGTCGTCAACGAAGTGTTTCTGGGCATGGGCGTCCAGCAGGGCGGTTTCAACCCCATGCAGATGTTCGGTGGTGGCCAGTTCAACCGTGGTGGACGCGGGGGCAATCCGTTCCAGAATTTCCGCATGCCCGGCGCCCAGCAAGGCGGCATGAACGTGCGGGCCTCGTCCGACGACTACAGCAACCAGGTCATCGTCGCGGCGACTTCGGACGTTCAACGTCAGGTTGAGGACCTCATCAAGGGCCTCGACATTCAGGTCGAGGAGACCCAGCGCCCGATCGTCTACCCGCTCACTTACGCTTCGGCGACCGATCTCGCGCCGGTGGTGCAGAACGTGCTCACGTCGAACGCTCCACTTGGGCGAGGCGGCATCCGCAACCAGAGCCAACAGGTGCCGTTCGAGCAGCGCATCTCCAATGCCTTCCGCATGGGCAACTCGCAAGCCGGCTTTGGCTCGGTCGTCGCCGAAACGCGCACGAACGCGCTGGTCGTCACGGCCACGGATGACAACCACGTGTTGGTCAAGAAGGTCGTCGAGCAGCTCGATCAGGAAGTGGTTGTCCAGAACTCCACGTTTGTGGTCCCGCTGAACAACGCGCGCGCCGATCAGGTCGCCACGCTGTTCCAGCAGGCGTTCGGCAACCGAAACACGGGCAACCGAACGAACACGGGCGGCTTCGGCGGCAACACCCAGAACCGAAACAACCAGAACCGCAACAACCAAAACCGGAACAACCAGAACCGAAACACCGGTGGCGGTCTGCAGGGCGGCGGACGGGGCTTCGATCCCGTCATGTCGGGCGATTCACTCGACCTGAACCTCGCCGATCCGGATGCCAATTCAGGCGAACTGGCGACCGAGGTCTACGCGCAGATGTTCGGCGGCGGCCAGTTCCGGCCCCAAACGCAACAGCAACAGGGCGGCCAAACGGGTCGCGACGAGCAGGGACGCCTGATCAACGTGCGCGATCTGCAGAACCAGATCACGGTCATTCCCGACACGAACACCAACAGCCTGATCGTGGTCACCACGCCCGAGAACGCCGACTTGGTGCAGAGCATCCTCGCCCAGCTCGACAAGATCCCCGAGCAAGTGATGATCGAGACGGTGATCGTCGAAGCCACGCTGGACAGCTCGACCAAGCTGGGCGTCGAGTGGAGTTATCTCCAAGATCCCGCGTTCCGCAACTCGGGAACCGAGGGGCGCATCGATCAGGACTTCAACCTGAACAACAACCAAGACCCCGCTCGCGGCTTCAAGTACACGCTGGCCGGTGGCAAGTGGGAGCTGTTCTTGAACGCTCTGAAGACCGACAGCCGCTTCGAGGTGCTGTCCACGCCACGCATCTTCACGTCCAACAACGTGCAGGCCCAGATCAACATCAGCCAGAGCGTCCCCTACGTGCTCTCCAGCCGGGAAGACGCCAACGGCAACCTGACCTTCACCTACGCGTTTCAGGACGTGGGCATCGTCTTGACCGTTACGCCTCGCATCACGGCAAACGGCTTCGTGACGATGGACGTCTCGCAGACAGCCAACGACCTGCAGGGCTTTACGGACTTCAACGCGCCGATCGTCAATCAGCGCCAAGCCGACACCACCGTGACGGTCAAGGACGGCGAGACGATCATCCTCGGCGGCATCATCCGCAGCACGGTCACCGCGACCACACGGAAGATCCCGCTCCTCGGCGACATCCCGATCCTGGGCAACCTCTTCAAAACCTCGACGAAGGAGAACTCGAAGACCGAACTGCTGGTCTTCCTGACTCCGCGCATCGTTCGCAACCCGGAGGAAGCGGGCAAGCTGAAGGACGACCTGCAGGGCGCGATGAGCCCGGCGTCCAAGGCCATCCTGCAGAAGGCCATCTCGGGCGGCGCGGCCAAGGGCAACGGCAACGGCGGCACGGGAACCGGCGCAGGCGGAACCGGCGGAACGGGCGGCGGCAACTAGGTTTAGGGCAACTCTCGATCACGTGATCACAACACAAAAAACGTTAGGAGCGATCAGAACACAATGCGATCCAATTGGATGAAATTCGTAGTGCTTGGCGTGAGCTTCGCCATGCTGGCAAACTTCGCCGATGCCCAGGGCGGGCGCGGCCAGGGACAAGGTCGGGGCGGCGGTCAGTTCGGTGGCGGCATGCAGGGAATGGGTGGCTTCGGCGCCGGTCCCAGCAGCCTCGCCGCGCGGCCCGACGTGCAGACCGAGCTCAAGCTCTCTGCCGACCAGAAGACCAAAGTCCAAGCCATCTCCGACAAGATGCGCGAGGAGCGACGCGCGGCCTTCCAGGGCGGCGGCGGTGGCGGCGGTCAGGACATGCAGGCCCGCATGGCGGAAATGCAGAAGATGAGCGCCAAGTACGATGCCGAAGTCTTGGCGGTGCTCACGCCCGAACAGACTGCGCGCATCAAGCAACTCGCCGTCCAGATGGCGGGCGCCAACTACCCCATGGGCGAAGAGGGCCAGAAGGCTCTAGGCGTGACCAGCGACCAGCAGTCCAAGCTGCGCGCCCTGCAAGACAAGCAGCGCGAGGCGATGATGGCTCTCATGGAGCGCATGCGCAACCAGGAACTCGACTTCCAGTCGATGGGCGCCGAGCGCGAGAAGATGGACAAGATCATGGCCGAGGAAGTCGGCAAGATCCTGACCGCCGAGCAGAAGGCGAAGTGGGAAGAACTGAAGGGTAAGGCCTTCACCTTCCAGCAGCAGCGACGCGGCGGCGGCGGCGGCAACTAAGCCTCCTCCCATCGTTCACTCCGAACGGGGGTCCCTTCAAGGGACCCCCGTTCTTCTTGGTGGCCGGGCAGAGCGATTGCTATACTGCCATTGGTATGCGTGCCGTCTTCGCGTTGGTTGTCGTCTCTTCGCTTGCGGGCTCGTCCTCGCTCGGCCTGGCGCAGAACACCAGTTCGACCCTGCTCGCGGGCGACAAGGCGTTCCTCGTTCTCCCGCCCAAGTTCGTTTCGGCGGCATCGGGCGTGGAACTGAAGTGGTCGCCCGACGGCCGGTACCTGGCCGTGGTGCGAACGCACATGCCGCTCAAGGCCAGCGAGATGCGGCGAGCCATGTTGACCGGGACGCCGCCTCCCGACTTCGAATCGCGGGTGCGCGTGTTCGTCGAGGTCTACGATGCCGAGACCGAGCAGACGAAGCAGGCCTTCGAGTGGCCGAGCCAAACCGGACTCGACTTGGCTTGGCTGCCCGAAACGGGCCAGTTGATCGTCTTGGCCACACACCACCCGCTCTCCCAGGAGGGGGTGCGGACGGGACCCGTATACGATCTTCACCGGTACGACACGCGCACCGCCCGAGCGACGCGTCTGGGCTTGTACCAGGGCTCCTTCTTCTCGGCGGGCATGTCGTTCTCGCCTTCGCGTGCGGTGGGCCTCGTTTGGCTCGTCGGGCAAAATGGGCGGGAAGAGGCCGTCGTCGTGACGGCGAACGGCGCCTCTCAACCCTCCAAAGTCGCCGGCGGAGCGGGGCCGTATGGCGCCCACGTCGCGTGGAACTCCGATGGAATGACGCTGAAGCTGGGTCGCCGCGTCGAAGGCCCGGACGGTGCCTCCAAGTGGCAGATCTATGACTTCGACCCCCTCACCCTGACGGCCACATTGTCCGCAGACACGCGGTTCACGTTCCAAGAATCCAAGAAACCTGTGGCATGGAGCAACGTGTCCACCGACGTCCGGGTGGGCGTCAAGGACGTCGAGAAACTGCAAACGACCGTGCTCATGCCGGTGCAGGCGGGCGAAACCGACAAGGCGGCCGTGCTGGATGCGTTCGTCGAACGGGTGGAGATCTCGCCAGATGGCTCGCGCGTCGCCTACACCCACCACGGCATGACGTTGGTGCGAGATCTGGTGGAAATACCGCGCGGCATGTATGAACAGATGCGCGACGCCGCCAAGCGGACCACGGCCATGTCGAACGCCAAGCAGGTCGCCCTGGCGGCGATCATGTTCTCGGCGGACAACGACGACCGTCTGCCCAGCAACAAAGAGGACATCCAGAAGCTCCTCATGCCCTATCTACGGAACCAGAACATCTTCGACGGTTTCGTTTACACGTTCGGCGGCGGGTTCATTCAAGACGTGTCTCTCCCTTCGCAGACGGAACTGGGCCACATCGCCATGCCCGGAGGACGAGTCGTGGCATATCTGGATGGCCACGTCAAATGGGTGCCGGACGGGGAGCATCACGAGTGAAGGTCTGCCTGGCCCTGCTCGGGGCCCTGCTTGGATTGCCTGGCTGCGCCCGAGAGGATCCTCTTATTGGCGTTTGGCAGGACCAAGAGGGGGAGATTCTGTCTTTCCAGAGCGACGGCAAGGTGATTGGAAAAACGGCGAATCTGCGCGCCAAACTGAAGGACGGCACCTGGAAACGCCTTGGCGATGGTCGCGTCGCGATTTCCTTCGTCCGCTACTTCAGCCTGGACGAAGTGGTCTGCGAAACCACGTCGGCACCTGACATGACGGTGCTGGAGTGCGACCCGGATGTGGGGCAGGTTCGGCTGACGCGAGCTTCCGCTGACGCCCTTCAGGGCAACGGGTCGGTGAGGCGATGATCCACTTCGTTTTATGTCTCGCGAGCGCATGGTCCGAGGGCCCAACCGCTCGGATCCTCGCGGATTCCTGGGTTCGTCCCCAAGTGATCGGGCATCGTGGCGCTGCAGCGCATGCCCCGGATACCACGCTTCGAGGCTTCCGATTGGCCATCGCCAGCGGTGCCGTGGCGACTGAGTGCGACGTACACGTCGACGCCGAAGGCAATCTGGCCGTCATCCACGACAACACCGTCGACCGCACCACCACCGGCAAGGGCCGCGTGAAAGAGAAGTCCTCGGCCGAACTGCGCGCGCTCGGAGTGCCGACTCTGGCCGACCTGACCGCCATCACCCAGGGCAAGATCGTGCTGGTCGTGGAGATCAAGGACGGGGAAGACGCGCCGCGAAAAGTGGTCGAGCACATTCGGTCGCAAGGGATGACCGATCAGACCATCGTATTCAGCTTCCATGCGAAGTTCGTCGAGGCGACCAAGGCCTTGGACCCCAAGCAACCGTCGGTCTGGCTGGTTTCGGGCAAGCCGACGGGAGAGAAGCTGGACGAGGTGCTGGCTCAGGCAGCGAGGATGGGCGCCGACGGGTTGGGCTTCTCCTATCAGGGGGTGACGGAAGAAGCCATCGTCGCCGCGCACAAGGGGCGGTTGCCCGTGTTCGTCTGGACCGTTCCACCCGGCCCAGAGGTGGAGCGGCTGCGAGCGTTGAAGGCGAACTTTATCATCACCGACCACCCGAAAGAGGTGGTCGAGCAGTTGGCCAAAAGTGGAGGTTGAACCCATGAAGCAAGTCGTTCGAACCGTCAAGACCCGTCTTCTGCGAAGCACCGTGCTGGCAGTCGTGTGCTTTCTCGGGATGCTCGCCTTCCCACCCGTGGCGAGCCTAGGAGAGATAGCGTTAGGGTTTGTCAAGTGGGTGGGGCATGTTCTCCCGCCACGG
>ERZ761602.1785-NODE-1785-length-37291-cov-45.361639_pt1 | contig 37291 bp, 29 predicted proteins | sample MGYA00512165_ERZ761602 | MGnify/ENA primary metagenome ERZ761602 (study PRJEB28899, sample SAMN02445085) | bioreactor sludge metagenome | biome: EBPR sludge; isolation source: Thorneside wastewater treatment plant | place: Australia: Brisbane, Thorneside...
ACCTTTACCTCAAGCTCAGACAGGAATCACTCCTGCGGATCTGAAAGAGAGCCAACTGAATGTGGTCGATGGCATCCCGACGGAGCATCCCGATGCATCCTCTCAGGATTTCGTATTCCGCTCCTTCGGCATCGATTTTGAGATAGTTGATCCTGTGGATGCCGTTGTCGCTGCAGAACGCGTCGATACTAGTCGATGGGACGGCTCTCTGGACCGGCGGCGATCCTGTAGCCTTGCCTTCGACGGATATCCTCCGGTGGGCGCTGCTCAGCATCGGCCTGTCCGGGTATTCGTAGAACGCAATGGTTTTTTCTCGGCTTGCCACCGCCTTGTTGAACATCCTGACCGTCCCCGCCGTCTTCAGCCCTTCGATACGGCTCTTGAGCTTCGAGTAGATATGGCTCGACGCTTCGAAGGCGAAAATGTCCGTCGGCACGGCTTTATCGACTTCGAGCAGCCAGTCCCCTTCGTGGGCACCGATATCGAAAACGACATCCCCCTTGTTAATAAAGCGGTCGATCAGGGAGACCTCCTCCGCTGTTATCGGCGAAGTGGACTCCGACTTCTTCCTTTTAAAAAGGTTTCGCATACCGGAATGGCTGGCTGCGGGGAATTCGCTTCAGGCCCCGCCTCCTCTTCCCGCGGGCGGGCGGGGGGTGGCTGTTCCTTCCCGATGCCGGGTGTTTCCCGCGCCTTCCAATTCCGCCGCTCCCTTGCCTCCGGCCTCAAGCTCGGCCGCTTCCCTCCGAATGAGTTCGGCCAGCAACTCATTCGGAGAATGGCCCCGCCGCTCCGCCATTTCCGTGAACTGGACGAGCGTTGCGGCGGGCAAAGCCTTGTCGGGAGCGATGAGGAGACGAACAGCGGTTATCATTCAAGAATTTGCAAATTGCATAATAAATGAATGCAATTTGCAAACAACGCAACAAGAAAATTTGTAGATTGCAAAAGGGGTGTCATTTTCCCCGCATGGACGCCGAAGCGATCAAGTCATGGCTAGCCGAAACCAAGCGAGATCGATCGTGGCTCGCCGGGCAATGCGGCGTGTCGAAGCCGACCGTCGACGGCTGGCTGTCGGCTGGACGGGCGATCCCGGCTCCGGCGCAGAAGCTCATCGGCGGGCTCATGACCGGGGAAGGCCCGAGTCTGAACCCGATGCTGCCTCTCAATGTGTTTTTGCGGGCTCAAGAAGCCGCCGCCCGCGCCGGGATGACCTTGGAAGCGTGGGTGGCGAAACTGATTTCGGATGCCGTGGCGGATTCCCAAGCGGGGGCCGCCGCCGATGAGGGCTGTCCGAAGCCAGCCCGGAATCGGCGGTCCGGTTGAAGCTTGGCGGACGCGGCCCTCACCCTTGGCCGGACGCCTCCCCGCCCCAATGCTCGGCGATCTTGCGCTTCAGGAAGGCGACGCTGCGCTCCAGTTGCTCCATGCCATCGACACCGTCCTCGATGCTGATCCAGCCGTCGAAGCCCTTACCCTTCAACTCGGAGAAAATCGCGTCGTAGTCGTTGAGCCCCTTGCCGATCTCACCGTGTCGGAGACGTTTGGCGTAGCCCTGCGAACCGCCCTCCTCGCGCCGCAGATCCTCGATGGTGCCTTCGGCGAGGTAGCGGTCGCTCGCGTGCATGGTCACGACGCGGTGGGAGACGCGCCGGAGCAGTTCGAGAGGGTCCTCCCCGGCGAGGTAGGTGTTGCTGGGGTCGTAGTTCACCCCGAAATTCGGATGCTCCACCGCCTCGACGAGCTGGCAGAACACGTCCATCCGCTGGGCGAATTCGGGATACTCCCAGAAGTCGTCTTTGTAGTGGTTTTCAAGGATGAGGGTGATGCCGCGCTCCGCCGCATGGGGGAGGCAGGCGTGGATGGAGTCGGCGGCGAGCTTCACGCCTTCCTCGATGGCGAGTTCCGGACGGCGCTGCCCGCTGAGGACGCGGCAGTAGGAGCCGCCGAGGGCGTAGGTCATGTCGATCCACCACTTTTGCTTGGCGATCTCGGCCTTGCGGAAGGCGGCGTCGGGGTGGGTGAAGTCCGGCGAGCAGCACATCATGGGGATGGTGCGCCCGGTGTCCTCGACCTCGCGGCGGAAGCGTGGCCAGTTCGACTCGTCGGCCATTTCGAGGAATCCGGCGTACCATTCGAGGCCCTCGACTTCGAGGGTCGAGGCGAGGCGGATCCATTCGGAGACGGTCATGCTGCCGTCCTTGCAGAGGGCTTGCATGAAGGCTTTGGGGAAGGCGGCGAGCTTGGGCATGGGGGGGATGGCCGAACAAAGGCGCAAAAGCGGAAAGACGCAACGCCCTGTCGGCGGCACCCCATGCGGTCATCACACCAGTTCTTGGATCACCCGTCCCTCGCTGATGCGGATGGGGCGGCCGATGGGGGTCGTCAGCTCCTCGCTGGTGTTGATCCCGAGCTGGCGCAGGATCGTCGCATGGATGTCCTCGACGCGGACTTCGCGGGCGGGCGTCCGTTTTTCCCCGGAGGGGTCCGTTTCGCCGACGGCGAGGCCGCCGCGGAGGCCGCCTCCGCCCAGCAGGACGCTGAAGCCGTGCGGCCAGTGGTCGCGTCCCTCGGTGAGGTTCAGCTTGGGGGTGCGACCGAACTCGGTCGCGACGAGGAGGAGGGTGTCGTCGTAGAGGCCGCGTTCCTTCAACCCGCGGATGAGGGCGGCGAGGGCGGGGTCGAGCGTGGCGAGCTGTTTCGCCTGCCCCGTGGCGTTGTCGATGTGGGTGTCCCAGCCGGGCAGGGTCACTTCGACGCAGCGCGCCCCGGCTTCGACGAGGCGGAGAGCGGCGAGGCAGCCGCGTCCGAAGGGCGTGTCGCCGTAGGCTTCGCGCTCGGCTTTCGGGGCCTCGCCGACATCGAAGGCGGCGAGCTGTGCGGAGGACATGAGGCGGAGGGCGCGTTCGATCGAGGTGCGGTGGAGGGTGCGTTCGCTGTCGAGATCGGCGAGGCGTCCGGCGGCGAAGCTGCGTTCCAGCACGGTGAGGGAGTCGAGCCGCCCCTGTTGCCGTTCGCCTTTGGCAATGGCGCGGACGTCGGGGATGGGTCCCGCCGGGTCTTCGGTCTGGAAGGCGTCGTAGCGCGCCCCGAGGTAGCCGCCCCGCGCCGGGAAGCCGCCGGGGAGGATGGAGAGGTGCGCGGGCAGGTCGAGGGACGGTTCTCCCGGACCGTCGAGCTCATGGCAGACGATGGAGCCGATGGAGGGATGGACGAGGTTGGGGAAGGGGCGGAAGCCGGTCTTGACGTTGTAGGTCGCGCGGGAATGGTCGCCCTCCTTGCTCGTGACGGAGCGGATCACGGCGAAGTCCCGCGCCAGTTCGGCGACCCGTGGTAGGCCCTCGCCGAACTGGATGCCCTTCGCGGCGGTGGCGATGGCCTTGGCGCCATGGGCGATAGCGCTGCCGGGATGTGGGTCGAAGCTTTCGATCTGGCTGATCCCGCCCTCCATCCAGAGGACGATGAGCGACTTGGGCCGTGCGCCGCTTTTCTCCGCCGCGCGGGCGAGTTGCCGCGCCACCGGGGTGAGCCAAGCGAGTCCGGCGAGGGCGGAGCCGCGCAGGACACGCCGCCGCGACCAGGAGGCGAGGTGGCCGGGCGAGCCGCAGTCGGAGGGGGGAGTGGGGTTCATGTTAGGGTGGATGGGGTTTTGGCGAAGGTGTTGAAAGCGCATGTTCGGCTATTCGGATTCGCGGTCATTCGCGTCCCATTCGTGGTGATTAACGTTTTCATTTTTTGACGCGAATGGGCACGAATTCCCGCGAATCGTCGCAAATGGAGAAGGATTTGAGTACGTCTTGTGCCAATTCATCGCGAATGAGTGAAAACCCTCTCATCGATTCCACGAAAACTCGGTCGTGTTGACCAGCGCCCAGCACAGGTCGGCGAGGGCGCGGTCGCGGGCTTCCTTCCGGGTGTTGGCGAGGGTTCCGGTGAAATGCGCCAATTCCGCCTCCTCCGGTTCGCGCGTCAGCGTCGCGAGGAAGGCGGCGCGGACCGCGGCCTTGTCGCTGGGCGAGCATCGTGCAAGGCGGGTCGAAGCGTTCATGACCGGGTTCGGCTCGATACGCTCGCGCACTAGCTTCCCGTTCATGAGGAGGAGCCGTTGCGGGATCGTGCCCGCCTCGCCCGCGAACTCCTCCTCGCCGGGATCGCCGGAGCGTTTCACGAACTCCCGCGTCTCGCCGAAGCGGCGCAGCTTGTGGAGGATGTGCGTGCCGCCGTCGAGGGTCGGCAGGGAGGAGGCTTGGATCACGCTGCCCGCGACTTGCTCGGGCCGCAGGGGGGTGAGGGGGAAGGCCGCCCAAGCCGCCTCCTGTTCGGGCGTGACGGGTTTGCCGGGATCGGCGGAGCGGCTTGAGCGCCGGAACGGCTCCGACTTCGCGATCATCCGGACGAGATGGCGGAAGTCGTGCCCGCTCGCGGCGAACTCCTGCGCGAGGATTTCGAGACCGGGCGGGAAAGGCCCTTCGAGGGGGAGGTCGTCGATGGGATCGACGAGCGGTTTCCCGAAGAGGATGGCCCAAGCGCGGTTCACGGTGGCGCGGGCGAAGGGAGCGTTTTCGGGATGCGTGATCCAGCGGGCGAGGCGCTCGCGGCGATGGCCTTGTTCCGGGAGCAGTTCGGACGCGTAGGGCGCTGCGGGCGGCACGACGGCGGTGGCGCTCTGACCGAGATAGCGGGTCTCGTAGTCCTTCCCCCGGTTCTCGCGGACTCCGGTGAGGGTCATCTCGGCTTGGGCGAAGAAGGCGGCGACCTGGTGGAAGTCGGCCTGCTTCCATCGGTCGCCGAAGAGGTCGTCGTGGCATTGCACGCAGTCGAGGCGGATGCCGAGGAAGGCGCGGGAGGTCCGGGCGGCGAGCTGGGTTTCGTCGGGACCGTTGTTGCCCCCGCCCTGCTCCACCGAGACGGTGACGAAGTTGGTCTCGGGCCGCGTCGTCCACAGCCCCTCCGCCGCGACGAGATCGCGCACGAGGGCGTCGTAGGGGCGGTTCGCTTCGATCTGGTCGGCGAGCCAGTGGACGAGGCGGCGGCGGCGGTAGACGAGAAAGGGCCCCGTCTCCACCCCGACGAAGGCGCGTGCGAAACGCTCGGCGAGGTAGTCGGCGCTGCGGCGGTCGGAGAGGAGATGCTCCAGCCACGCGGAGGCCGGGTCGGTTCCGGGCGGGAGGGCTTCGAGGCGGCGGATTTCCTCCAGCGAGGGTGCCGCCCCGGTGAGGGCGAGGGAAAGGCGGCGGGCGAGGGTGAGGGGATCGGCCTCGGGCGTCGGGTCGAGTCCGGCTTCCCTCCATGAGTCGCGGAAGGTGGCGTCCACCTTCGCCACGGCGGCGTCGAGGGCGGCGTCGGGTTTGGGTGGGGGGAGGGGGGCGAGCTTGGGGCCGTCGAAATGCCGCCACAACAAGCCCGCCGCCGCCGCGACGACAAGCGCGAGCGCGGAGAGGCGGACGAGGGCGCGGAGGAGGACGGGCATCGGAGGAGGAAGACGCGGTTTTTGGCCGGGGCGTTACAGGCGGAGCCGTAGCGAAGTTCGTGAGAACTTCGACGAGCGTTCCTTGAAACGCCGGGCGGGAGAAGTTCTCACGAACTTCTCTACCATGCCTTCAGCGGAGCCGCGTCGAAGATGGGAAAGCCCACGGAATTTCACGGAAAGGGATTCGGCAGGGAAAGATTCCGTGAGTTTCCGTGATTTCCGTGGGCAGCCCCTCCAAGCCGAGCCGTAGCGAAGTTCGTGAGAACTTCGACGAGCCTCCCTTGAAACGCCGACCGGGGAGAAGTTCTCACGAACTTCTCTACAGGAGGTGCGGGTGAGCACGGGCGCTCCCTTCAAAAAAAATCGATGCGCCGGGGTGGATCGCGCATAGACTGCCCCCACCGAACGTCTTGCATGGAAACCCCGCCCTTCCGCATTCGCATGAGAACGACCGCCGCCGTTTTTGCCTCGATCCTCGCGTTCGGCCTGCCGTCCCCTTCGGACGCCTCCGAGCGGGTCGCCTTGGTCATCGGGAACAACGACTACCCCGCCATCCGCGACGCGCAGGGCCGGGAGGTCCGCGAGGCGAAGCTGGAGAACTGCGTGCGGGATGCGACGGCAGTGCGCGACTTGCTGCGCGACAAGCTGGGCTTCGCCGAGGGCAACATCGTCTTCGCCACCGATCAGAGCCGGGTGGGGATCTTCAAGAGCTTGGATGCCTTCCAGAAGCTCGCGGCGAAGGCGGACATCGCGGTGATCTACTACGCCGGGCACGGGATGGAGAGCCTCGACGGGCGGGAGACCTTCCTCATCCCCGTGGATGCCGATTTGGCTGGCGCGGCGGAGTCCGAGGCGGTGTTGGAGGCCACAGGCGTCGGCTTGGGCGGGATCTTGGAGAAGTTCGGACGGGCGACTCGCGGGGCCAAGGTGGTGTTGCTGGACTGCTGCCGCGACCGTCCCAAGGGGCGCACGCTGGTGGACGGCGCGGCGGTGCGCGGGGGCGGCCTCGCGCTGCTGGACGAGCATATCCCGGCGGACACGCTGATCCTGCTGGCGGCGGCGCCGAACCGCCAGGCGAGCGACGGACTGGACCACGGCCCCTTCACGAAGGCGCTGCTGGAGGTGTTGCCGGTGGGCGGTCGGAGCATGTTCGACGCCTTCTTTGCGGTGAGCGACCGGGTGCAGGAGACGACGCAAAGGCAGCAGGTGCCGTGGCTGAAATTCGACGGTTCCGGGGCGATCTTCCGGGAGAACTTCCTCGTGGGTCGCGGGCCGGAGGTGGCGAAGGTGGAGGTGCCGGGCAACACCGCCGAGATGGCGAAGCTGCAAGCCGAATTGGAGGCAGAGCGGAAGCGCCGCGAGGAGGTGGAGCGCCGAGCGGAGGCTGAACGGAAAGTTCGTGAGGAGGCGATGAAGAAACAGTCTCCTCCACCAATTGTATCGACTCCATCGGATTCGCCTTCGATGATGGCGACCTTGTGGGACAAGATAACGGGGGCGAAGCCAACTGTCCCACCGAATCCACCGACGGCGGCGCAGACGCCTTCATCCCTTCCCTCTCAGTCACCTGCACCGTCGAATCCGCCTGCCGTGCCGATGGTGAAGACCGACCCGGCACCCGCGCCCGCCTACCCCGCGTCGCGCGGGATGGAAGGCAGCCGTGCGGGCGAGGTGCGCGAGTTCGGCGGCATCGAGATGGTGTGGTGTCCGGCGGGCGAGTTTTTGATGGGGAGTCCGACCAGCGAGAAGGATCGCGGCGACGACGAGAGGCAACATCGGGTGACACTGACGCGGGGTTTCTGGCTGGCGAAGACGGAGACGACACAGGGGCAGTGGCGACGCGCGATGGGGAGCAACCCGAGCCATTTCAGGGGGACGGACCTGCCAGTGGAGAGTGTTAGTTGGGGAGATGCACAGGATTGGTTGGAGAAGATGAACGAGAAGCACCCCTTGCCGGAAGGGTGGAAATGGGAGCTGCCGACGGAGGCGCAGTGGGAGTATGCGTGCCGAGCGGGGACGGAGACAGTCTTTTCATTCGGGAACATGCTTAATGGGAAGGGGGCGAACTGCAATGGGAACTATGCGTATGGGATGGGTGCGAAAGGGTCGTATTTGGAAAAGACGGCGAAAGTGGGGAGCTACGAGACGAATGCGTGGGGCTTGCACGACATGCACGGGAACGTGTGGGAGTGGTGCCGGAACTGGTATGGAGATTATAATTCGTATAGACATTTATTGGGCGATGCAAGGAACGACCCCACCGGACCCGCTTCGGGTTTGGTTCGTGTGTTTCGCGGTGGCGGTTGGAGCAGCAACGCCGCAGATTGTCGGTCGGCTCACCGCGGCAGGGTCACGCCGGACATCCGGGACCGCTACTTGGGCTTCCGCGCTGCGGCAGTCCCTCCGGCTCGGTAGGCCTGTGGGAGCTGCCCCGAGCCGGAGGCGAGGGTTGAAATAAAGTGAGCGAAGCGAACGGAACCCCCGGTAGGGCGAGACCGTCCCCGGTGAGCCGTGCGCAGGAAAGCACGCCCTTTGCCCGGAGATGGCTCACTGGGGACGATTCGCCCCACCTTCGTCGAATCTGCCGCCAACCTTGGCGACCGTTTCGGGACCGCTCACGAAACCGCCCCCACCTCCAGCCACTCCTCGACACTCGCGAGATCAAGAGTGTTCACCACATCCTCGCGGGTGAGCCAGCCTTTGCGGGCGAGGCGCACGCCGAAGGCGAGGAAGCCGAGATGGCCGGTGCGGTGGGCGTCGGGATTGATGGAGCACTTCACCCCTCGCGCCGCAGCGTGCTTCCACCAGCGCCAGTCGAGATCGAGACGCCAGGGGTTGCAGTTCAGCTCGATGACGGTGCCGTGTTCGGCGCAGGCCTCGATCACGGCGGGGATGTCCACGGCGTAGGGCTCGCGTTCGAGGAGGAGCCGCCCGGTGAGGTGCCCCAGCATGGTGACTCGCGGATGGCTCGCGGCGCGGATGAGACGCTCCGTCATGGCCGCCTCGGGGAGGGTCATGGAGTTGTGGACGCTGGCGACGACGTAGTCGAGCTCGCCGAGGAGATCGTCGTCGAAGTCGAGCGTGCCATCCTTCAGGATGTCAACCTCGCTCCCGGCGAAGAGGCGGAATTTCACCCCCTCGTCGCGCCAGCGGCGGTTCAGCTCGCGGATTTCCGCGATCTGGGCGCGGAGGCGTTTCTCGTCGAGACCGTTCGCCTGGAAGGAGCTTTTCGAATGGTCGGCGATGCCGAGGTATTGCAGGCCCAGCTTGATCGCGGCCCCGGCCATGGCCTCGAGAGTGTCATGTCCGTCGCTGGAGAGGGTGTGGTTGTGGAAGGTGCCGCGCAGGTTCTCCAATTCGATCAGGCGGGGCAGGTCGCCCTCGGCGGCGGCGGCGATCTCGCCGGTGTTCTCGCGCAGCTCGGGGGCGATGTAGTCGAGCCCGAGGAAGCGGTGGAGTTGGGCCTCGCTCTCGAAGACGGGCGGCTCGGGCGCGTCGCCGCCCTCCCGCACGGCGAGGCGGTATTCGTTGAGGGTGTAGCCCATTTCCAAGGCGCGCCCGCGCATCGCGACGTTGTGCTCCTTGCTCCCGGTGAAGTAGGCGAGGGCGCAGGCGAACTCGGCGTTCGACACGGCGCGGAGGTCGCATTGCAGGCCCGAGGCGAGGTTCACGCTGGCCTTCGTCGGCCCCTGCGCGAGGACGCGGACGACCGGGGCCTGCGAGACGAAGTGCTCGATGATGGCCTCGGGCCGGCTCGTGGCGACGAGGAAATCGACGTCGTGGACTGTCTCGCGCGAACGGCGGTAGCTGCCCGCGACCTCGGCGCGGAGGCAGTCGGGATGCTCGCGCAGCGAGGCGAGGATCTCCTCGACGGGGGTGGCCACGTCGCCGAGGCGGAAGCTCCCCGCGTTGCTCTCGCGGAAAGCGATGGCTTCGAGGATCTTCTCCGCCGTCTTCGTTCCGAAGCCGGGCAGTTTCGCCACCTCGCCCGATTCGCAGAGCTCCTTCAGCCGCGCGAGGGAATCGACGCCGAGCGATTCGTGGAGGGCCTTGATTTTCTTCGGGCCGAGTCCTTGGAGGTCGAAAAGCTCGAAGAGGCCGGGGGGAAACTCCGCCTTCAGCTTCTCGTGGAAGACGAGCGCCCCGGTCGAGGCGAGTTCGTGCAGCTTCTGCTGGAGCGCGTCGCCGAGGCCCTTGATCCCTTCGAGCTTCCCCTCTCGGGCGAGCGCGACGATGTCGCCGGGGTATTGCCGCACCGTCTCCGCCCCGGTGCGGTAGGCGCGGACTTTGAAGGGGTTCTCGCCCTTCAGTTCGAGGAGGAGGGCGATCTCTTCCAGAGTGTCGACGAGGGTTTCGCGGGTCATGGGTGTCCGTGGAGTTCGTGAAGCTAGCGCGACCCTCGCGGTGCGCCACCGCTTTCGCGAAGAGGAGGCGCGAGGAAAAAGATGCTTAAATTCCGTGAAATTTGCCACAGCCCCCTTTATATTGGTCCCTTCGCGCTTGCATTGCCGCCGGATGCGGGCAAGACCTAGCTAGACAGCGCCACCGCGCCCGAGTTCGTCCCTTACATGAGTAAACGCTACGAAATCCGCGAGCAGATCGGCAAGGGAGGTCTCGGGGCCGTCTACAAGGCCCTCGACACCCAGTTGCAGCGGGAAGTGGCCATCAAGCGAGTGCTCTCCACCGCGAACGCGACCGAGGAGGAGGTGAAGGAGTCCGCCAACAAACTCATCGCCGAGGCCCAGACCCTCTCCAGCCTGAACCACCCGAACATCGTCACCGTCTTCGACGTGGGGCAGGACGAGGAGGGCGGCTTCGTCGTGATGGAGCTGCTCAAGGGCGAGACCCTCGACGACACCGTGTCCCGCGGCGTGCTGACCCAGGAGGACTTCACCGAGGTCGTCTACCAGACCATGGAGGCCCTCATCGCCGCCCAGGCGAGCAACGTCATCCACCGCGACATCAAGCCGGGCAACATCATGGTGATCTGGCAGGCTTCGGGGAAATTCCAGATCAAGATCCTCGACTTCGGCCTCGCCAAGTTCAGCAAGTCCCCCTCGGTGCAGACGATGGACCAGGAGGAGTCGGTGATGGGCTCCATCTTCTTCATGGCCCCCGAGCAGTTCGAGCGCGGCGAGCTGGACGCCCGCACCGACCTCTACCAGATGGGCTGCGTCTACTACAACGCCCTCACCGGGCAGTATCCCTTCAACGGCGAAACCGCCCCGCAGGTGATGAACGCGCACCTCCAGCACCGCGTCATCCCGCTGGAGCAGGTGCGGCCCGACCTCTCTCCCTCGATCTGCCAGTGGGTCATGTGGCTGATCAACCGCGACATCGCCCACCGTCCCGCCGACGCCCGCGAGGCGCTGAGACGCTGGCCCCGCAACCCCGAGCCGCCGGGGGCGAAGCCCGTCGAAGTCCTCCCCCTCGACGAAACGCCGCAGGTCTCCACCGGAGCGGTCACGGTCGTGCGCGTCGTGCGCCGGGCCGCGGCCCCGCCCGCCCTCATCATCCCCGACGGAGGGAGCGGCCCGGTCTCGGGGCGTCTCCGCACCGGAGCCACCGGACCTCTCCACCGGGGAGGCGCGACCGGGCGCACCGGACCTTTCCCTCACGGCGGGGGCCGCTCCAACTCGCACCGATCGGACGGCGAAGGAGGGAAGGCCAAATGGATCGTCATCGGCGTCATCGGCGCGGCCATCGCCCTCTTCGCCGTGATCGCTTCCGTCGGCAAGGCGGGCGCGAAGAAGCGCGAGGCGCGGATCGCCGGGCTGGCCTCCGCCGAGATTCCCACCGGTACCGCCGCCGACGTCGCCCTCGCCGTCGCCTTCCTCGACGATCCCAAGGCTTCCTCCTCCATCAAGGGCGACGCCCGCAAGGTCCTCGAACGGCTGGAGGGCAACGGCATCAGCGAGAGCATCCACGTCCAGTTGCGCGAGGCGAAGACCGCCGCCTTGAAAGCCAGCCTCGCCCGCGTCCTCGCCGAACGCCAATACTCCCCGGCCCTGCCCGACCTGATCGAGGCGCTCCGCTCCGCCGACTCCGACGAGCAGCGCGTCCAAGTCTTGGGATCGGTGAGGACCCTCGCCAGCCCGAAGGACGCCGCCGTCCTCCTCGGGGCGCTCCGGGGCGAGCACAGCCTGGCCGTCCGCGCCACCCTTGAGGAGACGATCCTCGGCGTGCTCCGGAAAAGCGGCGAGACCGGCGGGGTCGTCGATGACCTCCTCGCCAAGATCGGTACCTCCGGCGGCGGCGAGCGGCAGAGCCTCTTCCGCATCCTCGGCTCCATCGGCGGGGAGAAGACGCGGGAGCGCCTTGCCTCGATCTATGGCGGCAGCGGCGACGCCGCCTACCGCCGGGACGCCATCCGGGCCTACCTCGACTGGCCGGACCGCAGCGTTCTCCCCGATGTGGAGGGCCTCATCGGTTCCACCGACGACGACGTCCTGCGCACCGCCGCCGAGGCCGCCTACATCCGCCTCGGCACCCTGCCCGGGCCCGAGCCTGTCGCCGAACTCGTCCCGGTGTGGCGCAAGGCCTTCGGCTACGCGAAGAAGGCCGACGACGCCCGGAGGCTCTTCGACGCCGTCCTCGACTATCCCCAGCCCGAGTCCGCCGCCCTGCTCAAGGAATGGGAGAGCCACCCCAATTTCGGCTCCCAGGCGAAGAGCTTCTCCAACACCTTGGCGCAGCAGAGTAAGGGCCTGCCCGAGCTCAAGCCCGGTGCGACGTTGAAAGGCAACGAAGGCCGCCCCCGGGGCAAGACCGGGGTGGCGATCAACTCCTCCCTCAAATCGCTCACCAGTTGGACGACGCCCGACACTTGGTTCACTTGGCGTTTCAAGGCCGCCGAGAGCGGCGAGTTCTTCGTCGAGATCGACCAGTCGGACCCTCACGACGATCCCAGCGAGTTCGTCGTCTATCTCGCCGGGGCGACCTTGCGGGGCGAATCGAAGCGCACCGCGACACCCGAGACCTTCGAGGCCGTCCGTTTGTCCCAGCCCGTTGTTCTGGAAGCGGGCCAGGTATACACCCTCGTTCTCGCCGCCGGACGCAAGATCCAGCCGAGGATGATGGACATCGGCGGGGTGAGGCTGGTGAAGGTGGAGTAAATCCGAAATCCGAATTTGGCCTCCGGCGACCGCTGATCTTCGCTGATTTCCGCTGATCTTTTTCTTGGGCTTGGAAAAATCAGTGCGGATCAGCGGTCCAGCGAAGCGACTTCGGATTTCATCTTGCCCCCCGGACAAATCCGGCGATCTTCCTCGCTTCCCGAATTTCCCCATGGGCACCCCTTTCCAGCAGCAGATCGAGAAGGCCGCCGTGCTTTTGGAGGCCCTGCCCTACTTGCAGCAGTTCCGCGGGCACACCTTCCTCATCAAGGTGGGCGGCAGCGCCATGGACGATCCGGGGCTGGTGAGGCGCCTCCTCCGCGACGTGGTTTTCATGGAGGTCGCGGGGATCAATCCCGTCCTCGTCCACGGCGGGGGCAAGGCGATCTCGGCGGCGATGAAGGCAGCGGGCCTCGACGCGGAATTCGTCGGTGGGCTGCGCGTCACCTCCGATGAAGCTATGGATCTGGTCGAGCGTACCCTCAGCCGCGAGATCAATCCGGGGCTGGTGCAGGGCATCGAGGCTTTCGGCGGACGCGCCATCGGCGTGCCGGGCAACGAGGCCTTCATCGGCGAGCGCATCGTGGGCTGGTCGCAGGAGCAAGGCCGCGAGGTCTCCCTTGGCCGCGTCGGCCGCGTCACCGGCTTCGACCTTTCCAAAATCCACGCCGCCATCGCGACGGAGATTGTCCCGGTCGTTTCCCCCATCGCCTCGGAACGCGGCACGCTCCTCAGCCTGAACGTGAACGCCGACCTCGCCGCGAGCGCCCTCGCCGCGGAGTTGAAGGCGACGAAGCTCGTCTACCTCAGCGACGTGCTCGGACTGATGCGCGACCCCAAGGACGAGAGCACCCTTATCCATTCTTTAAAAGCCGACGAGGTCGAGGGACTCATCGCCGACGGCACCATCGCCGGGGGCATGATCCCGAAGGTGCGCTCCTCGGTCGAGGCGCTGCGCGCCGGCGTCGGCAAGGTCCACATGATCGACGGGCGCATCGCGCATTCGCTGCTGCTCGAGATTTTCACCACCGAGGGCATCGGGACCGAAATCGTCCAATGAGCGTCGTTCCTGACAAAACCACCTCCTCTTCCCTCTCTACGGAGGAGCTGATGAACCGCTACGTCCTCGGCAACTACGGGCGTTTCCCCGTCGCCTTCGCGCGCGGCGAGGGCGTCTGGCTCTGGTCCGAGGAGGGGCGTCGCTATCTCGACTTCTCCAGCGGCGTCGCGGTCTGCTCGTTGGGGCACAGCCCGCAGGTCATGGTCGAGGCCCTCGCGGCACAGGCGGCGGAGCTGATCCACTGCTCGAACCTCTACTGGGTACGGCAGCAGGCCGAGCTCGCCCGCTTCGTTGTTGAGACGATGATGGAGCGCCCCGGCAAGGCCTTCTTCTGCAACAGCGGGGCCGAGGCCAACGACGGCCTCATCAAGCTGGCGCGGAAGCGGGCTTGGGAGAAATACGGCGCGGAATCCGGGAAAAACGTGGTCGTCACCTGTCGGCAGTCCTTCCACGGGCGCACCCTCGGCGGTATCGCCGCGACGGGGCAGGAGAAGGTGAAGGTCGGCTTCGACCCGCTCCTGCCCGGCTTCCTCCACATGCCCTTCAACGATCCCGCGACCCTGCGCGAAGCGGTCACGGAGAAAACGGCGGCGATCCTTTTCGAGCCGGTCCAAGGGGAAGGCGGCATCCACGTCGCCACGCCCGAGTTCTTCGCCGAAGCCGCGAGACTGCGCGACGAGTTCGACCTGCTCCTGATGTTCGACGAGGTTCAATGCGGCGCGGGGCGCACTGGCGACTGGTGCGGCTGGCGCACCGTGCTGGCGGGCAGCGGCGCGGCGGTCGAGCCCGATGCGGTGAGCTGGGCCAAGGGTTTCGCCGGCGGTTTTCCGATGGGGGCTCTCTGGGTCGCCGACGAGCACGCCGCCGCGATGGGGCCGGGCACGCACGGATCGACCTTCGGCGGCACGCCGCTGGCCTGTGCCGTGGCCCTCGCCGTGCTCGGCGAGATCGGGGACGGAGGCGTCCTCGCCAACGTGAAACGCCAGGAGTCCCGCATCCGCGAGGCCGTGGCGACATGGGATTTCCCCGTCCTTTCCGAGTTGCGCGGCGTCGGGCTGATGCTGGGTTTCGTCCTCGACGCGCAGGCGATGGCCGACGTGCCGGGATTCGCCGCTTCCGGCAAAACACCGTCAATCTTTGTGGTGAACGCCGCTCGCGAGGCCGGGCTTTTGACGGTACCGGCAGGGGAGACGGTGGTGCGCTGGCTGCCGCCTTTGAATGTGACCGACGCGGAGGTGGACGAGGCTTTGGCGGTTTTCCACGGCGTCCTCTCGACCCTGTCGGGTCGCTGATCCAACCCTGTCTAACAAAACCATGAAACACCTCCTCGGCATCGAGCAGCTCACGGCGGACGAGATCGCCGCCCTCGTCGACCACGCCCTCGTCCTGAAGGCAGGGCGCGTCCGCGGACGCATCGGGACGGAACTCGCCGGGGAGACTTGGGCGATGATTTTCACGAAGTCCTCGACGCGCACGCGCGTGAGCTTCGAGGTGGGCCTGACCGAACTCGGGGCGCGCCCGCTTTTCCTCAACGCGAACGACATCCAGCTCGGCCGCGGCGAGCCGATCCGGGATACCGCCCGCGTCCTCGGGCGCATGGTCCACGGGGCCATCATCCGCACCTACGCGCAGCAGGACGTCGTCGATTTCGCCGAATACGGGCGGATTCCCACGATCAATGCCCTCACCGACGAGGAGCATCCCTGCCAGATCCTCGCCGACCTCCTCACCATCCGCGAACGGCTCGGCGGCTGGGAGGGGAAGAAGATCGTCTTCTTCGGCGACGGCGACTGCAACATGGGCCGTTCCTGGGCTTGGGCCGCGAAAAGGCTTGGCTTCGAGCTCGTCGTCGCCGCGCCCAAAGCCTTCCAGCCTGACGACGCCTTCATGGCCCGCCTCGGCGAAGCCCCCGTGACCTTGACCGAGGAGGTCGAATCCGCCGCGCGCGGGGCCGACGTGCTCTACACCGACACTTGGGTCAGCATGGGCCGCGAGGCCGAGGCGGAGGAGCGCCTGAAAATCCTCGCGCCTTATCAGATCAACCAAAGTCTCGTCGATCTGGCCAATCCCGGTGCCATCGTGCAGCACTGCCTGCCCGCCTACCGCGACAAGGAGATTTGTGGTGCGTTGTTCGAGGAACGCGCCGACGAGCTCTTCCAGCAGGCCGAGAACCGCCTGCACGCGCAGAAGGCGATCCTGCTGGCCTTGGCGCGGGAGCGATGAGGTTCTGATCAGCGTCGTTCCAGGCTCCGTGAGCCGTAGCGAAGTTCGTGAGAACTTCGACGAGCCTCCCTTGAAACGCCGGGCGGGGAGAAGTTCTCACGAACTTCTCTACCAGAAAGCGAAGCCGCGTCGAAAGAAGCTGGAGGCCCACGGAACGGAACTTTCGTTTCCCATGCCTGAAATTCCGTGAGTTTCCGTGGATTCCGTGGATTCCGTGGGCCGTTTCCTTCAATCGGAGCTGGATTGAAATGGAAGGGGCCGCGTCCTCAACGGGAGCCGTAGCTTTCACGGTTTACCGTTCACCCTTTACCGATTACCCTCCCGGCTTCCCATGATCGCGGAATCCATCGCCACCCAGTTCGACATCCCCGGACGTCTCGTCGCCTTGCAGCCCATTGGCGCGGGCAACGTCAACGACACCTACCGCGTCATCTTGCGTACGACCTTCTCCGAGGAGCAGTTCATCCTCCAGCGCATCAACCGGGCCGTCTTCAAGGATCCCGTCGCGGTCATGGCGAACATGAAGGCCGTGACCGACCACGCCCACCGCCGCATCGAGTCCGAGGCAGATCACGCCGATCGCATCTGGCAGCTTCCGCGCGTGATCCCGGCGAAGGACGGGGCGGACTACGTCGTCGACCCGAAGGGCGAATGCTGGCGCGCCCTCTCCATGATCGCCAGTTCGACGAACTACGAGAAGGTCAGCGAACCCGAGCACGCCGCCGAGGCGGGGCGCGTCCTCGGGCATTTCCAGCGCATCATCTCCGACTTTCCCACCGAGGGCCTCGCCGACACTCTGCCGGGCTTCCACATCACCCCCGGCTATCTCGCGAGCTACGACCGCGTCTTGGCCGCGCCGGAGGCGCAGTCCCGGCTCGCCGCCGTCTCCGAGGCCCGCCGCCTCGCCAAGTTCGTCGAGCAGCGTCGCGATTTCGTCGGCGTCCTCGAGAGCGCGAAGGAGGCTGGCGAGCTGTGCCTGCGCCCCATCCACGGCGATCCGAAAATCACCAACGTGATGATCGACGACTTTACCGGCAAAGGTACCGCCATCGTCGATCTCGACACCGTGAAGCCCGGCCTGATCCACTACGACTTCGGCGACGCGGTGCGCAGCGGCTGCAATCCGGCGGGGGAGGAGACCAGCGATCTCAGTGAGGTCTACCTCGACCTCGATCTCTTCGAATCGCTCGTGCGCGGCTACCTCGCCGAGGCGAGGGGTTTCCTCACCGAAGCCGACAAGCGCTACCTCTACGATTCCGTCCGGCTCATCGCCTTCGAGCTGGGCCTGCGCTTCTTCACCGACTACCTCGCCGGGGACGTGTATTTCAAAGTCAACTACGAGGCCCAGAACCTGAACCGCGCCCGGGTCCAGTTCGCCCTTTGCGAAAGCATCGAGGCGCGCGAGGGGAAGATGCGGGGGATTTTGGAGAGGAACGCGTAGCGGAAACCTCACCCGAAATACTCCCGGTTCCACTTCATCCCGTACCACCAGCCGATCACGCTGGCGACGGAGCTGGACATCAGCGCGGCGGCGAGACCGAAGAAGTCGCCGATCCACCAGCCGATGCCTCCGGCGATGGAGGAGACGATGAGAGCGAAGAGGAATCCCATGAGGTGATGGATTTAATTATGGTAATTATAATTCAAGGGATCGCTAAAGGAAAGTCGAATTTGGATGGGCACACCCGACTTTTCCAGCGTCGGCGCTGTGTGAGAGTGGAAAATCGTGGGTTTTCTCCGAAAAATGCGAGTTTTCGGGAATGTGTCTTTGGAAAATTGTCGATTTTCACCTAAATCTTCATTGAAATCGCTTGCGATCTTGTCAGAAATTGGCTTCTTTACCGAAAAACACCCAATTTCTCCAACATGGCCGCGAAAAAATCGAAAAAACAGCAGGAGCCGCTCGACGGAGCGCAGGCGCTGATCATGACGCTCGACAGCCTCGGCATTGAGTACGTCTTCGGCTACTCCGGCGGTGCCGCTCTGCCCATCTTCGACGCGCTGGAGACGGTGAAGTCGAACATGAAATTTGTTCTCACCCGCCACGAGCAGGGGGCGACCCACATGGCCGACGGCTACGCCCGCGCCACCGGCAAGCCCGCCGTGGTGCTCGTGACCTCCGGCCCCGGCGCGGGGAACACGATTACCGGGATCATGACCGCGCAGATGGATTCCGTGCCCATGATCATCGTGACGGGCCAGCAGGTGACGTGGATGCTCGGCAAGGATGCTTTCCAGGAGGCCGACATCTTCGGCATCACCATCCCCGTGGTGAAGCACAACTTCCTCGTGCGCGAGACGAACGAACTGCCCAAGGTCGCGAAGGAGGCCTACCACATCGCCACGACAGGTCGGCCCGGCCCGGTGCTCATCGATGTGCCGAAGAACGTGAGCCAGTCTCCCTTCAGCGGCGACCTCGACGCCGAGATCGACCTGCCCGGATACAAGCCGGAGACGGCCTTCGACATCGACGGAGCCTCGATCAAGGAGGCCGCCCTGCTCCTCAACCTGTCGAAGAAGCCCCTCATCCTCGCGGGCCACGGGGCCATGCTCTCCGGGGCCGAGCGCGAACTGATGGAGCTCGCCACGAAGATCGACGCCCCCGTGACCTCGACCTTGCTCGGCAAGGGCGTCTTCCCCGAGTCGCATCCGCGCTCCCTCGGGATGCTGGGCATGCACGGCACCGCCTACGCCAACAAAGCGGTGTGCGAATGCGACCTGATCCTGAACGTGGGTTCGCGTTTCGACGACCGCATCATCGGCCAAGCGCACAAGTTCGCCGCCCAGGCGAAGATCGTCCACATCGACATCGATTCCGCCGAGATGGGCAAGATGATCGTGCCCGACGTGCAGATCGTGGGCGACGCCAAGGCCGCCTTGAAGCAGCTCCTGCCCCTCGTCGAGAAGGCGAAACATCCCGAGTGGAACGCCCACCTCGACGGCTACAAGAAGAAGTATCCGCTTTCCTACAAGAAGCAGGGCGGTTTGCGCATGCAGCAGGTCCTCGACGAGATCCACGAGCTCACCGGCGGCAAGGCCATCGTCACCACCGACGTGGGCCAGCACCAGATGTGGGCGGCGCAGTTCTACACCAACGACGACTCCTTCAAGTGGATCAGCTCGGGCGGGGCCGGGACGATGGGCTTCGGCTTCCCCGCGGCGATCGGGGCGCAGTTCGCCCATCCCGACGAGACCGTGATCGCCGTGGTCGGCGACGGGGGCTTCCAGATGACCCTCTGCGAACTCGCCACCGCCGTGATCCACAAGCTGCCGATCAAGATCCTCGTGCTGAACAACCACTACCTCGGCATGGTGCGCCAGTGGCAGGAGCTTTTCTTCGACAACCGCGAGAGCGGCGTAGACCTCGTCGGCAACCCCGATTTCGTGAAGCTCGCCGAAGCCTACGGGGCCAAGGGCATCCACATCAAGCGCCCTGCCGACGTGCGCAAGAAATTGCAGGAAGCCCTCGACCACAAGGACGGCCCCGTCCTCATCAACGCCGAGTGCATCAAGGCCGACAACGTCTTCCCCATGATCCCGGCCGGTGCGGCCCTTGAGGACATGCTCATCGAGCCGCCCAAATACAAGATGGAGAAGCCGGTCGGCTCGACTTGACCGGCGGCGGCTTCGCCGCCGGTAAAAGGTGGGAAGGTGAAAGGTAAAAAGTCTTTCCCCCCCACCAGTTCCCGGCGACCCAACCACGCTTGCAGACTTTTCACTTTTTACCTTCGCACTTTTTACAGCGGCCTGTGGCCGCTTCCACCTTTGACTCCTGTTTCCCTATGACGCGCGATATCCTGACCGCCGACTCCAAGCCCAAACCGCGCCCTGACATCGTGGACGGGCACACCTTGAGCATGTATGTGAACAACAAGCCGGGCGTGCTCATGCGCATCTGCCAGATCTTCGCGCGCCGGGCCTACAACATCGACTCGCTCGTCGTCTCGCAGGGGCGCGACCCGCGTTTTTCGAGGCTGACCCTCGGAATCAGCGGCGATCCGGCGGGGCTCTCGCAGATCATCCTCCAGTGCGACAAGCTCATCGACGTGATCCATTGCCACGAGCACACCCCCGAAGACGCGGTGGTGCGCGAATTGGCCCTGATCAAGATCCGTGCCGAGAACGCCGAGCGCCGCACCGAGATCCTTCAAATCGTCGAGCATTTCGGCGGCAAGACGGTGGATTTCTCCGAGGCATCGATGGTCATCCGCATCGAGGGCGCCAGCGACAAGGTCGACGCCTCGATCCGTCTGCTGAACAACTACGACATCATCGAAACCGTGCGAACGGGCAAGGTCGTGATGGCACGAGGGGAGCAGGCGACTTAAGGGGTCTCCCCCGCGTGTGCCTTACCCTTCCTCCGCCAGAGCTTCCGTGATCCGGTCCGGCACGTCGGTGATGATACCCTGAACGCCGGACTCGACCCATTGCTTCGCGACGGCGGGATCGTTCACGGTCCACAGCGCGATCTTCGCCCCCCACTCGCGGAGCCGGGGCACATCCGTCGGGAGGAGGTCGGCGAAGTTCCAAGCGACCCAATCGGGTTTCCAAGCGCGCAGATTTTCGATCCGCTCGGGCGTGAGCGGCTTGCTCCCGAGCGCGCCGAGGGGGACGCCGGGCAGTTCTTCGCGGAAATTGCGCAGGAATTCCCAGTCGAAGCTCTGCACGATGACCCGGTCCTCCGCCCCGAGCGCGCGGATGATTTTGGCGTATTCCTTGGCCTCGCCCGTCTTGTGCTCGATCAAGGGCGTCGCCCCGCCTTCGAGGCAGAGCCGGATGGCCTCGTCGAAGCGCAGCACGGGTTCTCCGGTGAAATCCCCGTTCTGGAACCACTTCCCGACGTCGAAGGTCTTCACCGTGGCCCAATCGCTCGCCTCGATGGTGCCGGGACGCCCCGCGACGCGGTCCAGTTCCTTGTCGTGGAAGAGCACCAGCTCGCGGTCGCTCGTGGCGCGCACGTCGAACTCGATCACCTTGGCCCCGAGACGCAGGGCCTCGCGGATGGCCGAGGCCGTGTTCTCCGGCGCGATTTGCGAAGCGCCGCGATGCGCGATCACGACCGGGGCGGAGGGTTCGGCGTGGAGGGAGAGGGTCATGAGGGAGAAGCAGGCGGCGGCGAGGGCTGGGAGGGATCGGCGGAGTTGCATGGGGAGGGGGGGAAGCTTCTTTATTCGAGGCCATTCGCGTCTCATTTGCGCTGATTCGCGTTCCTCATTCCTTTTTATTTAACGCGAATGGCCGCAAATCTCCGCGAATTTTCGCAAATCTGGACCGATGGAAGAATGCTCCGCAGGATGTTCGCCTCACCCCAACCGTAAAACTCGCTTCGCATTGCCTGAAAAAATCTCCGCCTGCGCTGCCTCGTCGCCCCCGGACGCGGCGACTGCGCAAGCCTAGGCCAGCGTCCCTAATCCCGCCACTTTTGCGAATTGTCTTCGATCCATTCCCCGTCAAAGTGAACGCTTCTCATTTATCACAATCCCTTCGCCCCACGCGAGATGAAAAATCTCCCTCTTTGCGCCGCCCTCCTTTGCCTCGCCGTCGCCTCGTCCGCCCAGGACGGGCCCGAAATCTCCGCTGACGAGTTCCCCCGCATCGCCCCGGTCGAGCCGGCCGACGCGCTCGCCACCTTCGAGATCGCGCCGGGATTCGAGCTCACCCTCGCTGCTCACGAACCCGACGTGACCGACCCCATCGCCATGGCCTTCGACGAGAGGGGTCGCCTCTACGTCGTTGAGATGGTCGGCTACTCCGAGCGCCGCGAGGACGCGGTCTGCCAAGTACGGCTCCTCTACGACGACGACCAGGACGGGGTTTTCGAGAAGAGCGTCGTCTTCAAGGACAAGCTCAAATGGCCCAGCGCGATCCTCTGCTACAAGGGCGGGGTCTTCGTCGGGGCCTCTCCGGATCTCCTTTATTTCAGGGACAACGACGGCGACGGCGTCTGCGACGAGGAGCGAGTCGTCTTCACCGGCTACGGCGCGGGCAACGAACCGCGGCTGAACATGCAGGCGCTCTTCAACAGCCTGCGCTGGGGACCGGACAACCGCATCTGGGGCGCGACCGCCGGGAACGGAGGGGACATCACCCGCCCCGACGATCCGGGCTTTGCCACCCTCTCCCTGCGCGGGGCCGACTTCTCCTTCGATCCCGAGAAGCTCGACCTGCGGCAGGAGAACGGCACCGCGCAATACGGGCTGAGCTTCGACTCCGCCGGGCGTCGTTTCGTGTGCAGCAATTCCAACCATCTCGTCTGGGCCGCCTACGAGCGACATCAGGTGAAGCCGAATCCCTGGTTCAGCCTGCCCGCCTCTTTCCTCAACATCGCCGAGGACGGACCCGCCCCGAACGTCCACCGCATCAGCCCGGACGAGCCTTGGCGCATTGTCAGGACACGCTGGCGCGTCGCCGGGGTCGTCAAGGGCATCGTCGAAGGCGGAGGACGCGTCTCGGGCTTCCTCGTCGCGGCGACGGGCATCCATCTCTATTGGGGCGACGCTTTCCCCGCCGAATTCCGCGACAACGCCATCATCGGCGACGTGGGGAGCAACCTCGTCCACCGCAAGATCGTCTCGACGAGGCCGGGTTCCGTTCAGCCCGTCGGCCACCGCCCCGACCCGAACGAGACGACCGAATTCCTCCGCAGCAGCGACACTTGGTTCCGCCCCTGCTCCTTTGCGAGCGGCCCCGATGGCTGCCTCTACATCGCCGACATGTATCGCGAGACGATCGAGCATCCTTGGTCCCTCCCCGAACCGATCAAGAAGCATCTCGACCTCAACGCTGGCAATGATCGGGGGCGCATCTACCGCGTCGCGCCGAAGGGCTACCGAACTTCCCGAGCCATCCCCGATTTCGCTTCGCTCTCCGACGACGAACTCGCTGCCCTGACCCAACACCCGAACGACTGGCACCGCACCACGGCACGCCGCCTTCTCTACGAACGGGGCAAGCCCGCCGCCCCCGTGCCCGCAGTCGAGCCTTTCCCCGCCGCTCTCGCCTCCGAAACTCCGCTGCTCGACCGCATCGAGTCCTCCACCGGCGACCGTTGGATGGAGGCCGCCGTGCTCAATTCGCTCCGAACCCCCGCCGATCTCGCGGCGGCTTGGGAGGCGTCCAAGAACAGCCCGGCGGCCTTCCGCATCCAGCTCGCCGGCATGATCGGGCGGGCCAACGATCCCGCCCTGCTCGCCACAGTCGGCGACGCCTTGGCCTCCGGGAATCCCGACAGCGCCGCCGTCGCCCTGCTCGCGAGCCTGCGGGAGGGCCTTGTCCGGGTCAAGGGTGACTGGAAATCCTTCGCGGCCTCGCCTCGCTGGTCCGGTCTCGCTGCCAAGGCGACGCAGACCCTGACAAATGCCTCATCCCCCTCACCGTCGCGTATCGCCGCCGTGAAGCTGCTCGCCCTGCTCCCGAACGCGGAGACGCAGACGCTGTTCCGCTCCGTCCTCGAGTCCGGTGCGGGTGATCCCTCCCTTTCCTCCGCCCTTGTCGGAGCGATCACCGACTTCGACTATCTGATCGGGCGCTTCGGCTCCCTTGAACCCGCCGCCCGCGACGAACTCGCCGTCCGCCTCGTCGCCGACGCGAAGAGTTCCTCCGCCTTTCTCGCCGCGATCCGCGACGAAAAGGTGAAGCTGGCCGACGCTCCCGCAAGCCTCGTCGAAAACCTGCGCCGCCACGCCGACGCCGGGGTCCGGAAACTCGCCGCCGAGGTGCTGCCGCCCGTGGTGAAGCGATCCGACGTCATCACCGCCTACCAGCCCGCCCTTGCGAGAAAAGGCGACCCGGCCAAGGGCAAGCTCGCCTTCATGAAGGTCTGCATCGCCTGCCACCAGTCGCACGAAGGCGAGGGCATCGCCCTCGGGCCTCCGGCGGCGAGCTTCGCGGCGGGCGGGGCGGAGACCATCCTCGGAAACATCCTCGACCCGAACCGCGAGGTCGCGCCGCAGTATCAGGCCTACACCTTCGAGTTCCGCGAGGGGCCGCCCGCGACGGGATTCATCCTCACGGAGAACGCCGCCGAAGTGACCTTGCGCATGCCCGGCGGGATCGACCGCACCATTCCCCGTGGCGAGATCGCCGGGATGAAAGGCCTCGGCCAGTCGCTCATGCCCGAGGGGCTGGAGGCGACGCTGACGGTGGAGGAGATGACCGATTTGCTCGCGTATCTGACGACGACAGCACAGTAGGAAGGAGCCCGCGCTTCCTCACCCGTTCGGCAATCCCGCACGATGGATCTCCGCGATCTCCTCGGGGGACATGGCCCGACCGAGGATGAACAGGTCGTCGATGCGACCGTTGAGGCTGCGGATGGGATGGGGATTGACGAGGTCGCTGGCCTGCCAGTTGCCTATCTCGGCGTCGCCGAGGCGCAGGGGCGGAAACGGTTTCGGCGACACGGCCTCCCCGAGGGGTCGACCGTCGAGGTAATGGACGATGCGGCCCGCCTCCGCAGAGCCGTCGATAGTCACGGCCAAGTGCATCCAGCGCCCGAGGTCGCGGGGCTCGATGGCGGGCACGGAAAAGCTGTTCAGCCCCCCGGAGACGCCGAGGATCAGCTCGCCCTTGCTGCTGATCTGCCAGTGGACCTCGCCCGTCTCCCATCCGTCGGTGAGCACGAGGGAGTTCAGGCGGCGCTCGAAGCCCTCGACCCGCACCCAAGCGGCGAGGGTCATCGCCTCGTAGTCGCCGGGCACGCGGAGGCGGACGCGGTCGCTGATGCGCTTGAATTCCAGTGCCCCCTTGCCGGGCCAGCGGCCCTGCGTCCACTGCGCGCCGATGATGGCCGCCGCGCCTGTGGCGGCGGCGCTGCGGTTCTTCAGGGCGCGGTCCCAAGGGGCGTGCCCCTCGAAGTCGAAATAGACGAGCATCGCGGGATCGTTCCGTAGCGCTTCGCTTCGCTGCTTCCACTCCGCGTAGCGCGAGCGCCAGTCGTCGCGGGCGAGCTGCATCAGGCGCTCGCGATCCACGAAGGCCTCGCCGCGGCTTTCGATCTCGCTCAATTCCCCGTCCGAGGCGCGGATCGCGCTGCCCGCTCCGAGATGGCGCAGCTCACGCCCGTCGGCGGAGTCGAGCCGCACCTCCCCATCGACCACATGGATCTCGCTGCGTCCGCCCGCGCCGACACTGAGAGCGAACTCGGTCCCGAGATCGACCGCCTCGTAGTCGGGCGTGGAGACGACGAAGCCCTGCGCCGGCTCGGGCACGAAGGCACGGAGCCGCCCGCTGCGGCAGACGATGCGCCAGGCGGATTCCAGTTCCAGTTCGGCGGGCCCCTCCACTATCACCGTGGCCCCGCTGAAAAATTCGATCTGGGCGAGGCCGGAACGCAGAGAAAAGCGCCCGGTCGGAACAGCGTCGCCCACGCCCGGAACGATGGCGTTGCCTGCCCATTCCGGATCAACGACACGGCTCAGCACGGCGACGCCGGGGACGTGCGAAGGCTCCTCCGGCGGAGCACCATTCCGCCAGAGCGCGTAGCCGTTCACGAGCAGGACCACGGCCGCCGCGACCGCGAGCCAAGGCCAGCGCGGCGCGGGGCGGCGTTTCGCGCGGGCGGCAGCGGGCGATACCGGAAAAGGCAGGACCGTCGCTTCCACCTCCGCGCCTTCGCCAGCCTGCCCGCTCGCGAGGAGGGCGTGGACCTCGGCGAAATCGAGATAGAGTTCGCAGGTCTCCGGGTCGCCGCGGAGGAGGTCGTTCAATTCGGTCCGTTCCTCCGGCGAGGCGACTCCGTCGAGGAGGCGCGAGGCGAGGAGACGGACCCGTTCGTGGCGTTCGTCGCGTTTCATGCCGGGTCCCCCTTCATCAGGCGTTTTTCGATGCAGCGTTGCAGGGCCGCGCGGATGCGGAAAAGGGCTTGGGAGACCGCGCCCTCGCTCTTGCCGTCGTCGCGGGCGATGTCGCGCACGCTCGCGCCGGGTTGGTAGCGGCGCTCGATCAGCTCCCGCTGCGCGGCGGGCAGCGCGGCGACGCAGGCGCGCAGGGCCTCAAGGCGGCGGTCGGAGCCGACGGCGCGCTCCTCCTGCCGCTCCGCGAGGTAGTCGAAGACCTCCTCGTCGAAGACCAGTTGCTCCCGGGTCTGCTTGCGGCGGTGGTTGAGGAGATGGAAGTAGGCGGTGCGGCAGGCCCAGGCGGGGAAGCTCGTGCCCGCCTCGAAATCCTCCGCCTTGCGCCAGAGGGTCAGGTTCGTCTCCTGCAGGATGTCCTTGGCGAGGGCGTGGTCGTGGCAGAGCGAGACGATGTAGCCGAACACCGCCGATTGGGAACCGGTGAGCAGTTCGATGAATTCCTCGGTGTCGCGTCGCATGGGGTGGGGTCCGAGGGGAAACCGCGCGAAGGGCGGCGATCTTACGGTTTTTTCGAGCGGTCACATCGGCCCCGGGCGCAGGACTCCTCCGGCGAGGATTTTCGCGCGCAGACCTCCCTTGCCGAGCAGCGCCTTTTCCGCGCCGGGACAGAAGGCCTCGTTCATCCAGAGGCAGGGCTTCGACTCCTCGGTGCCGAGGAAGCGCACGCCTTGGATCTCGAATTCACGCCCGATCCACTCGTTCAGATCCTGCCCCGCGACGATGACGTTGCGCCGATAGACCTCCGGACCTTTGTCGAAAATGCCGAAGCTCTCGCAGAGCCGCTGGTGCGCCTCGATCTCGAACAAGGTGATCTGCCCCTTGTAGTCCGGCTTGTGGTCGAAATAGCGGTCGCCCCGGATGCCGCGCCCCGCGACGCATTCGATCTCGGGCACCTCGACAATGGGCGTCGTCCCCGCCGGGCCGCCGAAGTGGCCGACGTAGTTGTGGTCGAGGGAGAGGAAGAGGTGCAGGATTTCCACGAGGGCACGCTACGCGCGAATTTCCCCGCTGGCAATTCGCCCTGGACCGGATAGGGTCGGGCCTCCCATCCAACCCTCTTCAGTCCCATGGCCAAAGCCCCGCAAAACGCGATCTCCCCGACCCGCGAGGAGAACTTCCCCGAATGGTATCAGCAGGTCGTCCGTGCCGCCGACCTCGCCGAGAACTCGGAGGTGCGCGGCTGCATGGTCATCAAGCCTTGGGGCTACGGGCTCTGGGAGCAGATCCAGCGACAGCTCGACGCCTGGTTCAAGGCGACGGGGCACAAGAACGCCTATTTCCCCCTCCTCATCCCGGTCAGCTATCTGGAAAAGGAGGCGACCCACGTCGAGGGCTTCGCCACGGAATGCGCCGTCGTCACCCACCACCGCCTCGAGCTGAAGGACGGCAAAATGGTCCCCTCGGGCGAACTGACCGAGCCCTACGTGATCCGCCCCACCTCCGAGACCATCATCGGCGCGGCCTTCGCGCGATGGGTGCAGAGCTACCGCGACCTGCCCCTGCTCATCAACCAATGGGCCAACGTGATGCGCTGGGAGATGCGCCCGCGCCTCTTCCTCCGCACGGCCGAGTTCCTCTGGCAGGAGGGCCACACCGCCCACGAGACCGCCGAGGAGGCGATGGAGGAGACGACGAAGATGCACGGGGTCTACGAGCGCTTCCTCACCGACCATCTCGCCGTGCCGGTGATCGCGGGCGAGAAGACCGAGGCCGAGCGTTTCCCCGGCGCCCTGAACACCTTCACCGTCGAGGCCATGGTGCAGGACCGCAAGGCGATCCAAGCGGGCACCTCGCACTTCCTCGGGCAGAATTTCTCGAAGGCCGCCGGGATCGAATTCGAGAGCCGCGACAACAAGCGCGAGTTCGCCTGGACGACGAGCTGGGGCGTCAGCACCCGCATGATCGGCACTCTCCTGATGGTCCACAGCGACGACGACGGACTGATCCTGCCGCCGCGCGTCGCGCCGACGCAGGTCGTCATTTTGCCGGTGACGCCGAAACCGGAGCACGAGGCCCCCATCATCGAGGCCTGCGAGAGGCTCGCGGCGGAGCTGGGTGCGCAGAGCTTCCACGGAGACGCGGTGCGCGTCGAGATCGACAAGCGCGATCTCGGCGGCGGGGTCAAGAACTGGGAATGGATCAAGAAGGGTGTTCCGGTCCGCATCGAAATCGGGCCGCGCGATCTGGAGAACGGCTCCGTCGCCCTCGCCCGTCGCGACCGGACTCCGAAGGACAAGCAGTTCCTCCCCGTGGCGGAGGCGGTCTCGGGCATCTCGGGAATCCTCCAGGACATCCAGGATACCCTCCTCGTCCGCGCCGTGGCCTTCCGCGACGAGAACCTCGTCGAGATTGCGACGATGGAGGAGTTCCGGAAATTCTTCACGCCGAAGAACGCCAATCAGCCCGAGATCCACGGCGGCTTCGCCCTCGTCCATTGGGCAGGCAGCTCCGACGACGAGGAAGCCCTGAAGCAGGAGCTGAAGGTGACCGTCCGCTGCATCCCGAAAGACCCCGCCCTGCGCGGCGGACCGGGCACCTGCGTCCTCACCGGGAAACCGGCTGAGGGGCGGGTGGTGTTTGCGAAGAGTTATTGAGGCGATCCTTGCGAATTTCCTCGCGAAACTGCGGGTGGATTTCGTCAAGCGGGAACGCCTGAGCCCATTCGAACGTGCCTTTGTCGGTGATATAGCGGGTTGGGTGAACCCATCGACGATCCAAACGGATGAGCGGGGCATACAAGGTTCCGACGACATCCCCTCCAAAAGGGGGGTGGTAGCCAAACCGAGGTTGGAATAGGATGGCGTCGGTGATCGACATGCCCGACCGCCATCGGTTCCGTCCGTCCCGTTCAAGCTTCATCCAATACCCTCCCTTCGAGGAGTTCAGGAGATACGATCCGACATAGGCGACCAACGCGATAGGGACCGCAGCGAGGGCAATGGTCTTTTTCTTTCGAACTTTCACGGCTGCGACACTACCAAGACCGTTTCGAGATGTCACGTCTGGATGTTCGAATCCAGCAATGCACTTCGTTCACGGGCGAGGAGTCACGAGACCCACCTTCGGAAAATAAATCCGATATCGAGTCGTATCCACCGTCGCGAGCGGCAGGTTCAGCAATTCCGCATGCGCTCCGATGAAAAAGTCGGGGAGCGGAACCTTGCGCTCGGTTTCCAAGCCTGATTCCTTCCGTGCGAGAAGGCATGAGCGGAAGGCCTCGGCAGCTCGTTCAGAGGCGGCACAGGGCAGATCGAGGAAGGCGACACTGAGGCGCTTGAGCCGGCCCTCCACCGTCTCTGGAGTCTGGTCCCCAACGCAAAGCTCGGCCAAAATCACCGGATTCACCGCTGCTCCCGACGTCGAAAGCGCCTCGAAAAGCGTCTTGCTCGCCCAAGCATGGAAAGGCGAAGCCGGATCGAAGGCGTAGATCAACGCGTTGGTGTCGAACAGGGTCACCATTCCCGCGTCGTTTCTTTCAGCGATTCCCAGCTCATCGACGGAGTGAGGGACTCCTGCTGGAGCAATTTTTTCAACTCGTCGGCTCGTTTCGCCTCGCGAGGGGCCGGAATCAATTTGGTGAGTTCCAAATGTCCCGGTTCGATCTCACGAACTTGATAGACCTCGCCAGGTTCCGCATTGGGAACCACGACCCGCCGCTTCCGATCCGTCGTCACCGTCTTCATCTGGTGGGATGGTCCTACATGCAGGCGCACCCGTCAACCTTCCTCATTCTCCAATAGGGAAACCCCCGGCTCTGCCGGGGAGACTATCAAGGGTTGACCTGTCCGGCAGTCCTCCGTCGTTTTGGGGATGGGGCAGCATGTGGGTGGACTCGGGTAGGGCCGTTCGGCTCGAACGGCCGCAACCGGACGCCCAAGCGACGTTCGCCCCGACCGGGCCGGTCGGGTCTACCCTTGGACTTGGATTCTGTTCGGGGGCGAAACGACAAGGCTTTCGGGAAAATGTTTCGAATCATCGATGAACGAAGTCTCAGGCCGCTTTGAGCGGCTCCAATCCCCAAACCTCCGGTTTTACTAGAGGTATCTGATTTGAGCCAGTGGCCGAGGGCATGCGGTATTCGCCAAGAGCTATTGAGGGGGAGATTTTCTGGCTGCGATCCGAGTGGATACCGCATCCAGAATCCAGTAGAGGAGGAACGTGCAAGAGACGGCAACGGCAACCAAACCGGGCCATATCGGGAGCCGAAGGCGATTCGAGAGAGTTCGCCGCATGGTGTCAAAAGTCTCCCCATTCCGAGTCCTGAGTTCGTCCCTCCCATTCGGGTTCGCGAAGATAAAGCGGTCGCGAAGGTCGTCGGGCCATTGTGGCTGGATGATTTCGATCACTTGCAATTGATGCGCTTCGAACGCCTGCAATTCGCGCCGCATCACCATGTTGACACGAGCATTCAGGGCAAAAGAATAGTAGCACCATGCGAGACCGATCAACAGCAAGCTCACGGTCATGAACAACAGAGGAGAAAATTGATGCTTCATGCAATGGGAGATTCTCCTCACTCCACCCCCAACAACTGCACCGCATCCGCCCCGACGATGCCGTCGGTGTCGCCATTCCCGATCACCACGGTCGCGCTTTCCCCGTCAAATTCGTAGACCCCAAGCCGCAGAAACACCTCGCCCTCCGGCGGAGCCTGCCGCTGGTTCACGCGCACGACGCTTTCGCCTCCGGCGTGGTGGATGGTCACGGGCACATTGCTGGCGCGGTTCGAGGCGGCGGCGTAGGAGACGCCCACGGCGTAGCGGCCCGGCTTGGGGAGGGCGAGGCGGTAGGTGACGCTCAAGCGGCCCTTCTCCTGGTTGGCGTCGTGGACGCTGGAGCCATCGACGGGCGTCCCGTAGCTGGTCCCGGTCCAATGGCCGGTTTTCTCCGCATTGCGGTCGTCCATGACGAGGCCGGGGAGTTTCGCGGAGCGCGGCAGGTTGGCGAGGGAGGGCAGCTCGAGAACCGCCTTCTGCTCCGACAGACGGGATCTCAGAGCCGCCGTGTCGATCTCCTGGACGGCGACGCCCTTCCGCACGGCTTGGGCGGCGGCGAGGCCACTGGCGTGGCCGAGATTCATGTAGACCGGCTCCATCCGCAGGGAGCAGCAGGCGATGTGGCTCGCGGAGAGGCATACGGGCACGAGGAGGTTCTCGCATTCGGCAGCCTTCGGTGTGAGGGAGCGGTAGGGGATTTGGTAGGGCAAGGCGGGTTCGTCTTGGAAGCTGCCCTCGTCGCGCACGGTGCCGTCCTCGGCGAGGATGCGCTGCACGATGTGGCAGTCGATCACGAAGGAACCCATGGCGACGCCGTCGTCCTTGAAGATGTCGTTTTGCAGATCCCGCTGCGTCATCACATAGTCGCCGATCATGCGGCGGCCTTCGCGGATGTAGAGGGCGTAGGGCCAGTGGCCGTTGTCGGCGAACTCGTCGCGGCAGAGGCCCCATTCGTTCGTCTCCTCGCGGAGGCGGGCGGGAACGCGCTCGTCGTGCCCGAGGAACCAGAGCATGCCTTGGATGAAATCGATGTGGTCCTGCCAGATGCGCGCGCGGGTCGCGGCGTCGCCGTCGGGATAGTCGAAGTTCGCCCCCGGATAGTCGGTGGAGAAGAGGCCCTGGGCGTTGAGGTCGTATTTGCCGTTCGCGATGTCGCCGAGGTGGAAAAGGCGGCCGAAGCGGATGCCGGGGTAGGCCTCGATGAGACGGGCGAGCAGTTCGTAGCGGGCGGGGTCGTAGTGCGCTGGTTTCGGGAAGGGCACATGGATCTCGGGACGGCGCGTGACGCAGATCCGGAAGTTGTAGGCTTGGGTGCGATGGTCGGCGGCTCCGGGTTCTAGACCGGGATCGGGGAAGACGCCGAAGATCGGTTTGCCCTCCTCGTCCACTCCCGAAATCGCTGTCGGCGTGCCGTGGATGTAGGAAGGGCCGTCCCCGCCGAGGCTGGGGCTGAGGGATTCCATCACCTCGACGCTGCGCGGGCGGATCGGCATGGGATGGTAGCCCGCGAGCGGCTCGCCGTATTGCTCGCGGCTCTCGCGGCCCACGAGGTAGGCGACCTTCGCCGCCGCCATCAGGTCACCCTCGTAGCTGGCATCGACGAAAACGCGGCCTTCATGGACCGTGCCGTCGGCGGTGGTCAGCGAGACGATCCGCGTTCCGTCCTTTGCCACCTCCTTCAGCGCTTGCCCTGTGAAGACGCGGACTCCGGCCTCCTTCAGCATCGCTGTGAAGGTCTCCAGATTCACATGCGGCTCGGCGAACCACATCGGCGTGTCCGGTTTCGCCGCTGCGGCGCGGGCGAAGAACTCGCGGGCGAAGCCGCCGACGGTGTCCTCGCGTCCGACATCGGTCTTGCTCAGGCCGCCCGCGACCATGCCGCCGATCCATGGCGTTGCCTCGACCATAGTCACGGAGAGTCCCTCCCGCGCCGCGACGACGGCGGCGGAGATTCCGGCGGGCGTTCCACCATAGACCACGAGATCGACCGGTTCGGCGGCGCGAGGGGAGGTCGAGGCACAAAGGAGGGCGCAGACGGAGAGGAGGGATCGCTTCATGGTCGGGGGACGCGCGCCCGTCTCACGGCAGCGGCGGTATGTTGAGAATCTTCCGCGCTTTCGTCTGGTTCGCGAGCGCCTCCTCCAAGGTTGCCGCCGTGAAGGTCGCGTGTCCCATCTTCCGCCCCCTCCGTGCCTCGTGCTTCCCGTAGAGATGCAGGTGGGCGCCGGGGATCGCGAGAACGGCGCGCCAGTCCGGTTTCCCTTTCGCATCCTCCCACACATCGCCGAGCAGGTTCAGCATGACCGCCGGGCTGTGGAGGCGCGTGCCGCCGGGGTCGAGTCCGCAGAGGACGCGAAGCTGCTGCTCGAATTGCGAGGTCTCGCAGGCGTCGATGGTGTGGTGGCCGGAATTGTGCGGGCGAGGGGCCATCTCGTTGACGAGGAGCCGCCCGTCGCTGGATAGGAAGAACTCGACGGCGAGGAGCCCGCGGTAGTCGAGGGCCTCGGCCACACCGAGGGCGATGGAGCGGGCCTCGTCGAGGAGGGCGGGGTCGAGCCGGGCAGGCACGATGGAGACGTCGAGGATGTGGTCGCGGTGGAAGTTCTCCGCGGGGTCGTAGGCGAGGGCGTGCCCGGCCATGTCGCGCACGACGAACACGGAAAGCTCGGCGGCGAGGTCGATGCGCTCCTCCAGCACGGCGCGGGGCGTGGCGAAGGCGCTCCAGACGGCTTCGGGATCGCTTTCGCGGGTCACGGGGAGCTGGCCCTTCCCGTCGTAGCCGAATTCGGCGGTCTTGAGGATGCCCCCTTTCTCCGGCAGGCCCGCGAGGGCGGAGCGGAGCTGGGCGGCGCTTTCGACCACGGCGAAGCGGGCGCAAGGGATGCCGTTCTCCTCAAGGAAGCGTTTCTCCCGTTCGCGATGCTGGCAGATCGCGACGGCGTTCGCCCCGGGCATCAGGGGGATCTTCGCGGCGACGGTTTCGAGGAGGCTTCTCGGAATGTTCTCGAACTCGACGGTGGCGGCTTGGGCGCGGTCGAGGAAGGCGGCGAGTCCGGCGGGGGAGTCGAAGGAGTCCTCGATGACGAAGTCGGCGACTCCGGCGGGTCCGTTGTCCGGCCCGCCGACCCAGGAGACGACACGGTAGCCCATGCGCCGCGCCGCGAGGGCGAACATGCGCCCGAGCTGTCCGCCGCCGAGCACCCCGAGGGTCGATCCGGGAGGAAGGGGCGCGTTCGAACTCATGAGGCGTTCCCGGAATCGAGGGGAGGGAGTTCCGCCGCCTCGACCTTGGCGCGGAGTCCCTCGCGGTAGGCGTCGAGCCGCGAGGCGAGGTCGGCGTCCTCCATCGCGAGCAGGGCCACGGCGAAGAGCCCCGCGTTGGTCGCCCCGGCCTCGCCGATGGCGAAGGTGGCGGTGGGGATGCCCGCGGGCATCTGCACGATGGAGAGGAGCGAATCGACTCCGGCGAGGGTCCGCGACTTCACCGGCACGGCGAGGACGGGCAGGGAGGTCAGGGCCGAGGCCATGCCGGGCAGGTGGGCGGCGCCGCCAGCTCCGGCGATGAGGAGTTTCAAACCGCGCTCCCGCGCCGACTTGGCGTAGGAGTAGAGCAGGTCGGGGGTGCGGTGGGCGCTGACCACCTTCGTCTCGTGCGGAATGCCGAAATCGCGGAGCACCTCGGCGGCCTTCGCGAGCGTGGGCCAGTCCGAGGCGCTGCCCATGATGATCCCGACGAGGGGCGGGGAGAAAGGGGTGGGGTCGGCCATGACAGGGCTTATTTAATCCGCAGAAAAGGGAGTGTCGAGCGGGGAAATGGCGGGTGGGGCGATCCGGCGGCGCTATTCCAGGTCGGCGCTGAAACCGATGCGCTGTCCGGGTACGAGATGGTCGCTCTCGATGCTCAGCGCTGGCGCTTTTCCTCCGGCCTTCACTTCGAAGACCGCTTCCGTGCCGGGAGCGAGCCCTTTGAGGGAGGCTTCGCTGCGCACCCCGTCCACCGCCACCCAGGCGTTCCGGTAGATCGGGGCGATGCCCTCGTTGCGCACCGTCACCTTGGAGCGACCGGAGGCGCTCTCGAAGGCGGTCACGCGGAAGCGGTAGCCGATGGCCATCCCGGCCTCGCGGAGGCGTTCGAGCGGCTGGAAGTCCGGCTGGCCGTCGCCGATGATGTAGCTGAGGCCGAAACGGGCCGCCGCCGCCTCGAAGGATTCGCCGTGCGGTCCCTCGGGCGCGAGGGCGAGCCTTTGGTCGTGATCGGTGTAGTAGCTGAATTCGCCCCCCGTCGGCACCCGGAGATGGCGCTGCCGTCCGACGATCTCCCAGTCGCGCACGTTGACGCGGGCATGCTCCTCGCAGAGGAAGGAATCGTCGAACGCGCCGAAAGGCAGGTCGAGCAGGGAGGCATCCTCAAAGAAAGGCGACACCGTCTCCTTCGCGGCATCGACCGACACGCTCCACGGCGTCTCCTTGTAGCAGGCGGCGAGATGCCGGAAGAACTCCGCTTGGAAAGCCCGGTCGGGAAAGGTGCGGCCCAGTTCGAAGGGGCCGTCGTAGATGTGGTATTCGGCCCACAGCCCGAAGCCCACTTGCACGAAGGCGAGCCGGGGATCTCGGTCGTAGCGTTCGGCGAAGGCGGTGTGGAAAGCTTTGACGAAGCGCTTCAGTTCGGGATGCGACCAGTCGGGAAAGCCCGTCTCCTTGCCTTCGCTGAGGCCGGAGGTCTCTTTGTAGTCCGGCAGGGCGCGGAGGTGGGCCGGGGTCGCGGCGGGGCGACCGACGTAGGCGAAGTAGAATCGCAGAATGGCCTGATGCCCCCGCCCGGCGATGGCGTCGAGTTTTTCCTCGACCAAAGACCAGTCGTAGCCTCCGTCCTCCGTCGTCAGGCTGCCATAGCCGATGTAGGAGAATTCGAGTTGGATGGCGTCGCTGCGTCGATGGGGTGAGGTGTCCCAGAGCACAATCCCGGTCATGGGCTGCACGCCCTCCGCCCGGCTCCGCAGGGGGACGGGGCGCAACGGCTCCGCTACCGCCGGGGGAAGGATGGACAGAAGGAGGCCGACGGCCACGAAGGGGAGGGGATTGGATTTCATCGGGTCGGTGGCATCTCCTAGCGCCGGGGAGGCCCTTTTTCAACCTTTCCGAACCGCCTCCGGCATCGCCCGACCCGGCCCCGATGACGGGCGGAGGACAAAATCGCCCCCGGAAGCGCCCTTCGCGGATTTTTTTTCTTCCGAAGGGAGGCAAGTGGTCCGTATTAGGTGAATAGAGGCGGGGGCGAAAGCGTCCCCTCTCTATACCGAACACCCTTCTCCATGAAAAAAAACCTCACGCCGTTCGTCCCGGTCCTCGTCGCGGGATCGCTCCTTGTCTCTTGCAAGAAACAGGACGACGGGCTGGCCTTGCCGTCGGACCAAGCGCAAGTCGATCTGCAACTGCAGCTTGAGCGCGAGATGCTGGCGATCGAGCGGGATCTGCTGGCCACCGAACGGACGCAACTGGAGCAGGCCCGCGACGCCGCCCTCGCCGATGCGGAGATCGCGAACCAAGCGGCCCGCGACGCGACGGACGAGGCGGACCGGGCGAAGCAGGCCCTGGCGCAGGCCGAGGCCGAAGCCGCCGCCCGGAACCGTCCGCCCGGCAGGGATTCGGGCCGGATCCAGTCCCCGGTCCCACCTTCCTCCTACTCGCAGCCGGGCTACCCGCCCCAAGGGGGCTATCCCCCGCAAGGCCAAGGCGGGAGAGGGGGCTATCAGGGTTCGGTCGCGGACTACACCCTCTTCTACGAGCACTTGCAGCCCCACGGGCGCTGGTTCGAGACCCCGCACTACGGCTACGTGTGGCAACCGGCGGTGGCCCGCACCTCGGCGAATTGGCGTCCCTACACCCATGGGCGCTGGGTCGACACAGACCACGGCTGGGCTTGGTGGTCGGACGAACCATTCGGCTGGGCCGCCTACCATTACGGGCGCTGGACCTTCCTCCATGGCGCTGGCTGGATCTGGGTGCCCGGCTCGCAATGGGCGCCCGCTTGGGTGTCGTGGCGTGAAAGCGGCTCCTACATCGGCTGGGCACCGCTGCCTCCCGTCACGCTCTACGAGTCGAACTTCGACTACGGGCGCCGGACCGACGAGGTCTGCGGCATCCCTCCCGACCGCTACAATTTCGTCCCGATCGGATCCTTCGTGGAACCCGCTCATCGGCACTACCTGCCCCCGGCGGAGAATGTCAGGATCATCCAGCAGACCACGAACGTGACCAATATCCACGTCCACCAGAACCAAGTGATCGTGGGAGGCCCGCGCCCGGACCGTCTGCGCGAGCGTTTCGGACCTCAGCGCATGCCCCGCCACACCGTCAATCGCGGCGCTTGGACGGCGGACCGTCGGCAGGACATGGCACCCCGCAGCGAAGGGAACATCCTTTCCTTCATCGCCCCCCAGATCGCCGCGCTCGCGACCAACCAAGCCCGTCCCGCCCGTCTGGAAGGCCGCTTGGACCAATTCAACCCGGTGCAAGGTTCCGCGAGGCCCGACTCGGAACTCCTCCAGCGCTACGTGAGGGGGCTCGCCCGTCAGGAAGTGGCGGCTCCGTCCGCGACCGCGACCCCGGCGAGGCCGGGCAGAGAGACTGCCGTCGAAGCGTCCAAGGATGCCGAGGAGACCTTGCGAAGCATCCAGGCCCGCGAGGCGCGCATCGAGGAGCTGCGCCGTCAGCAGGAGGCGCTGGCCGCCGAGGCGAAGAAAAACGAGCCCGCGCCGGAACCTGAGCCCAACAAGGAAGTCGCCCCGGCTCCGGTGGCTCCCGCCCCCGCCCCGGCTCCTGTTCCCGAAACGCCGCCCGCGTCGCGTCCCGACGGACGTCCCCGCCCCGGTTTCCCGGCGTCACGTCCGCAGACGCGCCCCGGAACGGAGACCCCATCCGCGCCCGGTGCTCCTGATTCGGCTCCCGACGGACGTCCCCGCCCCGGCTTCCCCGCATCGCGCCCTCAAATGCGTCCCGGAACGGAGGCTCCGTCCGTGCCCGGTGCTCCTGATTCGGCTCCCGACGGACGTCCCCGCCCCGGCTTCCCCGCA
>ERZ761602.1786-NODE-1786-length-37284-cov-7.231406_pt1 | contig 37284 bp, 36 predicted proteins | sample MGYA00512165_ERZ761602 | MGnify/ENA primary metagenome ERZ761602 (study PRJEB28899, sample SAMN02445085) | bioreactor sludge metagenome | biome: EBPR sludge; isolation source: Thorneside wastewater treatment plant | place: Australia: Brisbane, Thorneside...
GAGCGACGGCGCGCGAGGCGAGCGGCGCGCCCCCCGCACGATGCGCGCCCCCGCCCAGCCCCAGCCGCCCCTGCTCAGCCCCAGCCGCCCCTGCTCAGCCCCAGCTGATCGCGTAGGAGAGGTCGTGCCCGATGCGCGCGGAGTACTTGCGCACCGAGGCGCTCGCCATCTTCTCGCTCAGCGCCACCGGGATGCGCGTCGTGAGCCAGCCGCCCACGCCCATCGGCTCGCCGACGGGCTCGCCGCTTCGCGGGGGCGTGTACTTCACGCGCGCCTCGAGCTTCTTGGCGCGCTCCAGCAGATCGTAGAGATCGCGCAGGAGTATGTACGAGGTGTCGTTCTGGTGCGTCGACCAGTTGGCCGCCGGCATGAAGTCGACGAGGTGGATGAGCTGGTAGTTGAGGGCGATCCACAGGTCCTCGCCGCTCATCGTGATGGGCGCGTCGTCGATCACACGCCGGAAGCGGATCTCGCGGAGCGCGTCGGGGCGGTGGAGGTTCTCGCGCAGCTCCTTGCGCAGCTCGCCCGCGTAGAGCAGCCGCAGCACCGAGGGGAAGGCCTCGATGTGCGTCCACTCGAAGGCCGAGACGAGCTGGCGCAGCGCGGGGATCTTCGATTTGTCCATCGCGAAGGTGTTCGTGCCCGTGCCGAGGATCGAGTGCAGGAGCAGCACGAGCGGCGATCGCTCCGGGTAGTGCCGCACGCCGTACTCGAAGCAGAAGTACAGGTGATCGAGGAAGGAGCCGTCGGCGTGCTCGACGTCGAAGTCGCACTCCTTCACGAGGAACTCGAGCAGCTCGGGGCTCACCTCGGGCAGTGGGCCCTTCGCGGAGATCGCCTCGTAGTCGGCCTCTACGCGCTTCGCGTCGTCGGCGAACCAGCGCACGTCCTTGGCGATGCGCTTCTGGATCACGTAGCGCGCGGCCTTGCCCTCGAGGGTCTGGAAGATCGTGCGCCCCAGATCGAAGTCGGGGATCGGCAGCACGGCGACCTCGCCGGTGTGCTCGACCGCGCCACCGTGGGCGATGGCGGCCTTGCGCTGGAAGTTCGGCTCGGGACGGACGGCGGCGGACTGCTTCACTCCTGCACCTCTCGAGGGTTGGCGCGCACCTCTCGGGCGCGCTCGCGTCGCGGCTAGCTTGCCCCTCGTGGCGCTCGCGCGTCCAGCCGCTCCGAACGCCCGGGGGTCTCGGGCCGTCGAGCGCGACCACGACGGTCGACCGCGCAGGGTGCTCTGGGTCAGGCCTCGTCGGCGCGCGGCGCGAAACGAGAGGAGCCCCGCCTCGCGAGGCTCCTCCGGTCGGCCGTGCGGCGCGCGCCTCAGCGCTTCGCGTTCTTCAGGTCGAACCTGTCGAGCTCCATCACCTTGGTCCACGCGGCGGCGAAGTCCTTCGCGAACTTCTCCTTCGCGTCGTCCGCCGCGTAGACCTCGGCGAGCGCGCGCAGCTGCGAGTTGGCGCCGAAGACGAGATCCACGGCGGTGCCGGTCCATTTCAGCGCGTTCGTCTTGCGGTCGCGGCCCTCGTAGACCTGCTCGCTGCCGGCCGACTTCTTCCACTCGACGTCCATGTCGAGCAGGTTCACGAAGAAGTCGTTGCTCAACGTGCCCGCGCGGCTCGTGAAGACGCCGTGCTTCGAGCCATCGAAGTTCGTGTCGAGCACGCGCATGCCGGCGACGAGTACGGTCATCTCCGGCGCGCTCAGCGAGAGCAGGTCGGCCTTCTCGACCAACAGCTCGGCGGCGGTGCGCGAGGCGCCGGGCTTCAGGTAGTTGCGGAAGCCGTCGGCCTCGGGCGCGAGGTTCTGGAAGGAGGCCACGTCGGTCATCTCCTGCGTGGCGTCGGTGCGGCCCGGCCGGAAGGGGATCTTCAGCGTGACGCCCGCCTTCTTCGCCGCCTCCTCGACGGCCGTGTTGCCCGCGAGCACGATGAGGTCCGCGAGCGAGATCTTCTTCCCGCCCGGCGCGGCTCCGTTGAACTTGGCCTGGATCTGCTCGAGCTTGGCGAGCGTCTGGGCGATCTCCGCCGGCTGGTTGACGAGCCAGTCCTTCTGCGGCGCGAGGCGGATGCGCGCGCCATTGGCGCCGCCGCGCATGTCGGTGTCGCGGTACGAGGAGGCCGCCGCCCAGGCGAGCTTCACGAGCCTCGCGTGGCTCAGGCCGCTGTCGAGGATCTGCTTCTTCAGCGGGGCGAGGTCGGCCTCGGCCACGAGCTTGTGGTCGACCGCGGGCACGGGATCCTGCCAGAGCTGCGCAGGCGGCAGGCTCTTGCCGAGCATGCGGGCACGCGGGCCCATGTCGCGGTGCGTGAGCTTGAACCAAGCGCGGGCGAAGGCGTCCTCGAACTCCTTCGGGTTCTTGTAGAAGCGCTCGGAGATCTTGCGGTACGCCGGGTCCTCGCGCAGCGAGAGATCCGTCGTGAGCATCATCGGCTTGTGGAACTTGTTCGGGACGTGCGCGTCGGGCACCGTCTCCTTCTCCGCGCCGCCCTTCGGCACCCATTGGTGCGCGCCGCCCGGGCTCTTCACGAGCTCCCACTCGTTCTCGAACAGGTTCTTGAAGTAGCTGTGCGACCACATCACCGGCGTGCTGGTCCACGCGCCCTCGAGGCCGCTCGTGATGGTGTCGGCGCCCTTGCCCGTGCCGCAGCGGTTCTTCCAGCCGAGGCCTTGCTCTTCGATCGACGCCCCCTCGGGCTCGGGCCCGATGCAGTCGGCCGGCTTGCGTGCGCCGTGCGCCTTGCCGAGCGTGTGCCCGCCCGCGATCAGCGCGACGGTCTCTTCGTCGTTCATCGCCATGCGCCCGAAGGTCTCGCGGATGTGGTGCGCGGCGGCCTTCGGGTCGGGCACACCGTTGGGGCCTTCGGGGTTCACGTAGATGAGGCCCATGTGCGTGGCGCCCACGGGGCCCTTCAGCTTACCGTCGCTGGTCATACGATCGCTGGCGAGCCACTCCACCTCGGGCCCCCAGTTGATGTCCGTGGGCTCGAAGACGTCCTCGCGGCCTCCGGCGAAGCCGAAAGTCTTGAAGCCCATCGACTCGAGCGCGACGTTGCCCGTGAGCACCATCAGGTCGGCCCACGAGAGGCTGCGGCCGTACTTCTTCTTGATCGGCCAGAGGATGCGGCGCGCCTTGTCGAGGTTGGCGTTGTCGGGCCAGCTGTTGAGCGGCGCGAAGCGGATCGTGCCGGAGCCCGCGCCACCTCGACCGTCGGTCACGCGGTAGGTGCCCGCGCTGTGCCACGCGAGGCGGATCATGAGGCCGCCGTAGTGGCCGTAGTCGGCGGGCCACCAGTCCTGCGAGGTCGTGAGCGCCTTCTCGATGTCCTTCTTCACCGCCGTGAGGTCGAGCTTCTCGAAGGCGGCCGCGTAATCGAAGGAGGGATCCATCGGGTCGTTCTTGAGCGCGTTCGCCTTGAGCGGCCGGAGATCGAGCTGGTTGGGCCACCAATCTTCGATGCCGTAGGGCTTCTGCGCCGCAGGCCTCGCGGCGGGAGGGGCCGGCTGGGCGGCCTGGGCCGGCGAGGCGGGCGGCGTCGGCTCGGCGGGTGTGCTCGCGCGGGCGCCCTGCGTCTCGGCCGGGCTGCAGCCAGCGCCGAAGGCCGACAGGCCCAAGGTGAGCGCGAGTCCCCAGACGTGGCGAGCTTCCCCGGGGCGAAATGGACGGGTTCGGTTCATGGCGTTCGGATCCCTTCTTCGTGGGTCGCGGCCTCGGGCGACCAGGGTGGTGGTGGAGCGGATTCGCGACCCGCTGCAGCAAACCCCAGGCCATCCACGATGAGGCGGAATTCATTGTGGATTCTGCCGTGCCCAGGGGATCTGCAACGTCATTTGGGTGAACGTCGCAACGACATATCGTTGCGCGACGACATCTCGTTGCTAGAGCGAGGCCATGTCGAACGTCGTCGACCTCGCCTCCGACCTGAAGGCGATCGCCTCGCTCTCCACGCAGCCTCAGGAGCTCGGGCGCACGCTCGGCACCGCGCTGCACGCGATCGGGCAGGTGATCCCCTTCGATCTGGCGGTGCTCTACAAGCTCGAGGGCGAAGCGCTCGTGCCGGCCGTGGCCGAGGGGCCGCTCGCTTCGGAGGTGATCCGTACCAGGCGCCTCGAGCTCGGCGCCTTCCCCACGATCTCGCGTGCGCTCGACCACGGGCGCCCGCTGGCATTGTCGGATCAGCACCACGCGAGCGCCGAGGGCGACCCTTACGACGGCGTGCTCGACCTGCCGCACGGCCACGCCTGCATGGTGATCCCGCTGCGCACGGGGCAGACCCCGGTGGGGCTCATCACGCTCGATCGCAGCGTGTGTCAGTCCTACTCGCAGGCGGAGGTCTCGCTCGCCGACGTCTACGCGCAGCTGGTGTCGTCGGCGCTCGTCTTCGCGCAGCAGGCCGAGCTGCTCGATCGTTACCGGCGCCAGCTCGAGCTGCAGAACCAGTCGCTGTCGAGCACGAGCGTCGTGGGCTCCGACTCGACGGCCAGCCTCGAGCGCAGCGCGAGCCCTGCGATGCTGCGCTTCGTCCAGCTCGCGAAGCAGGTCGCGCCGACCTCGCTGCCGGTCCTCTTGCGCGGCGAGACGGGCAGCGGCAAGGAGCTCGCGGCGCGTGCGCTCCACGAGTGGTCGGATCGCGCGGCGCGGCCCTTCGTCTCGATCAATTGCGCGGCGATCCCGGAGAGCCTCGTGGAGAGCGAGCTCTTCGGTCACCAGCGCGGCGCCTTCAGCGGCGCGGTGAGGGATCGCCCGGGGCGCCTCGTCGCCGCCAACGGCGGCACGCTCTTCCTCGACGAGATCGGCGACATGCCGCTCGTGGCGCAGGCGAAGCTGTTGCGTGCGCTGCAAGAGGGCGCCTTCGAGCCCGTCGGCTCGGACGAGACCGTGCGCGTCGACGTGCGCGTCGTGGCCGCGTCGCACGTCGATCTCGAGGCGGCGATCCGAGAGCGCCGCTTCCGCGAGGACCTCTACTTCCGCCTCGCGGCGGTGACGCTCGCGCTGCCGCCGCTGCGCGAGCGCGTCGAAGACGTGGTGCCGCTCGCGGAGGAGCGCCTGCGCGCGCTCAGGACCTCGCGCCGTGGCCCTTGGGTGCTCGAGCCCTGCGCGATCGAGCACCTGGAGCAGCAAGCGTGGCCCGGCAACGTGCGTGAGCTGCTCCACGCGATCGAGCGCGCGACGGTGCTCGTGCCGTCGGGCTCGATCCGACGCGAGCACCTGGCCGCCGAGCTCTTCGCCCCCGCCTCGCCCGAGAGCGGGCGCTCCGCAGAACAGCTGCTCTCCTTCGCAGAGGCCGAGCGGCGGCACCTCGAGCGCGCGCTCGCCGCGACCGGCGGCAAGATCTACGGGGCGGACGGCGCCGCAGCGCGCCTGGGGCTCAAGCCGACGACCCTACAGGCCAAGCTGAAGAAGCACGGGTTGGGGCGGCGCTGAGCGAGCCGGCGAGCGTGGCTCGCGGGCCCGCTCGGCGCAGGTGTTCGGGCGCACACGGAATTTCGTCGGACCCAGGAATGGGCTGGCGAGGAGGACGGTTGCACGCGCCGACCCCATGGCGACCGCAGGCACGAGACCGCCAAGCACGCAGCGCTGACGAGGGCGCACGCCGCGCGATCTGAGGGTCGAGGGCGTGGGGGCCGCAGCGCGATGCCGCCCCTACACCCGCGCCTCTCAGGTCCCTAGCGGGTGCGCTCCGAGCTGATCGACGAGCGCCGTGGATGCTCGGATCCGCGCGAGCTCCGTCACGCGCGGCTCCGGGCCTCGTTCCACGGCGAGCAGGGTGCCCTGCGTGATCTCGGTCCACGGCTCGTCGGTGAGCCGCTCGCTCGCCAGGGTGACGCTCGGCGTGCGCCGCGAGGCGCCGGCGCCCTGCGCGCGACGCTCGAGCAGGTGCAGTGTGCGGCCGAAGCGGAAGGCGTAGAGCGTGTCGCCGTCGGACAGCAGGAAGTTCACCGAGCCTGGGTCGCGCTCGGCGAGCAGCACGCGCACTGCGCGGCAGAGCCCCTCGGCCACGTCGCGCGCGGCGTCGACGAAGCTCATGAGGAAGGCGAAGAGCCGCTCGCTGTCGGTCTGACCGCGGAGCTCGGCGAGTCGTTCGGGCGAGCTGTGCGTCGCGAGCGTCGAGGCTGCATTCACGGTGCCGTTGTGCGCGAGCACGAAGCGCCCGCGCACGAAGGGGTGCGTATTCTCGAGCGCCGTCTCGCCGACGGTCTTCTGGCGCACGTGCGCGATCGCGAGGCTCGCGCGTGCTTCGCGCGCGACGCGCTCGTAGAGCTCGCAGGCGGCGGCGGCGCGCACGCTCCTGTGGAGGGTCCACGCTTCGCCGTCGGAGAGCGCGAGGCCCCAGCCGTCGGGGTGCTCACGCGAGAGCGCGCCGAGGCTGCGCGGCGCGTCGACGAGCAGGGCCCGTTGCGAGACCGGCCCAGCCGCCACGAGCCCGAACATCCTGCACATCGGAGGATGCCACTCTGCCCAAGCGCCCCGTGACGGCCAAGAATCCCGCGGGGTGGGGGCGGGGGCGGTGGGGATCAGGCCGCGCTCACTGGAAGGTCGTAGCTTCCCAGCTGCCTTCGCTCACGCTCACGAGGTGGGTCGGCTCGCCGGTGAGCGTGGCGTGGTAGCCGTAGATCCGTGCGCAGGAGAAGCTCAGCGCGATTCGCTCGTTCGGTGCGGCCGACGTGGGACCCTCGTCGACCGTGATCGTGCACTCCGCCGGAAGGCCGTTGGTCGTCGGGCCGAAGATGATGCTGTATCGATATTCGTCGTTGCCGTCGAAGCCGAAGGTGCCCCAGGCCTCGCTCTCGTCGATCGTGACCGACTGGCCCGGGCCCGCGTAGGCCTTGAGCTCGAAGCTCGCGACGATCTCCACGCCGTTGTCGAAGTCGCGCAGGCAGGTGCCGCGCAGCGTCGAACCGTCGAAGTAGAGCTCTGCCCGCTCCTCGACGAGGTCGTTCGTGTCGCCGCTGACGCGGAAGCGGCACACTCCGTCGTCGGGCCCGGTGGCGCCGCCGCCGGCGCCGTCGCTCGCCGAGTCACCGCAGGAGAGGGTCAGGAGGCCGAGCAAGAGCGGCAGCGCGCGTTTCATGGGACGGACGATTCCGCGGGCCACGAGGAGCGTCAAGCGTCGCTCAGGCCGCGAGCAGTGCGGCACCGCTCGCACGTTCCACGCGCGTACGTCGGCGAACGCTTCGGCGTAGACTCGTGCTCGATGCATCGACCCAGCGCAGCCGCCGTCGTGTCGCTCCTCCTCGTCGCGGCTTGCGGCGACGGCTCGAGCGACGGCTCCACCGGCGTGGGTGGCTCCGCCAGCAGCTCCTCGTCGACCGGCGCTGGCGGCTTGGTCTGCCCGGCCTCGGGCGCCCTGCACGGGCCCTGGGTGCAGAAGGTCACCGAGACCTCGGCCGTGATCCGCTGGGACGCCTGCGCAGCCGGCGAGGTGGCCGTCACGCTACGGCCTGAGGCAGGCGGCCCGGCGCGCACGCTCGGCGGCAAGCAGACCGAGGCGCAGGTCACCACCGAGTACCTCGGCTTCGACGGCGTGCCCCCCGACTACGCCGGCACCTATTGGCTCTCCGAGGTCGCCGCCACCGAGCTCGCGCCAGGCACCTGCTACACCTACGCCGTCGCGAACGACGCGGAGCGCGCGGGCCGCTTCTGCACCGCGCGCCCCGCGGGCAGCTCCTTCTCCTTCATGGCCATCGGCGATACGAACCCGGCGATCGGGCGGACCGAGGAGTTGCTCGCCACGGTGCTCGAAGACGAGCCCGACTTCGTCGTGCACCTCGGCGACATCCAGTACTACTCGTCGCTCATCGAGTCGTGGTCGCGCTGGTTCTCGCTGATGCAGCCGATGCTCTCGGCGGGCGCGTTCCAGCCCTGCATCGGCAACCACGAGTCGGAGAACGACCCCGAGTACGCCGACTACTACGACCGCCTCTTCGCCGACGCGGGCTTCGACGGCAACCGCCGCTGGTATCGCTTCAGCTCGGGCGGCGTGTGGTTCTTCTCCGTCGACACCGAGAGCGAGTTCGCCACCGGCACCGAGCAGGGTGCGTGGCTCGCGGCCTCGCTCGCCGACGCGCAGACGCAGCCGGGCTTCCGCGGCTCGGTCGTCTTCATGCATCGGCCGGTGATCTCGGTGGCCGACGGCGGCAACCACCCCGAGTGGCGCGCCGACTGGGAGCCCACCTTCCTGAGTCGCGGCGTGGTGCTCGTGCTCTCCGGGCACATGCACGGCTACGAGCGCTTCGTCACCGAGAACGAGCTCACCTACGTCGTCTCGGGCGGCGGAGGCGGCGTGATCGGAGACGTGAACGAGAACGTCGCCACCTACCCCGACGACGCCGCGCTGCGCGTGGCCTCGGCGAGCGACAACCACGCGCTGCGCATCGACGTGGGCACGGCATCGATCGAGGGCGCCGCGATCGACCCCGTGGGCCAGGTGCTCGACACCTTCTCGATCCCGCTGCCCTGATCCCTCTGCCCTGAGCTCTCTGCCCCGAGCGCAGCGCCCCACGCTCCCCGTAGCCAGGCGCGGCGACTCCGCTACGCTCGGCGGCGATGCGTCGCTCCTCCGCCGCCCTCGCGCTCGCGCCCGTGGCCTTCTCGCTCGGCGTGCTCGGCTCCTCCTTCACCTCGCCCTCGGTGGCCCTGGCGCAGACGCCCGCGGCGCCCGCCGAGGACCCGGAGCCCCCGCGTTCGCGGCGCGTGCGCGAGGCCGAGGAGGAGCCGTGGAGCGAGGAGCAGGTCGAAGCGAGGCGCCGTCGCCGCGGCCTCGTGCAGCGCGACGAACCCTCGGAAGAAGACGACGGCAGCTACTACGACGGTGGGCGCGATCAGGAGCCCTACGATCCGCAGGAGCGTGAGCGCGCGAGGCACACCGGGGGCAGCGGCGTGAGCGCGAGATCGGTCGGGCTCGCGCTGACGATCTCGGGGCTCGTGGTCGGGCTCACGGGCGCGGCGGTGGGCATCGCCGGCACCGCGGCCGAAGACAAGACGACCACGATCGTCGGCGCCTTCATCGGCCTCGGCGGCGGCGCGCTCTCGGTCACCGGGCTCATCATCAACCTCACCGCGAGCAGCGGAGCTCAGGCGTCGACCGATCCTGCGCTGGGCGTCGCCATCGGTCCGGGCTCGGCCTCGCTCTTCGGCTCCTTCTGACGGCGACCCACGGCGCGCGCGCTGCGTGCCTCGCCCACAGATCGCCGGAGCTGTCATGGAACGACGAAGGGCAGCGCCTCTCTCGAAGCGCTGCCCTCCCGAAGCGTCGTGACGGAGCCGCTCAGTCGGAGCAGGTCGTGTCGGTCGACTGGATGTGCGCGCAATGCGGGTCGGGCTGCGCGATGGCCACCGAGAGGTGGTACATGCGGCAGGCGAGGTTGTCGCCGGTGGTCACGCCCTGGTGGTAGACGACGTCGTTGTCGTTGAGCGCGCAGTCCGTGAGGCAGTCGGCGAGCGTCTCGTAGATGTTGCTGCACTCGGCCATCGCGATGGAGCAGAAGCCGTCGCAGGCGCCGTTGCTGCCCTCGCAGCCGCCGGTGCCGAGCGGGCCAGCGTGCACGCAGTGCGTGCCCGGCGCGTTCGCGGCGAAGTCGGCGTGGTACTGGCGACACTCGAGCGAGTTGCCGCTCGTCGCGCCGGGCGTGCCCTGCTCGAAGGCCGCGCAGGCCGCGAGGCACTGGGTGTTGTCGGCGTACTGGAGGTTGCCTGCGGTGCAGTTCGCGGTGATCGAAGCGCAATAGCTCGCGCACGTCGCGCCAGCGGTGCCGCCTCCCTCGCCGCCGCCGCTCGAGGTGGTCGTCGTCGTGCTGCCGCCCCCGGATCCACCACCTTGCCCGCCCCCGCCCGTGCCGCTCGTGTCGTCGCCACAGCCGACGAACGCCACCAAAGACAAGGCCCCGATCATCACGCCCAAGCTCTTCATGTGTCTCTTGCTCCCAGTGCTCGAAGTGTGTGGGCAGGCTAGCCACCGAGCGGCGCGGCGGGGAAGGTTTCAGCAGCACGCGCGATCGAAGGGAACACGGTTCGCGACACCCTGCGCCGATGAGCGAGAGTGGTTCGCTCACAAACCACGCTTCGGATCCTTGGCGGTCCTTGTGTCTAGGTGGGAGGCTGTTAGCGTTCGACGCTCGGGCGGACACATCGCGCAACTCTCGCGAAACCGCGCGCGGCCTCGCGCGTAGTGCGCACGGTGCCTCCGCTCTCCAAGGAGAACTTCATGAACCAGACAAGCTTGCGTGGGCGAAGGCCCCGCGCGCTCGGCATGCTCGCCGCAGCGGCTCTCACGACCTGCGCGGTCACGGCGCTCGCCGCCGACCACCTCGATGGGCCGGCTGCGGCCGCCGATCCCACCTCGGACATCAACGACGTCTACTCCTTCGTCAACGCCGAGGGGAAGGTCGTGCTCGCGATGACCGTCTCGCCCTTCGCGGGTGCGAACGCCCAGTTCTCCGACGCCGTGCAGTACGTGTTCCACGTGAACAAGCACGCCGCCTTCGGTGGCAACTCGGCCGGCACGAAGAACGTCATCTGCGAGTTCTCCGCGAGCCAGGCGATCTCGTGCTGGATCGGCACGACCGACTTCGTCACCGGCGACGCGAGCAACGCGGCCGGCATCACGAGCCAGAGCGGCGACGTGAAGGTCTTCGCGGGTCGCCGCGCCGACCCGTTCTATTTCTACCTCGCCGGCTTCAACGCCGCGCGCAACGCGGTGATCGCGGCGGTGCCGAGCCTCGCCTTGAACCCGAACGGCTGCCCGATCCTCGACGCAGGCACGAGCAGCGCGCTCATCGGCCTGCTCCAGGCGGACAGCCAGGCCGACAACGATTTCGACGCGGGCAGCAACGGCAACGTGCTCGCGATCGTGATCGAGGCCGAGCCCAGCGTCTTCTCCGATGCCACCAACAACCTCGTCAGCGTGTGGGCCAGCACCCACACCAAGCCCTGAGCAGGAGCCAGCCATGAACCAGAACGGCAAGCTCTACCTCGCGACTCTCCTCGGCCTCGGCGCGCTGCTCGCGGCCTGTGGCGACGACACCACCGGCACCGGCGGCGGCGGCCAGGGCGGCGACTCGACGACGACGACCACGACCACGACGACCTCGAGCGCCGGCGGTGGCGGTCAGGGCGGTGGCGGCGGCGGTGTACCGTCGGTGCCCGAGCTCGGTGCGCAGATCGACCGCATGGGGCGCCCCGCGATCAACACGGCGACGAACGACACGTTCATCTATCTGAACGGCAACACCGTCGCGCCGAGCGACAGCACCGTGCGCGGCGCGTCGCAGAACGCCTACAATGCCGACGCCAACGAGTCGGCGTGGGTGGCGAGCTACACGAGCAAGATCGCCCTGCAGCTCGGCGTGCTCGACTCGCTCGACACCAACTGCCAGAACCAGCTCCTCAGCTGCGGCAACGTGAACCAGGCCGACGCCTGCTACGGTGCGCTCGCCGGCGTGCTCGCCGACGACCGCCTCTGGGTGCGCGTCGATGGCACCGACTGCACGGCGACCACGGGCATCTACCTCGCGGTCGAAGGCAACGCGCTGGGCATCGCCAACGCCGACTGCGGCGGGCGCCGACCGATCGACGACGTCATCGAGCGGACCTACTCGGTGGTGGCCACGGGTGCGCTCACCGGCGTCGACGACGAGATCACCGCGCCGGTCGGGCTGCACCCGGCGACCTTCCCGTACATGGCGACGCCGCACATCAACTGAGCGACGCCCGCGCGAGGCCGAGAGGCCCCGCTGAGCCATCCCGAGAGAGACGATCGAGAGAGAGGCGTACCACTCCGGTGCGCCTCTTTTTCGTGGTGCGCCGCGGCACGATGACCGCCTCACGCGCTCTGCACCCATGACGAACTCGCTGCGTCTCGCCTTCTGTCTCTCCGCCTCGGTGGCGCTCCCGGCCTGCTCGGGCTGTGAGTCCGCGCCCTCCGGTGGCACGGCTCCGGCGGCGCTCAGCACAAGCTCCGTGGCACCGCACGCCTCATCGTCGGCAGCCAGCCCGGTCGTGCGCCCGGAGCGCAGGACCACGAGCGAGGGCATCGCGCTCGCCAACCTCGACGGTCAGATCGCGGAGCTCGAGCGTCACGTCGTCTCGCGGCCGGGCGATCTCTCGCTGCGCAGCGAGCTCGTCGGGCGTCTCCTGCTGCGAGCGCGGTGGCTCGGGCACGCGACGGACCTCGCGAGAGCGGTCGAGCTCGGTGAGCCCGCGCCGGACGCGCACGCCGACGCAGTCGAGGCGTGGCTCTTGCGTGCCCGCACACGCGCCGCTGCACATCGTTTCGCCGAGGCGCTCGCGGACCTCGACGTCGCGGCGACGAAGACGCGCGACGCGGGGCTCTGGCGCGCGCAGCGAGGCTCGGTGCTCGCCGCGCTCGGCCGTTGGGACGAGGCGCTCGTGCTGCTCGAAGAGGAGCGCAAGCTCTGGCCGAAGCCCGCGAACCTGATGATGGAAGCGGCGCTTCGCGCCGAGATGGGCGACGCAGCGACCGCCCAGCGGCTCTTCATGCACGCCGAGATCGAGCACCGCGACCCTTCACCGATCGAGCTCGTGACGATCCTCGAGGCGCGCGCCGCGGCGAGCGAGCGCGAGGGCGAGCTCGCGACCGCCTCCGCGCTCTACCGCGAGGCCTCGGCGCGTTTGCCCAGGCACGCGCACGTCGCCACGCACCTCGCCGCGCTGCTGCCGCCCAGCGAGGGCATCGCGCTGCTCGCGCCTCTGGCCGACGAACAGGCCGACCCGGATCTGCTCGCGACGCTCGGCTCGCTGAAGGAGCTCGTCGAGGCTGGCCGAGGCGCCGGCGAGCTCGCGCGCGCGAGCCGGCGCTTCGACGAGCTCACGGCGAAGCTGCCGCAGGCCTACGCCGACCACGCCGCGCACTTCTACCTCGGGGCAGGCAAGAACGGCGACAAGGCGCTCCGCCACGCGCTCGTGAACCTCGAGGCGCGCAAGACGCCCGAGGCCTACGAGCTCGCGTTGCGTGCGCTCGAGGTGAGCGGCATGAAGCCGCGCGCCTGCGAGCTCGCCGCCGAGGCCTCGACGCTGCGCTACGCGACGCCGAGCCTGCGCGAGCGCATCCGTGGTCTGGGTTGCGCCGGTGCACCTGCGTCGGCGCCGCCATCGGCCTCTCCCGCGTCGTCGGTGTCGGCGCACGCGCCTTCGTCGCCCCTGAGCGCTGCGCCGCGGTGAAGCTCTACGCTCGCTTCGTCGTCGCTCTCGCGGCGCTGCTCGTGCTCGTCACGCTCTCCGCGGGCGCCGGAGCGCACACGCTCGGTCTCTCGCGCAGCGAGTGGCGCCTCGAGAGCGCGAGCCTCGCCGTGCGCATCGAGCTCGCGCGCGCCGACGCGCTCGCGCTCGCGAGCTCGGCCGACGTCGACGCCGACGGTGTGCTCTCGGCGAGCGAGCTCGCCGCCGAAGGCGTCGCCCGCCGCGCCGTGGGCGAGCGCCTGCGCATCGGAGCTGCGGGAACGCCCTGCTTGCTCGAGAGCGCGACGCTCGCCCTCGAGGAGGAAGACGGCGTGCTCTTCGATGCACGTTATGCCTGCGGCGAGGGCGCGCGCACCGCCGAGCTCGGTGCCTTCTTCGCCGCGCTCGGCGCGGGGCACCGCCAGGCAGCCTTCGTGCACGAAGGCGAGGGCGCGCCGCGCGAGGCGCTGCTCCACGCGGGCGCGACCGAGCTCGAGCTCGGCGGCGGCGAGGCGCGCGCGGAGCCCGTGTCGCGGCTCGGGGTCGCACGCGACTACCTCGTGCTCGGCGTGGAACACATCTGGTTCGGTGTCGATCACGTGGTCTTCTTGCTCGGGCTCGTGCTGATCGGCGGGCGCCTGCGCGACGTCGTCGCGATGGCGACGGCCTTCACGATCGCGCACTCGATCACCCTGGCGCTCGCCGTGCTCGAGCTCGTCGTGCCCAGCGGCGCGCTCATCGAGCCGCTCATCGCGCTCTCGGTGGCCTACGTCGGCGTGGAGAACCTGCGCGGCACCGACCCCACGACACGCTGGCGCATCACGGCGGCCTTCGGGCTCGTGCACGGCTTCGGCTTCGCCGGCGCGCTCGCCGAGGTCGGCCTGCCGCAGGAGAGCGTGCCGCTCGCGCTCCTGAGCTTCAACGTCGGCGTCGAGCTCGGGCAGCTCGCGATCCTGCTCGTGGTCGTGCCTTTGCTCGCGCGCCTGCACGCGCAGCCGTGGTTCCGAGAGCGTGCGGTGCCGATCCTCAGCGCTGCGATCGTGCTCGTCGGGCTGGGGTGGTTCGTCGAGCGCGTCTTCTTCTGAGCCACGCCGCGGCGGCGAGCCCGAACCACGCCGCGTGCGGCGAGCCTGCGCCACCTCGGCCCGGGGTCGAGCAGGCGCAGGCGCCGCCGTCGGTCGCGGCCGTGGAGCCTCCGCTCGCCCCGGCGTTGGTGCTGCCTGCTCCGCCCGCGCCTCCGCCTGCGCCCGGCGTCACGGGCTCGGGGCAGGGGTGTTCGAGGCGCCAGGCCTCGAACTGTGTGCGCAGCTGACTGAGCGGGCTCTCGGGCGAGGTGGACTGCACGCTGAGGTGTAGATGCTCCGTTCCGTCTTCGAGCTCGACGTGGATGAAGCCGCTGTCGGCCGGCAATCCGTCGCCGGTGCAGCGGCTGTCGCCCTCGCCGTCCTGGGCGCCGGCTTCGATCGAGCGCATGAGGCGCTCGGCGAGATCGCAGCCCTCGGCGCGAAAGCCGGCCTCGGCGTTCTCGATGACCGCCGCGCTCGTGAGGATGTTGCCCTGCACCGAATACACGTAGGGCTCGAGCTCGCCCTGCGCGTCGGAGGCGTGATCTCCACATTGCGCGCCCGTGTAGCCGGCCGAGCGGCCCTCGAGATCCACGACGGCGTATTGGCGGGAGGCCGCGAGCTGGTCGAAGGTCGCGTCGGTCACGGCGGCGAGGATCTGCTCGGGCGCGACGCCCTCCTGGAGCAGCCGCACCGCCTCGTCGCGCCCCGCGAAGTAGAGCGCGGCCTGCGCGTGCACCGCGCCACGGCCGGGCGCCGAGCCGTAGATCACCGACACGTCGAGTGAGCCCACACAAGACACCCCTGCGCCGCCGACCTGGCGCGACGCGCGATCGACCGCGACCACCGAATAGGTCGCCTCCGCCCGGGCGGCCGCCACCAGGCAAACGAGCGCGAAGCCTGAAGAGAGAAGGCGCTTCATCGTGCGAGCGATCGTGCCTCGGCTTCGCTCATCGTGTCGATGGATCGGCGAAGCGCTCCGCGAACACTCGCCACTTCGCGTCGTTCATCGTCCAGTCGGCGTAGAGCGCGACCCCACGGTAGCTCGGCGGCACGCTCTCGAGCTCGTGCAGCGCCCCGTGCACGCCCGCGAGCGCATGCTCGAGGCACTCGACGTCGGGGTCGTGGTAGCCGACGCCACGATCGTCGAAAGCCGGCAGGCCGAGCAGCACCTCGCTGCCTTCACTCCAGGCGAGCACCTCCTTCGCCCAGCTCTTCACGAGGCCGCGGTAGGGCATCACGAAGTGGAGCGAGGTGTCGTAGAGCATCGGCACGAGCTGCTGAGCGCGCCTAGCGACCTCGCGGTAGTAGGCCTCGCTCCAGTGCACGTCGTCGAAGGGGTGCAAGAGGCTCGGCGGCGCGAAGGCCGCCACCGAGAGCAGCTTGCCCTCGGGGAGCGCGGCGCGCAGCTCGTCGAGCAGCGCGAGGTAGCCCGCGTGCCCGGAGGGGCAGGGCTCGATGTTGAGGTGCACGCCGGCGAACTCGGGGAAGCGCCGGAGCAGCGCGACCGCCGACGCGACGAAGCTCTTCCTCCAGCGCGCCTCGTGGGGCTGGGCGCTCGACCCGAGCACGCCACCGATCCAGGGCATGACGCGTTTGCCGGCCATGACCGACAAGAAGCGCTTCGTGGCCGCGCGGTCGACCGGCAAGAGGCTGCCGTCGGGCTGCGCCGGGCAGAGGTGGGGGAACACGTCGCGGATGCCGTGCTCGTCGAGCCTCGCGCGCAGCGCGACCACCGAGGCCTCGGCGCGCAGCTCGGCCTTCAGGTGCTCGCGATCGTTGAGCGAGAACCAGAGATCGTCGCCGAGCCAGCCGTGCTGCAGCCAGAGGCCGTTGTGCCTTCGATCGTGACGCCCGTCGCGCAGATCGAGCCCTCGCGGCCAGAACAGGGCGCCGCCGAGCGCCGCGACGGTGCCGCCGTAGAACGCCATGCGAAGCGAGACACGCCGCGAAATGGGCACCCGCGGAGTGAAGCGCGTGGGTGAGGGTGGGTCAACGAGGTGCAGGCTCGCGGCTCGGGCGCGCATCGGCTAGTTCGTCGAACCATGAAGCTCGACGGCGTGCGGCAGAGCGACAAGGTCGAGGATCGACGCGGCGGCGGTGGCCCGAAGCGCGGCGCCGTGGCGGTCTCGGGCGTCACGATCGTGATCGCGATCGCCTACGCGCTGATCACCGGCACGAGCCCGCTCGCACTGCTCGGCGAGGTGCAGAAGCAGCAGGCGCCCACGGCCGGCCAGAGCGCGCCGGTCGACCCGAACGATCCTGGCGCGGTGTTCACGCGCAAGGTGCTCGCCACCACCGAAGACACCTGGAAGCTCGCGCTGCCCACGCTCGGCAAACCCTACGTGGAGCCCACGCTGGTGCTCTTCCGCGACGGTGTCGAGAGCGCCTGCGGCTTCCAGGAGGCCGCCGTCGGACCCTTCTATTGCCCGGGCGACCGCATGGCTTACCTCGACCTCGACTTTCTCGGTGAGCTGCAGAAGAAGCTCGGCGCGCAGGGCGACTTCGCCGCCGGTTACGTCATCGCGCACGAGATCGGCCACCACGTGCAGACCTTGCTCGGCACCTCGGCGCGCGTGCGCGCGGAGGGCAAGGAGAAGGGCCCGACCGGCAACGCGGTGCGCATGGAGCTTCAGGCCGACTGCTACGCCGGCGTGTGGGCCGCGCACGTGAAGAGGCAGGGGCTGCTCGAGGTCGGCGACGTGGAGGAGGCGCTCGGCGCGGCCGCTGCGATCGGCGACGACACCTTGCAGAAGCGCGCGAAGGGCCGCGTGAGCCCCGAGAGCTTCTCGCATGGAACGAGCGAGCAGCGCGTGCGCTGGTTCAAGCGCGGCATGGACGGCGCCGACCCCAAGCAATGCGACACCTTCGCGGCGGCCGAGCTGTGACGGCCGCCGCTTCGCTTCCAGTGGCGCTCCCCGAGGGCGCGCGCACGCTGAGGCTCGAGCCGCTCAGCGCCGAGGGTTTCGCGCCCTTCGGCGACCTCTTGATGAGCGGCCTCGGCGCAAGCAAGGCCGCGAACCAGGGCACCGCCAAGCGCTGCGATTTCGCCGCGGGGCTCGAGAGCACACGCAGAGAGGCGCGCCCCAACCTCGCGGTGTTCACCTCGGAGGCGCAATCCTTGCCCTTCGCGCTGCGCCTGCTCGAGCGCCACCCCTGCTCCACGCAGGCCTTCTTGCCGCTGCGCACCGAGCGCTTCCTCGTCTGCGTCGCAGGCTCCTTGCCCGACGGCAGCCCCGATCTCGCGACCCTGCGCGCCTTCGTGGGCGTGGCGGGCCAGGCGATCAACTACCGCTGCGGCGTGTGGCACCACCCGATCATCGCGCTCGGCGCGCCGGCCGAGCTCGCGATGCTCGCCTGGGAAGATGGCAGCCCCGACGATTGCGTGGAGTCGTGGTTCGAGGAGCCGATCTGGGTGGTCGAATAGCGCGGAGCCGCGCCGCTCAGTTCTTCTGCACCAGCACGCGCACGTTGATGTTCTGGTTGCGGTCTCGGTACTGGATCTCGTCGACCACGTCGCCGGTCGCCATGTAGAAGTTGATGACCGGGCCGTCGTCGTCGGCGCCGTAGCTCACTTGGATGCGACGATCGAAGTCCTGGTTGCGGCGGTCGTAGCAGTCGGTGATCTCGCTCGCGCCGAAGAGGATGCCCGTGTCGAAGTCGACCGCGTAGTCGCTCGCGACGCTGACCGACTGGCGCTGGTGAGCGGCGGTGTTCTCTCCGCGCTGGGTGTCGCCGGTGGGCTCGCCGGTGACGGCGTAGCTGCCGACCAGGCCCGCGATGATGTTGCAGCTCGCGGGCGCTTCGACGTCGTTGCCACCCGAGCCCGAGCCGCCGGTGCCGCCTCCGCCGGAGCCTCCCGTGTCGTCGCTGCAGGCCGCGGTGGTGAGCAGGAAGAGCGCGCAGATCGGTGCGTAGAGGCGGGAGGCGTCGTTCATGGATCGTTCCTCGTGACGGTGAACTGGGTTCGCGCGCAACGCGCGCAGCTTGCCGCACCCTACACGGTGGAGCTCCAAGTGGATCCACGAAACGATCGCCGGCCTGGGCCGGGGCCGCTCAATGTCTGTCCGGAAAAGCCGAACCCAGGGGTTCGGCTTTTCCGACTTGTTGTTCGTCAGAAATCGAGAAAGTGCGGAGAAGTCGGGGAAGAATTCTCTGTCTTCGGCTGCCGCGCGCCGCGCTCGGGGCCCCGGCCCCAAGCGCTGCTTGGCACTTCTGGTCACGTCTTCAGCGCAGGTCGTACTCGACGTCGAGGATCTCGAGCTCGAGGTAGCTGAACTCACCCTCGGGCGCGGGCGCGTGGTAGCGGGCCTCGCCGCGTGTGCCGATGCGCCGGGCGCCGAAGGCGCGGTACTCGCTGATGGGCGTCGACCAGCGCTGCAGCTCGAAGCGTTTGCCGTCGTCGATGCTGCGGTAGCGATCGTCGGACACGAAGTCGACGAGCTGGCCGGCTTCGTCGAAGACGAGCTCGGCGCTCACCGTGTGCTGGCCGTTGGTGTAGCGCACGCGCGCCCGGGTGGCGTCGACCGGCTCCCACTCGAGCGCAGGGTCGATGAGCGCCGCGGGCGCGAAGATGCAGAGGTCGTTGAGCAGCGTGACGGTCTCGGATTGGTCCATCTCGGGGCCACGCGCCTCGACGATCTGGAAGATCGACAGGAGCCTCACGCGCATGGTGGCCGAGGGGCCGGCGTAGACGTGCAGCACGTCGGCCGGCAGGTGGTTCATGGTGGCCTCGATGAAGAAGACGCGGCTCGGGTCGGGGCCGAGGCGGTTCACCTGGCTGGCCTCGATCTCCATCCAAGGCGCGCTCGCGCTCGCGCGGATGCGACCGCGCATCTTCGCGCGGAAGTTGTAGACGCGCGGCTGACCGACCGAGCCCGTGAGGCGGAGGTAGCGCGCGACCGGCTCGGGCAGGTGCGCGAGGTCGGCCTCGCTGACGAGGCCCTCGACGGGAGGGCGAGCGAGCTCGGCGGCGACACGCGCGGCGTATTCGGCGCGCAGGCTCGTCGGCCCCTGCGAGTAGAAGCCGTGCACGGCGCCGAGCAAGAGCAGCACGTTGGCGAGCGTGCCGAACTTGGCGTCGCTCCACGACGAGACGATGACGATCTGCGACGCGATGAGCGCGACGAACCCAGCGGCCCACCACCAGCGCGGCAGGAGCGGGAGCATCGCTGCTGCCGCGAGCGTCGCGAGCCCGGCGACGAGCCACAGCACGCCCATGCCCCTGCTGATCGGCGTCGTGAGCTGAGGCAGCTCGGCGAAGCCGAAGGCCTTCGCGAAGCCCATGAAGTGAATGAGGCCGTGCACCACGAGGACGGCGAGGAAGACCCAGCGCATGGTGGGGATGCACTAACGCCGCTCGCGGGCAGCCGCCACGGTGGCCAGGTGCAGCGGCGCGCCCGTCGGCTCAGTACTTCGCGCGCAGGCCGAGCACGTCGCCGCGGCCGAGCGTGGCCTCGGCGTTCTGGCAGGCGCCGTTGATCTGCGGGCTCATCGTGAGGTTGCCGCTCTTGCTCTCGGTGACGTGGCCCAAGCCGAAGACGTGCCCGAACTCGTGCGTGGCGACGCCCTCGATGCTGAACCGACCCGAGCAGCTCGACGGTTTGTCGGCGTACCACTTGGCGTCGACCTTGTTGAAGCGCACGTCGGCTTCGACGGCCTTGCCGGTGCCGTCGTACCAGACGCACGCCAGGCCGAGCGTGCCGTCGGGCAGGTCGCCGAAGTCGACGACGTTGTTGCCGTCGGGGCTCGCGCCGCAGGCGGCCGCTGCGGTGATCTGCGCGGCTTGGGTGGTGCGCCCGAGGTAGGACTGCGTCGCGCCCACCTGGTCGGCCATGCTGCAGCTGTTGCGCGAGGCGGTGATGTTCGTCGCCGCACGCTTCAGCTTGGCCTCCGCGGCGTCGGCGCCGATGCCGGTGGGGGTGCTGCCCGCGCGGAAGCGCCAGTTCATGCGCTCGTGCCACTTGTAGGGCAGCGCTTCGTAGGCCTTGTCGGAGCAGGGCGCGGTCGAGCCGCTCGCGCTCGCTTCGCCTGCCGCTTCGCCCACCGCGTGCGTCACCTCTTCGTCGCCGTCGATCGCGTCTTCGATGAGGAACACCGTGCCGTCGACGTCGGTGCGCAGGTGCAGCGTGTGCGTGCGGCCGTCGTCGAACAGCAGCTCGGCGTACACACCGAGGTTGGCCTCGGGGGCGATCACGGTGAGCCCGTTGCGGAAGACGGGATCGCCAGGCTTCACCTCGAGCGCGTGCTCACCCTGGCCGACGACCTCGCCGCCGGGCGCGAGCTCGGCGCCATCGGGTGCGCAGGCCGCGAGCCCGACGGCGAACAGCGAGAGCAGCGACGCGGAGAGCAGCGGGCGGGAGACGGAGCGCATCGGGCGACGCAAAGCACCCGGCGTGCCACGCGGACCGAGCTTGGAGATTGGCTGATTTCGACGGATTTCGCGCGATCGTGGAGGAGTTTGTCGCACCTGTGCGAGCACCGAGCGGTGGAGAAAATGCCCATCTGCGTGCATGTGTGCCGCGCGCACGCGCTTCCGTTCATGCGCGAAGATCACCCTTCGGACGGAATGCGCCCGAGCCCGACCTCGCTCAGCGTTCGAGCGCGACGCTCACCGGCACGGCGCCGAGCTCGGCGACGAGCACACGCGGATCGATCGCGACGAGGAAGCCACGCCTGCCGCCGTTGATGAGGATGCGCGAGAGCTCGAGGATCGTGGCCTCGACGTGGATGGGCAGCGCCTTGCGTGTGCCGAAGGGGCTCGTGCCGCCGACCAGGTAGCCGGTGTGCTTCTCGGCGACCTCGGGTTTGCAGGGTTCGACCTTCTTGCGGCCGATCTGCCGCGCGAGCTCCTTCGTGGAGACGACGCGGTCGCCGTGCATGAGCACGATGAGCGGCTTCTTCGCTTCGTCTTCCATCACGAGCGTCTTCACGACGGCGTGCTCGTCGACGCCGAGCTTCGCCGACGAGACGCGTGTGCCGCCGTGCGCTTCGTAGTCGTAGAGCTGCGGCTCGAAGGCGACCCTGCGCTCGAGGAGGAAACGCGTCGCCGGCGTCTCGGGGTGGCGGCTCATGGATGACGCCGCTCAGCCTCGATGCTCGAGCCGCTTCGCCTGCATCTTGCGCACGAGCGGCGCGAGCAGGCGGTTCGGGAGCACCCGCGAGAGCGCGACGAGCGCGAGGTTCGCCTGCCCGGGCACGACGAGGAACCGCCCCGCGAGCAGGCCGTCGACCGCGGCGTCGGCGACGGCTTCGGCGCTCATGGCGACCTCGTCGCCGAGCTTGCCGCGCACGCCGGAGCTCTTCTGGAACTCGGTCGCGACCGGCCCGGGGCAGACGAGCGTGACGGTGACGCCGGTGCCCGCGAGCTCGTCGCGCAGCGCCTCGCTGTGGCTCACGACGAAGGCCTTCGAGGCGTAGTACACGGAGGCGAGTGGGCCGGGCAGGAAGCCCGCGACGGAGGCGATCTGCACGATTCGCCCGAAGCGACGCGCCTCCATGCCGGGCAAGAGACGGTGTGTGAGCTCGACGAGCGCGCGCACGTTGAGATCGACGATCTCGAGCTGGCGCGACAGCGGCGCCGCGTCGAAGCGACCGATCCAGCCACCGCCCGCGTTGTTCACGAGCACGTCGACGCCGCGTTCGCCGAGCGCCTCGGTGATGCGCGCGGGCGCGTCGCGGTCGCAGAGGTCGGTGGCGATCACCTCGACCGAGACGCTCGCGCCGATCTCCTTCGCGAGCTCCTCGAGCAGCGCCTCGCGGCGCGCGACGAGCACGAGATCGTGTCCCTCGCGCGCGAGCCTCTGCGCCATGGCTCGGCCGATGCCGCTCGAGGCTCCGGTGATCAGGGCTCGGCGGCGGCTGGGCTCGTTCATGCGCGTGACCGTAGCAGGCCTCGCCGCGTGCTAAGAGGCGCGCGTCGAATGGCGAGCCTCGGCGGAGACGCGATGGCCCTGGGGTGCGCGCTCGCTTGGGCGAGCTCGGTCCTCTTGTTCCGTCGCCTGAAGGACGTGAGCGCCCCGGCGCTCAACCTCTTCAAGAACACCATCGCCACGGTCTTGCTCGGGCTCACGATGCTCGCGCTGGGTCTGCGCATCGACACCGGGCGCTCGCTCGAGGACTGGCTCGCCTTGATCGGCAGCGGTGTGCTCGGGCTCGCCGTCGCCGACTCGCTCTTCTTCGCGGGCCTCAGGCGCATCGACGCCTCGGTCGCCGCCGTGACCGACTGTGCCTACTCGCCCACGGTGCTCTTGCTCTCGGCGCTGTGGCTGGGCGAGGCGATGAGCGGCAGCCTGATCGCCGGCGGATCGCTCGTCGTGCTCGGTCTGCTCGTCGTGTCGTGGCGCTCGAAGAATGCGCTCGTGCGTGTCGACGGCGGCGGCGTCTTGCTCGCGATCGCCGGTGTGACGCTGACCGCGGTGGGCGTCGTGCTCGCCAAGTCCGCGCTCGATCGGAGTGGGCTCATCGAGGCGACCACGGTGCGTCTCGTCGCAGGCACCACCTCGCTCGCGATCTTCCAGCTCGCCACGGGCAAGTGGCGCGAGAGCGTGGTGCTCTTCCGGCCGCAGCGGCTCTGGCGCTACGCGATCCCCGGCACCTTGCTCGGCACCTACCTGTCGATGATCCTGTGGCTCGGCGGCATGAAGTACGGCACCGCCTCGCGCGCCGCGCTGCTCAACCAGATGGGCGCGGTCTTCGCGCTGGTGCTCTCGCGCCTGAGCGGTGAGCAGGTGCCGCCGAGGCGGTGGATCGGCGCGGGGATCGCGGTGGCGGGTGTGCTCGTCGTGGTGGTGTCGAGGGAGTGAGGCGACTGCGCCGAGCGCGGCCGGGGCTGGCTCACTCGAGGGCGTAGCGGCGCAGCGTCGATCCGTCGAAAGGGTTTGGATCATGCGTGACGGTGTGCAAGCGATCCGCGGTGAGCGCGAGCATCGTCGGCGGGGCGACTGCGCCCAGATCGTAGGTGCCGCAAAGGGTCCTGGGGTCGGCGGACTGCTGTGCGAGCGAAGCGAACTGGGTGTCGACGTCGCACACCGCGAGGTGGGCGTGCTGGGTCGTGGGGTCGACGAACGAGAAGGCGATCTGCGCGCCGCGGACGGACAGCGCCGCGACCTCGTTACCCTCGAAGAGGTGCATGCCACCGGTCGGGTCCGAGCCGTGCAGCTCGAGCCCGGCCAGCGCGAAGACCGTGTCGGCCTGCTCGCTGTAGCCGAAGTCGTCGAGCGCCGGGGGCAGGAAGGCGCGTTGCTTCTCTGCGCCGCACTGCGGCGAGTTGATGCTCGCGCCCTCGAAGCTGCACCAGCGCACGCCCTCCCCGCCGCTGTCCACGGCGTCGTCCCACAGCACGTAGTAGCTCGTCGAGGAGCCCCCGAGCGAGACGCGCACCCGGCTGCGCTGCGGGTCTCCGACCGTGGCGACGATCTGGGGCCCGCCCCAGGCGAAGTTCGTGTCGACGGGCGCGGCGACGATCGAGTCGCCGCAGCGCGCGAACACGGCCCCGCTGGCGTGGGACGCGAGATCGCTGATCGGGGGGTCCGGGGAGGAACACGCAGACAAGGTCAGCGTGACGTCCGACTCGTCCTTACGTGCAAGGAAGAGCGTATCGAGCACCGCCGCGACGGCCGCGCTCTCGCCAGGCTGGTGGACCAGCGCGAGCCCGACCCCGGCGACGGAAGGGAAGGTGGTCGGGAGACCGTCGCGCTCGGGGTCGGCGAGGATGAACTCGAAGCCTGACGGGGCCGTTCCGCCGGCCCAGAGCAGGGGCAGGCCGCTCGAGAGCGGCGTGCGCGCGAAGCGTTCGATGGGGCCAGGGTCGAGGAGGACGTCGGAACCGACGGGCACGATCGTGGGGCCGGCGCCACCGCCGCCGCCGAGGCCGCCGCCACCGCCGCCTGCGCCGCCTGTGGAGCTGGTGGTCGTGCCACCGCCTCCGCTCGTGACCGAGGTCGCGGTCGAGGCTCCGCCCGCTCCTCCTGCCCCCGCCTCAGCCGCCTCGTCGACGAGAAAGATGCACGACGAAGCGCCGAGCGCAGCAAAGACGAGGGCGAGCGCGACGTGGGGCAGACGCACGCCGACAGCATAACGCAGCGGAAGCTCGCGGCGTGGCGCCGAGGGCCGCGGAACGGCGATCCGCTCGGCCGGGTTGCAGGAATCCGGCGGGTCTTCCGCGGCGTTCCCGCCCTGCGTAGGCTCCCGCCTCCTCAGGAGAACCCCCATGCACCGAGCTTCCCTTCGAGTCGCCCCCCTCGTCACGATCTTCGCCCTGGCCTGCGGTGGCTCGCCCAGCCCGACGACCAGCCCGACCCCTGCCGCCGAAGCCTCCGCGAAACCCGCGACCGATGCGCAGCTCGAGCTCGCGCACTTCACCACCGCCGACGGCATGGCCGGCTTCACGCTCGATCGTTCGACCAGCACGATCAAGCTCCAGATCGACGGCGAGAAGGACGTCATCGAGCTCACGCAGCAAGAGGAGCGCGACCCACGCGGGGAGCTCCTCGGCTACCGCTTCGTCGACCCGAGCGACGTGGTGCGCGTGAGCATCAGCACCTACGGCAGCGTGGTCTTCCACCGCGGCAAGGACAAGCTCCCGGCGAGCTCCGACAAGGCGGCCACCGCGCTCGGTGAGCCCACCGTGAAGGGCCCCCCGGTGAAGAAGGCCGAGCCGCCGCCCGCCTACGCCGAGCTCGCCGCGAAGCTCAGGGCCGCGAGCGTGCGCGTGAAGATGCCCGAGATGAGCGCGAAGGACGCAGCCGATCTCACGAAGATCGAGGCCGCGATCGCGAAGGCCGATGCGTCGATGTTCGTGCGCTACCGCAAGCCGGACGCGAACGGCTGGGGCGCCTAGGCCGAAGAGGTGCCGCGTGATTTCGGCGGCTTCGCCTACGGAGGCGGTGACTTCTCCACCGACGACGACGACGCGAAGCGCTTCACCAAGTACGCCGCGCACGGCGGCAAGCTCATCGGTGTGTCCACGCAGGAGCGCGATCTCGGCAACCACATCCTCTCGCGCCGCATCGACAAGCGGCACGAGCTCGCCGACAAGACGCCCGGCATCGTGTGGGAGGTCGACGACTCCTACGTCACCTTCGTGACGCTCGACGGCGCGCGCTACCTCGTGAACCTGAGCCAGGGCAGCTCCAACAACGTGATGATCTCGCTCGGCGCAGGCCCCGAGTCCGAGTGGCCGAAGCCGCTCGCCGACACCTACGTCGACGTGACGATCGTGAGCGGCTGGGCGAAGGCCGGCGCACACCCGCAGAAGGCCGTCGACGAGCTGAGCGCCATCGACGATGCGTGGAACCAGTGCGTGGCGAAGGCCTGGAAGCCGACGCGCATCCGGAACGACGTGAACGTGCGCGCGAAGGCCGTCGACGTGCACAAGGGCTGCCGCAAACACATGGACGATCTCGAGAAGGCGCTCGTGAAGATCGCCGACGAGCGCGCGAAGGCGCGCAAGGCGCTCTTCGACAAGGCGGCCGCGCGCGCGAAGGAGGTCGGCGCCGCGAAGTGACGGGGTCTGGAAGCGGTCAGCCTTGCTCGAACGCTTCCATCTCCTCGCGCGCACGCTTGCGCCTCCGGTGCAGCATCACGCCGCCCACCGCGAGCACCGCGAAGCCCGACAGACCGAAGAACCACGCGGGCGGGGCGTCGCTCTCGTCGCCCTCGAGCTCCATCGCGGCGAAGTCGGCGATGTCGAGCGAGGTGCCGCCGGCGTCGACCGCGTGCTCCCAGGCGCCGGTCTCGCTCTTCGTGCTCTTCACCAGGTGGGGTTTCGCTTCGGCGTCGAGCACGTAGAGGCGCTGGCCAGGTGCGGGCGGAGGGATCGTGCCCGGTACGCGGGCCGCGCTCAGGTCGACGTAGACGTCGACACCCACGCGGCCTTGCTCGGCCGCGAGCGTGCTCAAGGAGCGCGCGGCGTCGTCGGCCGGGAGCGTGCTCTGGCCGCCTCCTCGAACGACGGTGCGCAGCAGGCCGTCGGGCTCGCGCGCCACGTAGGCGGCGGCGCGCGCGGCGTCGTCACCGAGGCCGGCGAATACGAGCCCGGCGCGCTCGGCGGCCAGCACCGAGCCACCCGCGAGCAGCGCTTTGCCCGCGGCGCCGATCTTGGCGGTGCCCGACGCGGCTTTGCCGACCGCGCCCGCAGCTTTGGCGCCCTTGCCGACCGCACCCGCGCCTTTGGCGACCTGACCGGCCTTCGATGCGGCGCGCAAGATCGCGAAGGGGCTCGCCTTCACCGGCGACGCCACGGCGATCGACGCGGCAACGGCGAGCGCGGCGAGACCATGAGCGAGCAAGGAGCGGCGCATGGGCGCATCGTACGTCGGCCGAGGGGAAGACGTTCCTCGTCGGAGCCGAAGCGCCGCGCGGGTCCGGCGGGCGACACGGCCCGGTTCAGATCCTGCCGTCGATGATGCGCTTCACGATCGTGCGGTACGCGGTCGCGAGGATGCGGTCGCGCTGCTTCCAGGTCGAGCCGCCGGTCTCGAGCTGCGCCGAGATGAGGAACTCGCGGCCCCAGCCGGGCACGGGCTCGCCCTCGTCGTCGAGCACCGGGAAACACGCGTAGCCGGTGTCGAGGAACTGCCCGGCCGAGCCCAGGCCGAGCTTGGAGTAGACGCGGAAGCGACCGTGCGAGCGCGCCTCGAGGTAGTCGATGTCGTGGCCGGTCTGCAGGTAGATCGCCGGATCGGCCGAGAGGCCGCCGAAGGGGCCCTTCGCCGAGCCCTCGGCGCCTTGGAGCAGGACCTCGATATCCTTCCATTGGATGCCTGGCAGCCGACCGGCTGCGTCCTCGCGGTGCAGCACGAGCCGCTTGAGCGCCTCGGCGGTCGTGAAGGTCGACAGGTGGTTCGCCGGGCCCGAGGTGGCGTCGGGCGTGAGGCTCAGCGAGGCGCCGCCTTCGTCGGTGAAGCTGTAGCCCAGCGCGGGCGCGGCCTCGCCGTAGTTGCCGCCGAAGGTCTCGACGCTCGGTCTACCCAGCCATGCCTCGTGGATCATCGCGTTGGCGGCGGCGCGACCGCCGATGTCGTGGAAGTAGCGGCCGAGCGAATTCGACGAATGGGGGTCGTAGCTGTAGTCGACGAGCGCCGTGACCAGATCGCCGAGCATGAGGCTGCCGACCTTGCCGGTGAGCCCGACCTCGTAGCCGCTCGCGACGCGCAGCCTCACGGCCGCGTTCGCGGCGGCGAGGAACTTGGTGCTGCTCCAGGGCTGGAAGGTCTCGAAGTGCGTGCCGTTCGACAGGTAGCGGTAGTGCGGCACGCCGTTCACGCGCCGGACGAGGATCACCGTCACGCGCAGGCCCGCGGGAAGGAGCCCGGCGAGCGCGGCCGTGTCGAACACGGGCGCCTCGCCCGGGGGCTGGTAGGTCGCGGTGCCGCCCCCGGCGAGGTCGATCGTCGCGCCGAGGTCGTTCGTCGGGCAGGCGAAGTCACGCGCTTCGTCGGTGGGCCAACGTTTGTCGCCGCAGACGCCATCGAGGAACTGGAACTCGTACACCGAGTCGATCGCGGCCTGGCAGGGCTCCGGCACTTCGTCGGGGATCTCCGGGATCGGCTCCGGCACGAAGGGCGCGGGTCCGCCGCCTTCGCCGCCCTCGCCCCCGCGGCCTCCGGTGTCGCCGCCGCCCGAGGCCTCGCCGCCGGCACCCGAGGTGCTGCTCGAGCCGCCGGCACCCGAGCCGCCGGCGCCTTCGTCGGGGCCGTCGTCGCCACAGGCCGACAGCGCCAGCAGCGACGCGAGCAGAGCCGCCACGGTGAGTGGGATTCTCGAACGCATGGGTCGAGCCTAGCCCACCCTCCCGGCCGATGGATCGAGGGGGCGCGCGCGGCGCCGCGCAGGGTGGCGCCCCTCTGGAGTGTGTGGGTACCCTGAGTGGCGGTGCCCGACTCCGAGGAACGCGCGATCTTCATCCGGGGGCCCGTCGTGGTCTTCAAGTGGAGGAACGCGCCGGGCTGGCCGGTCGAGTACGCCTCGCCGAACGTGCGCGAGGTCTTCGGCTACTCCGCCGAGGAATTCGTGCGTGGCGACGTCTCCTACGGGAGCCTGATCCACGCCGACGACGCGGAGCGCGTAGCGCACGAGGTCTCGAGCAACTCCGAGATCGGCGCGAGCTCCTTCGTGCACGAGCCCTACCGTGTGCAGAGCCGCACCGGCGAGGTGCGCTGGCTCTACGACTTCACGAACATCCTGCGCGATGCCGAGGGCCACGCGACGCACTACCTCGGCTACGTCGTGGACATCAGCGAGCGCATCCGCGCCGAGGAGGCTGCGCGCGAGCTCGATCGGCGCCTCCTGCACGCGCAGAAGCTCGAGAGCCTCGGCCTGCTCGCGGGCGGCGTCGCGCACGACTTCAACAACCTGCTCGCAGGCATCCTCGGGCAGGTGGGCCTCGCGCGCAGGCGCCTCCAGACCGATCCCGCCCAGGCCGACGAGGCGCTCGTGCAGATCGAGCTGCTCGTGAGGCGCGCGGCCGACTTCACGAGGCAGCTGCTCACCTACGCCGGGCGCGGCAAGGCGGAGGTCGAGCCGGTCGACCTCGGGCAGCTCGTCGAGGAGCTGCGCGGCATGATCGAGGTCATGCTGCCGGCGGGCGCCGAGCTCGTGGTCGAGCGCAGCGCGGATCTGCCGGTGGTGCGTGGCGATCGCTCGCTGCTCCAGCAGGTGGTGATGAACCTGCTCACCAACGCCGTCGAGGCGCTCGGCGCGGAGGGAGGGGTCGTGCGCCTCCGACTCTCCAAGCTCGAGCTGGGTCGCGAGGAGCTGCTCGAACGCTACGGGCGCGCGGACCTACCGCACGGCAGCTACGTGGAGCTGCAAGTACAAGACGACGGCGAGGGCATGGATGACGCCGTGCTCGCGAGGCTCTTCGACCCCTTCTTCACCACGAAGGCGACCGGGCGAGGGCTCGGCATGAGCGCCGTGCAGGGCATCGTGCGCAGCCACGAGGGGCACATCCACGTGGAGTCGAGGCCCGGGGAGGGCACGAGCTTCCGCGTGCTCCTGCCGGTCGTCGCGAGCGCGCGCTGAGCGGCCCCGGCGTCAACTCTCCCGAGGCGAAGCCCGCGGAGCCTCGCCGAGCAGCTTCGCCATCGAACGATCGTGCGCGCCTCCGAGCACGGCGAGCGCGACGATCGCGCCCACCATCGCGAGGAACATGTCCCACTGCGCGTCCCAGACGTCGCCCTGCGAGCCCAGGAAGGCGTCGCCGACGTCGCCCGCGACGACGAGGGTCGTCCACCACTCGAGCAGCTCCCAGAAGGCGCCGATCGCGAGCGCCACGTTGACCACGAGGAAGCTCAGCCAGCCGCCCGGTACGAGCGGGGTGCGCCGCAGGAGCACCTCGCGGATCACGAAGGCCGGGAAGAAGCCCAGCGCCACGTGCCCCACGCGATCGTAATGGTTGCGCGCGAAGCCGAAGGCCTCCTTCGCCCAGTTCCCGAGCGGGGTGAGCGCGTAGGTGTAGTAGCCGCCGTAGACGAGGATGAGCACGTGCAGGAAGACGCACACGTAGACGAAGTGCGTCATCGGGAAGCGCCTGTAGACGCCGAGCAGCACCGCCACGCCGACCAGGCCCGGGCCTACCTCGAGCGCCCAGTTGAGCCTGCCCGAAGGTGGCGCCCAGGCCGTGGCGAGACAGATCGCGAGCAAGATGCCGAGGAGCACGAGCGGCAGGCGCGCGTATTCGCGGGTGCCCGAGACGGCGCGGTGGTGGTCGATCACCGGCGCGAGCTTACACCGCGCCGCCACCCGGGCGCCCGGCTAGCATCGCGCTCGTGAGCGCTTCCGAGCTGCGCATCGGCGTCGATTTGGGTGGCACGAAGATCGAGCTCGTCGCGCTCGACCGCTCGGGCGAGGTGCGCTTGCGCGAGCGCCGCCCGACGCCCGCGAGCGAGGGCTACGAGGCGATCGTCGCGGCGGTGCGTGCCCTCGTGCTCGGCGCCGAGGCCGAGCTCGGCGCGCGCTGCACGGTGGGTGTCGGCACGCCCGGGGCGATCTCGCCCGCGACCGGGCTCCTGCGCAACGCCAACACGGTGTGTCTCAATGGTCGACCGCTCGCGCAGGATCTCTCGGCGGCGCTCGCGCGCGAGGTGCGCCTCGCCAACGACGCGAACTGCTTCGCGCTCTCGGAGGCGCACGACGGCGCCGCCGCGGGCGCCGAGGTGGTGTTCGGGGTGATCCTCGGCACGGGCACGGGCGGAGGCGTGGTCGTTCACGGGCGGGTGCTCGGCGGGGCCAATGCGATCGCCGGTGAGTGGGGCCACACGCCGCTGCCTTGGCCCGAAGACGACGAGCGCCCCGGGCCGGCGTGTTACTGCGGTCGGCGCGGCTGCGTGGAGACCTGGGTGTCGGGGCCCGGCCTCGCGGCCGACCACCTGCGAGTGACGGGGCAGGCGCGCTCGGCCGAGGCGATCGCCGAAGCCGCCGCGCGCGGCGACGAGGCCTCTGCCGCGACGCTCGAGCGCCACCTGGGCAGGCTCGCGCGATCGCTCGCGGTGGTGCTCGACGTGCTCGATCCCGAGGTGGTCGTGCTCGGCGGCGGCGTCTCGCAGCTCTCCGGTCTCTGTGAGGGGCTGCTCGCGCGCCTGCCGCGCCACGTGTTCAGCGACGTGCTGCGCACGCGCGTCGTGCTGCCGATGCACGGCGACTCGAGCGGTGTGCGCGGCGCGGCCTGGCTCTGGCCCTGAGCGCCGCCGACCCGTGGCTGCGCTCAGCGAGGCAGCTCACCCGTCGCGCCTCGCACCCAGCGGTGCGCGCGGTGCACGAAGCCGGCCGGCTCGGCGAACATGAGGATGCACTCGCCGTGCACGACGTCGATGCCGTGCTCGCGGCAGAAGGCGATCGCGTCCTTCGACTCGGCCCCCTGCTGCATCCACACGCGGGGGATGCCGAGCTCTGCGGCCTCGCGCACGAGCTTCTCGGTCTCCGCGGGTGGGGTGATGAGCACCATGCCGCTCACCTGGCTCGCCACCTCCGCGAGGCTCTTGGCGCAGGGCTCACCGCCGATCGACTCGGCGCTCGGGTGCACGACGTGCACCTCGTAGCCTTTCTTGCGCAGGTCTTTGCGTACGGTGTTGCCGAAGCCTCCGCCGCTGCGCGAAACCCCCACGACGGCGAGGCATTTCTGAGCGAGGAACTCGTCGATCACGCTTCGAGGGACCATGGCCCGGAGATCGTGCATCAAGCGTGCCGGCTCCGTCGAGCGCGTCTCGCGCTGCCTCTACGCCTGGCGCTCGAGCTGGGTATGCTGCGATCGTGGGCGGGGCAGACGAGCAAGTCACCGCGATCGACGCGAAGCGGCAGGGCTCGATCCACGACACCGAGGTCGCCTCGGGCGGCACCTCGAGCACGCTCGGCCTCTCGCACTCGCTCGGCGCGCTCCCGGAGGACGCGCTCGAGCTGCCCAAACCGGAGACGGTGCTGCGCCGCGCCGCCTACGAGCAGACGCGGCGCACGGCGGCGACGGGCCTGCTCTTCAACGTCGCCGGCCTCGTGATCGGCCCGATGGTCGGCGGTGACCCGATCGCGCTGCGCACCTTCATGGCCTCGGTCGTCGTGGGCACGCTCTCGAACGGCGCGCTGCTCTACGCCTGTCGGCGCGAAGCGAGCTACCGGCAGCGCTACGCCGTCGCCTACTTCGCGCTCGCGCCGCTGACCAACCTGGGCGCGATCTACCACGTGGGCACCTTCGGCCCGGTGATCGCGATGTTCGTGCTCAACGTCTACACCGCGTGCCTCGCCTACAACCGGCGCGTCGCGCAGCTCGTGCTGCTCGGGAGCACCGCGCCCGTGGTGCTGCTCGGCACGGCGATGGCGCTCGGGCTGCGCGACCCTGGCCTCATGAGCGTCACCGAGATGCTCGGCTCGGGCGGGCGCATGACCATCGTGGTGATGTTCGCGGTCTTCATGGTGCTCGCCTACGAGCAGGCGCGGAAGACGCGCGAGCACATGGTCGCTTCGCTCGTCGAGCGCGACGCCGCCGTGCGGCTCGCGTCGCACCGCGAGGCGCTCGTCTGGGAGGCGCGGCAGGATCTGGAGCGCGCGCTCAAGGCCGGTGGGCTCGGGCGCTTCTCGGATCGCACGCTCGGCTCCTACAGGCTCGGCGCGGTGCTCGGGCGAGGTGGCATGGGCGAGGTCTACGCGGCGCAGCACCTCGAGACGGGCGAGCCCGCCGCCGTGAAGATGCTCCTGCCCGAGGTGCTCGGCCGTCCGAGCTACGTGCGCCGCTTCCTGCGCGAGCTGCGCGTCGCGGCCTCGATCGACTCGCCGCACGTCGTGCGTGTGTACGAGCTGGGCGACGAGTCGGCGCCCATGCCCTACCTCGCGATGGAGCTCCTGAAGGGCGAGGACCTCGCGCAGATCCTGCGGGCGGAGCCTCGCCTCGCGGCGGCCGAGGTCGTGGAGATGGTGCGGCAGGTGGGGCTGGGGCTCGCGGCCGCCGCCGAACGAGGCATCGTGCACCGCGACCTCAAGCCGCAGAACCTCTTCCGCGTCGAGGGCGCGCACCCGACCTGGAAGATCCTCGACTTCGGCGTCTCGAAGCTCGCCGACTCGGCGATGGGGCTCACGCGCGGCGAGGCCATCGGCACGCCGCGCTACATGGCGCCCGAGCAAGCCCGCGGCGAAGACGTCGACGCTCGCGCCGACGTCTACTCGCTCGCGGTCGTCGCCTACCGCGCGCTGACCGGGCACCCTCCCTTCAAGGGCGACGACCTGCCGGTGCTCATGGAAGTGCTCGCGCGCATGCCCGCGCGGCCCGGCGCGCTCGCGGAGCTCGACCCCGACGTCGACGCCTTCTTCGCCGTCGCGCTCGCGAAGCAGCCTGCTCAGCGCTTCCAGTCGGCGGCCGAGCTCTGCGAGGCGCTCGCCGCCGCGCTCGAGGGCAAGCTCGACCCGGCCCTGCGCGAGCGCGCAGCGGCGCTGCTCGCCGAGCTGTCGTGGTGCGAGGCTGTCTGAACGAGGGCGCCTCGAGCTGCGCCGGTGCGGCTTGCGGTAGCCGCGAGGGGCCCTCAAGATCGCTGCACCATGAACCCGCTCGTCGCCCTCGCTGGAGTCGCCGCCGCCGGCGCCGTCGCCGTGCGCTCCATCCGCCTCGACGCGCGCCGCCGCCACGAGGCCTCCGCCGCGCTCGAGCGTGCGCTCGCCGAGGCGGGCTACACCTCGCTGGGTGCCGACCTGTCCTGGTTGCCGGTCGGCCCCTTCGCGTCGGAGATCTTGCGGCACGAAGCCGTCTTCCGCGTCGTCGCGAGCGACGCGCAAGGCGTGCGCCGATCGGGCTGGGCCCATTGCCCCGAAGGCAAACCGGCCGAGCTCGTCTGGGAGGCCTGAAGCCGCCCGAAGAGCGGACCCCCAGGATCACGCCGCCTTCGAGGGCTTGTTGCGCGCCGGAGGCGCGCCTAACCATGCCGGCATGTCGGTCGACGTCGCGCTGCTCGAGGGCATCCCCGCGTTCCACGGAACGAACCCCACGACGCGCGCCGCCGTCGCACGGCTCGCCGAGCGCGTCGAAGCGAAGGCCGGCTCGGTGCTCTTCCACGAGGGCGATCCGGCGACCGAGGTCTACTTCCTGCTCTCGGGTCGAATCTCTCTCGGCATGAGGGTCGCGCAGCGAGAGCTGCTCGTGCTCACGCTCCACGCTGGGGAGATGACCGGCTGGTCGGGCCTCTTGCCGCATGGCCGCGTGGCGACCGCGCGCGTGCTCGACGACGCCGCGCTCTTGCGCTTCGACGGCCAGGCATTGCTCGACGCCTGCGAGGCCGACCACGAGCTCGGCTACCGCGTGATGCGCCACCTCTTCGGCGATCTGGCGCGCCGCCTGCACGATACGCGCCTCCAGCTCATGGATGTCTTCGGCCCCGCGAGGAAGGCGTGATCCGCGCCTTCGAGCGCGCGCGCCTGCCCGAGCTCTACGCGGCGCTCAGCGCGGCCTGCGATCGTGTGATCGGGCCCACGGCGAGAGATGGCGCGATCGTGCTCGCCGAGCTCGCTTCGCTCGACGAGCTGCCCGTGGGGCTGCGCGACCAGCAAGCGCCGGGGCGCTATCGATTGGGCGAAGCGAAGCGCGCCGAGGGCGAGCCGCCGCCGGTCTTCGGCTATGTGAATGGCCCGCGCTCGGCGAAAGAGTGGCTCTTCCCCTCCCAGGAGAAGCTCTACACCGCCGAGCGCCGCCCCGACGGGCGCATCGGCTTCAGCGCCGTTCCTACCCACGCTCCCTCGACGGCTTTGCTCGGCGTGCGCGCGTGTGACGTCGCCTCCGTGCGCAAACAAGACCGCATCTTGCTCGAGGGCCAGCACGCCGACGCGCGTTATGCGGCGCGCCGCGAGCGCGCGCTGCTCGTCGCCGTGAGCTGCCTCGAGCCCGGGGAGCTCTGCTTCTGCGCGTCGACGGGCTCGGGCCCGAAGCCCGGCGAAGGCGCCGATCTGGTGCTCTCGGAGCTCGGCGAACGATTCCTCATCGAGGCGCGCACGCCGGAGGGCGAGGCGGTGCTCTCGCGGCTCACGACACGCGAAGCGAGTGAGGAGGAGACCGCCGAGCTCGAGCGAGGGCTCGCACTCGCCGAGGCCTCGATGGGGCGCAGCATCGACATCGCGGGGCTGCCCGAGAAGCTCTACGCGAGGCTCGACCACCCTCGCTGGGCCGAGGTCGCCGAGCGCTGCCTCTCCTGCGGCAATTGCACCTCGGTCTGCCCCACCTGCTTCTGCACCGACGTCGTCGACGAGTCGGACCTCGACGCCACGACGAGCGCCCGCACCCGCGAATGGCTCTCTTGCTTCTCGGCCGATCACGGCAAGGTGCACGGCTTCGACCCTCGCCCGCACACGCTCGATCGTTATCGTCAGTGGCTCACGCACAAGCTCGGCGGCTGGGTCGCCCAGTTCGGCGAGACGGGCTGCACGGGCTGTGGGCGCTGCATTGCGTGGTGTCCGGTGGGTATCGACATCACCGAAGAGGTGAAGGCCATCGTGGCAGAGCCCGCGCCGGCCTCGCGGCACGCCCCACTACCGATGCAGGTTGCGCCTCCGCCGGTCGCCCAGCCTGCGCTCGAGCAGCTCCTGCCGCGTGAGGCGCGCGTCGTGGAGGTCGTGCGCGAGACCGACGACGTGGTCACGCTCGTGGTCGACGACCCCGAGGGCGCGGGCATCGAGCCGGGCCAGTTCCAGATGTTGTCGCTGCCTGGCCTCGGCGAGAGCGCGATCAGCTGCTCCGGGCGCGCCCCGGGCGGCGAGCTGCTCCACACCGTGCGCGGCGTGGGGCCGACCAGCCGCGCCATCGAGGCGCTCGCCGCTGGCGCGTCGATCGGCGTGCGTGGACCCTATGGCAAGCGCTGGCCGATCGAGCTCGCGCGCGGGCGCGTCGTCACCGTCGTCGCAGGTGGGCTCGGTATCGCGCCCTTGCGAGGCGCGATCCGCGCGCTGATGGTTCCTGCCGCCGGTGTGCACGAGCTGCGCCTCTTGCTCGGCGCGCGCTCCCCGGAGGATCTGCCCTTCGCCGAGGAGATCGAGGCCTGGCGAGAGCACGCGCGGGTCGAGCTCACGGTCGATCGCGCCGGCCCGGATTGGCCGCATCACGTCGGCGTCGTCACGCGCCTCTTGCCGCTCATCACGCTGCCGCCGGAAGGCCTCTATCTGAGCTGCGGCCCCGAGGTGATGATGCGTTTCGTCGCCAATGGGCTCGTCGCCGCCGGTGTGCCCCGCGAGCACGTCTACGTATCGACCGAGCGACACATGAAGTGCGGCGCCGGGTTATGCGGCCGATGCCAGCACGGGCCGAGCATCATCTGCCGCGACGGGCCGGTGTTCTCGTACGACCGCGTCGAAGCCTTGATGGCGCGGGAGGGGTTCTGAGCCGAGGTTGACAACGGGGTGCGGAGTGAGGCCCACTGCTCGGCGGGGGGAGTCGTGCGGGTTGCCGCGAACTCCGGCCGCTGCCCAACCGAGGTCGAGCACCATGCGTACGTCGAATCACGGGACCATTGGACTGGCACTCGCATCGGTCCTCATGTCGTGTACGTCAGACACCGACTCGGCGAGCCTCGACATTCCGGGGGTCTGCCTGTATGGAAACCCATTCGTCTCAGCGCCCTGTGGTGCTGCTCTGCGCAAGCTGTGCAACAGCTTGGCGAACGAACGTGACTGTTCTGCCCAGGAGCCGTTCTCGTTCAACGACGACAACAACGTGTTCGCCTGCGGCTGGGCCAAAGTCGTCACGTTCAGCGACTCTTTGAGCTGCACGGTAGGCTCGGTGGAGGGTCGCTGTGAGCTCGGCTTCATCACCGGCGCAGCCTGCGGGGGAGATCCGTGCGGAGGGCAGCCGACGACACTCTATCGAAGCCATTACGCGGTAGTGAGCGAGGCCGAGCTCGTCGAGATGCCCTGCATTGGTGGCAGCGCGCTGGTCGGACCTGCGGGGGAGTGGCTCGCGACCATGGAGCTGGGCGAGAATCAGCACGTGTACACCTGCGGCGCAGACATTCCGACGCCCCCGAGCATCTGCGTGTGCGCTCAGGCCGCCTGCGAAGCGGGCGAGGGGCCGTGACGGGCGGCACACGACGGAACCTGCTTGGGCGCGGCCGGGCTGGGCTTCGGCTGGTGACCGGCGAGCTCCTGACGATGGCGGCCTGCCTGTCCGAGCCCGTGCGAGCCGCTGGTCGTCGTCAGGCCCGCCGCACGGTCGAAACATGGCGCGGGTTCCGTGGGCGCTGCTGATTGATGGCTCAGCAACGGTGGTACTGTCCGCGCTTGACAAGGGGCTGGCTCGTGAGGATTACTGCTCGGCGGGGGAGTTGCGCGGCTTGGCGCGGCATCGGGCGAAGGGCTCGCTCCCAAGCTTCCAGCGGAGGATCCATGTCGTCTGTCTCGTCTCGTCTCGTCTCGTCCTCGCATTCAGCGGAGTGACGAGAGCTGGACGATGAACGCCTCGAGTCGACGACTCGTCTGGGCTCTGGGGGGCCTGTTGGTCGCTGCTTGCTCTTGGGCCTGCGACTCGGGGGAGAGCCCGAGCTCGAGCTCGAGCTCGGGCTCCGGCAGCACAGAGCTGCCGGCTGCCTGCGT
>ERZ761602.1787-NODE-1787-length-37261-cov-4.901602_pt1 | contig 37261 bp, 25 predicted proteins | sample MGYA00512165_ERZ761602 | MGnify/ENA primary metagenome ERZ761602 (study PRJEB28899, sample SAMN02445085) | bioreactor sludge metagenome | biome: EBPR sludge; isolation source: Thorneside wastewater treatment plant | place: Australia: Brisbane, Thorneside...
ACGTTGCGCCGGAACATGCAGCCGGCCATCGGCGGCGCGATCCAGTCGCGCAGGAAATGGAGGGGAAAATCCTTGTTCTCCGCGACGTAGGTGGCCACCGCCGCCTTCTTCCTGCCCGGCGCGAGCAGCGCCTGCCAGGGATTCGTGCGACCGGCGATCCAATCCACTGCCATCATCGCGGCCAGCGTGCCAAAGGTCATGCCGTTGCCGGAAAAACCCGTCCCGCCGAACTGATGCGGCACCAGCTCCCCGATATAGGGCAGCCCGTCGGTCGTCTCGATCACCTGCCCCGACCAGCGGGCATCGACGACCGCATCCGGGAACAGGCGGCGGAAGCTCTGTTCCAGGCGGAGATAGTTCTCCCCGGTGTGGACGACCTGCCCCGTCTTGTGATCCTCGCCGCCGAAGATCGCGTAATCGTGCTCACCCCGCGGCTCGATGCGCAGGTAATGATAGGGTTCCGCGGTATCCCAGAACGAGACGGGGCTCACCGCCTGCCGCGGAATGCGCGCCCCCAGCGCATAGGACGAATAAAGCGCCAGCTTGGTCTGGAACAACGCCGCCCCGAGGATCCCCGCCAGCCCCATGATGGGATTGTGCGTCGCGAGGACGACGTGGGTGCACCGCACCCGGTGGCCCGCCGCCGTGACGACGAGCGGCTCGTCCGCGATTTCCTCCACGGCGGACTGCTCGAAGACCTGGCCGCCGCGCGCGACGATCCGTTGCGCCAGGCTCGCCAGGTACTTGAGCGGATGAAAGAGGGCCTGGTTGGGAAAGGCCACGCCAGGCCGGCCGACCACGGGCACGGCCTGGTGAAACGCGGCGTCGATACCCAGCGAACGCGCCTCCTCCGCCTCGCCGCTGAACCACGCCTCTCGCGCGCGTTCGACGCCGGCGTCCGGCTCCAGGGGTGCATGCAGGTAGCCGGCCGCGCGCCGCCAGTCGCAGTCGATCTCCTCCTCCCTCACGATCCGCTCCATCTGCTCCAGCGCCGCCATGCCCGCCTCCCAGGCGGCGCGCGCCCCCGCCCGCCAGAAACGCGCGATCAGCTCGCCACGGCTCGCGTCGGTGACGGCCGTGACGTGCGCCGTGGTGTGGCCCGTATCCACGGCGGCGCACCGGCCCCGCTCCAGCACGGCCACGCGGCGGCCTTCGCGTTGCGCCAGATACGCCGTGGTGAGGCCCATGAGTCCGCCGCCCACCACGACCACGTCAACGGTCAGGTCGGTTTCGAGCCGGGGAAAGACCGGCAACGGCGCCGAGCGCATCCAGTGGGAGGTGGTGTCGGAGTTCATCATCGCGGGAGACCGCGCGTGCGCTCCCCCTCCTTCGACCGACTCCCGGCGGGGAGGTTCGTCCTTCGCGGGGGAAATCCCGCGCGACGTCACGCGCCCTCCGCCGCCTCGCCGCCCGGAACGGGCAGCGTCACGATCACCGACGCTCCCCGGCCGGGCTTCGATTCGATCCGCAGCTCACCCTGCAGCAGCCCGGCGCGTTCCCGCATGCCGACGATGCCGAGTTTCTTGCCATCCAGGGACCGCACGGGATCGAACCCCACACCGTCGTCCTCGATCGACGCGACTGCCTTGTCGGCCCGCTGCTGCAGCGCGACGACCACCCGCTTCGCCCGCGCGTGTTTCGCCACGTTGTTGAGCGCCTCGCACACGATGCGGTAGAGGGTCGTCTCGACCGGCCCCGGCAGCCGCCTTTCCCTGCGCCCGGTGTGGACGAACTCGACGTGCACCTTCGTGCGGCACGACCAGTCCTCCACGTAATGCGCGAGCGCGCGGGCCAGGCCGAGGTCGTCGAGCGCCGTCGGCCGCAGCTCGACGGCCAGCTCGTGGATCTCCCGCGCGAGCACTTCCGCGGACGCTCGCATCGCCTTCACCTTCGTCGCGGCCTCGCGCCCGACCGCCCGCTCGACGAGCTTCAACTCGAGGATCAAGGCGGTCAGCCGCTGGCCGACCTCGTCGTGCAGCCCGCGCGAAATGCGGCTGCGCTCCTGCTCCTGCGCCGTCATCAACTGCTGCAGCAGCGCCTGGCGCGCCTCCTCCGCGCGGGTGCGTTGGAGCATCTCGTTCCGCAGCGCGCCGTTGACGGCGTCGAGCTCGGCCGTGCGCAGCTGCACGCGCGCCTCGAGGAGTTCGCGCACCGCCTGAAGCTCGCCTTCGGTCCGTTTCCTCCGGGTGATGTCGACGAAGGTCAGCACCACGCCAGCGACCCGTTCGTCGAGGCAGCGGTAGGGCTGGATGCGGACCAGAAACCAGCGGGATTCGATCTGTGCCTCGCGCTCCACGGGCGCGAGGTCCGCCAGCGCACGGGCGGCGTCCTCCTGGAAGTGAGCGTGGTCGGCGCGCTGCGCCAGGTCCGACAGCGGACGGCCCAGGTCGGTCGGGATGAAGTGGAACAGCTTCACCGCACTCGGTGTGTACCGCGTGATGCGAAGCTCCCGGTCCAGGAACACGGTCGCGATCGTCGTCGACTCCATCAGGTTCCGCAGGTCGCTGTTGGCCGACGCGAGTTCGTCGACCTTGGTCTTCAGTTCCCGGTTCACCGTCGTCAGTTCCTCGTTGATCGACTGCATCTCCTCGCGCCCCGACTCGAGGTCCTCCGCCGCCGTCCGCATCTCCTCGTTGAGCGCCTCCAGCTTGTGATTGCTGACCTTCAACTCCCCGTTCGACGCCTCGGCCTGCTGCACGACTTCGCGCAGGTGAACCTTGAGCGACTCGAGCTCCCGTTCGATCCGCCGCGCGACAGCCTCGCGCAACGCTTCCGCCCGCGTCTCCGCCGTTTGCGCCTCGCCATCGACGACCTCGAAGGAGACGAGGTAAAACCCGGTTCCGAATTCACGCGCCTGCCGGACAAGCAGCCGGAGCAGCAGCGACATCCCCTCGATCTCGACCTGTCCCTGCACCGTCTCCCCGCCGCCTCCCTGGGCGGCCCGCTCGAGCGCCGCCTGGAGTTCCGGGCGCAGGACCGGGTCGACGAGCTGAAGCAGGTTGCGCGTCGGCACTCCGCCGCCGATATGGAGGAAACGTCCGGCGTTTTCCGAGAGGTGCAGGAGCTTGTAGTCGTGATCCACCAGCACCGAGGGTGCGGCGAACCGGACGATCAGCTTGCAATGCACCTCCCCCCACGAGGGGAGCGCGGCTTCGCCGTGGTCCAGCGATACCGCCGGCGTCGGCACCTGCGTGCCGTTCGCCGCGCCGCGGGAGTGCGCCGTCATTTCGGCATAGGCAGGACAGGGATCCTTCGAGGCCGGCCGCGGGAAGTAGAGCCGGAGCTTCCGGTCCGCCACACCAAAGAGCGGGTGCCCGTCTTCAACCGATTCCGAAGTCCCGAGGAAGAGGCACCCGCCCGGACGGAGTCCGAAGTGGAACAATCTCAGCGCCCGAGCCTGCGCTTCCCGGCGGAGGTAGATGAGGAGATTGCGGCAGGTGATCAGGTCGAGGCGCGAGAAGGGCGGATCCCGCAGCAGATCGTGCACGGCGAAGAACATCCCGTCGCGAATCTCCCGCCGCACCCGGAACCCGCCCGGTTCCGGCGTGAAGAACCGGCGCAGGCGTTCCTCCGACACGTCGTCAGCAATCGAGACGGGATACAGTCCCTCCCGCGCGATACGAATCGCCTCTTCGTCAAGGTCCGTGGCGAATATCTGCACGCTCCGCGGCTGCTCGCGTTCCGCCAGCAGTTCGGCGAGGATGACCGCGATCGAATAGGCTTCCTCCCCGGTCGCACATCCAGGCACCCATACCCGCAACGGCTCGTGGCCGGCTCGATCCCGCAACCACTGCGACAGCTCGTTCGCCAGTCCTGTGAACGCGACCGGGTCCCGGAAAAAGCCCGTCACGGAAATCAGCAGCTCGCGCAGCAGCACGGGGGCCTCCTCCGGCTGCGACCGGAGCAGGGCCAGGTAACCGTTGAGCGACGAGAGGCCGTGCGCCTGCACGCGACGGGCAATCCGCCGCACGACAGTCGCCCGCTTGTAGGACGAGAAATCGGCTCCCGTGCGCGCGTGCAACAGCGCCAGCACCTCGCTCAAGGCCCGCTCATCCGCATGGCGCGACGCCCCGACGCCCCGGGCCTGGGAAGCGATGCGAGCGGTCGCCTCCGTCACCAGGCGGACGTCCTCGATGCGTTCGGCCGGGGACTGCTTCAACGGCATGCCGCGGAGTCAGCCCCACGATATCCAACTTCGGCGAGTCGCTTTTTCCGACGCGGTCCCGACTTCGCCATGGGTCCTTCCTCGATGAAGGGACGGGGATTTCCACCACGCTTCCTCCTCGCGCGCCCCGCGCCCGTGTCAGGATTCCTCCGACGCAACAACCAAGATCGCCCCCATGCACCGCGCGCCGATTGGGCTTCAGGCCCCGGTGGGGCTCGGATTGACTCTACGTATTACTACGACCTCCCAGCTAAAAATTCTGCTTGTCGACGACCACGCGGTCGTGCGCGCCGGGCTCAAGGCCCTGATCAGTGCGGAAGCCGGCCTGCAGGTGATCGGAGAGGCGGCCGACGGGGAACAGGCCCTCGTCGTCGCGCCGAAGGTCAAGCCCGACATCATCGTGCTGGACGTATCGATGCCGAAGCTCGCGGGGGCCGAGGCCGCCCGCCGCTTGAAGCGACTCTGTCCTGAAGCTAGGATCATCGCGCTGAGCGTCCATGAAGACCGGAGTTACCTCCGCGAACTGCTGGAGGCCGGCGCCACCGGGTATGCGCTGAAGCGCTCCGCGCCGGACGAGCTCATCCGGGCGATTCGCGCCGTGGCCGCCGGCGGCATCTATGTCGATCCTTCGGTGGCCGGGGAGGTCGTCCGCTCTTTCGTGCAACCGACCACGCGCTCAGGCTTCAGCACGGCCCTGAGCGAGCGCGAGGCGGAGGTCCTGCGCCTCATCGCGGAGGGGCACAGCACGCGCGCGATCGCGGCCCGCTTCGATATCAGCACCAAGAGCGTCGAGACCTACAAGAGCCGGGCGGTGGAGAAGCTCGGACTCAAGAGCCGTGTCGACATCATCCAGCACGCGAAACAAAGCGGCTGGTTCAACCCCTGAGCCGGCACGATGCCGTTGCGGTGGAGCCGGCTGTCCCCGGGCGGCTGACGAGCGACGGACCGGTCCGCAGCGGCTTGAGGACCAGCCGCTCCACCTTTCGCTACGGCCGTCTTCATGGCTGACGCGAAGGCCAACTGCATGAGTCCGGGCTGAACCGGTCGGTCGCGCGCGGGGTGGCGTGTCAGCCATCTCCCGACATCGCCCTGGACCGGCGCCGAGACCGGGACGAGAAAATCTTCGTCCCGCACTTCTCAGAGTTCGCCTGATTTTCAGAAACGCGCGCCGCGGTTATGCTGGCTTGGCATGAAGACCACCGCCCAAACGAGCTCGAAAAACCAAAGCCCGGCCGCCTCGAACCGAACCCCGGCCGCCCCGGACCTGAACCGCGAGGAGGTCGCTGCCCGCGCCTACGCCATCTGGGAAAACGAGGGCCGGCTCGACGGTTGCGAGACCGACCACTGGCTGCGCGCCGAGCGTGAGCTGCGCGACCGCCGGGAGCCCGCCACGCTGCAGCCCTCCGCCAGCGGCGACACGTTGCAGAAGCCCGTCGGCCGGAGCGGCTCCTCGTCGTCCTCGCGCTCCAATGTCGCCGGCTGACCGGAGGAGCCCGGCCCTCCGATCCCGGTCCGTCACCGCTCGGGTGGCGGACTTTCTGGCTCCACTTCGACTGACGCGAATTCCTCGCGGACCAGGACGGCCGTCTCCTTCGGCTCGGTTGCCAGTCCCTGCGACTCACGGTAGGCGCGGATGAATTCCACGCCGAAGAAGAGGATGGCGCAGGAGTAGTAGACCCAGATGAGCAGCGCCACGAGCGAACCGGCCGTGCCGTAGATCGATGCCACCGTCGAGTGGCCGAGATACAGCGCGATCAGGAACCGCCCGATCGTGAAGAGCACCGCCGTGAGCACCGCGCCCAGCCAGATGTCGCGCCACCGCAGGTGCACGTCGGGCAGGACGCGGAACAGCAGGCCGAAGAGGAGCGTCACGATGCCGAGCCCGACGGTGAGGTCTACCGCCTTGATGACGTGAGGCGACGCGAACACGGCGTTGCCGTAATGTTCGGCCAGCGTCGCGATGGCGGTCGAGACCACCAGCGACACCAGCAGCAGGAAGCCGAGCGTCACCACCATCGTCAGTGACAGCAGGCGCTGCACGACCAGCCGGAACCAGCCGGACCGGCTGGGCTTCGTTTGCACGTGCCAGATCCGGTTGAACGAGGCCTGCAACTGGCCGAAGACGGTCGTCGCCCCGAAGAGCATGAGGCCCACGCCGGCGATCGTCGACCACGTGCTGGTCTGGGTCGACTCCGTCGCCTGCGCGGCGGAGCGCACCATTTCCGCGCTGGCGGGACCCACCAGCGACGCCATCTGTTTCTCGAGTTCGCGCGTGGCGGTCTCCCGGCCGAAGAAGACGCCGGCAACGGTGACCGCGATGATCGTGATCGGCGCGATGGAGAAGAGCGTGTAGAAGCTCACCGCGGCGGCGTACTGGACCACGTTGTCGCGATTCCAGTTCTTCGCGGCGTCGAGCAAGGTTTTGAGGCTGCGTTTCATGTCCCTCCTTGGCGGAGGGCATGGACCGCGCCGAACGCAACGGGTTGCGCCACCGCGCTCAATCGTGCGGAGACTCCACCTCCACGGTCTCGGGCTTGCTGATCGCGGGCTTCACCTCGCGGGGGTTTTTCGCGGGGTCCGAGGGCTTGCGCATCGGCTTCAGCCGGACGCTGCGGCCCGTCTCGGCGGAGCGGAAGATCGCCTCGATCACCCGCACGTCCGCCAGCCCCTCGTCCACCGAAGCCTCGGGTGCCCGCTCCTCGAGGATACAGTCCGCGAACGCCTCGATCTCGCCCCCAAACTGATCCGTATGCGCGAACTCCCGCACCTCCGGCTTGCCCTCGCGCACCACCGTCTGCTTCAGCGCCTCCGAGTACTCGTAGGCGGGCTCGAGAAACACGCGTCCCTTGCTGCCGACGACGTCGAGCCGGGAGATCGCCTGGGCACCGAAGCTGACGACGAAGCTCGCGAGGCGGCCGCGCGGAAAGCGCAGGACGACCGCCGCCGTCTCCTCCACCTCGTCGAAGCGCGGATCCTTCGACCGGGCCAGCAGCGCCGCGACCTCGATCGGTTCGTCGCGCATGAAGGTCCGGGCCGCGTTGATGCAGTAGATGCCGATGTCGAAGACCGGACCGCCCCCCCGCTCCTGCTGGAGCCGGATGTTGTCATCGTCGGTGATCCGATAGCTGAAGGACGAGGACACGAACTTCACCTCGCCCAGCTCGCCCGAGGCGACCAGGTCCAGCGTCGCCAGCGTCGCCGGCTCGAAATGCAGCCGGTACGCGGTCATGATCCGGACTTCTCCGCCGCGTCGCGCATCAGCCGGCAGTCCTCGGCGGTGAGCGCGAGGGGCTTTTCGCACAGCACGTGCTTGCCGGCCGCGGCGGCGCGAAGCACGCAGTCGAGGTGCTGGTCGTTGGGCAGCCCGATGTAGACCGCGTCCAATTCCGGATCGGCCAGGCACGCGTCAAACTGGTCGTAGGTGTACGTGGCCGCGACTCCGTAGCGTTTCTTGAGCGTCGCGAGTTTCTTGCGGTCGCCGGACACCAGGGACCTCAGTTCGACGTTGGCCGCCTGCTTGAAGCCGGGCAGCGCAGCGACCTGGGTGATGTGGCCGAGTCCGACGGCCGCAAAGCGCAGCTTCTTCTTCGGGGAACCGCTTTCGCTCTCCGCAGGCGAGGAGTCGGAAGCGGTGGTGGGAGCGGGAGAGGAGGTTTCTTTCGGCATGAGAGGGAGGTTTGGGAATAAAAGTGAGCTGCCTCCGCGGCATCGCCGCGGAGGCAGGAATCAGGGAGCGGCAGGTGGGTTCAGTCGTCGCGCCGGCTGCGGCCGCTTTCGCGCTCGTCCTCGTCGCGACCGCGACGCGGACCCCGGCCGATGTAATCGCGCTCGGTTTCATCCGGCGGACCCTCCTGCCAGTCGCGGTTGCGGCCCTGCGAACCGTATTCCTGCCCCCGATCGTAGCCCTCGCCCTCGCCCCAGCTGCGCGTCGGCATGCGCGCGCGTTCGTCCCCACGCTCCTGCTCGTAGCCGCCACGGACCATGTCGGACATCCGGCCCTGCCGTTCCTGGCGCCATGGCTCGCCTCCGCCATGGCTGCCGCCATACCCGCCGCCGCGGCCGTAGTCCCCCCGGCCCGGATCGCGCCCGTAGTCACCGCGGCCACCTTCGCCGCCGTATCCACCGCGACCTTCGTCGCCGGCACGTCCGCGGAAGTCGCCGTAGGCCGAGCCGCCCCGATCGCCGCCGTAACCGGAGCGCGACGAACCTTCGTGGCCGTAGCCGGACTGGGAGCGCGAACCACGGCGATCGTCGTCGCGCTGATAGCCCTGCTCCCCACGGCCGCCCTGGGAGTATCCGGCGCCACCCGAGCGCTCGTCTCCCCGGCTGCGGTAGCCGCGGTCCTGCCGCGGGTCATCCCGGTAACCGCGGTCCTGCCCGGAGCCGTAACCCCGTTCCTGCCCGGAGCCGTATCCGGCACCGCGTTCGTAGCCGCCCTCCTGATACGAAGACGAACCCTCGCGGCTCTCATCGCGTTCGCGACCGTAGTCGCCCGCGCGCCGGGATGAACTCCCGCCCGCGGATTCCCAGCGTTCGTCGCGACCATAGCCGGAGGAGTCTTCGCGGCCGTATCCCGACGCATCGCGCCCGGAAGACTGATAGGAGTCGTAATCGCGCCGATCCTGGCGTTCGTGGCTGGCGCGGCCGCCGCGCGCGGCGATCTCGCGCCGTTCTTCAGGTGACATGGAGGCGAAGCCGCGACGGCTCGAGCCGCTGCCGCTGGAGGAGGACTGACTGCCGCTGCGGCCACGGGATCCGCTCTGGCTGCCGCGGCTCGAGGAGCGACTGCCCGACGCTTGCGATTTCCGCGATTCCGAGCGCGAGGAGGAGGAGGAGGAACTACGAGACATAGGGTTTTTGGTTTTCGGGCCAGGCACATGCGCCGGCAGTCCCGCGGATCCCGACCCCCGCGGAACGTTGTTCTCTCGGCCGGTGCACGCTTGCACTCTAGCGCAGGCGCCAGCCCGCTGCCATCGGGCCGATCGTGGCCCGCGCGCGCCGCGGTTCTGCGCCGGCGGTGACGGGGTTCCGCCTGCGGGGCCCGGCGTTTCTTCCGACGGCAGCCGCGGCGCGTTTCCCGGAGGCTCCCTCACCGCGGCGCCGGAAACTGCGCCCGGATGATCCGGACCGCCGGGCGATGCAGGCCGGACGAACTCCAGCACATGTCCTCCTTCAGCCGGCACTCGATCCCGTGGTCGAAAAGCGAGAACATCACCGCGAGCACGCAGGCGTCGGTGTCGAGTCCGCAGACCGTGACGGCGCGGATCCCGCGCCGCTTGAGCCGGCTCACCTGCGCCCGCGTGAGCCCGTAACGCGCCACCTTGCGCATCACCAGGTCTCCCTGCTCGGGCCGGAGCAGCAGTTCCACGTCAGGCGAGCCGGGCGCGCAGCATTTCTGCTTGAGGAGGCGGCGGAATGCCGAACCCGGCGGATTCACGTAGACGGTGAAGATCCGACACGGGAACCGCCGGGAGTAGCGGTCGAGCTTCTTCAGGAACGCCGGGGGCGGATCAAAGGCCCGCTGCACGTCGACGATCATCAGGGCACGGTGAGGAGACATGGGGGCCGACACGATAGCGCGCGAGCGCCACGCCATGAATCAGGCGCACATCATCAGCCGCGGCCGGGGAATTCCCGGCGGGAAACCCGCCGCTCCGGAACCGCCGGTGCCGGCGGCGAACCATTCGCCGCATGAGGGGCTGGCACCACGCGAGATCCCGGTCATGGCCGGGGCAGCCTCAGGCCACCCCGGCCGCGGCGTTGACGCCCTCGAGGGTCACGCAAGGCCCTTGAACAAACTGGCGCCCTTTCCGGATAACCCGGCGCGGCGCACCGCTTCCACTCCGCGGGAACGCAACCCCGCATGAGCGGAAGCTTAGAGCAGCTTCAATAATTCTGTAGCCCGAACCTAAACGCAAAGTCGCAAAGGAACGCGACGTTTCGCCAAGATTTCCTTCGCGAGTCTTTGCTCTCCTTCGCGTCTTTGCGTTTCGGATCCCGCCGTGATCGGCTACGTATTTCCTTAAGCCGATCTGGTCCTCCCGCGACCCTGCGGACCATCAGCGCACCCGCTCACGAAGCGGAAACGCGCGCCGTCAGGGCGCCACGATAAGCCTGCACCGCTTCGAACTCACCCCCCGCTGCCCGGTGGGACGGAGGGCTCGGGCTCCACGTTTGCCGCCGGTGCGTCGGAATCCGGCGACTGCTCGATCAGTTCGGAGAACGCGAAACGCTCCGCGGACGGCAACGGCCCTTCGGCCTCCAGAACCCTGGCGATTGCGTCCGCCGTGGTCGGCACCGCCGTGAGGTACCAGATACGGCTCGCCAGTCGCTGGCGGACTTTCTCCGGCTGCGGGTCGCGTTCGATCAACCGCTTGGTGCGGCGGCGGATTTCTTCATCGGGCAGAATGATCATCGTCGGCTTGGTAGGGGAAAACAATTGGACTGACCGGGCAGGATGCGGGTGCCCGGAATGAGGACGGAATCCCGGCGCGGGCGCGCCGGGTTCCCTGGGGACTTTGATTCCTTGCGTTACCCGCGCCGGCGCATCGCCGCTTCGGTCCGCGTATCGCGCACGATTGCGCCATCCTCGGACACATGCAGGAAGAAGCGGGACTCGCCCTCTCCGATCTCCGCTTCGTAGACGCGGCGACCGGCCTGGGTCTCGATATCGATGTCCCGGATCCAATGTTCGCCGGCCTCGCGCCGGATCGTCTCCTGCACGCGCGTGGGGGTGTCCTCGACTTGTGTGCCCATGAAGCTGCGCAGGGCAGCGCCGATCCCGGCGCCCAGGTTCGAGGCGGACTTCTCCTCCCCCTTCACCACGGCACCATCCGGGCCGAGGTGCACCTGCGGGTTCAAGCCCGGCTCGCTGAACTCCACTTCATAAATGGTGCGGCCTTCCCACTTTTCCTCATCGATGTCCGCGATGATCCTCCCGGCGGCCGCGCGTTTCGCCGCGGCTCGCACCGGTTCGGGCAACTGCCGGAACGCCAGGATGGGATCGGAGGAGAGTGACGGCCCGCGATACCCGTCGGCGCGGCTCCTCGCCTCGACCGACCTGTTCGGCACCGGGTCGGTGATCGCGGGACTGGGCAGGATTCCTCCGCCAAAAGCCGTTCCGTCCTCCGTGAAGCGGACCTGCGGGTTGATCGCGTTGTCGCGGTCAATTTCAACCTCGTACACGACCTCGCCTTCCACCATCCGCCGATCGACCGTCTTCGCCGGAGCGCCCTGGGACACCCGGTTGAGCGACTCGCGGACCGGCTTAGGCAGCTGATCGGCGTGGATACGCTGGGTCTGCGCGGCAACGGGCGCCAGGACTACCAGCGAAGTGAGAAGGGCAAGGCATGTCGTCTTTTTCATGGTACGGCAATAGACCGCTCGCCGGCGGATTGGATCACCGGAGCGGTCGCCAAACCCTCATCGGGCTATTTCCCGGGATCATGCCTGCAAACCGGTGAAGGAGCGGTCCCAGGGGAACGGGTCCGGTCAATCGCGGACAATATTTCCATGGGTATAGAAACCATCCTGGTTATTCTGGGCCTGATCGTCGTCCTCGCGGCCGTCGTCCTTTTCGCCCGCCGCAGCGGCCGCTGAACCGCTCGCTGATATCCTGAAAAGGGATACCGCGTGATTTGAGCGGCGCCGCCGAGGCCCCTTGCAGCCGCTCTGCTCCGTCGGAGTGGCACGCTCCCTCGCCGCCGCCCGTTCGTTGGCAGAGCCAGATGCAACAAGCGGGTCAGAATCTCGATTCAGGCGGACTCACGCCGTTGGACTTCAAAGCAGCCATGAGCACGGCCGCTCTGGAGCGCCTTAGGAAAACTCGCAGCCGCTCAAGGCGGGATCCGAAACGCAAAGACGCGAAGGAGCGCGAAGACTCGCGAAGGAAAACTTGGCGAAGCTTCGTGTTCCTTTGCGACTTTGCGTTTAGGTTTGGGCCACAGACTTACTGAATCTGCTCCAAAGGTGGATCGGCTTGTCCTCATGCCGCTGCGGACTGGCCTGTCGCACGTCAGCCGCCTGGGGACAGGCGCCTCCACCGCAACGGCATCGTTCCGGCTCAGTCCCACTCGCCGCGCGCGCCCCCCCAAAAAAAACGGCTTCCCGAAGGAAGCCGCTTTTCAGCGCGGGAATCCGTTCCCTGCGATCCTACCCGTTACCGGTTACCGGATTTGCCGGGCTCGTTACCCGCCGTCCGCACGTCGCCTTGCTCGTTGCGGGACGGATGCCGCCGCTCGGGATTGCCTTCACCGCCCGCGGGACCGGGAGCATGTTCCGGATTGCGCGGCTGGCCGGTTTGGCCGGGATTCGGATTCGGTTGACCCTGGTTCTGACCCGGCTGGCCCTGGTTCTGATTGGGATTGGGGCGCAGGTTCGCCGCACGTTCCTGCCCGCCCTGCCCCGTCTGGGTCGAGCTTTCTCCGGAGCTTCCGGGGCCGCGGTCGGTTTGCGTACGGCCCGAGTCGCCGGACGCGGATGGATTCTGACCCTGGTTTTGACCACGGTCGTTTTCCTTTTCTCCCTGCTGGGGCTTGTCCGCCGGCCGGCCAGTGGGATTCGATTTGTCGCCGCGACCAGGCTGGTCGCGCGGATTCTGCGTAGCAGGATTCTGAGGATTGGGATTCGGGTTGTTTGCCATGCAGCGTTAGTTCCCGCCGGCGCACGCGCGTTCCCGAGCGGACGCATGACCGCAGCATGGGGGAACTTCCGTGCGGCTTTCCACGATGTACCGCCCCACGCGCCCCGTCCGTCACCTTATCCCGGATACGCCGCGCCACAGCACCGCGGCCGGACCGACCGTCGCCCCGGACGACTCGCCGCCGAAACGGGCCTCGTTGCTCGACAGCACCTGCTGCCACGGCCCGCCCTCGCCCGGCGGTTCCAACCTGGTTCCCGGCTCGAGGGAGAAGGTCAGCGACCACGCTCCGTCCGGATGCCGCCACCGGATCATCGCGCCTTGGGTGCCCCAGGGGGAAACGTTCCAGGATGAACGTTCGCAGGACTGGAAGACCGGATGGTCCGCGCGAATCCGGAGCGCCTCGCGGTAGAGGGCCAGCAGCCCCGTGTGCGGCGGATGCTCGAGTTCGCTCCAATCGAGCTTGGCGCCATGGAAGGTCGTATCCGCCTGGGGATCCGGCATCGCCGCGATGTCTGCGGCGGCGAAACCAACCCCGGGACGCTGGAACTCCGCCCTGCGGGCCGCGGCCATGTTCTGGCCGATCTCTCCCGGCAGGTCGGTGAAGAACGGAAAGGGCGTGCGCGCCCCCCACTCCTGCCCCTGGAAGAGCATGGGCGTGTAGGGAACGAGGCACAGCAGCAGGGAGACCGCACGGTAGTGCGCCGGCGGGATCGCCTCGTGCAGCCGGTCGCCCCGCGGCCGATTGCCCACCTGGTCGTGATTCGAGATGCAGAAGACGAAACGATGGGCCGGCAGCCGGGCGCCAGGCGTCCCCCGGGGGCGCTGCGTGGCCGGGCTCGGCTGGCCGTGAAAAAGCCAGCCGTCGCGCAGCGTGGCGACCAGTTCGGCCTGGCTGCCGGCATAGTGAGCGAAGTAGCTGGTGCGCACTCCGGTCAGGCCGACGCGCAGGACGTGATGGAAGTCGTCGGCCCAGACGCCGTCGACGCCCCAGCCGCCCGCCTCGCGGGGGGTGATCACCCGCGCCTCGTTGCGCTCGTCCTCCGCGATCGTGAATGCGCCGCGGGAGGAGGTCGCGGCGGCGACTTCGGCGACCAGGTGCGAAGCCGACGCGTCGTGGATCGCGTGGGTCGCGTCCAGCCGCAGCCCGTCGACGCGATACTCCTCGAGCCACATGAGCGCGTTCCGGAGAAAGTAATGCCGGACGGGCCGCGAATGGGGACCGTCGAAATTCAGGGTCGCGCCCCAGCCGCTTTCGCGGTCGCGGTGCAGGTAGTCGTCGGAGTACTGCGGCAGAACGTTGCCGATCGGCCCGAGGTGATTGTACACGACGTCGACGACCACCGCGAGCCGGCGCAGGTGCGCGGCGTCGATGAACGCTCGCAGCTCATCGGGCGTGCCATAGCAGCGCGCCGGTGCGAAGGACATGACGCCGTCGTAGCCCCAGTTCCAGCGACCGGGAAAGTCCGCCAGCGGCATGAGCTGGACCGTGTTGACGCCCAGATCCGCCAGGTAATCGAGCCGCTCCCGGGCGGCGCGGAAGGTGCCAGCCGGCGTAAACGTGCCGAGGTGGAGCTCGTAGATCACACGACCGCACAAGGCCGGTCGCCGCCATCCATGCGCCTGCCATGCGTAACGGCGCGGGTCGACGATGAGCGAGCGTCCGAACACGCCGTCCGGCTGAAACCGCGATGCGGGATCGGGCAGCCGTTCCACGCCCACCTGGAACTGATAGGTGTCGCCGGCGCGGGCCTGGGCGTCGTGCGCGACGAAGTAACCCGGCCCGCTGGCAGGATCGGGCGCGCACGCGACCTCACGTTCCTCCGCCCCCGTGCCGATCACCACGGCGAGCGCCGTGCATCGGGGGGCCCAGACGCGAAACGTGACGCCGTCGTCCGTCACAGTCGCGCCCAGCGGCGGACCGGCGATATCCGGCATTCCCGCGGGAAGGGCGCACGCAGTTGTACTCACTTGTGACATACGATGCGGGTGCCAGGAAACGACGTCGAGGTGCCGCTCGGGAAAGGCGGCTCGGGAGCCAAAGCGCGGACCAGGGAGGAGGAGCGGATCATGGGTGCGGCGTCAGGAGCGTGGAAAATCCACCCACTATGCGGCCTTTGTCCGCCGGTCACCAGCGGAGCACGGCCGGACCGTCGCCCCGGGAACGAATCGACGTCCCACGAAAGAATCCCGACAGCGACACGCGCCCGCTCGGCGGGACGTATCACGTTCGCCGTCCGAGCAGGCGCACGGTGAGGCGGCTCTCCTCAGCCGCTGCGGAGAGATCCGCCGCCCGTCAGCCGCCGGGGACCGGCGGCTCCACCCCGGCTGAATCGTTCCGGCGACGCTCCCCCACTTCAGAAACCAAACGTCAGCGACACGCTGTAGCGCCGCGGCTCGAGGTGGTAATACCACTTGTTGATCGTGCCGGTGTTGAGCGGCGGCTGCGAGATGCCGTAGTTCGACGCCAGGACCTGCAGTTCGTCGTTGTCCAGCAGGTTGTCGACATTGAGCTGCGCCCGGAGCGTATGCCGGCCGCGCGGCTTGAAGTCGTAGCCGATCATGCCGTTCACGAGGTAGTAGGCGTTGCCCTTGAAGATCTGCACGCTCTGGTCCGGATCGTTCGGTGACGTCGGCGCCTTCACCCCTACGATCGCCTTGCCGCGGTAGTTCACGCCGCCGCCGACGGTCAGGTTGCGCAGCCACCCCTCGCCGAAGCGGTACGCCGTGAAGACATTCGCGTTCCACGGCCGGATGTTCACCTCGGTCTGGTTCTCGCCCGACTTCGTGAACGCGAGGATGTTGTCGAGCCCCTGCACCAGCGCGCCGATGGAGTTGCTGCCGCCCGCGTTCGTCAGGAATCCGGGCGACGCGGCCGTGTTGTAATTGAGCGCGCTGTTCCGCTGCCATTCCGCGCGATGCTTCTGAAGGTAGGCGGCTACATTCTCGCCCAGTCCCGAGACCACGTTTTCCGATTTACTGATGTTGAAGGACACCCGCCAGCCCCGCGTCGGATTGGCCGTCAGCTCGAGCTCCCAGCCCTCCGACTTCTGCGCCCGGGTGTCGGAGCCGCCGACGCGGTGTCCGTTCGGGTTCTGCACATCCGTCTGGAGCGTGTTGGGCCCGCCGTTCAGGATCGTGGTCCAGATGGCGTTGATGTAGGAAGTCACGTTGCCGTCGAGTCCGACCGCCGCATTGGTCTGGGCGACCTCGAAACGCGTCACCGTGGCATTGATACGGCCGTTGAGGAACCCGAACTTGACCCCGTAGTCGCGCCCCTCGCCCTCCAGCGGGCCGATCTCGCGCTGCGGCCGCAGTTCCTCGTCCTCGAAGCGCTGCGCGCCCGACTGATCCCGGAAGTTGGTCGACTTGTTGCCGAACAGGCTGACGCCCCGGATCCATGGCAGATGGAGCACCGCGCCGACGGAGTAAGTGTTGCCCGCCTGGTCGACGGCCGCGCGCGACGCGGGCGTGAGGCCGGTGACGACCTGCGTGGCGGCGTCGCGGATCACGGGCCCGTCGTTGAACACCTTGATGCGATCCCGCCGTCCGCCCAGGGTCGCGATCAGGTGCCGGTCGAAGAATGCCGCGTGCGCCGCGACCGCCGCCGAGTCGATGCGGTTGCGCGAACGCGTGAGGCCGTTCAGCAGGAACCCCGGCGTGAAGCGCTCGTTTGGCGCCCCGTAGATGACGTTGCTGGCGGGCACCGGATCGTTCCAGGGATCGGGGATGCCCCGGTCGGCCAGGTTCGCGCTGAACACGTCGACGTGGCGGATCCGGCTCGGCACGTTGGTGAAGTGGTTCTGGCTGGCCCGGCCGGGGTCGACGTTGCCGACCGAGAAGCTGCTGCGATCCTGCTCCGAATCGGCGCGGCTCACGAATCCGAGCAGCGTGTGGCTGCCGGCCCAGCCGAGATCGAACTGATAACTCGCGCTCAACCGCAGGTCGTCGAGCGTGTTCTCCTGCTCGTAGTAGCTCGGATTGTACGAGACGATCATCTGGCCCGCGAGCGGATTGGGCACGAGCTCGGCAAAGTTGAGCGCGCCGACCCCCTGGCCCGTGGTCGTCGGGCCGCCCGGCGTGGCGTTGTAGGTGAAGTCGCTGCGAAACGTCGGCAACTGCGAGGTCGCGTCGTATTGCACGCTGATGGCCGAGAAACCGAGCACGCTGCGATTGAGGAACTGGCGCGTTGTCCGGTTGACCGCCGCCTCGAGGAACAGCGAGCGGCCGATCCGCTGCTCGATCGTCACGCCGACGGTGTGGTAGTCGATCTCCACGAACTGGCCGGGCCCGGCGATGTTGGCCGTGCGCGGGTAGACGCTCTCGTCCCGGACGGGGAACGGAGTGTTGAAACCCGCGGCGTTGCCGTAGCCGGTGGACGTGCGGTAGTAGCGCGCCCCCTGCGCCCGCGTGCCCAGGTAGAGCGTCTTGCCGGCGAGCGGACCGTCCATGAAAAGGTTGTACGTCCCGGTCTGGCCCGTGCGCTGCTCGATGCCGGGAATGCCGTCGAGGTCGGTGCGCGCCGGCAGGCCGTTGGCCGGCGCCCCGCTGCCGGCGGAGTTGAACTGCTGCGAATAGTTCTCGTCGATCCCGGGTCGCGGCACGGTCGCGAGGTTGCCGGCCGGCGACTCGGGCGTGCCAAACGCGAACATCCGCGCACCGTTTGCCTGCCACTTGCCGTAGTTGTTTCCCGCGGACCACGGGCGCACGCGGTTCTGGTGCAAACGGCCCATCTCGCCGCCAAGCCGCACGGTCGTCGCATCGGTGGGCCGCCAGGTCAGCGCGAGCGCGCCGCGATCCTGGTCGTCGCTCTCGAAATCATGATACCCGTCCGCCCGCTGGACCATCAGGTTCAGCCGGGCGCCGAGCTTTCCGCCGCTCCACCCGCGGTTGACGTCGATCGCCGCCCGGTGCCGTCCCCAGCTTCCGGCCCGCACCATGATCTCGCCGAAGTCGCGACCGGGGTCGGCCCGCTTCGGCGTCGTGTTCACGATGCCTCCGGGTCCGCCGATGCCGAAGAGCAGCGAGTTCGGCCCGCGCGCGACCTCGACCCGGTCGAGGTTGAAGGCGTCGGCGTCCAGCAGCGTGGGAAAGAAGTCGCGCGTCTGCGTCGCCCGCCGGTAGCCGCGGATCTGGAAGTTGAAATCGTTCTCGATCAGCCCGTTTCCGGTCGAGGCGCCGACCTGCACGCCCCCGCCGCCGATATCGTTGCCCGCGCTCAGCGCATATTCCATCGCCTGGCTCACGTTGAGCGCGCCGACGTCGTTGAGAAAATCCTTCGTCATCACCGAAATCGACGCGGGCGTATCCAGCAACCGGGTATTCAGCCGGCTGCCCGCCAGGGTGTTCGTCGCGATGTACCCCGTGTCCTTGTCCGTCCGCACCTCGAACGGGGACAGCAGCAGCGCGGCGCCGTCGGGCGCGGCGGCATTGGCCGCCACCGAGGCGGCAGGTGGCCGCGGGCCGGTCGGGGCGCCGGCGGACTCGCCGTTGGTTCCGGGACGGTCGTCGGTCCGGGTCTGCGCCGCCCGCCGGTCGTTGGGGGCGCGCAGGATCGTCAGCGCCCCGGTCCGCGGGTTTTGCTCCGCGATCAGCCCGGTGCCGGCCAGCAGCCGGTTGATGGCCTCGCCGGGAGGAAAACTGCCCTTCACCGCGTTGGTCTGCACACTCGCCGTCGCCTCGGTCGCGAACACGACATCCACGCCCGCCTGGCTCGCGAAAGCGCGGAGGGTCCGCGCGGCCGCGTCGCGCGGCAGGTCGAACTGCCGCGGAGTCGAATCCGCGGCCCAAGCCAGTGAAGCGGCACCCGCGGCGAGCGCCGCGCGGGCGCACAGGAGGAGAAGACGCAAGGCGGACAACGATCGAGGTGGGGTCATGCAAAAGAAGGCAACCGGCGCCGCCAAATCCCCTACGGAATATTCGCGGCGCACCCTCCGCTCGGCGGAACGATGGTGCGGGCCTTCACCTCACCAAGGAACGCGGCCGCATCGAAAGGCGGAGCCGCCTGTCCCCAGGCTGCCGGGGCCAAATCCACCGAACGTCAGCCGCCTGGGGACAGGCGGCTCCACCGTACGGAATCGTCCCGCTCGCCTCCTGCCCCCGCAGGATTCCGGACGTGCGCCAGCCTCGAAAGACTCGGCTGACCCGCGCTCTTCAGCGTCGGCGGAGGATCAGTTCCCCGCCCCGGCGCTCGGTGACGATTCCGAACTCGCCCTCCAGCAGCCGCAGCAACGACTCGATGTCGTTCGCCCGCAGCACGCCGCTCAGCTGCAGCCGTCCCAGCGAAGGATCCGCCAGCACCAGCCGCGCGCCCCCGTGCGCGTTGAACATCGGCAGGGCCTGCGCCAGCGCCGTGCCCGAAAACTCCAGCCGAGGCACCCGCCACGCGAGCTGACGCCTTATCTCCTCGTCGGAAACCATGCTCGCCTGAGCCCCGCCGGCCGGCGCCACCGCCGCACTCACGTCGACGCGGATGCGATTGCCCGCGCCAAACACCGGTGCCGGGCCCGCGACCACGCCGCCCTCGCGCGCCACCGGCGCCGCTGGCACGACGTTCTCCACCGCCACCTGCCCTTCGGTCACGAGCACTTCGATCGCCTCCGGCGCTACCCCGACGGAAAAGGCCGTGCCGACGGCGCGCACCTCGACGCCTCCCGCCACCACGACGAACGTGCGCTGCGGATCCTTCGCGACCTCGAAATGCGCCTCGCCCCGGCGCAGTGTCACGCGCCGCAGCGCGCCGCTGAAATCGACCACGAGGTCCGCGTCGCGGTTGAGCTCGACCCTGCTGCCGTCCGGCAACTCCCGGGTCTCGGGCCGGATGACGACCGCACGGGTCGCGACGGTTTCAGGCTCGTGTGCCGGGCTCAGCCGTGAGTGCAGCGCCGGCCAGGCAGCCAGCCCCAACGCCAAGGCCGCCAGGCTCGTCGCGCCCAACCGCAGCCGTCGCCGTCGGCGGCGCGCGAGAAAGACCTCGAGCTCCCGGATCACGCGCTCCGACTCGCCCGATTCCCGCGCCCAGTCCAGCGCGTTCGTCGTATCCGCCTTTCCCGGACCGGACGAAGGCAGGCCGGACGATTGCAGGGGCGTCTTCACGGGCTGCGCCCCTCCGTCACGCCATGTTTGCGCAGGTATGCCTCGCAGCGGCGCACGCCGCGCGCGACCTGCTCCTCGACCGTTTTCTCGGCGAGTCCAAGCTGGAGGGCGACTTCGCGCTGGGGCACGCCCTTCAGCTTGCGCAGGACCGTGATTTCCCGGCAGCGCGGCGGCAGCGTGGCGAGCGCCCGGACGAGGAGCTGCAGTTTCTCCCTGTGCTCGACGGTCTCGATCGTGCCCGCGCGCTCCTCCGAGATTGCCAGCGCCGACAAGTCGCTCACGAGCGTCACGGGAGAGTTGCGCTGCCGGTCGACGAGGTTCAGCGCCAGGTTGCGCGCCACCCGGAAGAGGAAGGCTTTCGCGGACTGGATCGGCTGGGCCGCGCGCGAGCGCCAGATGCGCAGGTAGGATTCCTGCACCACATCCTCGACGTCCCGCACGCCCGGAAAGCAGTGCCGCAGGTAAGCCTTCAACTGCGCGTCGTGTGGCTGCACCTCCTCCTCGAACCACCGTGCGGCATCCGCCGCGGTGACGGAGGCAGCTTCGGGAACGGTGGGGGGCGGACTCACGACAAGTGGGGTGGCTCGTTCTCACCCGCGAGTAGAGCCCGTCGTCCCCCACGGCAAGCCCGGAGAGCGGGAAGGCGGTCGAGTCCGAGCCACCTCACGACCCTGACACGGTGGAGCCGCCTCTCCCCAGGCGGCTGGCATCCGGGTGGATCGGTCCGCAGCGGCGCGGGGACACGCCGCTGCACCTCGGCGTTTCCTTATTTTCGCTCCGCCAAAGCGCTTGCCTGCGGCCCGGGAATTCTCCCATGGTGCCTCAGCACCGGTTCGCCCCCCGATCAACCCCGATCGATCGCCGGTGAGTACCCCGCCCCGTGACCGCACAAGCCTGCCAGCGGCTTAGCCCGAGCGTTGGCATGGCCCCAACCCCATGAAAACCGCCATGCCCTCCCACCGCACTGGACTGAAGCTGACTGCGCTCATCTGCGCCTTCCTCGCCGCGCTGTGCCTGAACGCACAGACCGGCGGGACCGGCACCATTCAGGGCCGTGTCTTCAACCCCGTGTCGAATGACTACGTCCGCAACGCCGAAGTACGGCTCGAAGGAACGCAGCAAGCCGTGTTCACCGAGAGCGACGGCTCGTTTCAGTTTCTCAACGTCCCGGCCGGTGAAGCGAGGATCACGGTGACGTTCACGGGCTACAACACGCTCACCGAGACCCTCAACGTTTCCGCCGGGCAGACCGCCGTGCGGGAGTTGAACATCACGAGCGCGTCCGGTGCGCCGGCGACCAAGGGCGGTGTCGTGCAACTCGGGGCATTCACGGTGTCCTCCGAGCGCGAGGGCAACGCCAAGGCCATCCAGGCGCAGCGTGCGGCGATGAACATCACCACCTCGGTTTCGGCGGATCTCTTCGGCGAAGTGACGGCGGGAAATGTCGGCGAGTTCCTGAAGTACCTTCCCGGCGTCGACCTCGACTACGTGGAACCCGAGGCGCGCGGCCCCCGCCTCGGCGGCATGGATGGGCAGTACGTGGGCGTCGCCATGGACGGGATGCGCACGGCCAACGCCGACGCCAACCGCGGCGGCGGTGCCTCCTCCCGCGCCACGAGCTTCGAGGGATTCTCCATCACCGCCATCGAATCGGTCGAAATCAACTGGACGTCGACGCCGGCCAACGATGCCGACACGCCTGCGGGCAACATCAATATGCGCACGAAGCGCGCCTTCGACCGCAAAGGCCGGCAGTTCAGCTACAACCTCAGCACCGCCTTCAACAGCGAGGAGTTCACGCTCAAGAAAACCGACGGCCAGCGCGGCGGCCCGGACCGCAAGTTCGGACCCAACTACCAACTGTCCTATGCCGAGTCGTTCTTCGACCAGAAATTCGGCGTCCTGCTCAGCGCCAGCCACTCCTTTTTGTATAACGAGCAGATGCTGCTCTCCAACACGTACAGCGGCAATGCGTCGACCGACCCCGTCAATCCGCGTCCCTGGGTCACACGCGTGATCGACTTCAAGGACGGGCCCCGGTGGGACACGAAGGATGCCTACCTGCTCACGGCCGACTGGAAGGTCACCCCGCGCCTGGTGCTCTCGGTGAACATGATGTACACCATGGCGTCCTTCGAGTTCTGGAACCGGAACTTCACGTTCACCGCCGCCAACGACAACAACAACGTGAACAACGGCCGGCCCACCGTTCGGGGCAACGGCATCACTTCGCTGGCGGTGGATCGCACCGCGACGGCCAACGTCGCGCAGCTCGCCAATGGCGGCGGCACCTCGGACAAGACGACCCAGTCGCGGCAGTATGCGCAGCGCTTCGAATACCGCGTCGGCTCGCTGATCGTCGACGGCGGCCTCGCGTTCTCGAAATCGAGAAACAACTACGAGTCGCTGGAGCGCGGATTCTCGAACAGCGAAGGCGGTGCCGCGATCGGCGGGTTCACCGCCACCCGCCCGAGCCAGGAGTCGTGGGAATGGACGATCCGGCAGACCTCCGGCGCCGACTGGTTCGACCTGCGCAGCTTCACCGACACGAACACCCGCTCCGGCGGCATGCGCGTCAACAACGACGACCGCACGTGGATCACCGAGAAATGGACCGGCACCCTGAACGCGAAGTTCGCGCCCCGGGCGTCCCTCTTCCAGCGGTTCCCCACGCTCTTCACGTTCGGCGGAAAATGGGACGAGGAGACGCGCGACAACAACAACCACACCGACGTGAACATCTGGGCCTACACCGGCCCGGGAGGAAACACCACGACGGTGAACCCCACGACCGGGGCGAACCAGAACGTGACGTTCGGCCACTGGCTGAACCTGGGACCCCAGTTCCAGGCCACGAACCGCTTCGAGATGGGGAAGACCAATGCGTTCACGCTCTTCAATATCAATGGCCAGCAGGGCATGGCGCCGCGCGTCAGCCGCTCCCACGTATCGGATCTCTTCCACGCCCGTCCCGACCTGTTCACCTACATGGGCACGCCCGAGAACTACTATACGGCCTACATCGCCAACAAACGCGACTTTCGCCAGATCGTCAGCGCCGGCTATGGTCAGGCCGACGTGAGGCTCACCCCGAAGCTGCGCACCTTGTTCGGCGTCCGTTACGAGGAGACGCGCACCCGGGTGAAATCGTTCGATCCACGCACCCGCGCGGAGGTGCTCGCGGCGGGCTACGCGATGAACGCCCCTGCCACCAGCGGAGGGCGGGCGCTGACGCTGGAGGGCATGCAATACCAATTCGAGAGCCAGCCGAAGAAGATCCGCTTTGCGAACTACCATAACTGGTTCCCGTCGGTGAACGTGAAATACCAGATCCTGCGGAACTTCGACTGGCAGATCGGCTGGAACAAGTCCATCGGCCGCGCGCCCATCGACAACCTCGCCGGCGTGATCGTCATCGATGAAGTCGCGCAGCGCGTCAGCATCCCCAACACCACGCTCCAGCCGGAGTATCACAACAAATACCAGACCCGCTTCGGCTATTATTTCTCCGGCCGGTCTCCCGGCTCGCTCACCCTGGCGTTCAGCAAGACGAACTTCCGGAACACCATTCAGAGCTACGACTTCACGGCAGCCGAATGGGGCAACGACGATCCCGAACTCGCGAACTACATCTTCCGTTCGACCCGCAACCTCTCGGATCGCGTGACGAAGACCAAGAACATGGCGCTGGGCTACCGGCAGACGCTCGGGTTCCTGCCCAGCGACTACCTGCGCGGCGTCGGCGTCTTTCTGAACTACGACCGCACGTATGTGACGCAGAGCGGCGACGGTTCCGGCGCGGCGGCACGCCGTTCCAACATGACGCCGCATCGGGTGTCGGGCGGACTGAGCTACTTCTACCGCCGGTTCAACGGCTCGCTCAACTTCGTCTGGGGCGACAACCGGCCGGAGAGCGGGACGTACGGCCGTTACTTCAGCCAGATCACGAAGGTGGACTGCACGCTCGGCTGGAAACTCACCAACTACGCGACGCTCTTCGTGACGGGTCGGAACATCCGCAACGCGCCGGACATCTGGTACCAGTCGCCCCCGGGAGTGCAGGAAGGCAAGGACGGCCACCTCCGCGCCATGGAGTCGTACGGCGCGCTCTGGACGTTCGGTGTCCGGGGCACGTTCTAGTTTCCAACCGCTCCCACGCCATCCATGTCCTACGCGCCCCGCGCCGGGGCGCGTATTTTTTTAGCGCGGCGCGGGCGGCGCGTTTTCGTGCGCGGGCTCCGGGATCCTAAACGCAAAGACACGAAGTAACGCAAAGACGCGCCCAGAACGGGGCGAAACTTCGCGTTCCTTTGCGTCTTTGCGTTTTGGATTGGGCTGCAGACTTATCGAATCTGCTCTAGTTTATCCGCCCGGGCGGTTTCGTCGGTCTTTCGGACGTCGCTGACTGCGGAACAAGCTCCAGGGCGAGTTGCCGAAACCGCTTCACGCGATGGAACGTCGCAAAATCCGCATCGTGCTGGTTCGGCGCGCTGATGCTGGCCCGGACGAGAATCGCCAGGTCATCGCCATCGATCACCGGCCGCGCATACATGAATGATTGAGACAGCTGGGCCGCTTGCGCAATGCAGCCGGCTTGGATCCAGTTCAATCCGTCCACGCTGTATAACAACATGAGGAATCGTCGATCATTGCCGCCGCCACCCACAAAAGTTCCCGCGGACCTCGCCTTCTCCCACCAATCGAACGCCTCCTGGCTGTCGACGGCCAGGTTTGCCGTCGCCCAGTAAAGCTGTGAGACCTCATCCCAGATGATCGCGCGTTTGACCTGCGCCCCGGGCGCCGGATGGAACTGCGCGAAGGAAAGTCTCATCTCGCGGCCGTCGTCTTCCACGTCGATTACCGCCCCCAATCCTGCCGTGGCCTGCGCCTCGGCATTCACGCCGGCCAGCAGGCGCAGCTTTCCCTGCACCTCGATCACGTTCGGCTCCGAGTAAAGCCGCGTCCCGCCGCTCCGGCCGGCCGGCACCAGCGCGGCCGGCAGTCCGGGAAAGGCCAGCGGCTCTGACAACCGCCACGCCCGATGATCCATGGGATCCATCGACAAATCGCCGGCCAGCAGACGCAGCCCGCGGTTCGGATCCAGGGCAAGGTCGTCCATCGCGTAATAAAGGGTCTGGTGCCGAACCCACACGGCGGTATGCGAGTTCCAAAACTGTCCGCCAAACAACAACCGCTCAGGGGACCAGTTCCGCCCCCGGTCTTCGCTGCGCAGCAGCAGCACATCGCGACTGCGAACGTCGCTCCCGCCCTTGTGCACAAAGAGGTGGAGCTTCCCCTCATGGATCCACGGCACGGCTGAGTAGTACGGCAGTGTCGCGAGCCGCTCCCAGGTTCGGCCGCCGTCGCGACTCGACACAATATGCGTCCGGCTGTGCGTCGCCCGGCGCTCCAGGTTCCAGGCCGGGCGGGGAATCACCGGCACCACGCCGAGCAGCGTGCCGTCATCGAATCGCTCGAATCCCACGCCCGCGACGTAATACTCCGAATCAGGATTGTGATAAGCGATGGTATACTCCTGCGCGAGTGGCGTCGGGCGGGCCAGGCTTCCGGGCGTGAGCCAGCCAAGACAGATCAGGAGCAGGAATCGGCGCGGAGATCCGCAGAGCAAAGCGAGCGGTTGCATGGGGTGCGTGGCATTTATCATAAGGGTTGGAGCAAGGTAGCTTCAGCTCGGATCTCACGCATCCCCGCCTTCCGACGACCCGTCAATTTCCGCCCCGATCATCCTGTGGCCAGCCAGCGCGACAGAAACCACACGATTGCAATCAGCCCTATCGCAATGAAGGTGAGCCAGACGAACCCGTGAAGGCTTTCGCGCCGCGTTCGCGCCAGCATGAGGGATCGCTCCGCCCGCTCCAAGTCCTGGGCGGTGCCCGTGTGCGGGTCGGAAAACGTTCCCGTGCCGGGTTGCTCGATCATGCCGGCAGTGCGGAGAGCCGCCTCCTGCCCAACGGGGGTCCGGATGAGCAGAAAGAAACGCCGCGTGCGGAGCGGCTCCTCCGGCGGGGTCACGACGCTGATCAGCCAGCCGGCAAAGATGCCGACCGAGAGATAAAGGGTGATCGTGGCAGGCAGCCCGGCGTCGCCCTGCCAGCCAAAATAGTATTTTGCGACCAGGAGCGCCAGCAGCGCGGCGGCGAAGCTTGCCACCGCTCCATACCGGTTTGCCCGCGGCCAGAGAATGGCCAGGAAGAACGATACTCCCATGATCGGTACCGTCTGAAACATGAAACGCATGGCCGACGGAATGTCGGTGAACGCATACGACAACGGGATGACCAACGCGGCAAAGGCGATCGAGGCGAGCCGGCTGATCAGCACCAGACGACGCTCCGTCGTGTGCGGCCAGATCTTCAGGTGAATCGAGTTGGTATAAGTCCCGGCAAAGCTGATCATGAACACCGCCAGGTTGTCCATGATGGAGGCCATCACGCAGGCGATCATCAGGCCGACAAAGCCCACCGGCAGCAGTGCCTGGGCCGCGGCACCGAAGGCGTGATCGCCGGCGATCGTCCCCTCGCCGAAAAGGGCCACCGCCATCACGCCGGTCAAGGCCCATGGGATCGTCATCAGCCGTTTCAAAACCAGGCCGCCGACGAATCCCACCCGGCTGTCCATTTCCGTGGCGGCCGAGCCCGCATTGGCCATGATGTGCGGCTGGACGACCATGCTGAAGAGCGAATTGATCGACACCATGGCGACCCAAAACAGGGTCATGTCCTTATCGAGGACCAGGCGGAACGCCTGCTCGGGATCGTCGAGCCTCGCCTGAAAGCCCTCGAGTCCGCCGACGTGATGCCAAAAGAACGGGATGAGGAGAACCGACATCACGATCGTGAGGATCCCTTGGAGAAAATCGTTCCAGACTGCGGCAACGAGTCCGCCCGCAATGGCATAGAGGAACGAGATGATCGCGATCACCGGGATCATCAATTGCCAGAGGGGCAATTGCGCCAGGCCGCCGAGCCCGGCGCCCGTGCCGACCGGTGCTGCGTTCGCGCCCGCCTCACTCAGAAAGCTGCCCTGTGGCGTGAGCAGTGCCTCAATCAGCTTGGCCGTCCCGTACAATCCCGTGCTGGAGAACGCGACCATCAGAAACAGGGCGAACAGCGCGTAGAGCAGCATGAACCCCGTGCCAAATCGCCGTTCGAAGAAGTCCGCCGTCGTCTGCACGCGCGCGCGCCGAAACACGGGCACGAGCAGCCAATAGATTGGCAGCGTGAAGATCATCACCCCCTGATACCAGAATCCGGCGAAGCCGACCTTGTACGATTGCGACGCGACGCCGGTGGCCGAATCGGCGTGAGTCCCCGCACCGAAGGCGAAGAACGTTGTCATGAGTTTGCCGAACCGCCGGCCACCCATGACAAAATCCTCGCGGTTGCGAACCAGCCGGCTGGCCACGAAGCCGATCAGGGCGACGACGGCAAAGTACGTGAACAGGATGATCCAGTCGATCGGGCTCAGGCTGAACATAGGATCCAGGGGCAATCACCGCCATGCTGCGAAGCACGGCGGACGCGAAATTCTCTTCTCATGAACGGAAATCGCGGCGCGGCGACAGCAAGGCATCACACCTCCTGCCCGAGTCGCGGCGGTTGCCCGAGATGGACGGTCACCGTCTTGTGCTCGGTGTAGGTGTCGAGGGCCTTGTCTCCGAGCTCGCGCCCGATGCCGGACATCTTGAAGCCGCCAAAGGGGGTGCAGGCGTCCACGACGTTGAAGCAGTTAACCCATACGGTTCCGGCCTGGACGTGATTCGCGATCGCATGGGCCTTGTTCAGATCGCGGGTCCAGACCCCGGCTGCCAGACCGAATGCGGTACGGTTCGCCCGCTGGATTACCTCGTCGAGGCTCCTGAATCGGTGGACGCTCAGCACCGGGCCGAAAATCTCCTCCCGGGAGATGGCCATTTCGTCCTGCACCTCGCTGAACACGGTCGGCTGCACAAAATAGCCACGTTCAAATGCGCGCTCACCGCCGGTCACGCAGCGAGCGCCCTGCTCCCGGCCGAGCGAGATGTAGCGCATGACCTTGTCAAACTGCGCCTGATCAACCTGTGGGCCCTGCTCCGTCGATGGATCGAATGGGTCGCCGAGTTTGCGCCGGGCAGTGCGCCGCGCCAGCCGCTCGACAAACTCGTCGAAGATCGATTCCTGCACGAAGGCCCGGCTGCCGGCGCAGCAGTTCTGGCCCTGATTGAGGAAGATCGCGCCATAGGTTCCCTCGATGGCCGCCTCCAGATCCGAATCGGCAAAGATGATGTTGGGACTCTTGCCCCCAAGTTCGAACGTGAGCCGTTTGAGACCCTCTGCCGCCTCTTTCATGATCGTCTGGGCGGTCCGGTATTCCCCGGTGAAGGCGATCTTGTCCACGAGCGGGTGTTTGACGAGCGCGGCACCGGCGGTGGGGCCAAAACCGGGGACAATATTGAGCACGCCGGCCGGAAATCCCGCCTCCATGGCCAGTTCACCCATGCGCAGCGCCGTGAGCGGAGTTTGCTCGGCGGGCTTGAGCACGACCGTACAGCCGGCGGCGAGTGCCGGGCCGACCTTCCAGGCGGCCATGTCCATCGGAAAATTCCACGGAATGATCTGGCCGCAGACTCCGACGGGTTCACGCCGCGTATACGTGAAGAAGGGGCCGGGTATGGGAATCGTTTGTCCGTGAATCTTGTCGGCCCACCCCGCGTAATAGCGCAACACCGCCGCAGCCGCGGGCACGTCCCAACTGCGGCTGTCGCTGATCGGCTTGCCGTTGTCGAGGGTTTCGAGCGCAGCGAGTTCGTCCAGATTCCGGTCGATCAAGTCGGCCCAGGCATGAAGCAAACGCCCTCGCTCGCGCGCATCCATCCGGCGCCAGGGCGATCCGTCAGCAAAAGCCCGGCGCGCGGCTCTCACCGCAAGATCGATGTCCTCAGGTCCGCCTTCGGCTACATCGGCAATCTTCGCCTCGGTCGCCGGATTGAAGGTGGGGAAGGTCTTTCCGTTCGCACTGTCGCGGAAACGACCGTCGATCAGCATTCGAGTCTGACGTACGGGAGGCGGGGCAATGCGACTTTCGGGCGAAGGGGTTTTCATGAGAGATACCGGCGGCCCGGCGCCGGCGAGGGCCAAGCCGCCGGAGGTCCGGACTCGCGCAGGGGTTCATTTCCTTTCAACGTGGTCCTTCCCGTCGGTGAGCCAGTCCAGCGTGAAGCGCGCGAAGCGGATCCGTTTGTAGGTATCCGTCTCATAGAGACAGCCGATCGTCATGTCCGGCAATACCGCCAGACAGGAATAGGCAAAGCTGCCGGGCACGATCGTGCGTGCGACCGGCCAGGTCTGGCCCTCGTCGTAACTCAGGCGTACCGTTCCGTTGACGCGCCCCTTCTCGCTGGCGGGATTGGAGAACAGCAGCCGATTCTTTCCATGTTCGGTCGCCAGCGTGTACCGGAGGAAGCTGGCCTGGCAGACGGGCTCGATCAGTTCGGGATGGTCGCGAACGCGGGACCAGGTCATGCCGCCGTCGACGCTGGTGGCGATGGCGCGACGCCTTTGCCCGCGATAACTGCGCATGTTGAGCATATAGCTGCCGTCAGCCAGCTCGACCACCTGCGATTCGCCCACGGCCGGGCCGGCCGCTCCGCCCAGTTGCCACGTGCTCCCGTGATCGTCGCTATAGAGGATCGTGCACGTAAAGCCTTCGGCGTGCTGGTTGGTGGGAATGACCAGCCGGTTGGTGCGAGTCCGGATTCCCACCCCGGGGCCGTGCGCCATGCCCGTCCAGTGCGGCTTCTTGGTGCTGGCCGTGATGTTCACCGGCGGGGCCCACGTGACGCCGTCGTCCACACTGCTCGTCACCCAGCGGCTCACTGCGTCCGGCCCGAGCCCGGGGGTCACTTTGCCGCGGAAGCCTTGCGGCCATCGGTCGTAGACGAGCCAGATGACGCCGGTATGATCCACCACCGGGCAGGGATCCATTGCCGCGTGGGGCACGGCCTGCACCACGACCTGCATCGGCAGCCACGTCTGCCCTCCGTCTACGCTGCGCTTGAGCACCATGTCCGTTGGACCCTGGTCGCGTGGGCTTTCCTTCCGTCCCTCGGCGAAGGCCACCAGGGTGCCCTTTTGCGTGACCACGACCGACGGAATGCGGTACGTGTGATAGCCATCTTCCCCGGCGCGGAAGACGTCGGTGTGGATGGGCTCGGACGGCGCGGCACGGCCGGCTCCGGGCGCACCCGCGACCGGCGACAGCATCGAACTCATCACAACCCAGCCGCAGAGCAAAAGCGCAGGGACCCTGCTGACTGCCCGGCGCGCCAGCAGCCGCGCGCGCAGGGGAAAGGAGGCCAGGATGGGCGTAGGGTTGGAAGGCATATTATATTTCACGTTGCGCCGGAAAAGTGGCTCGGAGGGGTTCACTTCACTTCCCCCTCTCGAGGGTCGTCCATCGGGAGGGCGCCGTTCAACGTGCCTCGCAGGGCGGGTTGCGCCGCCGCGGCCGGGGCGTCGAGGTCGCGCTCCGGTGGTCCCTCACCTCGGCGAAGCTGTGACATGTCCCGGACGGTCTGCGTCCAGTGCGTGCGCAAGCTGCCCCGCTCCGTGGCGCACACGCAGATTTGCGCGCCGGCATTGATGGCTGCCCGGGCCAGCACGGGATGACCAGTCACGCTGATGGCGATCTTGCCGAGTGCGCGAATCTCGCTCACGGCGCCGCACACGGCGTCGATCACCGCGGGGTGATCGTACTGCAAGGGCTTGCCCATCGAGATCGAGAGGTCCGCCGGCCCGATGACCCCACCGGAGATGCCCTCGACCGCGACAATCTCCCTGCAGCGACGGAGACCGGCCATCGTTTCGATCTGCGGGAACAAGTGCGTCTCGCGGTTCGCCCAGGCGGTGTTCTCGGCCGAGTCGCCGATGCCGTAGCCCAGTCCTCTCGTGCTCATCGCGAATCCGCGGTTGCCCAGCGGCTTGTATTTACCCAGCTCGACGATTTTGCGTGCCGTCTCCGGACTCTCGATCATCGGGATGGAGATAAGCCGCGCGCCAGCTTCGAGCCCAAGCATGATGAAAGAACGCTCCGCGGACGGGATGCGAAGAATCGGCAGCATGCCCCCCGCTTTGGCCGCGATGCAGAACATCTCGGCCTGATGCGGGCTGCCCGTGCCGTGTTCGAGGTCGGCCCAGGCCAGGTCGAATCCGACCATGCCGGCCAGCTCGACGTTGGACGGGTACAGACTCTCGACTCCCACTCCCAGCAGGAGTTTCTTTCGTTGGATCCGGTCGTGCAGTTCTGAGGTCATGATCTACTCGTCTCCTTGAAGCATGGTGCGTGCATAGGCGATCCACGTGGCAAATTGGCAGCCCAGGTTCAGCTTCCATTCGGTGGCGACCTGCGCATAGGGCGGCCAGTACTCGGGATAGTGGAACGCGCCGTCGGGCTGCTGCAAGGTCGTCAAATGGTCGGCGACCCGACACGACTGCTCGAGGTACGCTCGGTCCCGGGTGAGGGAGAAAAGCGTCCAGGCGGACCAGCCCAGCTTGTGGCCCAGCGTATTGGACCAGACGTCCGGCGAGCGGTCGACCGCCCATGCCTGACAGGCCCGGGACAGCTTGAGGTCCGCGTCCTCGCCGGTGCGACAGTACAGGAACGCGAATGCGCGCACCAGCAGGCCGATCTTGTACAAATACTGCGAACGCTCGCCCGGCTCGATCGAATAGACCCGCGCCTGCTTGGCCTCGAACGCCGTGATCAGACCATGGTGGGAGTGCCAGCCACAAAGGAGCCGTTGTCCCGCCTCGATTTGGGGCTGGATCAGCCGGCGCAGAAAATCGCCGGCCCGCGCCGCGGCTTTGTCATTGCCCATCAGGCAAAGCGCCGCACACGCGTTGGCGGTCGAATCGAGGCAAATCTCGCCCTCGCCAGCGCGACAGGCGGCCTCCGTGCCGAAGAATCCGCCCGAGCGCGGATCCTGAAAGGCCAGCAACTGTTGCTCCAGCGACCGGGCGAACCGCAGGCGATCACCGAGCACTGCACCCAGTGTAATCCAGGCCATCCGGTACGACAGCAAATCCCGACCCGGCGCCAGCAGGAAATGAGAGTCCCGCGCGGCGCGGGCCTCCATATAGGCGAGGCTGGCGTGCAGCAACCCGGGCTCTCCGATCGCGTGAGCGTATAGGGGCACGGGCATATGCGCGGGGCAGGACAGGTTCGGCGCATCGAGCGACCCGTCAGGTCGCCGGTACCGACTGAACCACTTCGCGAAGCGGCGGAGGGTTTCCGTGTAGGTCCCGAGCCGATCCTGCCGCACGCTGGTCATGGCCCCGTTCAAGGGGAGCACCTCGCGATCATGGCCGCGCGTCATTTGAGACTTCGCTCATTTCGAAAAGGAGAGTGTGCCACGCCGCGAGGCCGTCCCCGCGTCGCGGCACCGCCCCGAACATCGTTCAAAACTCCCCTGCCACGCCCACGGTCCAGCGGATCGAAGCGAGGTCCTTGCGGGCGACGATCCGGCCGGCATAGTCGGCCAGCCCGGTGCCCTCATAATAGCGCACCGCCGGCTCCCGGTTGAGATTGCGGACGTTGCCGAACGCCCGGAACCGCTTGGAGAAGCGGAACTGGGCATTGAGGTCCAGGCTCGTCATCGGCGCGATGATGATCTGGGCATCCGGGGCGAACGTGGCCGTGGAACTGACCGACTTCCCCGTATACGTCCAATTCAACGATGCCCCGATTCGACCACGGGAATAGGCTACGCCCCAGTTCGCCATCCGCTTGGCCGGAAACTGCTCCGTGGAGCCGTTGGTGGCCGAGCCGCTCAGCTGGGTGCCATTCGCGAACACACTGAAGCCCTTCGCCCACGGCAGGTACGGCTCGAGCTCGGTTTGCACGTCCGCTTCCACGCCCGTCAGGTCCAACGTGTCGGGGCTGTTCGTCGTCGTGGTCAGCGTCCAGCCCAGGTACTGGGGATCGAGCCCATACCGTTGAAGCAAGGCGTCGTTCACGATGAGCCGGTCTACCTGGAACGCATTGTCGATTTCCTTTCGGAAGACGCCGACCGACATTGTCCCGGCGCGTCCGAAGTACCATGCGAGTGCCAGGTCAAGGTTCTCGGCCGTCCAGGACTTGAGGTCCTTGTTCCGCAGCGTGATGTTGTCGGTAAGGTCCTGGATGCTCAGATTCGGGATGAGGTACTGCCGCTGCGGACGACCGATGGTCTGGCTGTAGGCGGCGCGCAACTGCAGTGAAGGCCTGATGCTGTACGTCACGTTCAGACTCGGGAACCAGTTGTCATAGGAGCGCGATACCTTCGTGCCGCGTGCAGTCAGCGTACCGTCCCGGTTCAACAACCCTTCGCCGTAGTTTTCCGTGCGCTCGAAGCGGACGCCCCCCACGAGGCTCAACCGGCTTTGCAGCAGCTTGGCTTCTCCCTGCACGTACGCGGCCGTGAGGCGTTCCTCGAAGTACTCGTCGGCGTTGGCCGCGGTCGACGTTACCAGCGCCTGGTCATAGACGAACTGGTTCGGATTGCGGACGAGGTACGCTTTGACGGCCTGATTATCGAGCCATTGGATCGCCGGCTGATTGGCCCAGGGGATTGGTTCGCCCAGGTACGCCGGGTTGACGAAAGCCGCCGCGGTGTTGTCGGCGTTGTTCGCCACGCCGTCAGGTCCCAGGTAAGTATAGCGGTCGCGATTCTCTCCCTTCGTCAACCGCTGCTCGCTGAAGGCCACTCCGCTTTGCACCACGAGCGGCTGGTTCCAGGCGGTCAGGTCCCTCCGGACATCAAGGCGCATCGTGGGAGCCTTGGTCTCGGAATTGCGATACAGGTCCTCGACCGTCCGGATCTGGTATTCCGGCAACTGTCCCCAATCGACGACGGATCCGCTGGCATTGCGAACCGTGATGGCACTCGGCAGTTCCGACGTGAACCCGCTGTACGCGATCGTCGCGGAGGGAAACGTCGCATTCACCGTGGTGAGCGCCCCATTGCCTGGAATGGTGTCCTTTTGGGCGAGGCTCTGCGATCCCGACAGTTCCACCTTCCAGCCATCGACACGATACGTGGCGGTCAGCCCCAGCACTCTCAGCCGGCCCGTCTCGCGCGTCATTTGGTCCGAATGGTTCGCCGTGCCGGCGCCCGTGCGGCCCTGCGTGCCCGTGGCGCCAAAAGTGGTGGGGGTCGTGCCCACATTGAGAAACACGCGGGTGGGGTTCCGATAGACATCCGACTTCTTCTGCCGGAAAGTGAACGATAGCGTGAGCGGCTGGATGGGGCGCCAGTCGGCCGTGGTGCTATAGCTCTGTTCCTTCGTCAGCCTCGCGCCTTCGCGCAGGTCGATCGTGCGCAGATACGGAGCCGCGGCGCTCCCGCCTGAAGCCGCCGCAAACTCAAACGTGTTGGTCAGCCGGTTGGAGTTCGAAAAGAACTCCCGCTCGAGCACGCTCACCGTGAAACCAAAGTTCTCGCTGACCGGCTTGATATACGAGACCTCCCATCCCGGGTTGAACCGCCGGCTCTTCTCGTTCCCGATCCCGGCAACGGAATCGAAGGCGAAGTCTTCACCCGGGAAATCCAGGAGCACCCGGGTCGTCAACTGCGCCTTGGTCCGTTCAAAGGCCGACTTGTTGACCATGTTGATCGAGCCACCGAGGAACTCCGCCCACATGCTCGGCGTCGGTGATTTCGCCACCTCCACGCGCGCGATGTTCGCGAGGGTCAGTTCCTGAAGCGTGAACGTCCTGTCCGCTCCCGACTCCGGCGTATTGAAGATCGGGTTGCCGTTCATGGTGTACGCCGTCGAACTGTGGGGCATCCCGCGGAGCGACACCCGGTAGGGTTCGTCGCCGCCATCGCCCGTCGCATTCACGCCGGCGAAGAACTTGAGGAAGTTGCCCACGTTGCCGGTGGCGTCGTCGCCAAACGCATCGGCTGATATTACCCGCTTCATATTGCCGGCATTGCGCTGCTCTTCGAGTGCCCAGGTGCGTGCGTCCATCTCGCGCGAGGCCGAAACCGAAAATTCGCCCAGTTGTACGACCTCTCCCGCCTTTCCCACCGCCACCCGGTCGGACAGCTCGAATTCCTGCCGGCTGGCGGTGCTCGCCTGCACCTGCACTTTTCGCGTCATGCTGGCGTAACCGGGATACGACACCTTCACCGTCACTGCCCCGACGGGAACATCGCCCAAGCGGTACCAGCCGGTGCTGTCCGTGCGCGCCACGGCTGGCGCTCCCTCGACGCTCACTTCGGCGCCCTCCAGATACACGCCCTTGGCGGGATCAGCCACCCGCCCCTCCACCACTCCGGTCTGCGCCCTTCCCATCGCGCACAAACCGAGGAAGAGAAACGCCGCCAGCGCCGCCCGCGGGGCCGATTCACCTTTCACCGCCCGCGCCACCCGCAACAGGAGACGGCTGGTGTCTCCGATTGCCCGCAATACCATGTAGGGGTAGATATATGTTGTCATTGTTCTTTTGCACCGTGCACTTCCGACGATGAATACCGTGTCCTGCAGAGAACAACTACAGGCCGGGTGGGGTCGGCGGTTCACCAGAGCATCTGCCGCCACTGTGGGCGATGGGGCCGGGAGGAGAAGGACAACCTATTGGCACAGATTCTGTGCCTCGATCCTGGTCGATGCGCAGCTCGACCCGTTGTCGCCTCGAGGCACACCTATCCTTTCCTCCGGCGCCGGCACCTGCCGGTGTCCTTTGGACCGCCGGGGGGGAACCCTTCCACCCTATGCGCCGGGCGGCGCCGCGATCGAGCCGCCGCGGATAAATTCCGGGAGGATCGGAGCCTCCTGCCGGACGACCCCACCGTCCAGCCGGGCCAGGATCGCACGCAGGATCTTTTGCACATACGTCGTGGCATTGATCCGATAGTGCGCCGGCTCGGGATAGAGATAGGAGAGTTCCATCGACCCCACGTGCGCGACTACGGACACATCAGCCGGCACGCGAACGCCCCGGGCGCCAAAATAGCTCCAGATCGTCAGACAATAGATGGAGTGCGGCACCACGAAGGCGGTCGGTCGTTCCGGTCCACGCAGCAGGCCGTCCAGCCGCCGGATCATGCTGGCGACGGAACCTTCGAAATGCGCGACCGTGGCCCGTAAATCGGCCTGATGCGGACTCGAGAGAGCGGCCTCTTCGAACCCCCGCTGGCTTTGCAGGTCGCCCGCCTTGAACTCGCCGGGAGCCATCAGGGCGAGGCGGCGGTGGCCCGCGGCAATGACGACTCCGGTCGCATGCCGGGACAACGCGCGATGGTCGACATCGATGTAGGGCAGATCGACTCCCGGGTATCCCGTGCCGACCAGGATCGTCGGCACTTCGTGTCGCGCGAACCACTGCTGCATTCGCAGGGTCGAGAGTCTCACCAGCCAGCAATCCGCTTGGTTGCGCCGCACGAGTCTATCCAAAGCCCGCTCGGGCCTCGGCGCATAACACGCGTCCGCGTGAATCACCTGCAGCCGGCCGCCGTGGGCCGCAAGCAGCGCGTTGAGTTTGTCGATCCATTCCACCGACGCACGCCGCAGCGGGTTCACGCTGGGAACAAGCAGATTGATGATGAGCGGCTGCGCGACCCGGCTGCGGGGGCGGGACTTGCGGGCCAGGATCTGGTTTCCCCGGCTGTGCAATCCCCGCAACAGGCCGGCGGCTCGCAGACGCTGCAAAGCGAGGCGCAGCGTGGTCCGGCTGACGTTCAGCTCGCGGGCGAGATGCCGCTCCTGCGGCAACCATCCGATCCAGCGCTTGGACTCGATTCCGTCCTGCAGTTCGCGCCAGACTTGATCCACCAATTTGGGGCGCTGTGGGTGCATCTCGAAAGACGACCAGTGATGGGGCAACGATCGCGCTCATGGCAAGTGCACGCTCCAGAACTCCACCGCGGCGGTGCGATCCGTCTCCGCGGGCTGGCGCGGCACGCCTTTCACGAACGTTCGTTGTCTGCCGCCCCGCCCTGCTCTCCCGCGCGCGGGAGAATGGGCTTCGAGCGCCAGCCGCACCACGTGCCAGTCGCTGATTTCCGGATGGAGTTCGAGCGCGGCACTCAGCACCTCACCCTCGCGGGCGAAGCTGCGGCGCTCGAAGACGTGGCGAATCGCCGCTTCCACCACGCGCAACGCCTGCGCTTGCGAGACCGCGATCTCTAGGCGTGGCGCCTGTCTCATCGTCTCGCGCACGAGCGTGTCGAGGCGTTGCGCCTCGTCCGGCATCAGCTCAGCACGCTGACGCGCCCGGACCTCGGGCGTGGTGACCTCGGCCAGCTTCTTCCCTCGTGACTCACGGACCATCACCTCGACCTCGCGCTCGGTCGCGCGACGGCCCTTCTTGGCCGAGAACGC
>ERZ761602.1788-NODE-1788-length-37257-cov-5.535778_pt1 | contig 37257 bp, 42 predicted proteins | sample MGYA00512165_ERZ761602 | MGnify/ENA primary metagenome ERZ761602 (study PRJEB28899, sample SAMN02445085) | bioreactor sludge metagenome | biome: EBPR sludge; isolation source: Thorneside wastewater treatment plant | place: Australia: Brisbane, Thorneside...
TACCTCCCTGATTCCGGGATGGCTTGTGCCCGGCATCGGGGAGGTCGGTGAGCTTGCGAACCGGGTGGGGTTCGGGTTTTGGCTGGAGATAGGACGGGCCAGATGCTCGGGTTTGCCTGAAAAGACCCCCTCCGTCCCGCCGGAGCGGGCCACCTCCCCCGATGCGGCGCACGAACCATCGCCGAATCAGGGGAGGATCTTCCGTGAAGGGCTCATCGGTGAATGAAAGGCGCGGATACCTCCCTGATTCCGGGATGGCTTGTGCCCGGCATCGGGAGATCGATGAGTTTTCATCGGGGGGAGCGATGACCTCTGCGGGAACAACTCGGAACCGCCGGTGCTTCGCCTCGCCGAAGCCGCTAGGGTCCGGCGAGGAGATCGCTGAGAACGTCGGTCAGCGTAGGGCGCAGCAGGACGATGCCGTCGACCGCGCCGTAGCCCTCCGTCAGGAGCCGTGCGGCAAGCGCCTGCCCGTCCGCGGCGTAGATCCGCCAGCCACCTTCGATCGCCTCCGCCGTCACCTCGAAGGCGTCGGCGACGGCGGTGACGGCCGATCCGTCACGACTCGTAACTCGGAGCTCCGTCCGCGGAGAGGCGGCGATCAACTCCCTCGCCGACCCAAAATACCGAGGCTCACCCCGATGGAGGACCAGGATCGTATCGATCGCGGACGCAAGCGCCACGTCGTGTGTCGCCACGACGATCGTCGCGCCCTGCTCGGAGCGGGCTCGGAGGGCGGCGAGCGCTTCCGCGCGTCGCCACGGGTCGAGATGGTCGAGCGTACCGTCGATCAGCAGGATCGGGGCGTCCGGCACCCAGACCGGCAGCAGTGCCACCGCCGCCCTCTCGCCATCGGTGAGCGCTTCAAGGCTGAGTTGGCGCCGATCCCAAAGGTGAAGTGCGACGAGTGCCTCCGTGACCGCGGCCGAACTCCCTCTCGGGGCGAGTTTCTGAGCGACCGAACGGGGCGTCGTTCGTTCCCCTTCGAGGCGGAGCGACGACGCCGTCGGCGCCGTCACACCCGCTTGCCCGCGAACCGGCGGGCGCTTTCCTCCGAGGACTTCGAGGAGGGTGCTCTTCCCTGCCCCGGTCGGTCCGACGACCGCCACGAACTCGCCCGCGTGGAGCGTGAGGCCCCACCGGCCAGCCCCGTCGAAGAGGGCGATCTCGTCCAAGACGATCGACGGCGTCATCGAGCCGGCAGGATGCGCAGGTCCTTGGGATAGCGATTCAGGATCTCCGCCCCACCTTCTCGGACGACGATGTCGTCTTCGATTCGGACCCCTCCGAAGCCGGGGATGTAGATACCGGGCTCGATCGTCCAAACCTGGCCCACCTCGATCGGCTGATCCGTGGTCGGACTGAGGCGGCCGAGGTCGTGCACGACCCGGCCGAGACCATGGCCGAGCCCATGACCGAAGTATTCGGCATAGCCCTTCTCACCAAACTTCGCGCGCACCATCGCGTCGACATCGCGCCCGTTGACTCCCGGCATCATCATCTCGACCGCCGCTACTTGGGCTTCGAGAACGAGACCGTAGATCTCCTCATGTCGGGGCGTCGCCTCGCCGATGACGAACGTGCGCGTGAGATCGGCGCAATAGCCGTCGAGCAGAGCTCCAAAGTCAAGGGTCAGGAAGTCGCCGACTTGGAGCTTACGCTCGGTGGCGCGGGCGTGGGGTCTGGCGCTGTTTTCGCCGCCGGCAACAACCGGATCGAAGGCGAGCTTCCCGCCCTGACGACGGATGTAGAATTCGATTTCGAGACCGATGTCGTACTCGGAGACGCCGGGCTGGATAACGCGTTCGACATGGGTGAGCGCGGCATCCGTCAGCGCGCACGCGCGTCGGATGGCGTCGATCTCCTCCTCCGTCTTGATCATCCGCAGCGGTTCCACGACGTCCGTGACCGGCTGCCAGTTGACGCCGGGCATGGCGTCCGTCCACTTCTGCCACGTCCCGAAGGCGATCGAAGGCTCGAAGCCGATCCGGTGCACGCCGGCGCGAGCGGTCTCCTCGGACAAGACATCGAGTATCGTCTGGGGATTCCGGAAGCTCCTCACGGGAAGCCCCCGGACCTGCTCCTCCGCCTGGATCGTGTACCGGCTATCGGTGATGAAGGCTCCACCGTCCGGCGACAGCAGGATGTGGGCAAAGCTTCCGGTGAATCCGGTCAGCCACCCGATATTGTCGATATCGGTGATCAGGAGTCCATCGACCCCGGCATCACGCAGACGTTCTTGAACGGCTTCGACTCGGCTCATCCGATCAGCTCCTGAGATAGATTCAAGACGGCTCGAAGGGCGAGCAGGTAGCCCATACCTCCGAACCCGACGATCTGCCCGACCGTCACCGGAGCGATCATCGAATGACGTCGGAAATCCTCGCGAGCGTGGACATTGCTCAGATGGACTTCCACGACGGGCAGCCTCACCGACACGAGCGCGTCGCGAAGTACGACCGACGTGTGGGTCAGACCGCCAGGGTTGATGATGATGGCATTGGCCCAGCGACGGTGCTCCTGGATCGTGTCGACGAGGACACCCTCATGGTTGGTTTGAAGCACGCGAACTTCGATCCCGAGGGCTGCAGCCTCCTCGGCGATCTCCTTGTCGATCTCCTCGAGCGGCTTCTTGCCATAAAGATCGGGCTCGCGAAAGCCCGTCAGGTTGATGTTCGGTCCATGGAGAACGAGGACCTTAAGACTCTGGCTTCGCACCGATTTCCTCCTCGACGACGCTCGGCTCGATCGCTTCTTCGGCGAGCAGATGGGGGATGCCGTTCACGATGCGGTATCCGTGACGGCAGATCGTACAGACGAGCATTGAGCCGTGCAGTTCCAGCGGCGGTCGCGGCTCGCACCGTGGACAAGCGAGGATGCCGAGCAGTTCGGCGTCGATCATGAAGCGACCTCGCGATAGACGGATAGGGTCTTGGCCGCCGTACTCTGCCAATCGAAGCGCGTCAGACGCGCGTACCCACGTTCCCGCATGGACCCTAATGTACCGGAATCGGCGAGGAGGTTCCCGATCCGTTCGGCCCAGGCGGACGGTTCCCAGCTCGGTTCTATCGCGGCGGCATCACCCGCGACCTCAGGCATCGCCCCACCCGTGCTGCACAGGACAGGGCAGCCGCAGGCGAAGGCCTCGAGCAAGGGGAGACCGAACCCCTCGTGCCGACTGGGGGCGAGGTACAGGTCGGCGCACGAGTAGAGCGCGCTGAGGTCGTCGTCTTCGACGTATCCGGTTGCAACGATCCGAGGATCCGCGAGATCGCCGTCGTCGCCCCAGCCTGGCTTGCCGCTGACCACGAGTCGATGAGGCAGGCTCGGTGGGAGCAGGCGTGCGGCGTCGATCGCCAGACGCATGTTCTTGCGCGGCCACCGCGTTCCCACGGTCAGCAAGAACGGTCCCTCGATCCCGAGCCGATCGCGGACATGGGCCTGGGCCGCATCGCGTTGCCAGGGGCGGATCGCAGGATTGAGCGCGTTGGGGGTGACCACGACCTTTCCTCGAGCCCTCGGGATGAACTGCTCGATCTCGCGTTTCGATGTTTCGGAAACGGTGATCACCCGAGCCGCGCGGGCGCAGGAGCGAGGCACGAATCGCCGCAGCATGAACCGATCTTTGGCTGTGAACCACTGGGGCCCGATGAAGAACGAGACGTCATGCACCGTGGTCACACCCGCCTTGCCGGCCAACGGGCTGAGGTTGTATTGGGTGTGGATCACGTTGGCCCCGGCGCGGCGCGCCGCCAAAGGAAACGCGACGAGGCTCCACCAGCGCGGGGAGCGATGGGGCAAGGGAATCCAGACCATTCTTGGATCGTCGGGAATCCCCTCGGGCCGCGGAGCGTTGGAATAGAGTAGGAAGCGCACGTCTGCCGATGTTCGAGCGAGACCCGCGAGCAATCCGTGCCAGTAGGTGGTGTCACCGGTGTGGCGACCACCGACCAAACGGGCATCGATCGCGACGGTCACGCCTTGGGACCTCGAAGGGAGATTGGCGCGATTCCTGCTATCCTATCCATAGGTTCATCCGCCATTCTAGGTGAAATTCGATGCGTAAGAAGAAACCGCCGTTTCTGGCCCTCACCGTCCTTGTGGTCCTGCTTGGGATCGTAGGGTTCGCGAACTACACGTGGACGGCCAAGCCCAGCGCCGATGCCCACGATCACGGCTCGCTCGACAACCCTGTGCCCAAGGAAGACACCAAGGGCGACGAAAAGTCGACCAAGGAGCAGATGAAGGGACAGATCCGGGATATGGTCGGCATGAGCCGGCCCGGTACGAACGATTCCAAGCAGGCGAGCAACGACAAGCCGACCGTAGTGAAGGAGAAGCCCGCCAAATACAAACCGGTTCCCAGCGACAGTACGGTTTCGGGCATGTGGTACACGGACGAGTCGAACAAGAAATAGACTCCATAGACTGAATCAAGAAGGGTCGGCCCGCTTCGCGGGCCGACCCTTGTTCTTGTTCGCTTATCGGACGGTCGCTTCAGCTTGCGTTTCGTCCGCCTCGGGCTCAGGCTCGTCATGCCCGGGGATCACATGGGCCGGCTTCGCCGGCGGGCGGATGATGGAGAGCACGATCGAGACCGCCAGGATCGTGATGATGATGCCCAAGGAGAGGCCGACGTTGAACTTCGGCCAGTCCGGATACACGACCTTCTCCATGTAGGCGTAGAGCATCTTCCCACCCACGAACACGAGGATCGCGGCCAAACCATAGCTGAGGTAATGGAAGAGCTTCATCAAGCCCGCGAGCGCGAAGAAAAGCGCACGAAGCCCCAGGATCGCGAAGACGTTGCTCGTAAAGACGATGAACGGGTCCTTCGTGATCGCGAAGATCGCCGGGATCGAGTCGACGGCGAAAATGATGTCGGTCAACTCGATGAACAGGAGAGTGATGAACAGCGGCGTCGCCCATAGCCGACCATCGATGCGGGTGAAGAAGTTCTGCCCCACGAAATTGGGAGTGACCGGCATCATCTTGCGAAAGCCTCGGATGATCGGGTTCTTCTCCGGATCGACCTCCTTGTCTTTGATGATGACCATCTTGACCCCGGTGAAGATCAAAAAGGCACCGAAGACGATCATCAGCCAGAAGAAGTTCTCGAGGAGCGCCGCGCCCGCCGCGATGAACAGCGAGCGGAAGACGAGGGCCCCGATGATCCCGTAAAACAGGACCCGGTGCTGGTATTGCGCCGGCACCTTGAAGTACGCAAAGACCATCAAGAAGACGAAGATGTTGTCGACGCTCAGCGCCTTCTCGACCAGGTATCCGGCCAAGAATGCCATCCCGGCCTCCTGGCTGCTGTACTCGCTCTTCGGATAGATGTTGTCCCAGAGGAAGAAGATGCCGACGTTGAAGACCAGCGCGAGCGCGATCCAGACGGCGCTCCACGTGAGCGCCTCCTTGATCTTGACCTCATGCGCTTCCTTGTGAAACACCCCCAGGTCTAGGGCCAACATGCCCAGAACGAAGGCGAGAAACGCCCCCCAAATCCAGATTGGAATCCCAGCCAGTTCTGCCAATGATCAAAAGCTCCTCATTCTTGCGATAGTGCTAAGCCAACAGAAAGTCGGCGGGGTGGTACCCCGCCGTTGCGATCAATCGAAGTCGAAGATTTCTCCGAGGAAACCTTTCTTCTTCTTCCTCCGGCGGTAATCGTCATCGTCGTCGTAGTGCCGATCGCGTTCGTACATCGGTGCCTGCGGAATCGGTGGGGCGTAGGTCGGCTGCGACGGGGCCGGAGCCTGCGGTCGTGGCGGTTGTGCTTCGTACGCGGCACCGCGCTCGATGACCTTGTCGAGTTCGCCCTTATCGAGCCAGACGCCACGACACGTAGGACAGTAGTCGATCTCGATGCCATGTCGCTCGGCAATTACGAGCGGAGTCGGACAGTTGTGTGGACAGTTCATAGTCTTTTCGTGAGGGGTCCGGGCCGCCCTCAGGCGGCCCGGTGGAGGAGGTTAGGCCACTCGGCGCGCCATGGCATCCAGCCGTTCGACGCGTTTTTCGAGAGGTGGGTGCGTGGAAAACAGATTGACGATCCCCCGCGCCCCAGAGAACGGGTTCACGATGCACATATGGGCCGCGCTCGGACTGATATGACCCGGAGCGACCTCGACCCCACGCGTCAGCTTGATCAATGCGTTCCGAAGGCCGTAAGGTGAACCGACAAGCTCCGCCGCCGTTTTGTCGGCTTCGTACTCGCGGGCTCGGGATACGGCGAACTGGATCATGGCCGCAGCAAGCGGAGCGACCAGCATCATGAGCAGCATCACGAACGGGTTCGGGGCGTCGTCGTCGCTCCCGCCGAAGCCGAACAGCGTCGTGAAGTAGGCGAGATTCGCAATGCCCGAAATCGCGCCCGCCACGGTGGCGATCACGGCACTCGTAAGCGTATCACGGTGCTTGATGTGGGCGATCTCGTGGGCGACCACGCCTTCCACTTCGCTTCGATCGAGCAGGTCGAGAAGACCCTGATTCACAGCCACGACGCCATGCTTAGGACTGCGGCCGGTCGCGAAGGCATTCGGGGAGTTGTCGGGCACGACGTACAGGCGCGGCATCGGGATGTTCGCCCTCTGTGCCAATCGCTCGGTCATCGCATAGAGATCGGGGGCCTCGGCTCGCGTCACGGGCTGGGCCCGAGTCATCGCCAGCACGATCCGGTCGCTGAACCAGAACGACCCGATGTTCATGATCAGCGCGAAAGCGACGGCGATCACGACGCCGACACTTCCGCCCAACAGGTGTCCGCAGACGACAAAGAGTGCCGTCAGCGCTGCCATCAACAATCCGACTTTGATCGTACTCATCGTTGTTTTCAGTGTTCTTCACCCCGGAGAAGCAGAAAGACCTTCACCGTGCTTGACACGGTGAAGGTCTCGCGTTTCTGGCTGAGCCCGGCCTCGCGGCGTCTTGACGGACCCAGCCCCTGCCGAAACAGGCGCTACTCCCCCTCACAGGGACTACCTATTATTACATCGGCAGGCCCTGACTTGTTTCAAGGGCATGAGCGTATTTCGATGATTTTTACGAAATTGTAAACTTCAGTCGATGCCGGCACGCTGATCACGCCAGTCGCGATAGGCGTCCCGAAGCTCGCCGATCCCCTTTTGAAGCGAACCGAAAGCGATGAGCAGCACGATCATGATCAGCGGCATCGCCAGCAGACTGACGGCGAAAGACCCGCTCGTGGCGCGCAGGGCGACCATCATGAGGAAGATCCACGCAAGAGCATGGAGTACGCCCGCCACGACTTCGGTCACAGGCGACGGCTCGACGTTCTCGAGTTGATCCCAGTCCACGCTCGACACGGTCCGGAACATCGGTCGATCGACCTCGAGAAGCCATTCGGCGAGTGCGGCCGAGCATCCCTTGCGCTCAAGCCATCGATGCGCATCGGAAAGATCGACCCCGCGGATGAGGAGGGTCTGAAGGTTGCGGCGCAACCGGCTGAACCGCCGCCGGCCAAGCCTGCGAACGTCGATCTCCAGTTCAGTGGGCAGATTCCTCACCGGCATCCTCAACCCATTCTACGACGACGAAACCGAAAAGGACGAACCGCGGGCCTTTAGCCTTCCAGTTTCGAGAAGTCGCCGACGAGGCCGAGGAGCCCACCACAACCCGCCAGCAAGCTCAAACGAGCGTTCCGAGTCGCCGCATCGTCGACCATCACCATCGTCGCATCGAAGAACCGGTTGATCGGATCCGCCAACCCGCGAAGCTGGACCAGAAGCCCGACCGCATCCTCGGCCTCGCGAAGCGCCATACATGTCGGCCGCGCATCGCGCACCGCGGTCTCGAGGGCAACGCCTTCGGCAGAGTCGAGCTTGCCGGTCGCAGAGTCGAGTGGATCGCCGTCGGGCATCGCCCACTGTCCCTTCCGGATCGCGGCCTCCACGATGTTCTGAGGTCGGCGTGCGGTCTGCACAAGGGCCTCGTCGTCAGCGCACAGCGCCAACGCTCCGACCCGAAAGCGCACCCCGACCGGATCAAGAACGGCGGTGACACCACCAGCCACCGCAGCGGCGAGCACGTCGTGGCGAACTTCTGGAAGCAGCGCCACGTATCGGGACTCGAACAGCGCCTCGATCGCCAGGCGAGCGCCATCGCGATCGACGTCGATGCCCTGCTCCGCGTAGCCTTTGAGCGCGGCGTCGAACGCCGCAGACAGATCGACACCGGAACCAATCCAGCTCGATTCGACGAGGATCGTGGCCGACCGGCGCAGACCGTAGGGGTCACTCGAACCGCTCGGGGCGAGGCCGACACCGAGATACCCCGCGAGCTTGTCGAGCTGATCGGCAAGGAGAAGCGCGGTACCCGTTCTATCAAGCGTCTCGCGCGGTGTGCTGTACTGGGCCGCGATCGCCGTACAAACCGGCTCCGGCATCCCTTCGCGGCGCGCATACTCGGCACCGATCACGCCCTGAAGGGAAGGCAGTTCGCTCACCAGCCCACACGTAAGATCCGCCTTCGCGTAGAGACCTGCCTGGCGCGCCCAACCGGCTTCTTCGTCACCCGCGCCGGCGGATCGCGCGATGCTCTCGGCAAGGCGCGCGAGGCGATCGGCGCGCTTGCGAACCGAGCCGAGCTTTTCCTGGAACATCATGCCCTCGGTCTTGGCGAGGAACTCGTCGAGGTTCGACTTCTTATCTTCGTCGAAGAAGAACTTCGCGTCGTTGAAGCGCGCGTTGAGGACCCAAGCGTTACCGGCCTGGACGACTTCGTCGACCCCGCCGTTGCGGATCGAGACAAAGCGATTCGTGATGCGCCCCGCGGCGTCCCGGATCGGGAAGAAGCGCTCATGCTTGGCCATCGCGGTGACCAAAACCGGCGCCGGAAGCTCGAGGAAGTCTTCCCGGAAGGAGCCCTCAAGCGCGACCGGCCATTCGGTCAGGAAGACGTTCTCGTCCACGAGGCCGTCGGTCAATTCTACGCTTCCGGTCGCTACGGTCATCGCCCCCTCGCGGATCTTCCGCTCCCGGACGGCAGGATCGGGCTCCACGTCGCGCGCGCGCAGCAGGTCGAGGAGTTCCGCGAATCCCGCCGCTTCGAACGGCTCGGGAGCATTGAAGCGATGTCCTCGGCTCGAAAGACCCGAGGCAACCCCTTCGAAGGCAAAAGGTATCACTTCACCGCTCAGACTTGCCAACATCCATCGAATCGGGCGGGCAAAACGAACTCGGCCGGAACCCCACCGCATCGTTTTGTCGAAAGTGAGCGCGGCAACCGACTGGGGCAGGACTTCGGCGAGGACTTCTCGGGCGTCTCGTCCAGGAATGGTCTTTGAAACCCACACATATTCCCCGTCGTTGCGGACGTCATCCGGCGCAACGCCCTGCCCCCGGCAGAAGCCCTGAAGCGCAGGAGTCGGTGCGCCGTTCGCATCGAACGCCGCCTTGACCGATGGCCCGCGCATCTCCTTGACTTGGTCGGGCTGACGCGCGACGATTTCGCGCACTTGAACGATCAGCCGCCGCGGAGTGCCGAGGCTCTGGCTCGCACCGTGGCCGAGATTCGCTTCGTCGAGCCGGGCCACGATTTCGCGCTCCAGTTGCTCATAGGCGCGCCGCACGAACGAAGCCGGCAATTCTTCGCATCCGAGTTCGAAGAGGAGCTCCTGCATGGGAGACGGGAGTGTACTTGGTTCAATCGGGGATCGACCGTCGCGCAACATAATGGGCCATGGCCCCCGGCGACCTTCAAGGCATCCATCACGTCACCGCGATCTGTGGCGACGCCCAGCGCAACGTCGACTTCTATGCCGGAGTGCTCGGCTTGCGAGTCGTCAAGCTCACCGTCAACTTCGACGATCCGACGACCTACCACCTTTACTATGGCGACGGAGTCGGCAGTCCGGGGTCGATCATTACGTTCTTTCCGTACGTGGACAGCGGACCCGGTCGGCCCGGCGTCGGCCAGGTGACGACCACGTCCTATGCGATCCCGCTCGGGAGCCTCGACGCCTGGATGGCACGGCTCGCTGAGCGCACGATCGACTTCGACGCCCCGACGGAAGCATTCGGGTGCCGCCAGATCACACTCCTCGACCCCGATCGCCTGAGGATCGCCTTGGTCGAGGCAGAGGCTCCTGCCGCGTCCGGATGGGAAGGTGCCCCGCTGGCTCCCGACATCGCGATCCGACGAATCCACTCCGTGCGGCTCGCCGAGGAGGCCGGCGAATCGACGGCACGACTCCTCACCGGACTCATGGGATTCCGCGAAACCGGTACCGAAGGCACCGTGCGCCAGTACGAAGTGGGATCGGGCGGGAGCGGAACGATCGTCGAGGTCCAGTGTTCTCCTGACCTTCCGCCCGGCCGAGGGGGGCAGGGCTCCGTCCATCATGTCGCCTTCCGTACGCCCGACGACGCGCATCAGTTCGCGCTTCGCGCGGCCCTCCTCGCGGACGGGCGGAATGTCTCACCGATCATGGATCGCAACTACTTCCGGTCGATCTACTTCCGCGAGCCGGGCGGAGTGCTGTTCGAGGTGGCGACCGATCCGCCCGGATTCCTGATCGACGAGACCGACGCCGATCTCGGCACCCATCTCAAGCTGCCGGCCCAGTACGAGCCGCACCGAGAAGCGATCGTGCGCCGCCTTCCGCCCCTCCGGCTGCCGAATGGCGTCGAGATCGGGGGAGGAGCGGGCTGATGACGGCATACACCCATCCTCACTTCCGTTTCGAACCGGCGCTGACTGCCGATGAACCGCGGACCCTGCTCCTCCTCCACGGGACCGGCGGCGACGAAAGCAGCCTGATCGAGCTCGGACGAGCGCTCCTGCCCGGAGCGGCCCTTCTGAGCCCGCGCGGCAACGTGAGCGAATTGGGTTCGAATCGCTTCTTCCGCCGGTTCGCCGAAGGCGTGTTCGATGTCGAAGACGTGGTCGCCCGGGCGGCCGACCTCGCTGCGTTTGTCAGCGAGGCGTCGGCGGCCCATCGGTTCGATCCGGCTCGGGTCATCGCGGTCGGGTTCTCGAACGGGGCGAACATGGCCGCATCGACGATGCTCCTCCATCCCGAGACGCTGGCCGGGGCGATCCTGATTCGTGCGCAAACGATCTTCGCGCCCGAGCCGCTTCCCGATCTCACAGGGAAGCGAGTCCTCCTGCTGTCCGGTGCCACCGACCCGATCGTCCCCCTCCAAGACGCGACGCGTCTGCGCGATCTGCTGGTGTCCTGCGGGGCCGAGGTCGACCATCGGATTCACGCCACCGGTCACGGCCTGAGTCAGGCGGACGTGCTCGCCGCGCGGGAGTGGCTCGGGGCGCAGTAGACTGAACTGGCCCGGATCCACTCCCAGCGTGCGTCACATTCAGACGCTGCGGCGGCGTCTTCGGCGGGCCACGACCGCGGAAATGCCGACAGCAAGGGCAGCGATGGTCCCGGGTTCGGGCACGATTCCAACGTGGTAGTTGTCGATGCCGCTGATCCGAACGCTCGTCGTTCCGGAATTCGGATTGCTGTTTGCGCTGATGTAGCCGAATGTCAGTGGCGATCCGGTCGAGCCGAAATCGGGATTGAGAGTGCCCGTGGCTCCGTTCGCCAGAAGGTTGTTGAAGCTCGTCGCCGTCAAACCAGTACCCGAGAACGTCTGCCAGACGGCTGGGAAAATCCCGTGGATCGGCCCGACGAAGTCGACACCACCCTGCCGTACCAAGAGTCGATACGCGACGGCCTGACCTCCCGGCGGCTGCTTGTGAATCAGATCGAACGAGTAATTCAGGCTCGACAAGCCACCTGACGAACTCGGGTCGTAGGTGAACGCCGACTTCCAGTGGGCGACCACGATCGCCCCGAAGCCGTAACTGTGCGTGACCTCGCGATGATGGGTCGGATTTCCCCCGGTGGACAACTGCTGGGCCGAGTAGGTCGCTAGCGACCCAGCGGTCGTGTCGACAACCTTCGCATCGTACCAGCCGTGCCCGAAGATTCCGTCGTCGAAGCTTGTGGCGTGGGCCGCCGCACCGAAGACAAGAAGAGAACCGGCGATGGCAAAAGTCAGTGAGTGTCTCATGGTTACCTCCGTCGCTCGCGGCGACAAGCCCATGATTCACCCCGAAGTGTGACCAAACCGTGACGGGTCGTGACAGGAGCGTGAAGGCACTGCGGGTACCCTCCTCAGGTGCGCATCGATCCCGCCCTGTTCCAGGAGAACGAGCGCCTCGCCCCGTCTCGAGACACCCGCGAGTTCCGTTCCGTCGGCAGGCTCGAATGCGAAAGCGGCGGCGTGCTCGAGGACGTCGTCGTCGCGTACGAGACCTGGGGAACGCTGAGCCCCAACGCAGATAACGCGGTCGTCATCTGCCACGCCCTCAGCGGTGATTCCCACGCGATCGGCTGGTGGGACCGTGTCGTCGGACCCGGCAAGGCGATCGACACCGAGCGCTGGTTCGTGATCGGCACGAACGCCCTCGGCGGCTGCCAGGGCACGACCGGCCCTTCCTCGGGCGGGTCGGACGGGCGCCCGTTTGCGAGCCGCTTTCCCGTCGTCACCGTCGGCGACATGGTCGAGGTTCAGCAGCGGCTCGTCGCCGCGCTCGGGATCGAGCAGCTGCAGGCCGTGGCCGGAGGAAGCATGGGTGGGATGATGGCGCTCGAATGGACCTTGCGTAATCCGGGTCGGGTGCGCAAGGCGTGGATCACGGCGAGTTGCGCGGCCCACAACGCGCTCCAAATCGGATTCAACGAAACCGCTCGCCAAGCTGTGATGCGCGATCCGAAGTGGGCCGGCGGCGATTACGATCCCGCCGATCCACCGAATGCCGGTCTCGCGGTGGCTCGGATGGTCGGCCATCTGAGCTACCTGTCCGAAGTCAGCTTCGACCGCAAGTTTGGGCGGAACATTCAGGAGGGCCGCGACCAGTTCCAGGTCGAGTCGTATCTCAACTACCAGGGCGACAAATTCACGCACCGATTCGATGCCAACAGCTTGATCGTGCTCAGCCGGGCGATCGATCGGTACGAGCGAACGAGCTTGGTCGGCTCCGCGAGTGAGTACCTCTTCACCAGCTTCACCAGCGACACGCTCTACCCGTCCCACCAGAGCCGGCACCTCGATCGACTCGCGCGTGACGCCGGCTGCCCGTCGACGTGGCGCGAGATCGACCTACCCTTCGGTCACGATGCCTTCCTCCTCGACGGCGACATCCAAGGCGCCTGGGCACGGGCGTTCCTCGAAGGAACCGATGACGAAGCCTGATGGTTGGGGTTTACTGGAACGAACCACGGGGAAGAGACCACAGGAGTTTGGATTGAGGAAGAAATGGATCATGGGGATGATCGCGGTGCTCGCGATTGTCGCTGTCGGTTGTAGCAAGGGTTCGGACGAAGCCAAGGCAGGAGATGAGGCCAAAGAAGCCCCGCCCAAGGTCACTTCGACTCAGAAGATGGCGCCTGGGACCCCGGACGCGCCGAATGCGCTCGGCGAATGGACCCCGCCCGCCGATCGAACTCCGAGCCAAAGCATGGAGGGGACCTACCAACTGCAGCCGTCCGAGCGACAGAAAGAGATCAATGCAACCCTCAGCAATCAGGGTCGCAAGCCGCTCGTCAGCATCCTGACGATCAAGGGCACCCGCTACGAGCTCGTGACGACCACCGAGCGCACGGCCACGACCGAGACGGGAACCGCCAAGCAAGACGGCAAAAAGGTCGCGCTGGAACCGGATTCGGTCAAGATCGAAATGGACGGAAAGGCGAAAGAGGGCACGAACAAGCGGCCGTCGCAGTTCGAACTCGCGGAGAATGGCTTCGATCTCAAGCGCGACGACGGCGTCGTCTACACGCGCCGCTGATGCGCATTCTGATCACGAATGACGACGGGATTCGAGCGGCTGGGCTCGCCGTCCTCGCGCGGGCCGCGCAGCATCTCGGCACGGTCAAGATCGTTGCTCCAGACCGGGAGCGGAGCGCGTGCTCGCACGGCATGACGCTTCGCGACCCTCTTCGCGTGAAGCCGATCGACTGGGACGCGATCACCCAAGCCGCCCCTGAGGCCTACGGCATGGAGACGCCTTCGGGCTCGATCGAAGCCTATGAAGTCAACGGCCTCCCCGTCGACTGCGTGAACGTCGGCCTGACCGTGGCTTGGCCCGACGGCTGTGATTTGGTGCTGAGCGGCATCAACCACGGTCCGAACCTCGGGTTCGACGTGACCTACTCCGGCACGGTCGGTGGCGCCATGGAGGGCGCGATCAACGGCGTGCGCTCGATCGCGGTTTCGATGGCGGTCTTCGTCGATGGAGCGCCCCTCCATTTTCGCACCGCGGCCCGCTGGCTCGAGGAGCGCCTGGAGACGATCGCGACGGCCCCGTGGGAACCGTTGACGTTCCTCAACGTGAACATCCCTGCGATCGCCTACGAGGAACTGCGGGGCGAACGCGTCGCCGTGATGGGGCGCCGGGTTTACGAAGACCGCCTGGAAGAGCGCAGCGATCCTTGGGGCCGGCCCTACTTTTGGCAGGGCGGTGTCGTCGCCATGAGCGCAGCCGATCAACCCGGAACCGACGTGCACGCGGTCAGCGAAGGGTTCGTTTCCCTCACGCCGATCTCGCTCGATTGGACGGCCTACGCTCTGAGCGACGCCCTCGAACGCTCGATGGCGGCGGCGCCCCGGCACCCAACCCCGAACGGCTAGAATGAACCGATGCCGGTCGGACGCTTTCTCCTTTGCCTTCACTCGCACATGCCTTACGTGTTGGCGCATGGGAAGTCGCCCCATGGAACGGACTGGCTCTTCGAGTCGGCCGCGGAATGCTATCTGCCGATCCTGGATGCGCTCGATCGCTTGAGAAACCAGGGAATTCGGCCGCACTGGACGATCAACATTTCGCCGGTCCTCGCCGAGCAGCTCGACGATCCCAGTTTCAAAGAAGGGTTCGCGGAGTACTGCCAAGAGAAGATCGACTGGGCGCTCCGTGACCAGGAGCAGTTCCGAGCCACAGGGCCGCTCTGGATGCAAGGCCTCGCCGCGATGTGGCAGCGTGTCTACACCAAGGCACTCGTCCAGTTCAAGCATCAGTGGGATCGCTCGATCTGCGAGGGCTTTCGCTTCTTCCAGGAGGAAGGGGCGATCGAGATCATCACCTGCGGTGCGACCCACGGCTACTTTCCGCTGCTCGGCACCGACGAGTCGGTCCAAGCGCAGATCAAACTCGGCGTCGAAAGCTACCGGAAGCGGTTCGGGCGCCAGCCGCGCGGGATCTGGCTCCCGGAGTGCGCGTATCGACCTGCCTACGATTGGAAGTCGCCGGTCGGTCAAGATGAAGTCGCTTGGCCGCGAAAAGCGGTGGACGAACTCCTGGTCGAGAACGGCATCGAGTACTTCTTCGTCGACAGCCACATGATCCGAGGCGGCGAGCCGCTCGGGACGTACGGGGCTCAGTTCCCGCAACTCGCCGAACTCTTCGCGCGGAGCTCGAAGCTCTTCACCCCGCCGACGGAGTTTCGAAGTGAGTACGAGCACTACGTGCTGCCGACCGGCGCGACGATCTTCGCCCGCGACCCGAACACGACCGCCCGGGTTTGGTCGGGAGAAGTCGGCTACCCCGGCGACGAGTGGTATCTGGAGTTCCACAAGCAGCTCTACCCGGGGCGCCACCGCTACTGGCGGATCAGCCCGAACAAGGCGGACCTCGGGGCCAAGCAGCCGTACGATCCGTGGCGCGCGTACGAGAACATCGCCCACCACGCCGAGGACTTCGTCCGGTTGGTCAAGGGCGTTCTCGCGAACTACAAAGGCGTTGCCGACCGAACCGGGACCCTCGTCGCGATGTACGACACCGAACTGTTCGGGCATTGGTGGTGGGAAGGGCCGGAGTTCCTCTACGAGGTCGCGAAGCTGATGCACGCGGACCCCGATCTCCAGCCCGTCACCGGCGGCGAATTGCTCGACGAGGAGCCGGCGCGACACATGATCACGATGCCCGAAGGGTCCTGGGGCGAGGGCGGCTACCACTACATCTGGATCAACCAGGACAACCACTGGACCTGGGAGCGGCTGTACCCGGCACAGCGCAAGATGCGCCAGATGGCGCGGGAGTACGCCGGTGGCCCCGCCAACCGGGTCGTGCTCCAGGCCGCCCGCGAACTCCTGATGGCCGAAGCGAGCGACTGGCAGTTTCTGATCTCCACCTGGGCCGCGCGGGACTACGCCGAGGTGCGATTCGACGACCATGTCGAGCGCTTCGAACGTCTGGCAGAAATGGCGGACCGTGTCCATATCGGCGGGAAGTTGACCGCCTCGGAGATCGCGTTCCTCGAAGATTGCGAGAGCAAAGATGCCGCGTTCGCCGATCTGGACCTGTCGTATTGGGCGGCGCTGGATCGTCCGGTCGCCGTCACCCGTTGAACAAGTCGAGAGAGATGAAGACCACCCCATTCTTGCTTGCCGTTGCCGTCGTCGCCATCGTCCTCGCGGCGGGAGGATGCGGTCCGAAGGAGCCCTCGTCGGGCACCGCCTCGGGTCCGATCGCCCAGAACGACGCACAGGGGAAAGCCGATCCGGGGATGGTCGGTGGCGAAACGGCTGGAAGCGAACCAGGCTCTCAATCCCCGAAAGCGGACCCCTCGAAACCCGGTGAGCCGAAGGGCGCCTCGCCCGATAAGCCGAAAGCAAACTCGCCGGACAGCCCGCCGCCGAAGCCGAACATCCAGGTCGTGCCTCCCAAGACCAGTGGCTGGGGCGCGACGACCCTGACCCTTCCCGCCCTCGGCAAGAAGATCGACCAAACCATGGCCGGGAGCAAAAAGCTCTACGGCGAGGCGACGCTCTACGTCGACAACGGCGAACTCGCAGGCTCGGTCAACAGCACGATCCAGGTCAAGGATCGCACCAAGTACAGCATCGAATACCACCTGCCCAAGGACCCGACGACCACGAACAAGCTCGTCGGCAACGGAACGAAACGGGTGATGTTCGAGGACGACAAGTGGACGCCACAGCCCAAAACCTCGGTCGAGGTCGACACCTGGCTCCAGACGTTTCCGCGGGAGATCTTCGCGGGGGTGACCGAGCTTGGGACGCCTTGGACCCAACTCCTCGAAGAGCTCTCGGCTGGCAAGGGCGGATTCAAGGCACAAGTCGAAGAACGAACCGTGAAGTCGCCGGAAGGCACCAAACGGTACTTCCGGGTCGTGGCCACTCGGGGAGGCGAAAATCCCGCCGAGTTCGAAGCACGCTTCGATGCCGACCACTTCCTCCCACTGGCCGTACGCGTTGTCGACAGCCGAAACGGGAAAACGATCAAGTCCCAGTGGCAGGCCCGGTGGACCTGGACCAAGCCGCTCGACGACAAGGCTTTCGCCATCCCAGGGAGCTGAAGGTCCCTCCAAATCGCAGACGGATTTGGCCATAATATCCCGGTCCGCCGACGTAGCTCAGAGGTAGAGCAACGGTTTCGTAAACCGTGGGTCAGGGGTTCGACTCCCCTCGTCGGCTCCAGCCCCTCTCTCCGCGCCATACTCTGACGGCATGCATCCGATTCTCTTCAAGATCGGCAGCTTCGAAGTCCGCTCGTACGGAGTCCTGCTCGTCATCGGCGTATTGATCGCCACATGGATGGCGACCAAACGCGCCGCACGCTACGATATCGACCCCAAACGGCTTTGGGACGTCGTCGTCTGGATCGTCATCGTCGGCGTGCTCATGGCCCGCGTGACGTACATTGCCCAGGAGTGGGATTACTTCAGCGAACACCGCGAGGAGCTGTTCTCGTTCAAGTTCGATGGTCTGACGAGCTTCGGCGGTGTGATCGGCGGCCTTCTGGTGGCCCTTGTTTGGTGCAAACGCACAAAGGCGCCACCTCTGGCCCTCCTGGATACCCTCTCGGTTCCGTTTCTGATCGGCAACGCGATCGGACGGGTCGGATGCTTGCTCAACGGTTGCTGCTTCGGCCACCCGACGACACTGCCTTGGGCGGTCCGGGTCGAGGGCACGGTCGGTCTCCACCATCCCGCCCAGATTTACGAGTCCTTCTTCGGGATTGCCTCAGCCCTGATCCTGATCGGGATCGAGCGTCGATGGCGGCTCCACCTGGGCCAGTCGATTGCGCTCATGTTCGTGCTCTTCGGTCTCAGCCGATTCGCGTATGAGTTCTGGCGGGCCGGCACGGCCGAGCAGGTCCGCGAGGGCTTCGCCAGCTCGACCTACCTCGGATCGCTCCCGATCACCCAAGCGCAGGTTGCGGCGCTCGTGATCGCCGCGTTCGGGGTGGTCGGAGTGATCGTCTTCGGACGGCGTCAACCCCGAGTCGAAGCGAGCGCAGCGTGACGTACGGTGACCTCCTCGTCCGCTTCGCCGGGTTGCGTGCGCTCGTCGTCGGTGATGTCATGCTCGACGCCTACATCTTCGGCAATGCGACGCGGATCAGCCCCGAAGCTCCGGTGATGGTCGTTCGCGAGACCGGCAGCCGCGCCGTACCCGGTGGCGCGGCCAACGTCGCCCTCAATCTCCAGGCGCTCGGCGCGCAAGCAGAAGTCACCGGCGTCGTCGGCGACGACGCCGAAGGCGCCCACCTGCTCCAGGCCATCCGTGATCGCGGGGTCGGAGCCGGCGGGATCGTCGTCGATCCGACCCGCCCGACGACGACGAAGACGCGGGTCGTGGCGGATCATGCGCACCAAGTGTTGCGAATCGACCGCGAGACCCACCTCGCCCTTACCGACGCCACGGCGTCGCAGTTGACCAGCGTGGCCAACGAACTCGCGACGAACAGCGACGTCGTCGTCCTCTCGGACTACCAGAAAGGAGCGCTCGGCTCCGGCGTGGCGCGCGCGGTCATCGCGGCGGCCAAGAATCGCGGCACCCCGGTCGTCGCCAATCCGAAGCCGGCCGGCGCGGCCGAGTTCGTTGGGGCGCAGCTTCTGAGCTTCAATCGGGTCGAGGCGAATGCCCTCTTCTCGGGGTTCGAGGTGAACCGTGAATCGGCCCTCGATGCGGCCCAGTATCTCGCCGAGCGTCTCGGCGTCGAGACGGTGCTCATCACCCTCGGTGAACAAGGAATGGCCGCCGCCGGCACGCACGGCCGGTTCCTCGTCGACGCAAGGCGGGTGGAAGTCTACGACACCGCCGGTGCCGGGGATACGGTGATCGCCACGGTCGCTCTCGGGATGGCAACCTTGGGGCCTCGACCGGAAGTGTTCGAATTGGCGGCGGCGACCAGCGCACGCGTCGTGCGTCATGTCGGGGTTGCGACACCCTCCACGGAGGATCTCGCCGAACTCAGCCGGGCATCGATCGGGAGCTGAGGGGTATCCTGAAAGTTCGATTCTGAGGAAGAGATACCGACTTTATGCGAATCCGAAACAAAGAACTGCGCAAGCGCTGGCATCGAAAGGAGCAGCGCATCAAGGAGCTTCGCCAGGAAGCCATGAAGGCTGCGGCCGATAACAAGACGGCACCGAAGCCCAAGCCGGCGGCCAAGCCCGCCGCCGAGGCCAAGCCGAAGAAAGCCGCCGCGGCCCCGAAGGCCGAAGGCGAAAAGCCGAAACGCGCCCCGGCCAAGAAGAAGGCGGAAGAAACGACACCGGCTGCGGTCGCCGAAGCGGCCGCCGAACCGGCCGTCGAGGTTGCGAGCGAATCTCCCGCCGAAGCTCCAACGGAGTAGTCCCCCACCCGATCCGTCCTCAACGACTTCTCCTCCCGGGGGGAGAAAGTCGCTCTTTGGGGTCACTGAGCGAAGCGAACCGAGTGAGGGGCATCCCGGCCCAGCCCGCATGGGAGGCCTCCTCAGACGGGAGTCGATGGCGAGCCTCAAAAGTCGTCCCGACAAAGGTCCCGGCTGACTCAACTTTTTCGCGATTCCATCGTCATGCCTCGTCGGCATCGCGCGTTGCCTTCCACTATCGAGGAGGCAAATCATGTTCGTTAAAGGAAAGGGGCTGTTGGCTCTGGCCGCTATCGCTCTCATCGGGAGCGGGGCGCACGCCCAGGTCGTCGCATCGTCGGGGGTCACCGCGACCGTGCCAACCGACGTCAGGCCAGGCGCCCAAGAAGACAACTCGACCGCGTGGTTGATGATCGAATCGGCACTCGCGCCAGGGGCGGCGTTCACGGTCGACACCGCCACCACAGGACTGTTCGACGAACCGTCCGATTTGGCTGCGCCCGCATCGGTCACCTCAAGCGCGCCGGTCCAGAGCTTCTTGCTCTGGTCCGATCGGCTGGGAGCGACCGGCAGTACTGCCTACGTCGGATATCTCGAATTCGCGAACCCGATCGTCGGTGTCGCCGTTCGGTCGGCGACGCTCGATCTGACGGACGTCTTCGGCGCTCCTGGCGTGACGTACCCCGGCGGGGTCGTGGGACGCGGATCCGAACTGTCCCCCACCGTCGAGTCGTTCCAGATCTCGGCCGACCGCAAGCGGCTCGACTTCCAGTTCAGGACGTTCAACGTCGTCGACGAGATCCGCATCTTTGCGACGGTGCCGGAGCCGGTATCGGCGTTCGTCCTCTTGGTCGGTCTCGGTGCGGTGGTCGCGCGGCGGTTTCGACGGAGCTGAAGTCCCCGGGGGACCCGTATCCGGGTCCCCCAGCTCACTTCTCGGCCTTGTCGCGAATCATCGGCTTGCCCTTCATGACTTCGAGCTTCTTAAGCTGCTCGGCGGTAAGGAGCGCTTCGAACTTCTTGCCTGCTTCCTTTCGAACCGCTTGTGCTTTCTTCATCGAGTCGGGGTTCGGACCGTCTTGCATCAGACTCATGAGTTCGTCGGCGATCTTGTCGGCGAGGGCTTCGCTCTTCTGACGCTGATCCGCGGTCACCCCAAGTTCTTTGGCGATGGCGGGGTCGAGGATCGCAGCGGCTCCGATGTTCTGGAGCCAAATCTCGTTCAGCCGCTTGACCTGCTCGGTATCGAGCACCTTCATCGCCGCCGCGGTCATGTCCTCCATGGGCGTATCGCTGGTGATCCTGACCATCACTCTCTCGCCTTCGGCTTCGACCTGGCCCTCGAACGCGTCTTGCAATTTCTTGTATTGGGCATCGGTGATCTTGAGCTCCTTGCGGACGACCGGCGAAAACGCCGAGAAGATCTTGCTACCCAGGAGCACGCGCTTGCTGTCCATCTGGAATTGCGCATGGCCCGCGATCGAGAGCACCAGCGCGGTGACAAGCGTGAGCATGCACTTCAGTGTCGTCATTCTCATCTCCTGTTCGTGAAAGTTACCGGCCCGTCGTGTGGTCGCCATTGACCCGGGCCGGCGAAGAGCTTCGATGCCGCGCTTCCGGATGCGCCCATCGACTCTCTCGGGTGCGACTACCGACCCGATGGAGTCAGAGTTCCCGAACTCGGTTCGGAATGGGACCGTCGGGGCAGGAGCTTCCGCGCCGGGCGCGAAACTCAGGCCATGAGATCGAGTTCATTCGCGATCGCCGCACTCGCGGCGGGCCTCCTTGGCTGGGGAGTGGTGGCACAGAATCCGAAGACGAATACGTTTCAGATCGAAGACATCCCCAAGTCGAAGAACTTCCCCGTTCCCGAGAACCAGCTCGTCGGTTCGGTCCTGTCCGGCGACTGGGCTGCGACCCGGCGCCATTCCTGGGCGCTGTGGGCGGCGCTGACAGCTCCTTCCCAGTCGGTCTGGAACGGCCAGCGCGTCCCCGTTTGGGAAACCTGGTACTCGGTCAGCGAGGTCTACAGCCTCGGTCCGAAGCCTCCGAAGCGCCGCGACCGGACGTTCGAACTCGCCCGACCCAACCAGGCGTTTCTCGCCCATCCGAACGCGCGCAACCCCGATCCGGTGCTGTTCGCCTTCGTCAAGTACAACCGCGCGGCGGCCGAGTTCGTGTGGCAGAACAAGTACCACCTTCAGAGCACACTCGATGCGCTCCAGGCGCGGTTCGAGCGCGAGAAGACCCCGATCGAAGAGCGTAGCATCAAGCCGTTTCCGAATGACGCGATCGCTCTCAAACCGGTGTTTTGGCTCGTCAAGAACCCGAAGAGCAAGCAGTCTTACAACGGCCTTACGGTGCTTCCCTATTGGGACCCCAAGGCTCCGCCGCCGCCCGGCGGCGTAACACCCGATCACCGTACGTGGCAACAGTGCGTCGCCGTCGATCCCGCCGGCAAGTTCAAGCCGGGGACGGAGGTCCAGGTGCCGCTCAACGGGAAAATGGTCACCGCCAAGACCGTCCCGCTGACCCGGTTCTACGCGATCCCTCTCCGCGACGCGGCCGAAGTCGCGGCGGTGAAGATGTTCGCGCGGGAGCTCTCGAGCGCCGGAGGCGAACAGGAGCGGATGATCACGGATCCCAACCAGCTGCCTGAGATCGGAGACTCGATCGTCTTCCTCGCCATGCACACAACGACCAAGGAAATGGACAACTGGACCTTCCAGACGTTCTACTGGCTTCCCGAGCCCGATGCCCCGCCTTATGGCCACGATCGGCCGGCATCGATCAAGGGCGTGTGGCGCAACTACGTGATGTGCAACGCATACAGCATGGTCTCGCCCCGCGAACCCGACGGCGGCTACCCGATCTGCTTCAATCCGTATCTGGAGACCGATCTTGGGCCGACGAAGGCGATCACCCTGAGCGGGAAGCAGTACGGGCCCGACCCGATGGCGGGCACGCGCAGCAACTGCATGAACTGTCACAACCGAGCCGGTTATCCCGCCTTCGACGACGCCAACCCGTTTTCAGCGAACATGGGCGGCGTCGCCAACGACGGCTACCGACCGCCGAACGATCCGTACTTCCAGAAGATGACGAAAGTCGACTTCCTCTGGTCGGTCGCCCTCCACGCCGTCAAAGACAAGCCCTGATCCTCACGACTTCCTCACAAACCGAAGCGAACATCTCCTCGGGGGCGGTTTCCGCCCCCCAAGGAGAAAACGAATGAAAGGACACCGCTTCCGTTTTGCCAGTGTCGCGGTTCAACTCGGGTGTCTCGCCGTCTTTGTCGGGGCCTGTTTCTGGTCGGAGCAGGCGTCGGCCTCGGGAGGCCCCCCTGGGGGAGGCGGCGCGGGCGACATTCCTCCGGGCCCGCTCGGGAGCCCGTTGCCCGGCCTGAACCAGAACGATCTCCAGGCTTTCAACCAGGGTCGCCAAGAGTTCGGGCGACTCGAAGGACCTCCTCAGGGGTTGGGGCCTGTCTTCAACGGTCGCTCCTGTCTCGAATGCCACGGCGAAGGAGCCCCTGGAGGTGCGGGAACGAATCTCGGCGTCGCACGCGTGACTCGCATCGGAGGCACGGTGAACGGGCTCTATTCCGACCTCACGCAGTTTGGGGGTGCCGTCATCCAGGCGCGGTCGCTGCGTGAGCTGATCCCGAACTACCCGGTCCCGCGCGAAAACGTCCCGTTTCAGGCGACGTTCGTAAGCCGCCGACAAACGACGCCGACGTTTGGCGCAGGCCTGATCGAGGCGATCCCGGGCCAGACCCTCATCGACAACGCGAACCGCGCTCAGCCCGACGGCGTGACCGGTCGTGTGAACATGGTCCTCAATCCCCTGACCGGGGGTCTTGAAGTCGGCCGGTTCGGCTGGAAGTCGCAACACTCCAATCTATTCGTCTTCGCCGCCGACGCGTATCTGAATGAGATGGGCATCACGAGCCCGCTCTTTCCGAACGAGAACTTGCCGCAGGGAATGCCGATCCCGCCTGGTGCCGATCAAGTCGCGGACCCGGAAGACAACGGGAACGACGTTCAGGCGTTCGCGAACTTCATGCGGTTCCTCGCGCCCCCGGCGCGCGAAGGAGCGATCACCCTGCAGATCGCAGCCGGGGAACAACTGTTCTCGACTATTGGCTGCGCGGTGTGCCATAGCCCCGTCCTGCGAACTGGCAATCACCCGAATCCGGCGCTGGCAAACAAGAACGTCCGCCTCTACTCGGACTTGCTACTCCACGACATGGGGCCGCAGCTCGCCGATGGCGTCCGGCAGGGGCAAGCGACCGGAAGCGAGTGGCGAACCCCGCCGCTCTGGGGTCTTCGAGTACGCCGATTCTTCCTCCATGACGGACGGTCGCAGAACCTGGACGACGCCATTCGCCGCCATGGTGGCGAAGCGCTCCCGGCGACCAATCGCTACATCGGCCTGAGCCAGGCGAACCGAAGCGCGCTCCTCGCGTTTCTGACGCGCCTTTGAAAGCGCACAGCCCCTCGTTCCCAACGGATCGAGGGGCTGATCGCGCACCGTGGCGCGGCCCTACCGCTTGAAGAACTCGAGGGACTTCACCGGGTAGCGAGCCTTGTCGTAACTGCCGATCAGCAGCGAGCGCCCGTCGAGGGTCCCGACAAGTTTCTCCTTTCGCCCGTCGAAGTCGATCTCGAGGGTCACCTTGCTCCCACTCACCGACCAGACGCCGGCGAAACGCTTTTGCGGTTCTTCCGGCTCGACGCCGATCACCGACTCGGTCCAAATCAAGCTCTTGTCCTCCATCAGGCCGAACACGATGGTCCGAATCCCCTTTTCGAGATGGATCGACGCCTTGTATTGACCGACCGGGACGTCGCTCGCCTTTTTGACCGCGCCGGTCGGGCTTTCGACCGGTTTCATCTTGAAGTCATCCCTCTCGGCGATTTTGCCTGGGGGCTTGGTTGCACCGGGATCGGTCTTGGCCTCAGGGCCTTTCTTTTCGCCCGTATCGGTGCCTTGGCTGGGCTCCATCGTGCGGGGATCGGTGAGGGGCTTCTTGCCTTCGGTGTCCTTGGCGACCTGGCCGCCCGGCTTCGAGACGGAGGTCTCCGAGACAGGGTTCGAACCTGACGTGTCGCTCTGGCAGCCACCGAGGACGGAGCCGAGCATCACCAACACCGCAATCCACCACAGAGAGTTCTTCATTCCGTTCCACCCAACAGCCCCGAGCCGGAGCCGGTTCCCCGAGATGTTACCGGCGGGCACGATAGGGGCGCTCGTTCATGCTCTCGCTCACTGTTTGGGTCGACTGGACTTTCCAGCCTCCGGAAGTCCGAACCCAAAGGGACTTGACGACCGACCGGTAACCGACCCACACGTTGCCCTTCGGCCCCTTGAAGACCTCTTCGATGTCGATCGCGGAGTTCAGCCAAATCCGGTCCTTGCTGACCGAGATCGGTGTCGCCTTCATGGCGACTTTCAGCACCTTGTCGGGCACCGGGTTGTCGGCCACGACCTCGTACAGCGTCGCGATGACGCGACCCTTGGCGTCGAGACGGACGTAGTCGGGCATGCTGTACTCGTATTGGAGATTTCGGATCGCGACCGGACTCCGCCACTTGTAGGCATGGGCCAGCTTCGCGTAGGCGTCCTGGATCGCTTTGACGTCGGGGTTCACCTGGGGACCAGCGGCGAAGGCAGGGACGAGGAGAGCGGCACCCAGCACCGCCAAGGAAAGGAACTTCTTCATCTGCCGATAATGACGGTCGGTCCTTCGCAAACGATCTGACGTCCCAGCGTCACGTCGATCGCTTGCCTTGATCGAGCTGAACGACCGTCCCCATCAAGGTCTTCTCCGCTTGCCCATGGTCGCCGGTCTGGAGCGCCCGCATCGCGAGCGTCACTTCCTGGGCTTCGGCGGTGCGCCCCTCCTGGATCAGGAGCATCTGCGTCTTCTGGAGCTCCTCAAGAGCCATCTGCCCCGTAAGCTGGCCGGATTTGAGGCCCATGATCGTCTTCTCGACGGTCCGCGTCGCCGCCGCGATCTCGGCCGCGCCGGCGACCTTGACGTTGACCGGCACCGAGTAGCGTGCTGAGTCGGCCGTGAACTCCATGACAAAATCGAGATCGATCGACTCGGTGCGACCGCTCGTCGAATCGTCGTAGGTGAGGCGGCCGGACGCGACCCGATACCAGCCCATCGGGTGCTGGGGAAACTCGAAATCGAACATCTGCTGGAGAACGGCCCCTTGCTCAAGGTCCGCCAGCTGGATCGTGAATTCACGAGCGCTCGGCGTCACTGGGTGACCTGTCGCGGCTCGAAGGTTGACCCAACGGGCCACGTTCACGTGGAGTTGCAGGTTGCGCGCGGCCACGGTCATCAGTTTCTCGAGTTCGGTCCGGAAGATCTCCGGAATGAGTTCGGGGCGTGGAATGTAGTAGTAGTTTCCGCCCGCGCGCTTCGCCATCCCCGCGAGGAGCTCCTCGTTGTAGTCGGGGCCGAAGCCGAGGAACGTCACCGTGATGCCCCGCCCCTTGATGTCGGCCGCATGCTGAACAAGGGCCGAGAAGTCCTTGATCCCCGCGGTCGGGTCGCCATCACTGAGAACGATCAGGCGCGTCGCCCGACCCGGATCGCTCACCGACGCCACCTGCTGGGCACCCAGCGACAGGCCGTCATAGAGATTCGTCGTGTTTCCGGGCACGAGACGCTGGATTCCGTCCTTGACCGGCTGTTTGTTGGTGACCCGCTGCGGCGGCATCAAGACCTCGACGATCTCCTCGAACGTCACGATGCTCAGGATATCGTTGGGGGAAAGGAGGTCGACGACGTAGGAACAAGCCTGCTTGACGTACTCCAACGGCGGCCCTTCCATCGAGCCCGACCGATCGATCACAAGGCATAGATTGAGCGGCGCGCGGGCACTCGAAACCCCGACCCCGGGCATGGCCTGGCCCCGCGCGCTGAATTCGACGAGAAACTGCTCGCGTGCAGGTCCGTTCGCGATCGTCGCCTCTCGACCGGGGGTGATCGTCGCGACGAGCGACCGCGGTGCGGCCATGGCCGTCGTTCGATTCGGGTCGCCGGACTGGGGGGCCGCCGGTGCGCCGGACATCACGGTTCGGTTTGGATCGAAAGCCTGCGTCGGTTCCATGCTCAGTCAGCAGTATGACGACTGGACCCGCGCGAATTGCTCGTTGTGCGCCCGCGGTCGTATTGAAGAAAGTTCTGCACCCAGTAACGCCTACCCTCGCGGTCGATCCCGATGCCGATGCCGATGGCTTGGAATGCGGGGTTGACGAGGTTCGAGTGGTGTCCCTTACTTCCCATCCAGCCTCGGAAGACACGTTCGGCCGTGGGATAGCCCTTGGCGATGTTCTCGCCAATCGAGGCCCACGGTAACCCGAAGTCGGCAAAGCGCTCTTCAAGACCCCGTCCCCGCAGATCTTGGTGGTCGTAATGACGGTGGGTCGCCATGTGGCGGGCGAACCACATCGACATCCGCGAGAGCTGAGGATCGAGTCGGAGTGGGCGCAAGCCGGCATCGCGGCGGGCTTCATTCGTCAGGTGGACGAGGGCGTCGACGTCACGCCGCAACGCCCTCATGTCGCGCTGGAAGTCGGCTTCGATCCGCGCCAGGCTCGCCACGACGCAGAGTGCGCCGGCGATCATCCGTCCTTCTGCCCTCGATTCAGGTCTTTCCCCATCGTCTTCTCGGCGGTGTTCAAGAACGTGTCCTTATCTCGGATGATGGCCTGCGCAGGGAGGTGGTCGTGGTCCGTCTTGAGTCCGTCCATCTTTTGAACGGCGGTGCCGACCGCCATAAACTCGATGATGCCGCTCCCGAGCTGATACACATACACTTTGATGCCGACGACGTCGTCAGCGTTGCAGCTCACCGCGTCCTTCATCAGTTTGTCGATCGCGTTCTCGCGCGCTTCGTAGATCAAGGTGGTCAGTTCCGGTATCTCACCCCGTCCGAACGACTTGAGGAACGCGGAGACGCCACCCACGAATCCGACCGAGTAGACCGACACCCCGAGCACGAGCTGGATCGGCATGTAGCCCATGTGGATCAAGTTCCACATCTCCTCGTTCGTGAGGTCGCTTGTGATCGGCGTTTTCGAGAACGCCGGCGGCAGGGAATCGTGGCGGCTCGCGGTTCCGATCATCACCATTTCCTGCATCCCGCGAAACGGAATGATCGAGGTCGTGATCCCGACCACCGCGTTCCCGCCGGCTTCGTGCGCCTCCTTCGTGATGCGCTCGAGCGCCAGGTGTCGCGTCTTGTTGAAGATCTCGGAGTACTCGGGAACCTCGCCCCGGGCCAGGCTGCGGAACGCCCCTGCGATGCCGCCACCGATCCCGATCGAGTAGGCGACGTTGCCGAACACGAACTTGATCGGATGGAATCCGCAGTCCAACTGGCAGTAGAGCTCCTGGCCGTCCGCGCTCGACGTGAACTCCAGTCGCTCGCTCGGAGCACCCTCTCGATGAACGCACGACCCGATCGACAGGAACTCGATCGTCCCCGGGTGGAGGATCAGTTCGTTCGTCACGCCGGTGATCCCACTTCCGCGCCGTACCTCGGCATGGGCCAACAGGCGCTCGTACGAGGCCTGCCGACCATCGTGGATCAGCTCCGTCAGGTGCGTCACTTCCCCGCCGGCGAGCGTGCGGAAGCTCGATCCGATCCCGAGGATCAGACCGAGCGAAAAGACCGAGTTGCCGATGACCAATTCGCCCGCACGCAGCCCCTTCTTGTTCAAACAGAACATCTCGTTGCCCGAAAGCCCGGTCATGATCGGGGCGCGAGTGCGGTTTTCGAGTTGCATGGTCCCGATTTTCGGCGTCCGAGGCCCTCGCTCCTTGGAATCCCGAGAATGCTGTGATACTATGAATCTCGTGACTCGCCACGTGCGAGGCATTGCCAAACCCAAACATCATTTGGATGGGGATAGAGAGAGTCGCTCTGCTCGGATTCAGGAACGGCTGCGTTCTCGGTCTGAACTGGTCGAACGCACGCGGGCAGGCAGTCGAGGCCTTCCGGCCATTCCGCCGGGGGGCCTTCGTCGTTGGACCTGGGCCTGTTCAGTCAAGCGTGTATAATGCCTGGGAGCCTCACCGAGGCAACGGAACGAAAACACGATGTTCAAGCGGTTCTTTCGCTGGCTGAAAGCCATTTTCAATCGCGGCATGGACAAGCTCGAGGATCCAGATATCATGCTGGATCAGGCTCGACGCGACATGCAGCAGGCCCTCATTCAGAACCGCGAAAAAGCGGTTCAGGCGATCACTCAAAAAAATCGTCTTCAAGGGATGCTCGACGAGCAGGAGCGGAAGACCCAACAGCTCCAGCAACAGGCCGAGATGGCCCTTCGCCAAGGAAACCGCGAGCTCGCTCGACAGTTTCTTCGCGAGAAGGCGACCACCGACCAGACGATCGAGCAACTCCGCGGGACCCTCGCTCAAGCCGTCGAAACCGTCGAAGCGGTGAAGATCGCGATCAAGCGCCAGGAAGAAGAGGTCCGACGCAAGACCGCCGAAGCCCTCGCGATGAAGGCACAGTGGAAGCAGGCCCAGATCCAAAGCTCCATCAGTAAGGCCCTCGAAGGCCTGACCTTCGAGAACGAGTACGAAGGCTCATTCGCGTCGGCCCGCGACCGCATCAAGGACGCCCAGGCCGAAGCCGCCGCTCGCCAGGAGATGATGGCGGGGAGTCTCACCGGAAAGATGATGCAGATGGAGGACCAGGCGATGGACTACGCGGCCGACGAAGAGCTCCGCAAGCTTGAAGAGCGGCTCGGCATCGCCTCCCCGGCCGCCACGACCGGCACCACCGACGCGCTCAAGCAGGATGCGGTGTCGGACATCGACGCCCAGCTGGCCGATCTCGAGAAGCGCATCCAGGGCAACCAAGCCTGAAACAGCACACGAGGGGCGGGCCCGCTGGGCCCGTCCCTCGTGCTGTTTCAGTCCTCCTCGTGCGCGATCACATCCTCGACCCAGCCGAGGCCGGCCATCATGTTCGGAAAGCCGATTGTCGGCGCCGCGAGAAGCGCCACGTGCCGCACTTCGGAAGCCGAAGCCCCGGCCTGGAGCGCCTTGTGGGCATGGCTCCTCGACGCCCCTTCCATCCGCGCCCCGATCGAGATCGCGAGCTTGACGAGGTTGCGGGTGCGATCGTCGAGCGGCCCCGCCGCAGCCACCGCCGCCCCGAACTGTTCGTAAGCCTTTCCGACTTCCGGATTCTCTTCGAAGAACTTCGTGTACCGTTTCGGAAGACGACTCATGCCCTCATTCTGAACCCCCACGGGGGGTAATGTCCGCGCATGGACCTCCAAATCGGTCAGATGCCCTGGCGAGACATTGCCGTCGATGACGCCGACTCTCTCCGCGACTTCTACGCCGCCGTCGTCGGCTGGACCTGGCGCGGCGAATCGATGGGCGACTACGAGGACTACAGCATGATCCCGCCCGGCGGAACCGACCCCGTCGCCGGCATCTGCCATCGCCGAGGCCCTAACGCCCAACTCCCCGCACAATGGCTCGTATACATCGTCGTCGAGGATCTCGATGCGTCGCTCGCTGAAGTCCGGCGCCTCGGCGGGACCGTTCTCGAGGAGCCACGCACGATGGGCTCGTCGCGATTCGCCTGCATCCAGGATCCCGCCGGCGCGGTCTGCGCCCTCTACCAGCCTTAACGCGCGGTCGCGTGTTCAGCAACGAAAAGCCCCCGAGGATGCATCCTCGGGGGCTGTTCGGCCCGTAGATCCCGGTATGAAAGCGAAGCTTCTCTCGGCCCTTCTTCTCGTTCTCGGCGTCGGCCTCCTAGCCTCCGCTCCCGTCATGGTTGCCGGTTGTGGAGCTGCTGCCGAAAGCGAGGAAGACGACGACGACTAGACTCGACACCAGCGTCGAGAGCGGCTGACGTCGAACGACCCCGTGGTCAACTGCGCAGTAGTGACGGACGGGGGCAGTTGCGTCCCAGTCGGCGTCCGAGGCGCGCGGGCATCGGACTGGCTTCTTGCAGCATTGGTCATACTTTCGGCAGAGACGCGATGGACCACTCCATTCACTTGAGCGATGAGGCCTTCCGGGCGTATGAGCGCCGAGCTCGACACCTAGGGCTGACCGTAGAGGAATACCTGGACCGATCCGCACCGAACGAGGATGAGTTCGTACTGAGTCCCGAGATGCGTGCAGGGATTGAGCGCGGCTTGGCCCAAGCCGATGCCGGCCAGTACGTCGGGATGGGCCAGGTGCGCGAGAGCTTGGCTCAGTACAAGGCGGAATGCCGCGAGAGACAGAACCGCTAGAGGTCGTCTTCACCCTCGCGGCAAGGGTTGAGTGGATCGCCGTCTGGCAGTGGAACGCTGTCGAATACGGCGAACGCCGGGCCGACTCCTATATCGCCTTTCTCGAGTCGGAGATTGAGAAACTGGCGCGTTCACCAGGTCTGGGTGTCGCGGTTGAGGAGTTTCCGGGCCTGTGGCGTCGTCTGGCCAAGCGCCGCTCGCGCGGGCACGGCCATATCGTCTTCTACCGCGTTGTCGAGTCGCGTCTGGAGATCATCCACATCTACCACACGGCGCAGGATTGGCAGTCGAAGTTGTCCGGTTCCTAACGTCGCTTGGAGCGAACCCGCCGTTATCAGGTGGTGGCTTCGCCTTGACCGACGCGGGCGTCGATCTTGGCTTCAAGTTTGCTCACGTCGGCAGGCGGTCAAGATCGGAAGAACTTGACCACCTGCCGCCAATCAGCCCTTAGACGGCCAATGCCTCCTCCCTCTTCGAGTGCGCGAAGACGGGCCATGTAGCCACATGCGGCACGTGAGGCTCCCAAGGCCAGTCCTTGCGCCTAGTGACTTCCACCGGTTGGAAACGCGGGTCGCAGAATGAGCAGTAAGCGTCCATGATCATCTTGGTGACCATGTTGGTCGACTCACCCTTCAGCAGACGCGGTTCAACTTCCGGTATCTCGTTCCTGATGACAGCATCGCAGAACTTGAGCGCCTTTTGCGGATCGCGAGCCTGATAGAGGATTCCAACCAGCCGCGCATACACGGTGTTCATGTCCTTCGCGTCTAGATCCGCATCAAGGGCCGCACGCTCGAAGTCGTACTCGTGGCCGCTTCTCACAAAGTACAGGATCCGCTCGAATGCCTTTAGGGGCAGTTCGAGTTCTTCGCTCATGCGTTGCCACTCGTCCGGGAGAATCTGGCCAAAGGCGTTGGCGTTCCAATACCGGATGCGAGTTGCGATGACCTTTGTGGTCTTCAAGAACGTCGGTGAGACGTAGGTGAAGGCGTCCGCTCCGCGGATGTGGTCGTCGGGCGTCTTCTGCTGCCCTAAGTTGTAGTGGCGAATGATGTCTCCCGATTCCCGTTCGCTCTCGCACAAGTGGACAACACCAACGAACTTAAGCGGATGAGGAGGGTGAGCCTTGTAGGCGCTCGCCGTGCGTTGGTAGCCATCCGCCAGTTTGAACTGGGTCTCCCCCTCGTGGCTGTACACTACGAAGGCGATGCTTGACGCCCAATCCTTCCACCAACCGTTGTTCATGGCGGGTACGTAACGTTCCTTTTGCGCGTGGCCCTTTTCCTTGCGTTGTACGTTGTGGTACATGGACGCTCCCTTTCGCGTAGAGGTGTAAAGGGCTTCGGTGACTGGGCGTTCGAGGGTGATGAAGAAGGTGGCCACCCTTCCCTCTGGGTCCCAAGTCAGGCTTGGGTTGAGGCCGAGAGTCCGAAGGCTCTCGAGCACGAAGTGCTCAACGTCGGTTCTATGCATCTTTCTCCGGAGACTACGCTGCCTCCGCATCTGCGTGAGGTACCTTACGCTGCTCCATCGGACACTATACCACAAGCAACCGGTCCTGTCAATGCCTTCCAACAATTTTTCTTTCTTAACCGTCTGGCCAAAGTAGATTCGCTCGCCGATTGTGTCAATCTCCGCCTCCGAGGCCGAAACGTATGCTTCGGGAGCAGCGGCTTTGACTTGCCGAAAGCGAGGAAGAAGACGACGACGAGAACCGGTGACCCGGTTTGGGCTCAGTCGTACTTCTTGTGGTTGGTGAACACGCCGAGGCTGCTCGCACTGCTCTCGAGCCGGGGGATCACTTCCTCGGCAAAAACGAACAGGTTGGGGGCCGAGAAGTCGGCCCCGGCATCGATGAACGACTGCGGATCCTCGTTGACGCAGCGACCGCCCAAACCGATCAAAAAGCCGCCGCCACATTGGTCGCGATGCTCGACCAAACGGTGGATCAGGCGGATCGCTTCGTCACGCTGCTCGCTGTACGTACAGTTCACGAGAACGAGGTGCGGCTTGTGTTCGCGGACCGCGGAGAGAAACGACGTTGTCGGAACCGACGCGCCGAGATAGAGATTCTTCCAGCCGCTCAGCCGAAGATAGTCGCTGACCATCCTTAGCCCGATGCTGTGCCAGTTCCCCTCGACGCAGCCGAGGATCGCCAGTTGGGCATTTCGTTTCGGCGCCGGTGCATAGTGGACGACTCGCGCCATCATCCGTTCGGTGATCGCGCTCGCGAGATGCTCCTGGCCCTCGTCGATCGCCTGGACCTCGTACCACTTCCCTATCAATTCCATCGCTTGGGCAAGCACCTGCTGATAGATTCTCAGCAGCGAGACGCCTTGGCGCACGAGCGTATCGATGATCCGGGTGCAGGTCGGCTCGTCGCCGGCGCATGCGGCCCGAGCGTACTGCTTCGGGGCATCGTCGATCGGGATCGCCGTCGGTTCCTCAGTGTCGGCCGGCTCGATCAGTCCGCGCAGAGTGGCTTCGACTTCGGCGCTGGCGAGCGTGTAAAAGACCTGCCGACCGACCTTGCTTGCCCGAACGATCCCCCGAGCACGCAACTTGGCGAGGTGATTCGAGACGTTCGGCTGCTTGAGGCCGGTCGAGATGACGAGGTCGGTGACACTGCGCGGGCCTGCCTGCAGCTGAGCCAAGAGATTGCGGCGCGAGGGCTCGGCGACTTCCTTGAACAAATCAATCATCGGTGTATTTTCTCGTAGGACAGGGGTGCTATTCCATCATTATACATTATTGTCCGGTGACGTGAGGTCAGATTGATTCCGACGCCCCGGCGAGAAACGGTCATCGACCCCACGAAGTAGAATAGGTCGGCCCGCGAGGACGCGGCCGATACGACGATGCTGTTGGAAATCTGCCCCGAAGAGATGCGTTTTCTGGACTCTGTGCGCGCGTTCGTCGCGGACGAGGTCCTCCCGAACACCCGCGAATGGGAGTCGAACACCGCGTTCCCCGATACGATCTGGCCGCGACTGGGCGAGCTCGGACTCCTCTCGATGACGGTTCCGAAGGAACTCGGCGGTGCCGGTGTCTCGTGCGTGGCCTATGTTGAGGCGTGTCGCGAGATCGCCACGGGCGATCCGGCCCTCGCGATGAACATCGCGGCGATCAACGCCCTTTGCGCCGCCCACATCGTCCACTTCGGTTCGGAGGAGCAGAAACGCAAGTACCTTCCGGGAATCATCAAGGGCGACATCAAGCTCGCGTGGGGCTTGACCGAGCCGGACGCCGGCAGTGACGCACGCCGCGTCAAGAGCGTGGCGACCCCGATCGCGGATCGGCCCGGCTACTATCACCTGAACGGCGAGAAGATGTTCATCACGAACGGGGGGAAGGCCAACCTCATCATTCTCATTGCCCGGACCTCCGAGACCGAGCTCTCGGCGTTCCTGATGGAAACCGACCAGGCAGGGTTCACGCTCACCGATCGCATCCACACGATCGGCGTTCGAGCCAGCAACACGGTTCGCTTTCAAATGACCGACGCGATCGGCTGGCACACCCCGTGCTCGTTTGAGCAGGCGATCTCGCTGCTCTACCGTGGCCGACTCGGGATCGCGGGCATGGCCGTCGGGATCGCCGAGAAGGCGTTCGAACTCACAGTTGAGTACGGCAAGCAGCGCGAACAGTTCAAGCGCCGCCTCGTCGATATGCAGTCGGTGCAGAACATGATCGCCGACAGCGCGACCGAGCTCGAAGCGTCCCGTCTCCTCCTGCACAAGGGTGCGGTCATGTTCGATCGAGGCGAGGACGTCACCCTGATCTCCTCGATGGCCAAGCTGTACGCGAGCGAAACCGCGAACCACGTCACGAACCGGGCGATTCAGATCCACGGCGGACGCGGCATGACCTTCGAGTTCCTGGTCGAGAAGCTCTGGCGGGATGCCAAGCTAACCGAGATCGGAGAGGGCTGTTCCGAGATCCAGCGGATGGTCATCAGCAAGAACGTCGTCGGCAAGTAGGTTCAGCGCGCGAGCGCGTCCTCGATGAATGCGAGCAATCCCCGTTGCATCCCGACGGTGTCGATGTCGGGGCGATGGAGCGACGGATAGGGTGCCGCCCACTCCTCCAGGTTCCGCATCGGCCTCAGCGCGGCGCGCAAGTCCCAGTAGCGTAGCGCACCCAAGTCGATCGGGCGGCAAGCGACGTAGCACGCCGTGAAGTGGTCCATCGCCTCGCGGCCGAAGACCCACCACATGTCGAGCCGACTGACGGCGAGGTCCGCGATCGCCGGCCCCTTGAGCGCGTTCTCCCAGTCGATCACCCCGGTGATGCGGCCCTGCTGCCAAAGCACGTTTCCGGGCCAGTAGTCGCCGTGCCGTAGCCCGTAGGGGCCGGGATCGTCGGGCAGCGAGTCGATCAGTGCGGACGCGACTTCGGGCTCCCGCAACTCCAGATTCGGCTCGCCGTCGGGCGGGGTGAACGTGCGCCGGGTTTCCATCAACATCGAGAAAGCAGGCGTGTGGACCTCGACCACATGGATTCGGGCAAGCGTCGTCGCCATCTGTTCGGCGTACGCTTTGGGATCGTCGGTAAACGCGGTCGCGGTGCCGTCGAGCATCTCCATCAAGAGCCAGCCCGAGCCGAAGGCGAGTGGCCGCGGCACGGGGAGCCCAGCACCATGGGTGGCCGCCAGCACCTCGAATTCGTAACGTGCCGGGTCATCGACCAGCGACGCAAGGAACGGGCTGGGATGACGAAGGACGGCAGAACGACCATCCTCCAACTCGAGCCCGAGAACTTGCGCCGACATTCCGCCACCGAGGGGTTTGGTGGTACGGAGGGCAGCTCCCGGTGCCCAGGCGTCGATGGCTTGAGCGATCGATTCCTCCATCTGGCGGATCATAGCTGAAACCGATTCCTGCGCCTCGGGGGTATACACGGCCCGTGGGAAACGAACTCCAGAACCCGACCACGATGGATGTCCGCGAGATCATGCGGCACCTCCCTCACCGATACCCGATGCTTTTGGTCGATCGGATTCTGGACGTCGTGCCAGGCAAAAGCTGTCGTGGCCTCAAGTGTGTTACGGCCAATGAGGCGTTCTTCCAGGGCCATTATCCCAACATGCCGATCATGCCCGGCGTGCTCATCGTCGAGGCGATGGCTCAAGCCGGGGCCGTGATCCTGCTTACCGACCCGATCTGGGCCGATCACGTCCCGATCATCGGCGCGATCGACGACGTGAAGCTCAAGCGGCAAGTCGTGCCCGGCGACACGCTGATCACCGATGTGGAACTGCTCTGGATTCGTCGGGATATCGGACGTCTTCGCGCCGTCGCGACCGTAGAAGGTCAACAGGCCGCGAGCATGGAGCTCACGTTCAAGCTTTTGCCCAAGGAATAGGATTTGCCCGTCATCCACCCGAGTGCCGTCGTCGACCCGAAAGCCGATCTTGCCGCCGATGTGGTGGTCGGCCCTTTCTGCTTCGTCGAGGCGGGTGCCGTGATCGGGAACGGCTCGGTGCTGGACAGCCACGTCACGGTCAAGGGCAACACCACCCTGGGGGCGCGGAATTTCATCGGGCAGGGGGCGATCATCGGGGGCGATCCCCAGGACCGTAAGTACAAAGGCGAACCCACGTACGCTGTCATCGGTGACGACAACCACATCCGCGAGTACGTCACGATCCACCGCGCCACCGGAGAAGGTAAGACGACCCGTGTCGGGAACCGCGTGTTCCTGATGGCATTCGTCCACCTTGGCCACAACGTGACCATCGAAGACGACGTGACGATCGCCAACGGCTCGGGAGTGTCGGGACATGTGACGATCGAGCGCCTCGCGACCGTGAGCGGCATGACCGGCATCCATCAGTGGGTGCGCATCGGCAAAGTCGCCATGGTCGGCGGGATGAGCCGGATCGTGCGTGACGTCCCCCCGTACATGCTGGTCGAAGGGATGGAGCAGCAGGTGCATGACATCAACGCCGTCGGCCTGCGCCGGATCGGCGTCTCGCAAGAGTCACGTCTTGCGCTGCACAAGGCGTGCAAACTGCTGTTCAAGTCCCAACTCGGCCTGACCCACGCGATCGAAGTCGTGCGGCGCGAAGTGACGATCACGGCCGAAGTCGAGGAATTGCTGACGTTCGTCGAGCGGCTGTTCAAGGGTAAGAACGGTCGCGGCGACCAACCCTAAGCACGGTTCCGTTCGGGGTGTCACCCCAACGCCAGGGCGAAACACATACGGAGAACGGTCGTCTTGGATCTTGGGGACCAGAGCCTTGTCGTCTGAGCGATCCGCGGCTTGGTCACCCGTCCGGTGGGAGCAGGGCACAGGCGGCCGCTGTGGAGGGTCGTTCCTCCGCGCCGGGGC
>ERZ761602.1789-NODE-1789-length-37253-cov-10.714958_pt1 | contig 37253 bp, 22 predicted proteins | sample MGYA00512165_ERZ761602 | MGnify/ENA primary metagenome ERZ761602 (study PRJEB28899, sample SAMN02445085) | bioreactor sludge metagenome | biome: EBPR sludge; isolation source: Thorneside wastewater treatment plant | place: Australia: Brisbane, Thorneside...
TCGACCTCAAGCGCGTCGCGCTGACCGGCAGCAACGGCAAGACCACCACCAAGGCGTTGACGGCGGCGATCCTCGCACGCGTCGGCCATACGCACGCCACGCCGGGCAACTACAACAACGAGATCGGCGTGCCGTTGACGGTGCTCGGGCTCGGCACCGGGCATCGTTTTGCGGTGATTGAAATGGGCTGCGGCAAACCCGGCGACATCGATGAACTTACCCGTATCGTGCCGCCGCACGCCGGTCTGGTGACCAACGTCGCTGCGGCGCATCTGGAGCGCCTGAACAGTGAGCAGGGCGTGGCCGAGGCCAAGGCCGGGATCTACCGCGGCCTGCTGCCTGACGGCATCGCCGTGATCAATGCCGACGACGCCCATGCAGCGTACTTCCGCCAGCAGGCGGGCAGCCATGCGCTCATCGATTTTGCCATCGACGGTCCCGCGGCGGTGCGCGCGGAGCGGTGGACCATCGGGCTGCACTCGCGTTTCCTTTTGAGCACGCCGGCAGGCTCGATCAACATCGAGCTGCCGTTGCCGGGCCGTCACAACGTCATGAATGCACTGGCCGCAAGTTGCCTGGCGTTGTCCGTCGGCGCGCCGCTGGAAAGCATCGCTGCGGCACTGGCCGAAGTCGAAGCCGTGGCCGGCCGGCAGCGACGGCTCGAAGTGCGCGACGGCGTCATCTACGACGACAGCTACAACGCCAATCCGGGTTCGCTGGTGGCGGCGATCGAGACCCTGGCGCTGGAGCCACCGCCGCGCTGGCTGGTACTCGGCGACATGGCCGAACTCGGCCCGCTGGCGCCGCGATTGCACGCCCGCTGCGGGGCGCTGGCGCGCGCGCGCGGCATCGAACGCCTGTACGCGGTGGGGCCACTGTCGCTCGCCGCCGCCGAGGCCTTCGGCGATGGCGCGGTGCATTTCGCCAGCGTCGAGGAGTTGATCGACGCGCTCAACACCGAGTGGCAGCCGGGCACCACGGCGCTGGTCAAGGGCTCGCGCTCGGCGCGCATGGAGCGGGTGGTGGCGGCGTTGGCCGGATCCGCCTCGGCTGGGGAGAATCACTGATGCTGCTGGCACTCGCCGACTGGTTGCAGAACTACTTCAGCGCCTTCAATGTCTTCAACTACATCACGCTGCGCTCGATCCTGTCGGCGCTGACCGCGCTGGCCTTGTCGCTGCTTTTCGGTCCGCGGTTGATCCGGTCGTTGACCGAGAAACAGATCGGCCAGACGATCCGCTCGGATGGCCCGCAGTCGCACCTGTCCAAAGCCGGTACGCCGACCATGGGTGGCCTGCTGATCCTGATGGCGGTGGCGGCGTCGACGCTGCTGTGGGCGGACTGGAACAACCGCTACATCTGGATCGTGCTCGGCGTACTGCTGGCGTTCGGCGCGATCGGCTTCATCGATGACTACCGCAAGCTGGTGCTGAAGGATTCGCGCGGTCTGCCGGCACGCTGGAAGTACCTGCTGCAGTCGGTGTTCGGTGCGCTGGCCGCGGTGCTGCTCTACGTCTCGGCCGACACGCCGGCGGCGACCGCCTTGTATCTGCCGTTCTTCAAGACGGTGGCGATTCCGCTGGGTCTGGCCTTCATCGTCGTCGCTTATTTCTGGATCGTCGGCTTCTCCAATGCGGTGAATCTGACCGACGGCCTCGATGGTCTGGCGATCATGCCAACGGTACTGGTCGCCGGCGCGCTCGGCATCTTCGCCTACCTGTCCGGACATGCGGAGTTCGCCAGGTATCTTGGAATCCCGCGCATCCCGGGTGCCGGCGAGCTGGGCATCATCTGCGGCGCGCTGGCCGGTGCCGGCCTCGGTTTTCTCTGGTTCAACACCTATCCGGCGCAGGTCTTCATGGGCGATATCGGCGCGCTCTCGGTGGGCGCCGTGCTCGGCACCATCGCCGTGATCGTGCGCCAGGAGGCGGTGCTGGTGATCATGGGTGGCATCTTCGTGCTGGAGACGCTGTCGGTGATGCTGCAGGTGGCGTCGTTCAAACTCACCGGCAAACGCATCTTCCGCATGGCGCCGCTGCACCATCACTTCGAGTTGAAGGGTTGGCCGGAGCCGCGCGTGATCGTGCGCTTCTGGATCATCAGCGTGGTGCTGGTGCTGCTCGGTCTCGCGACCCTGAAGGTGCGCTGATGGCCGCCGTGCTCCAGGCCAGACGTTTGCCGGCAGCGCCAAAAGTGGCGCTGGATCCGTGGATTGCGGTGAGCGCCGTCGCCCTGGCGTCGATTGGTCTGGTCATGGTGGCCTCCAGTTCGATTGCGATCGCCGAGGAAATGCACGTCGGACCGTTCTATTTCCTGACGCGTCACGCGCTGTTCCTGACGCTGGGCACGCTGCTGGCGTGGCTGGCCTACCGCAGCGACCTCGACTGGCTCAAGCAGTACTCGCAGGTGATGATCCTCGGCGGCTTCATGCTGCTGCTGATCGTGTTCGTGCCTGGGCTTGGCGTCGAGGTCAAGGGCGCGCGGCGCTGGATCCGCCTGGGCATCTCCAATTTCCAGGCGGTCGAGGCGGTCAAGCTGTTCCTGATCATCTATCTGGCTGGTTATTTCGTGCGCCACCAGGAAACGCTGCAACACAGCCTGCTCGGTGTCATCAAGCCGCTGGTAGTGGCCGGCGCGCTGATCGGCCTGTTGATGGCGCAGCCCGATTTCGGCGGCGCCCTGCTGCTGATGGCGATCACCGGTGGATTGATCTGGCTCGCCGGTGGCTCGGCGCGGCATCTGCTGGCGATTGGCCTGTTCACCATGCCGGTTGTTGCGTTTGCGGCGTTGGCCGAGCCCTACCGCGTGCGCCGGCTGTTTTCGTTCATGGACCCGTGGGCCGACCCCTTCGACGGCGGTTTCCAGCTGACCCAGGCGCTGATCGCCGTCGGCCGCGGCGAGTGGTTCGGCGTCGGACTTGGCGAGAGCGTGCAGAAGCTGTTCTACCTGCCTGAGGCGCACACCGACTTCATCCTTGCCGTGATCGCCGAAGAACTCGGGTTCGTCGGCGTCCTGTTGATCATCGGCCTGTTCGCCGCCTTCACCGGGCGTGCCTTTCAGCTCGGGCTGGACGGCCTGCGCCAGGGTCGCGCGTTCGAGGCCTATCTCGCCTACGGCATCGCGCTGTGGTTCTCGATGCAGGCGGCGATCAGCATCGGCGTCAACATCGGCGCGCTGCCGACCAAGGGCCTGACGCTGCCGTTGATCAGTTCCGGCGGCTCCAGCGTGATCATGAGTTGTGTCGCGGTCGGCCTGCTGCTGAAGGTCAGTGCGTCCTTGCGCGAACCGCGCAGCGTCGGTGCGTTCGAGGGCGTGGCGCCGGGGGTGACCCGATGAGCGCACCAGTGCTGGTGATGGCGGGCGGAACCGGCGGACACGTGTTCCCGGGGCTGGCGGTGGCGGCCGCACTCAAGCAGATCGGCATTCCGGTGGTCTGGCTCGGCTCTGAAGGCGGCATGGAGCAGACGCTGGTGCCGAAGCACGACATTCCGTTCGAGGCGATCCGCGTCAGTGGACTGCGCGGCAAGGGCTGGAAATCCAAACTGCGGCTGCCGATCGACCTCGGTCGCGCGTTCTGGCAGGCGCGCCGGGTGCTCAAGCGCGTGCGCCCGCGCAGCGTACTCAGCCTCGGTGGATACGCCGCCGGGCCCGGTGGGCTGGCGGCGTTCTGGCTGCGCCGACCGCTGCTGGTGCACGAGCAGAACAGTATCCCGGGACTGACCAACCGCGTGCTGGCGCGTTTCGCACGGCGCGTGTTGACCGGTTTTCCTGCGGCGTTTCCGGGCCGTTCGCGATGGGTCGGCAATCCCGTGCGCGCGGACATTGCGGCATTGCCGCCGCCTGGCGAACGCCTGGCCGGGCGCAGTGGCGCTCTGCGTGTGCTGGTTATCGGTGGCAGTCAGGGCGCGCTGGCGCTGAACCGACTGCTGCCGCAGGCGCTGGCTTCGATGGATGAGGCTGAGCGCCCGCAAGTCTGGCACCAGTGCGGCCAGCGCATGATCGACAACACCCTGCTGCTCTATCGTCAGGCCGGTGTCAGCGGCCGCGTGGTGGCGTTCATCGACGACATGGCGGCCGCCTATGCCTGGGCCGATCTGGTCGTGTGTCGCGCCGGTGCGCTGACGCTGGCCGAGTTGACCGCTGCCGGCGTGGCTTCGCTGCTGGTCCCGTATCCGCACGCGGTCGACGACCATCAGACCGCCAACGCGCGCTGGTTGTGCCAGGCCGGGGCAGCCGAGTTGCTGCCGGAATCGACCCTCGATGCGACTACGCTGGCGGCGCGCCTGCGTCAGCTTGGCGACGACCGTGCGCGCCTGCTGGTGATGGCCGAAGCGGCACGCGAGCAGTCGCGCGCCAACGCGGCGGAGGCCGTGGCACAGGCATGCCTGGAGATCGCCCGATGAGCATCGCCGCACGCTTCCGCCCGGGCCAGGACCTGATGCGCGCATTCAAGCGCGTGCATTTCATCGGCATCGGCGGCTCCGGCATGAGCGGCATCGCCGAGGTCATGCACAATCTCGGCTACGACGTCAGTGGCTCCGATCAATCCAGCAGTGCCGTTACCTTGCGACTGGCGCAACTGGGCATTCGCGTGCATCGCGGTCATCTGGCCAGTCAGGTCGCCGATGTGGACGTGGTGGTCGTCTCCAGCGCCATCCACCCGGAGAATCCGGAACTGCTCGCCGCGCGCCAACGGCGCCTGCCGGTGGTGCCACGCGCCGAGATGCTCGGCGAACTGATGCGCTTCCGGCGCGGCATCGCGGTGGCCGGCACCCACGGCAAGACCACCACCACCAGCTTGATCGCCAGCGTGCTGGCCGAGGGCGAGCTCGATCCGACGTTCGTCATCGGCGGCCGCCTGAACAGCGCCGGCACTCACGCGCGCCTGGGCTCCGGCGAGTATCTGGTGGCCGAAGCCGACGAGAGCGACGGCTCGTTCCTGCTGCTGCAGCCGGTGATGGCGGTGGTCACCAACATCGATGCCGACCACCTGGAGAACTTCGGTGGCAGCTTCGAGCGACTGAAGCAGGCCTTCGACGACTTCCTGCACCGCATGCCCTTTTATGGTCTGGCCGTGCTCTGCGCCGACGACGCCGAGACCCGCGCGTTGGCTGCGCGCAGTCCGCGCGCGGTGCGCACCTATGGTTTTGCGGCGGATGCCGACGTCCGCGCCAGCGACCTCACCCAGGACGGCAACCAGATGCGCTTCATGCTGCATCTCCCGGACGAGGCGCCGCGCGCGGCCGTGCTCAACCTCCCTGGGCGCCACAACGTGCAGAACGCCTGCGCGGCGGCCGCCATTGCGCTCGAGATCGGCGTCGACTGTGCGGCGATCGTCGATGGCCTGGCGCGTTTCGCCGGCGTCGGACGGCGCTTCGCGATCCATCAGGACCTGGCGTTGGATCAGGGCAGCGTGATGTTCGTCGACGACTACGGCCATCACCCGCGCGAACTCAGGGCGGTGATCGAGGCGGCACGCGGCGGCTGGCCGCGGCGACGCCTGGTGCTGGCCTTCCAGCCGCACCGCTACACGCGGACCCGCGATCTGATCGACGATTTTGCCGAGGTGCTGGGACTGGCCGACGTGGTCGTGCTGACCGAGGTCTACGCCGCCGGCGAACCGCCTATCAGCGGTGCCGACGGGCGCGCGTTGGCACGCGCGGTGCGCGCCCGCGGTCGCCTCGATCCGGTGTTCGTCAAGCATCCGAACGAACTGGTGAACGTGCTGCCGGACCTGCTGCGCGATGGCGATCTGCTGCTGCTGCAGGGCGCCGGCGACATCGGCGCGGTCGCCCAGGACCTCGAATCGCGCGGGCATCTGCGCGGGGGTGCGGCATGAACCATTCCTGCGGATTCGCGGCTGTACCGACGCAGTGTTTCGGCGAGTACGGGAGCTGTTTGTTGTCCGCAAAGGACGCAAAGGACGCAAAGGGGAGCTTCTTTTGGCGAACTTTGCGGACAAGAGGCTGTTGTTCCCAGATCCATGTGGACCGGTCTCGGCATGGTCAGCCCCGCGCCGGAGATGCCGAATGAACCGCATCACCGATCCCGCGCAGTTCGGTCGCGTCGCCGTGGTCATGGGCGGCGACAGCTCCGAGCGTGAGGTGTCGCTGAACAGTGGCGCCAAAGTGCTGGAAGCGCTGCGCGCGCGCGGCGTGGACGCGACGCCGGTGGACGGCGTTGCGGCGCTGCTGGCGCATATCCAGGCCGGCCATTGCGATCGCGTGTTCAACATCCTGCACGGGCGCGGTGGCGAAGATGGCGTGCTGCAGGGCGCGCTGGAAGCACTGCGCATTCCGTACACCGGGTCGGGCGTGCTCGGATCGGCGCTGAGCATGGACAAGGTGCGCACCAAGCGCGTGTGGCAGGCGCTGGGAATTCCGACGCCTGCTTTTGCCGTGCTCAGTCGCGGTGCCGACGTCGCTGCTGCGATCGCTGCCGTCGGCCTGCCGGCGATCGTCAAGCCTTCGCGCGAAGGCTCCAGCGTGGGGGTCACGCGCGTGTTCCACGAACGCGACGTCGACGCGGCCGTTGAACTCGCGGCGCGCTACGACGGCGAGATGCTGGTCGAACGCATGATCGTTGGTCCGGAACTGACCGTCGCCGTGCTCGACGGCATGGCGCTGCCGAGCATCCGCATCGTGCCCGCCGGCGAGTTCTACGATTACCACGCCAAATACGTCGCCGAGGACACGCAATATCTCTGTCCAGGTCGCGACGAGCCTGACGAGAGCGCGCTGCGCGCCTTGTGCGAGACCGCATTTGCCGCCGTCGGCGCCAGTGGTTGGGGTCGTATCGACGTGATGTGCGACCGCAACGGCAACTTCTACCTGCTTGAGGTCAACACCACGCCGGGTATGACCAGCCACAGCCTGGTGCCCAAGGCCGCCGCTGCAGCCGGCATCGACTTCGGGGACCTGTGCTGGCGCATCCTGGAAACCAGCCTGGGCGAGGTGCGCGCGTGACCAGCCGGCGTACTTTCGTGACCAGTCTGTCTGCGCTGCTGGCGGTAGCCGCGCTCGGCGTGTTGGCGGCAGGCGCCTTCATGGCGCACACCGGCGGCGCACTGTTGCCGTTCCGCTGGGTCGACGTCAGCGGGAGCTTTGCGCGCGTCAGCGCCGAGCAGATTCGCGCCGCGGTCGGCCCGGCAGCGACGCGAGGCTTCTTCGGCGTCGACCTCGGCGAAGTGCGCGCAAGTGCGCTGGCGCTGCCCTGGGTGGCCGAGGCCGAAGTGCGCAAGGTGTGGCCGGACACGCTGGAAGTGCGCATTCGCGAGCGCCAGGTGCTGGGTCGCCTGGGCGTCGACCGTCTGGTCGATGTCGCCGGCAACATATTCCAGGCGCGTGGCGCCGGTGAGGCGCGCGGGTTGCCGCTGCTGGATGCCGAACCGGCGCAGATGCCGCAGCTGGCCGAGTACTACCAGCAGGCGCAGCGTGGCGTCGACAGCATCGGTCGGCAGATCAGTGCAGCACGCATCAGTCCGCGTGGCGCGCTGCAATTGCAGCTCAACGACGGCCTCGAAGTGCAACTCGGCAGTCGCGAGCAGATGCTGCGCTGGCAGCGCTTTGTCGGCAGCTTGCCGCGCATGGCCGCACTCGACCCGCGCCCGATCGCGGCGGTCGACCTGCGCTACACCCACGGTTACGCCGTGCGCTATGTCGAGCCGGCAGCGCCTGACGCAGTCCCCGACAAACCCATCGAATCGAGCAACGACACGTGACGCGGAAATCCGACAAAACCCTGATCGTTGGCCTCGACATCGGCACCTCCAAGGTGGTGGCGATGGTGGGCGAGTACGCCCCCGGCGAGGCCGTCGAGATCATCGGCATGGGCAGCCAGCCGAGCCGCGGCATCAAGCGCGGCGTGGTCGTCGATATCGAGTCGACGGTGCAATCGATCCAGCGCGCGGTCGAAGAAGCCGAGCAGATGAGCGGCTGCGAGATCCGCTCGGTGTATGCCGGCATCAGCGGCAGCCACGTGAAGAGCCTGAACTCGCATGGCATCGTCGCCATCCGCGACAAGGAAGTTACCGACTTCGACGTCGATCGGGTGCTCGATGCGGCGCGCGCGATGCCGATCCCGGCCGACCAGAAGATCCTGCACGTGCTGCCGCAGGAATACGTGATCGACGAGCAGGAAGGCATCCGTTATCCGATCGGCATGAGCGGCGTGCGCCTGGAGGCGCGCGTGCATCTGGTCACAGCCGCCAACAGCGCGGCGCAGAACATCACCAAGTGCATCGCCCGCTGCGGTCTGGAAGTCGATGACCTGATCCTGCAGCCGCTGGCGGCCAGCCATGCCGTGCTCACCGACGACGAGCGCGAACTCGGAGTCGCGCTGATCGACATCGGTGCCGGCACCACCGACATCGTGGTGTTTGCGCAGGGCGCGATCCGCCACACCTCGGTGCTGCCGATCGCCGGCGACCAGGTCACCAACGACATCGCCGTGGCGCTGCGCACGCCGACGCAACATGCCGAAGAGATCAAGCTGAAGTACGCCTGCGCGCTGGCGCACCTGGCGACCGCCGAGGAGAGCATTCAGGTGCCCAGTGTCGGCGATCGGGCGCCGCGGCGACTGGCGCGACAGACCCTGGCCGAAGTGGTGCAACCGCGTTACGAGGAACTGTTCTCGCTGGCCCAGGCCGAGCTGCGCCGCAGCGGATACGAGGACCTGATCGCTGCCGGCATCGTGCTGACCGGCGGCGCTGCACGGATGGACGGTGCGGTCGAACTGGCCGAAGAGATCTTCCACATGCCGGTGCGACTGGGCCTGCCGCAACACGTCAGCGGGCTCGCCGAAATTGTCGGTAATCCGATCCATGCCGCCGGCGTCGGTCTGCTCATCTACGGATCGCAGGTGCGCCCGCGCACCAATACGCATCAGAGCAGCGGCGCGCGCAGTCTGTGGGAGCGGCTGAAGAAGTTCGTGGGTGGCGAATTCTGAGATTTCGCGCTTCGCGATTGCTCCTGAGTGGGCGCGCGCGAGGAGCAGTGGAAGCGGGTGGGCAGGGGTATCCACCCGGGGGAGGCCGGAAAGCGCAAGGATGCGCCGCCCGGAAAAAATCAAAACTGGCTGGCACTAATTGCGAGGGTCTGAACATGTTTCAACTTATGGAAAGTGCAACACCCAATGCGGTGATCAAGGTGATCGGCGTCGGTGGCGGCGGCAACAACGCGATCACCCACATGCTCGGCGGCAACATCGAGGGCGTCGAGTTCGTCTGCGCCAACACCGATGCGCAGGCCTTGCGCCGCGCCGACGGCGTTACGTTGCTGCAACTCGGCACCAACGTCACCAAGGGTCTCGGCGCCGGCGCCAATCCGGAGGTCGGCCGCCAGGCCGCAATCGAAGACCGCGAGCGCATCAGCGAAGCGCTGCGCGGTGCCGACATGGTGTTCATCACCGCCGGCATGGGCGGCGGCACCGGCACCGGTGCTGCGCCGGTGATCGCGCAGATCGCCAAGGATCTCGACATCCTGACCGTGGCGGTGGTCACCAAGCCGTTTCCGTTCGAGGGCCGTCGGCGCATGCAGGTGGCGCAGAAGGGCATCGAGGAACTGGCACAGCACGTCGACTCGCTGATCACCATCCCCAACGAGAAACTGCTGACCGTGCTCGGCCGCGAAGTCTCGCTGCTGAACGCATTCCGCGAAGCCAACGACGTGCTGCTCGGCGCGGTGCAGGGCATCGCCGAACTGATCACGCGTCCCGGCCTGATCAACGTCGATTTCGCCGACGTGCGCACGGTGATGAGTGAAATGGGCCTGGCCATGATGGGTACCGGCAAGGCGCGCGGCGACGACCGCGCCGTCGCCGCCACCGAGGCCGCGATCGGCAATCCGCTGCTGGAGGACATCAACCTCAAGGGCGCCTGCGGCATCCTGGTGAACATCACCTCGGGCCCGAACCTGACCATGCGCGAATACAACGAAGTCGGCCAGACGGTGGCCGAGTTCGCTGCCGACGACGCCAACATCAAGATCGGCACCGTGCTCGACATGGATCTGGAAGACGAGATCCGCGTCACGGTGGTCGCCACCGGACTCAATCGGCAGACCCAGCGTGCTCCGGTCGACGCTTTCGCTGGCGCACCCATGCGCAACAACTTCCGCGTGGTGCGCGCGCCCGAGGGCGAGCCGGCGTCGTTGATCGCGCAGCCGCAGCCGACATTGCGTCCGCAGCAGGTTCGTCGCTTCGGCAGCAACGGCGCCACCGCTGCCGCCCCCCAGGCAACTGCCGAGACCGAGTACGACTACCTCGATATTCCGGCGTTCCTGCGCCGGCAGGCCGACTGACAGCCTGTCGCAATACAGCCAGTGCCGCCGGGAGCACGGATGGCCCCCGGCGGCGGCGTTGGGCGTTTCTGCAGTTGCAGGAGCGACGTGTACGCCGCGACATCCGCTGGTTCGCGGTCGCGACGTACACGTCGCTCCTACGGGGCTGCGTGCGCCAGCGCACAGTCACAATGTGGTCTTCGGGTTCAAGCTGTGGCTGCGGCGCAACAACCTGTTGCGCCGGGCGCTACGGGCGTCTTTGCGTGGTCAAGGTCGTGTGGTACGATCTACCGGACGTATTGCCTGCAATAGCCGAGACCACCCACGATGATTCGTCAGCGCACGTTGAAGAATGTCATCCGCGCAACGGGCGTTGGGATTCACTCAGGCGAGAAGGTTTACATGACGCTGCGGCCTGCCGCCGTCAATACCGGCATTGTTTTTCGCCGTACCGATCTCGCTGAACCTGTCTGCCTGCATGCCCGCGCCGAAAACGTCGGCGACACCAGTCTGTCCACCGCACTGGTCAAGGGCGGCACCCGCGTCGCCACCATCGAACATCTGCTGTCCGCGTTTGCCGGCCTCGGCATCGACAACGCCTATGTGGACGTGTCGGCCTCGGAAGTGCCGATCATGGATGGCAGCGCCGGACCCTTCGTGTTCCTGCTGCAGTCCGCGGGCATCGAAGAGCAGAACGCGCACAAGCGTTTCATCCGCATCCGCAAGGACGTGGTTGTCCGCGATGGCGACAAGTGGGCACGCTTCGAACCGTTCGACGGATTCAAGGTGGGCTTCTCGATCGAGTTCGACCACCCCGCGTTCAGCCAGAAGACCTGCAAGGCCGAGATCGACTTCTCGACCACCTCCTTCGTCAAGGAAGTCTCGCGCGCGCGCACCTTCGGGTTCATGCGCGATCTGGAAATGTTGCGCGAACGCAATCTGGTGCTCGGCGGTTCGATGGACAATGCCATCGTGCTCGACGACTACCGTGTCCTCAACGAGGACGGGTTGCGCTACGAAGACGAGTTCGTCAAACACAAGATTCTGGATGCGATCGGCGACCTGTATCTGTTGGGACACAGCCTGATTGGTGCGTTCTACGGACACAAGTCCGGTCACTTCCTCAACAACAAGCTCTTGCGAGCCCTGGTGGCCGACGAGAGTGCCTGGGAAGAAGTCATATTCGACCGCCCAGAAGAAGTACCGATCTCCTACGCCCATCCCGCCCAGGCGGTGTGAGCTTTCGAGAAACGGTTCGCGTTGACCATCGCCCCGGTCGACGAGCAGAGGATGAACGCAACGACAAGGATGTACTTCAGCAGGATGCTGATCGGCCACAAGGCCACGACAACAGCCGGTGATGAACCGGCTGGCCTGAACAGGTTGCCGTCACGGGACCGATCCAGGCGGGGTCGTACGTACTAACGCGAACGGGGAATTCGCGTCGGGGCGGGCGACCTTCACGGTGAGTCGCAACTCGTCGACGGAGAGGGCCAGTTTGGCCTCCTGGAGGAGTTGTCGGCTCGAAAGGCGCAGTTTGGACGCCCAATCGGGCGTACGTGCCAGGAATACGAGTTGTCCTTCGCGGTAATTGGCGAGGCGGCACTCGGCAGCAAGTCGCGGCGGCAAGGTGGCGCGCAAGCGCTGATCAAGCTCCCCGATGCGACGCGCTTCTTTTACGAGCGCGGCGAGGCTGGGAAGTTCCTGGAGCGTTTCACCAAGGGCGGGATAGCGGGGCATCGCGATTCTCGTTTCCGGCGCACCGGCGAAGGCGAACATAGGTCTAACGTGTCATGAACATCATACTGATTGGCGGTCCACGTTCCGGTTCACGTTCCATCAACCTCAAATGCGTGCGCACGCGCTGGATGTGTACCAGCGTCGCGCTGTTGTTGCTTTCTGCGGTCGTCGGCGTCGGCTTTTTCGCCGGGCGCGGCTTGGGCACCGTGGAAGGGCTGAGCGCCAGCGATGTCGAACAACTGCGCCAGCAACTGCTCACCCAGCAAGCGCAACTGGATGAAACCGAAGCGCGCAGCAAGCGCGATCTCGACGCCCTGGCGATGCAACTCGGCGAGTTGCAGGCCCAGGCGACGCGCCTCAATGCCCTGGGAACGCGCCTTACGCGGATGGGCAAACTTGAAGACGGCGAATTCGATTTCGCCAAGGCGCCGAGCATCGGTGGCCCGGAAACACCCAGCGAGATCGACGCCGACTACTTCGCGCCGGCGTTCTCCGATTCCATCGAACGCCTGCGCAGCCAGTTCAGCGTGCAGGCCGAGCAGCTCGGCGTGCTGGAAACGCTGCTGCTGGATCGCGACCTCGAAGCCGAGTTCATGCCGACGGGCATGCCGGTACGCTCAGGCTTCATGGCCTCCAATTTCGGCATGCGCATCGATCCGTTCAACGGTTCGCGCGCCTTCCATTCCGGCGTCGACTTCGATGGCAACAAGGGCGCCGACGTGCTCACTGTCGCCAGCGGCGTGGTCATTTTCGCCGGTCGCCACCCGGCCTACGGCAACATGATCGACATCGATCACGGCAATGGCTACGTCACCCGCTACGCCCACAACGACAAGAACCTGGTCAATGTCGGCGACGTCGTCACCGGCGGTCAGTTGATCGCCAAGATGGGCGCTACCGGCCGCGCCACCGGCTCGCACCTGCACTTCGAGGTGTGGTACGAGGGCAAGGCGGTCAACCCGAAGAAGTTCGTCAGCGCAATCCGCTGACCCAGGGGTGCGGCGCTGCGCGTCGCATCCAACGTCGAATCGAGCCGCCCTTCACGTAACCGGGGACGTAGGTCACGTTGCCCGCAGGGCTACGTGACAATCGGCTGCCGCGCGACGCGTCCCATGTGTTGGTCCTGGACGTCTGGGCGGCATTCCTGCTGAGTGCCTTTTTGTCCGCAAAGGACGCAAAGGACGCAAAGGACGCAAAGGACGCAAAGGACGCAAAGGGAGCAAGAGACGCAAAGGGCAGGCGCATTGTCGTATTGATCGCCGGATCAGTTGCCATCTCCTGCTTTCCTTTGCGGTTTTTGCGTTCTTTGCGTCCTTTGCGGACAGATTTACCCAGTATGACTCTTGCGCAGAGTCAGGTGAGGGGCGCGGTCGCAGCCGCGCAAGCACACACATCGTCCGGCCCTGGACGAATCGCCGGGACCTTGGCAGCACCCAACGGTCGGATGGCGCAGGCGTTCAGTTCGCGTGTCCCATGCTCCCTGAATACGTCCGCCCGCTCGCACCTCTTGTATGAGCACGTTGGGCTCCGAATCTCGGGGACCCTGTATCTGGAGAAACCCTGATGTTCAGCCGATTTGCTGCTTTCCTTCTTTTGGCTTTGCTCTCGGCTGCGACCGAACTGGTCCACGCCGACTCCCGCTCGCCGTTGCCGGAGGCCACCGAGGTGGTTTATGCCCATCCGCATCCGACTCCGGATGGCAGGCTGCTGGTGATTCAGGGCGGCGGATGGCATCTGTGGTCCTACAAGGCCTACCAGCCGCCACGCCAACTGGCCTCGCCGCCGTTCAACGTTTCGCGAGCCTACGCATTGTCGCCCGACTTGATCCTTGCCCAAGGCGCCGGGTGGGCGCAGTACTCGGTGACGGACGACCGCTGGACCACACTGCCAGAGCCAACGGGGCTGTTGCTCACCGTGCCGATTTCCCTGGGCGACGGTCGCGCGCTGGCAACCTGGGGCGTCACTCGAACCGTCTTCAACCAGCAGTCCTTCCCGGTCGTGTACCTGTACGACAGCCGCGATCGGCAGTGGACCCGGCTCGCCGATGCCCCGGGCTTGTACTCGCTTCCGACTCTCCTGAGCGACGGCCGCGTGCATTTCTGGGGTGGCAATGCGGTCTTCGATCCCGTCAGCGCAAGCTGGTCGGTGGGTACTCCGCTGCCGTTACCGCCGGCGTACTTTGGCAACTACGACCCGCCGCTCGCCCTCAGCGGCAATCGCATCGTGGTCTTGCTTGCCAGTCAGGCCGTCGTCTATGACGGGAACACCGGCGAGGCGAGCACGCACCAGCTGGTTGCGCGCCGCCGCGTCTGCGACGACGTTACGGTGTTGCCCAACGGTCGCCTGCTGATCTCGGGAGGCCAGCGCCCCAACGGCGGTTCTGCCCAGGACACGCAGATCATCGACACCCGCACCTGGCTCGCCCGTTCCGGCGCCCCCATGGCGGTCGGTCGCGCCTGCCATCGCACCACAACGTTACCGGACGGGCAGGTACTGATGCTCGGTGGCCAGGTCCAGTACCACCCGAACATCCTTCCGTACCAGCCCTCGGTGTGGACCGCGAGCGTCGAAACCTATCCCTGGGAACCCGAGTTCATCGGGCGCCTGCCGGCGGGTTCCTACACCGCCACCGTGACTCAGGCAACGGGAGCCGACAACGGCTTCTGGGGACTGGAAGTGCAGACCAGCGGCAGCCTCGATGGTGGACTCAACTTCGGCGGCATGCTCGATTTCTTCAGCGCCGAGCCCGGCTTTGCCGCGTTCTTCCTGCCCACTGCGCAGACCGTCAACGTGCGCGCCGACTTGCAGCGTGCCTCTGGCAACGGTTCTGGCCGATTCGGCGCCCGCATGCGCATCCTCGATGCTGGCGGACAGGTGGTCGCTGGGCCCGTGGAGGCCGAGGGCAATTTGACCCTCAGCGCGGAGCTCGCGGCCGGCTTCCATGTCGTTGAGCTGGACGCGCTCCCTCCATTAGACAACGTTGGGTCCTTCCAGGTTGCTGTGTCCGCGCCGCGCCTGTCCTCCGGCGGCTCCACCGGTGGACTGATCATGCGGGAAGTGGGCGTCACCGGATTCCTCAACTTCTACCTCGCCAGCGAACAGGACGTCAGTCTGCGCTTGTCCAATCGCGGCACCTACGGCGATGACCGCGGCGCGGGGGAGCTGATCCTGACGCTGCTGGACAGCACCGGAAGAGTCGTGGCCAGACGCGGTCCGGGTGCAATCCCGCCAGCCCCCTGATCCAGGCGCGTTAGTCTCACACTCCAGAAACCTCTCGGAACGGAACCGATGAATCTGGAACTGCGCGTGCCGCCGCTGGCGGTGTTGCTGATCGCCGGTGTGCTGATGGGCCTGATTGCGCCGTGGACGCCGGCGCTCACGTGGTCGCAGGCGATCCGTGTCGGCAGCGGCGCCGCTTTCGCAGCAATCGGCATCCTGATCGCCATTTCCGGGCTCGTTGCCTTTCGCCGCGCGCGAACCACGGTCAACCCGATGCGTCCCGACGGCGCCTCGTCGCTGGTGGCCAGCGGCATCTATCGCTACACCCGTAATCCGATGTACCTCGGCATGCTGCTGGTGCTGATCGGCTGGGCCGCATATCTGGCCCGGCCGTGGGCGCTGGCCGTGTTGCCGGTCTTCGTGCTCTACATGAACCGGTTTCAGATCGGCCCGGAAGAGCGCGTGCTGGAGGGGATCTTTGGCGCCGAGTTCGAGGCGTACCGAAGCAGGGTGCGACGCTGGATCTAGGTCACGTTGCCCGCAAGGGCTACGTGACACCCGCGGCAAGCGTCACGTAGCCCTGCGGGCAACGTGACCTACGCACTGCCGTCATGGCGCTGCTTATACTCGCCCCATGAAAACACTGACTCTCGCAATCGCGGCGCTGCTCGCCGCCTCGCCCGTCCTCGCCCTCGACGGCAAATGGACGCCCGAACAGGTGCTGGACATCGATCCGGCCTGGCTCAAGGAACAGGGGCTGCAACTGCCGCCCGAAGGCTTGTGGGATGCCGAGCGTGGCACTGGCCTGCTGGCGGGCACGGTCAACCTCGCCGGCTGCTCGGGCGCCTTCGTGTCGGCAACCGGACTGATCGTCACCAACCACCACTGCCTTTTCTCGTTGCTGCAGGAGCACAGCAAGCCCGAACGCGACCTTATCCGCGACGGTTTCCTCGCGCGGACAAAGGACCAGGAGCTTCCCGGCAGCACCATCCGCGTCGATATCCCAAGACGCTTCACCGACGTCAGCGAGCAAGTGCTGGCGGCCATCCCGGAGGGCGCCGATGCGCTCGCGCGCCTGGCGGCGATCGACGCGAAGCAGAAGCAACTGGTTGCCGAGTGCCGCAAGCAGCCGGACACCAAGTGCAAGATCGCGGTGTTCGACGAGGGCGTGAAGTACACGCTGATCGAATCGACCGAGTTGCGCGACGTGCGCCTGGTCTACGCGCCGCCGCGCGCGATCGGCGAGTACGGCGGCGAGATCGACAATTGGATGTGGCCGCGCCACACCGGCGATTTCGCCATCGCGCGCGCCTGGGCGTCTGCCGATGGCAAGCCGGCGGACCGCAGTGAGGCCAGCCAGCCGTACCGACCCGAGTTTTTCTTCCCGATCGCCAGCGGCGGCCTTGCCGTGGGCGATTTCGTGATGCTGCTCGGCTATCCAGGCATCACCTGGCGCGCGTTGATCGCCGAAGAGATGCGCGAACGCCGCGAGCGGTTTTTCGTGCGCCGCGAGGATGTGTTCGGCGAGTGGATCCGCCATCTGGAAGAAGCCAGCGCCGGCGACGCCGCCGGACAAATCGCGGTGGCCGCGAACGTCAAGAGTATCCTCAACCGTCACAAGAACGCGCAGGGCCAGATCGCCGGGCTCGACCGCGGCAGCATCGTCGCGCGCCAGCAGATAACCGATGATGCGGTCGCCGCTTTTGCCGCCGAACGCCAGGAGCACGCCGCCGCAGTAACGGCGCGCGCGGCGCTGCGCGAGCTGCTCGCCGAACGCGAGCGCCACTGGGAACGCGACTTCCTGCTGAATCTGATTCCGATGGGCAATGAGGCGGTGCCGGGCGGCATTCCGCCGCTGCCCAAGGCACTTTATTTCGGCGCCACGCTGGCGCACCAGGCGCGCGAGCAAGCCAACCCGGATGCCGAGCGTGCACCCGGGTTCACCGCTGCCGAGTTGCCGCAGCTGCGCGATCGCCTGCGCCGCGAGCAGCAAGGTTACCTTGATGCCGCCGACAAGCGCGTTTTTGGGGCGTTGGTGCGCCGCGCGCTGGCGTTGCCGGCGGAGCAGCGCATCGCTGCGGTCGATGCCCATTTCGGCAAGCTCGACGCGGCTGAAGTGGACCGTGCGATCGCAGCCATGTACGCGGCGACGCCATTGCTCGACGCCGCGACGCGCGAGCAGATGCTGGCCGAGAACATCGATGCGCTGCGCGCGCGCAAAGACCCGCTGCTCGAATTTGCGATGGCCTGGAACGACGATCTGCGAAGCTTGCGCGAACGCGAACGCAGCTGGGCGAGCCGCAGCGCCATCCATCGTCCAGTCTGGCGTCGCGCGGTGCAGGCACATGCGGGGCAACCGATCGCGCCGGACGCCAACAGTACGCTGAGGGTCAGTTTTGCCCACGTGCAGGGTTACGCGCCACGCGACGGCGTGTTGTACACGCCGTTCACCACACTCTCCGGCCTCATCGAAAAGCACACCGGGGTCGAGCCCTTCGCCCTGCCCGAATCGGTGCTGGCGGCCGCGCGAGAGCCAGGTCAGCGATGGCTGGAAGCCGCGATTGGCGATGTGCCGGTCAATTTCCTTGCCGACGGCGACAGCAGCGGGGGCAACTCCGGCAGCCCGATGGTCAACGGCAACGGCGAACTGGTCGGCATCAACTTCGACCGCGTGTGGGAAAACGTCGCCGGCGACTTCGGCTTCAACCCCAGGTTGTCGCGCAACATCAGCGTCGACATCCGCTATCTGCTGTGGCATCTGGAGCGTGTCGAGCGCGCCGATGAGCTGTTGCATGAGCTGGGGCTGGCGCCTAAGCACTGAGCCGCTGGGCCTCAGTTGACCGGCGGCCAGGACTCCAGTTGGGGCGAAGTCGCGACCGCACGTCCCCGGATGGAATCGCGCACCGTTCCTCCAGCAACGAACCTCCAGGAGCAGGCGTATGCGCCCTGTCCGTCTGATTGTCGGTCTGGCGACCGGCGTCGCCATGTTCGGGTGCGCCGGCATCGTCGGCAAGTTCAGCGGTCGCACCGAGGCTTGCGCGATCCTGGCGATCGGTGTGCCGGCGCCCGCGCGGATCGTCCGGCTGATCGATACCGGCACCAGCATCAACGACGACCCGGTGGTGGATTTCGTGCTGGAGATCGCGCCAGATGGCGCTCCCGTCTACCAGGCAACCGCGCGTGCGCTGGTGTCGCGCCTCGACGTGCCGGCAGTGCAGCCCGGGACGATCGTCAAGGTGAAATACGACCCCGCGGTGCCCTCGCGCGTCGCCATCGACGGGTGGCAGTGCGAGCCATGAGTCCCCTTGAATCAGCGCAAGCACCAGCCACGGTCGAAGCCGCGGACGTGGTCCACATCGTATAACGCATAACAATCCAGGGGTTCGCGCGGCATTTCTGCGGCGACCACCAGATAGGTACCCTCGTAGTGGCAGGTCAGCCAGATCGTTTGTTTGCCGGACAGCGGCCAGTGATGTGCCTTGCCGCCATCCATCGGGATCATTTCATCGGAGGTATTCGGCGCCAGGATCTGGTCCGATCGAGGGTCGGCCACGCGAAAGCCGATTCCGCTCAGACGCCCGGTCCTCGCGCCACCGTCCGCGGACAAAGGCGAAACCAGGGTCAAGCCAGGTTCATCGAGCAACGCACGCTGCTCGGTTTGCAGCACCGAGGGGCACGGAAGCTCGAAAAGCCGGGCGTTCTCCGCGGCCAGCGCGAACGCCAGCACCATCGTCAAGTTCATGCTCGGGCCTGCTGAATTCATGCTCCCGGCAAGGCCGTCGCCGGTCTCGCGATAATCCCCCGTCGCGGCCGCGTTCGCTACCTGGCGCTTTGCATGGTCGATGTCCGCGATGGCATCGCTTGTCGGCGCCGCGGCGGCCATCTGGAGCCTGCCGCCGCGGGATTACGGTAATCTGACGGCTGCCGCCGAACCCAGGCGGACGGAAACAATCACCCCGTGCACCTGGCAGGGTTCAAGCTCGAAGACGTCATCTACGCGGTCGGCGAGACCGTGGTCGCGACGGCGACCTCGCGCGACGGCGAACGCGTGGTGCTGAAGTACGTCGACAGCGATCGCCCAGCGCCGGAGCTGCTGGCGCGCTGGCGTCACGAGTTCGCCATCCTCAGTTCGATCGAATCGCCGCTGGTGATCAAGGCCATTGCGCTCGAGCTTGCCGGCCGCAGCACCGTGCTGGTCCTGGAGGACTTCGCCTCCTGCAGCCTGTCGCAACTGATCGAGCGTGGCCAGCTCGACCTGTCGGACCAGATCAATGTATCGATCCAGTTGGCGCAGGCGGTCGGCAGCGTGCACCAGCACCGCCTGATTCATGGCGATATCGCTCCGAAGAACGTGCTGGTGGATCCCGCCACGCTGGCGATCAAATTGTGCGATTTTGGCCTGGCGACGCGGCTCGACGTCCAGCCGCGGCGGTCCGACGGCGGCGCCATGGTCGGCACGCTGGCCTACATGTCGCCGGAGCAGACCGGCCGCACCAATCTCGATATCGACTATCGCAGCGACTTCTATTCGCTCGGCGCCACCCTCTACGAGCTGTACTCCGGCCGCGAGCCATTCGTCGCCAGCGACCCGATGAGCCTGCTGCACGCGCAACTTGCCAGCATGCCGGTGCCACTGCACGAGCTGGACGCAGGCATTCCCGAGCAGTTGTCGGCGATCGTGCAGAAGCTGTTGGCCAAACACCCGGACGACCGCTACCAGAGCAGCTTCGGCTTGATCCGGGACCTTGAGGCCTGCGCCGAAAGCTGGCGCCTTTACCAGCGCATCGAACGCTTTCCGCTCGGTCGCTCCGACGTGCCGGAACGCTTCTGTCTGTCGCAGAAGCTCTACGGCCGGCAGGCTGAGTGCGCCAGCATTCTCTCGGCGTTCAAGCGCGTGGTCGGCGCGGGTAGCGCCGAGTTGTTGTTGATCAGCGGCTACTCCGGAATCGGCAAGACCGCGCTGGTCAGCGAGCTGCATCGCCCGGTACTGGCGCGGCGCGGCTATCTGCTGCGCGGCAAGTGCGACCAGTACAGCCGCAACCAGCCATACACGGCGTTGATCCAGGCCTTCGGTCAGATGCTACGGGCTCTGGCCACCGAGAGCGCCGAGCGGCGGCAGTACTGGAAGAGTCGACTGGTGGATGCGCTCGGCGCCAACGCGGCGGCCATCACCGACATCATTCCCGAACTGAGCCTGTTGGTCGGCACTGCGCTGCCACTGCCGGCGTTGCCTCCGGCCGAGAGCGAACAGCGCTTCCACATCGCGTTTTCGCAGTTGGTGGTGGCGTTGGCGGCGCGCAGCCACCCGTTGCTGCTGTTCCTCGACGATCTGCAGTGGGCCGACGTATCCACCTTGCGTCTGCTCGAGTACCTGATCCGGGCCGAGGGCGAGCGCAGCGTGCTGATCGTCGGCGCCTACCGGGACAACGAGGTCCAGGCCGGCGATCCGCTGGAAATCAGCATCCGCGCGATCGAGCGCAATCAGGGCCGGATCGAGCACCTGCGCTTGGGTCCGTTGCCCGACGCCGAGGTCCGCCAGATGATCGCCGACAGCCTGCACGCCGCAGTCGAAAGCGTGGCGCCGCTGGCCGATTTGTGCATCCAGAAGACGCGCGGCAACCCGTTCTTCCTGAGCCAGTTCCTGCGCCAACTGCACCAGCAGGGCGACATCGAATACGACCGCGAGCACGGTGCCTGGCGCTGGGATCTGGCGCGCATCGACCGCCGCGGCATGACCGACAACGTGGTCGAGTTGCTGCTCGCCAAGCTGGGCATGTTGCCGCAACCGACCCAGGCGCTGATGGCGCAGGCCGCGCATCTCGGCAGTCGTTTCGACCATCGCGAGCTGATGGCCATCGGCGAGCGCGATGCAGAGGCGACTTCCGAAGTGCTCTGGCCGGCGCTGCAATCCGGCCTGCTGGTGCCGCTCGACGAAGAGTACAAGTTCGCCCAGAGCCCCGAGCGCCTGAAGGGCGCGCGCTACCGCTTCCTGCACGACCGCGTTCAGCAGGCCGCGCATGAGCTGGTGGCCGAGGATGCGCGTTCCGCATTGCGCCTGCGTTGCGGCCGCCTGCTGTTGGCGGCGAGCAGCGAGGCCGAACTCGACGAGCGGCTGTTCGTCATTCTCGAGTCCTTCAACGAAGACCTCGATCTGGTCGACGACCCGGCGGAGCGCGAGCGCCTGCTCGCCCTCAACCTGCGTGGCGGTATCCGCGCCAAGTCATCCTCGGCCTTCGATGCGGCCGTCGCTTTCCTGCGCAAGGCCGAGGCGCTACTCAGCGTCGATGCCTGGCAGAGCCAGCCCCAGCAGACGCTGATCCTGCACAAGAATCTGGCCGAAGCCGAGTACCTGGCGGGTCACTTCGATATCGCGCAGGCGCGTCTGACCGAGTTGATCGCCGCGGCACCGACGGTGACCTCGAAAGTGACGCTGTGCCTGGCGCAGGCCGACCAGATGCACATCCGCGGTCGCTTTGCCGATTCCTTCGTCGTGCTGCGCGAGGCGCTCGCCCTGCTCGGCCGTCATTTTCCGGAAACCGAGGCCGAAGCGGCCGAGCGCTTTCCGATCGAGTTCGCTGAGACCGATGCGCTGCTGGCCACGCGCAGCGAGCACGAACTGCTGACCCAGATCGAGATGGGCGATCCCGAGCGCCTGCTGGAAATGCAGGTCTACTATGGACTGGCGTACACCACCTACCAGATCAACCGCGGCGTCAGCTATGTGCTGGGCGCCTGCCGCATGGTGAGAGCGACGCTGCAGCATGGCCTGTGCGACCTGAGCTGCATCGGTTACGTCACCTATGGCACGGCCATGGCCGCCGTCGGCAAGCCGTATCCAGAGGTCCACGCCGTCGGGCGGCTGGCGCGGCGGCTTTCCGAGCAGCGCGACAACCCCTATTTCCGCCTTTCGGTCTACCAGTATTTCGCCGGCTTCTATCAGCACTGGTGCGATCCGCTGCGTGAAACCCTGCCCTGGCTGGAAGAGGGGCTGGCGATGGGCCGCGCCGGCATCAACCCGCTGGCGGCCGGGTACTGCGCCTTGCTGCGCCCGGTGAATGCATTCTTGAGCGGTGCCTCGCTCGACGACGTCGAGCTGGCAGCCGAGCAGGGATTGGCGTTTCTCCAGCGCAGCCGACAGCCGGCCACCGAGGCGATGCTGCGCTGCGGTGTTGTGCAACCGCTGGCGGCGCTGCGCGGCAAGACCCTGAAACCGCACAGCTTCGACTCCAACGAGGTGCGCGTCGGTGCCTTGCTCGGCGACGACTTCGAGACACCGTCGATCTTCCTCGCGTTCCATTGTTTCGCGATGGCGCGCCATGCCTACCTGTTCGATGCGGCGCCGGAATGGCGCCATGCGTCGAGCAAGGTGGCGATGATCGGCCAGATGATGCCGGATGGGCCGACCCTGGTCGAAGCCAGCTTCTTCCGTGCCCTCGGCTTGCTCAAGGCGGGTTTCGTCGAACCCGACGGTGTGTCCGCCGCGCTGGAAGAGGCCGCGCTGCTGCTCGGTCGATTCGAGACCTGGGCCAGCCACGCACCGGTCAACTTTCAGCACAAGGCACTGCTGATCGCCGCCGAACTCGCCCGCGTCCGCGGCGACAAGGATGCGGCCATGGATCTCTATGCGCGCGCCATCGACGCCGCCGCCGATGCCGGGTTCACCCACTGCGAGGCGCTCGGCAACGAGCTGTACGCACGCTTCTGGCTGGAGCAGCAGCAGCGCCAGTTGGCCGGCAACTTCATTCGCGAAGCCTACTTTCACTACCAGCGCTGGGGAGCGACGGCCAAGTGCAGGCAGATCGAAGCGCAATGGCCGCAGATCGTGTTCCGCGCCGTTGAACTGCGGCGCAATACGTCCAGCTCCAGCGGCAACCAGGGCGGCGTCTCGGCTTCGGTGGGCACGCTCGATCTGTATTCCTTGCTCAAGGCCAGCCGCGTGCTGTCGCAGGAGGTGCAGCTCGAAGCGCTGCTGCAGAAGCTGCTCGGAATCGTGCTGGAGAACGCCGGCGCCGAGTACGGCGCGATCGCGTTGTGCGAGGACGACACACTGGTGGTGGAGGCGGTCGGGCGCCTCAGCGAAGGCGTGATGGTCGACTACGATCGCGTCGATCGAGTGGCCGACCACGGCCTCAAGCTGCCCATCGAGATGCTGGAACATGTGCTGGCGACGCGGTGCCTGCAGGTGCTCAACCATCCGGCCGACGACCTCCGATTTGCTCACAGCGACTATCTGTCGGCGCGCCGACCCAAGTCCGTGCTGGTGCTGCCGGTGATGAATCAGGGGCGGATGGTGGCGTTGATCTACGTCGAGAACAACCTGCTGGAAGGCGCCTTCACCGAGCGCCATGTCAAGACGCTGGAGCTGCTCGGTGCGCAGGCGGCAATCTCGCTCGTCAATTCGCGCAACATCGAGAACCTCGAACGCAAGGTCGTCGAGCGCACCGAGGAATTGCGTCGGATGAGCATGAAGGATGGTCTGACCGGCATCGCCAATCGGCGCAGCTTCGATGAACGCCTGGCCGGCGAATGGCGGCGCAGCCAGCGCGGCGGCAAGCCGCTGTCGCTGCTGATGATCGACATCGACCATTTCAAGCGCTACAACGACCATTATGGCCACGTCGAGGGCGACCGCTGCATCCGCGCCGTGGCCAGCGCACTGGCGGCCTGCTTCAGCCGCAACACGGATCTGGTGGCGCGCTACGGCGGCGAAGAGTTCGCCGCGATCCTGCCGGACACCGATGCACAAACGGCGCTCTGGCTGGCGCAGACCTGCGTCGCGGAAATCTCCAATCTGGAGATTGCGCACCACCAGAACTCCGCCAGCCAACGGGTCAGCATCAGCATCGGTCTGTGTAGCGTGATCGTCGATGCAGAGCTCACGCCGGAACTGCTGGTCACCCGCGCCGACCAGGCCCTGTACGACGCCAAGCGCGCTGGTCGCAACCGCGTGTGCACGTGGTCGGCGGGTGTTGATCGGGTGGGAGACGGATTCAGGTGAGCGTTTTCCCGTTGGGTACAGCGCTTGCGCCGCTGCCGTACCATCACGAGGTGGTCGCCTACCTCAAGCAGCACGAGGTCGATACCTGGACCTGGGCCGCCTCACTCGCGGCGCAGGAGCGCCATGTTCAGGAGATTCGCGAGCAACTGCTGCGCGAAAGCTATCGGCTGACGCCAGAGTCGCACCCTCAGCCGTATCGATTGTGCGCGTTGGCCATGCAGCGGCTGGGGATCGACGCGCCGGTCACCATCTACCAGGCCAACGATCCCGCCAGCGGCATGAATGCCATGCTCTGTCACCTGCCCGGTCAGGTGCACCTGATGCTGCAGGGCGCATTGCTCGAGCGCTTGTCCGAGGACGAACTTCTGGCCCTGCTGGGACACGAACTGGCTCACCACCTTCTGTGGTCGCTGGCCGACGGCGAATTCCTGATCGCCGACCGCATCCTGCACCACACCATCGCCGATCCTGCCGCCGCGCCGAGCCACACCGAAACGGCGCGACTCTATCGGCTGCATACCGAGGTCTACGCCGACCGCGGCGGCGCCGTGGCGGCGCAGGCGTTGGAGCCGCCGCTGCGCACGCTGGTGAAGGTGCAGACCGGGATCGCCAGCGTCGATGCTGCCGCCTACCTGCAGCAGGCGCGCGAACTGCTGAGCGCCGAGATGGGCGTTTCGCGCGGGCAGTCGCACCCGGAGTCCTATCTGCGGGCACAGGCGCTGGACCTGTGGTGGCGTCAGGACCCGGGCGCCGACGACTGGTTGCAGCGACGCATCCGCGGGCCGCTCGACATGACGCGGTTGGACCTGACCGCGCAGGCGCGCCTGGTGCAGATCACGCGCGACCTGTTGTCGCACTTTTTCGCCGACCCGACGCTGCACGCCGAGCCGCTGCTGACCCAGGCGCGCGAGTTCTTTCCCGACTGGGTGCCCGCAGCGGCGCGCGTGCCGCTACCCGACCTCGGTCCGGCCGTCATCGGCGACAGCGTGCGCGACTACCTGCACAGCGTGCTGCTCGACCTCGCCCTGGCCGACCCCGACCTGCGCGAAGCGGCCCTGCGCCGCGCCCTCAAGGTGGCCGATGAACTCGGCAGCGGCAGCGTGTTTCTCGAGACCCTGGCGCGCGACGCCGGGCTCGGCAAACGCGAGTTGGCCAAACTCAACAAAACCCTGGCCAGGGATGCTGGCCGGTGAACGCGCCCTCGATCGAAAACGGCGAATCGGCCGGGCCTGCCGCCGACCTCGCCGCCCTGTTGGCGGAAATCGGCGGCAACGCCCTGGCGATCGACGACGTGCTGCACCTCTCGCTGCCGTTGTTGCGCGAGGTCGCGCAGTTGCACCTGCAAGGCCGGGTCGCCGCGCTGGCGCCGCCCGACATCCTGCTCGGCGCCGGTCGCCGCTTGCGTTTGCGCCAACCCGAAGGCCAGTTGCCGCGCCAGCGCATCGAAGCGGTGCGCGCGTTGCAGCCGCATCCGGGCTCGGGCCTCAACGTGGTCGGTCGGGTGCAGCTGACCCGTGATTCCGAATCGGGCGTGTGGGTGGACAACCTGGAAGTCCAGGAGGAGCGGTCGCAGACGCCACGGCAACCGGTTTACCTGCCCGGTTTCGGCAGTTGGGAACTGGCATTGGGCCACCACGACGAGATCACCGACCTGTTCCTGCTGGGTCAGATACTGGCCTGCCTGGCCTGCGGCCTGGACTTCGACGATGTCGCCGACCTGCGCCGCTTCGCCGCGCACCGGCGCAATCTGTTCCATCTGCAGCCGCGCCTGAACCCGGTGCTGGCCAGCGTCATCGCCGAGATGACCGCACTCAACCGCCACGATCGCGCCACCGACCTGGCCGAGATGGTGCACCGGCTCGAGACCTGGCGCGAGCAACCCGCGGCGCTTGATGTGGACCGCGTGCTGGCCGACACCCAGGGCACCCGCCCGCGCCGGGTGGCAGTACTGTCGCACCTGCGCGATCGCCTGTTCGATCTCTCGCGGCGCAACCGCCTGCTGCATTTTCGTCCGACCCAGGGCAGCGTCAACCTGACCATGGCCAGCGTGCCGCTGGTCCTGCAACAGGAAAGCATCAAGGCCGGGGATCTGTGTGCCTGGGGCGGGGCTTTCGCGGAAGACGTGCTGTCCTGCAAGCCGCTTTCGCTGCAGCGCTGGCTGCGTTTCGAAGATCAGCCCTACCTGCCGACCACGCTCGATCGGATCGTGCAGGACACGCGGCGCGACCGCGCCGAATTCGGATTCAGTCATCTGCGTCTGGTGTTGGCCTTTCTGCGCTGGCACAACCTCAAGGAAGCGCCTGCGGAGCGCATCGTTTCGCCGCTGCTGTGGCTGCCGGTGGAGCTGGTGAAAAAGAAGGGCGTACGCGACCGCTACCTGTTGCAGTGCGAGGACGAGGAAGCCGAGTTCAACCCAGCGCTGCGCCACTACCTGCGCCAGCTCTACGACATCCGCTTGCCGCAGACGGTGGACCTGAAAGTCACGACGGTGGAGGCCATCCACGCCGATCTTCAGGCGCAGATCCGGCGCAGCGAACCGGGCGTCGAGCTGCGCCTGCAGTCGCGGCCGGCGATCGAGCTGATCCAGCAGAAGGCGGTGCAGCACCTGCGCCAGTTCCAGCGCCGCCGCAGTCGGCCGTCGCAGGTTCGGCCGTCCGGTCGCCCCGAGTTCAGCTACGCTGCCGACGATTTCCGTCCGCTCGGCCTCGCCTTGTTCCGCGAGCGCGTGTTGCCGAGCCCGCTGCCGCTGCGCGACGCGCTGGCCAGCAAACCGTTGCCGCGAATGCCGCAGATGGCCGGCGTCGGCGTCGCCGAGCGCAGCACCTACAGCGTGGCGCGCGACGATGGCCACCGCTACGCCTGGGATCTGGACCTGACCCAGGTGACCCTGGCCAACTTCAACTACAAGAAGATGTCGCTGGTGCGCGACTACGCCGAACTGATCGAGCAACAGCCGGAAAACGCCGCCTTCGATCGGCTGTTTTCGATCGACCCGCGACCGCTGGAGAGTGCCGCGCCGGCGCCGTTGCCGGTGGCAGAACAATGGAATGTGGTCGCCGCCGACGCCACCCAGGCGCAGGCCGTCGGCCTCGCGCGCAGCGGTCGCAGCTTCATCATCCAGGGGCCGCCCGGCACCGGGAAATCGCAGACCATCACCAATCTGATCGCCGACCATGCAGCGCGTGGCCAACGCGTGCTGTTCGTCTGCGAAAAGCGTGCGGCCATCGACGTCGTGTTCCATCGCCTCAAGCAGTGCGGGCTGGACGACCTGTGTTGCCTGATCCACGACTCGCAGGGCGACAAGAAGGCCTTCGTCGCCGATCTGCGTGGCTGCTACGAGCGCTGGGTCGCCGCGCCGGTGCAGCGGGAGGCATTGGCGACGGCACGCGAGGACACGCTGGCGGCGCTGCAGGCGCAGTTGCGGCGGATCGAACAGTACGAGGCCCTGCTGGCGTCGGCGCCGGCGCCATTGGCCTGTCGCGTGCGCGACCTCGTTCGCCGCCTGGCCGAACTGCCACCCGCGCCCGAAGGCGTGGCGCCCGAGGTGCGCGAGCGGCTGCCCGATTTTGCCGTCTGGAGCGCGCAGCGCGAACTCACCGCGCGCATCCAGCGCAGCGTGCACCAGCGCCTTGGCGCCGCCAGCCTGGCACAGCATCCATTCCGCTGGCTGAGCGGCGAGGCGCTGGCCGACCCGCTCGCCATCGGTCGCATCAAGGCGGTGCTCGACGATCTGGAAAACGGGTTGGCGCCACTCGAGGACCAGCTCGATGCGGGGCTTTGCTGGCTGTGCGCGGACACGCCGTTGGTGGCTGCCGCCGAACTGGCTGGCTTGCAGCGCGAGTGGGTGGACAGCGGTCTGGCTCGGCACGCAGACCTGCTGGCCGGCAACGCCGGCGCCGTGCAGGCGCTGCACAAGCGGCGCGGCGAACTGCGCGACCTGGCCGACGCGCATGACAGCGCCGGCGCGGCGACTGCGAACTGGCGCGAGCCGCTGGCGGAAACCGACGCCGAAGCCGCGTACGCGCTGGCGAAACGGCTGGAGCCGAACCTGCTGCGCTGGCTGCAGCCGGCCTGGTGGAAGCTGCGCGCGGAGATCGCGCGACGCTACGATTTTTCGCGGCACGCCGTGGCGCCGACGCTGGTCAGCGTGCTCGCCGGACTGTTGGCGCAGCAAGCCGCGGCCCGCGCCGTGTTGCGCGCTCGACGCCTGCTCTGCGCCCATTACGCCTGTACCGATGTCGACCGTTTCCTGGCGGCCGTGGACACGCTTCAGGCGCGTCGCGGCAATCACGCACTGCTGGACCGATGGCTGGTCAGCCTTGCCGGCGCCGACAACCCGCTGGCGGTGGCCGAACGCGATGCACTGACCGGCGCGGCACTGGTGCGCATCCAGTCGCGCGCTGCCGACGCACTGTCGCTGCCGGACAATCTGAGCATCGGCGCACTGGCGGAAGCCCTGCGCGACCTGCGCGAGAACCTCGAAGACCTGCCCGACCTTTTGCCGATGTTGCGCGCCATGCACCAGGCCGGTCCGGCCTTTGCCGAACTCATCAGCACGCAGGCACACGCGCCCGATGTGCTGGAAGCGCTGGTGGCGCAGGAGGCGCTGGCGAGGATTCAGCGCGAAGCGCCCGGTTTGGCGCAGTTCGACGGTCCGACGCTGGCGCGGACGGTGGCCGCTGTCGCCGCCGCCGATGCCCGCCTGCTCGACCAGAACGCGGCATTGGTGCGCGCCACGCAGCAGCAGAAATTCCTCGACAATGTGCGCCGCGCCTCGTTGTCCGCCACCCAGCTCGACGCCGCCGGCAAGGAGTTCAAGCGGCGCTATTCCACCGGGCGGCGCGAGCTCGAGCACGAGTTCGGCAAGAGCATGCGTTATCGCTCGATCCGCGAGATCGCGGGAGGCGATTCGGGCCTGGTGGTGAACGACCTGAAACCGATCTGGCTGATGAGCCCGCTGTCGGTGTCGGATACCCTGCCGTTGGCAGCCGACCTGTTCGACGTGGTGATTTTCGACGAAGCCAGTCAGATCCCGGCCGAGGACGCGGTGCCGGCGCTCAGTCGCGCGCGCCAGAGCGTGGTCGTGGGCGACGAGATGCAACTGCCGCCGACCAGCTTCTTCAGCGCCGGCGGCGATGCCGAGGACGACGAAGTGATCGCCGAGGAGGACGGCGAGCGCATCGCCATCACCCTCGACGCCGACAGTCTGCTCGCCCAGGCGGCGCGCAAGCTGCCCGCCACGCTGCTGGCCTGGCACTACCGCAGTCGCCACGAGGCGCTGATCAGTTTCTCCAACGCTGCCTTCTACGATGGCCGCCTGGTCACCATCCCCGACCGCCGGCTCGACCAGATGCAGGACGCCCTGCTGCCGCGCAGCGCGGACCAGGACGATGCCGGTTGTGCCGGCGTGGAGGCGCTGCTGGCCACGCCGATCAGCTTCCACGCGGTGGCCGATGGCCTTTACGAGGACCGTCGCAATCTGCCCGAAGCGGCCTACATCGCCCGCCTGGTGCGTGAACTGTTGCGCCGCGACAGCGGCCACAGCATCGGCGTGGTCGCGTTCTCCGAGGCGCAACAAGGCGAGATCGAAGCGGCACTCGAAGCACTGGCGGCGAGCGACGCCGAGTTCGCCGGCGCGCTCGAGCGCGAATACCAGCGCGAGCACGACGATCAGTTCATCGGTCTGATCGTCAAGAACCTGGAGAACGTGCAGGGCGACGAGCGCGACGTGATCATCCTCAGCATTTGTTACGCCCCCGGCCGCGACGGCCGCATGCTGATGAACTTCGGGCCGATCAACCAGCGTGGCGGCGAAAAGCGCCTCAACGTGATCTTCAGTCGCGCCAGGCACCGCATGGCCGTGGTCTCGACCATCCGCGCCGATGCGATCACCAATGTTCACAACGACGGCGCCGCGGCGCTCAAGGCCTTCCTGCAATACGCCGAGGCCAGCGCGCGCGGCGAGATCGAACGCTCGCAGGCGGTGCTCGGCACGCTCAATCCCGGCGCCCGGCAGGCCTTCGCCAGCCAGCCGCCGCCCGATGCGACACGCGCGGCGCTCGCCGCGGCGCTGCGCGCGCGCGGCCACGTCGTGCGCGAACACGTCGGCCGCTCCAGCTTCCGTTGCGACCTCGCCATCGTCGCGCCCGACGGCAGCGGTTACGCACTGGCGGTGCTGCTCGATCCACCCGGTCAGGCTGAGGACCCGCACCAGCGCTACGTGTTCCGACCGGCGATCCTGCGCGCCTTCGGTTGGCGCGTAGTCGACCTGCCTTGCCTGGACTGGCTGCGCGACCCGGCTGCGGTGCTGGCGCGCATCGAGGCGCAGTTGGCCGGCGACGACGAAGCTGCGCTGGACGATCTTGCGCCCACAGCACCGCTGCCGCATTCATCGGTACCAGTGCCGCTCCCGAGCACCGCCGCCGCGGCCGATGCCACGCGCTCGCTGGTGTTCGACGAGGGCAGTTCCAGCAAGTTCTGGCGCATTGCCCGCCACGGCGCCGAGCTGATCGTCAGCTTCGGTCGTATCGGCAGCAAGGGCCAGTCGCTGGCCAGGCGCTACGACACGGCAGAACGCGCCGAGCGCGAGATGCACAAGCTGGTGGAGGAAAAACGGCGCAAGGGTTATCTCGATGGCGCGGACTGAAGCCGCCTGACGCAGCGAACACTGCGTCAGGGACTCGAGCCGAGGCGTCGCCGATCAGAACATGCGCCAGCTGACTTCCAGCCCGTACATGCGCGGCGGCGTGATCGTGCCCACCGGCGTGCCGAGCACACTCACGCCCTGGCCGCCGATGCTGCGCACGTACTGCTCGTCGGTCAGGTTGTTGATGTACAGCGCCGCGCCCCAGCTCTGACCGGGCGCGGTCCAGCTCAGCCGTGCGTTGGTGTACTGGGTCTCCTCGCCAACGTCGTAGCCGGTGTAGCTGCCGCAGGTGCCCTGGAACAGCGAGTCGTTGTTGCAGCGGACTTCGCCGCGATAGGCGTATTGCAGGTTGAACGCCATGCTGCCGGCGGTCGCCAGTTGCCACTCGTAGTTCACGCCGGCGGCGAACGACCATTCGGGTTCGCCGGTCGGCTGGCCGGACAGATCGATGCCGCTGGCGGTCTGCGCCGAATCGTCGAATTGCGAATCGATGTACGCGACGCTGAGGTTCAGGGTCAGGCCGCGGGTGGGCTTCCACAGCCACTCGACGTCGACGCCGTCGGCGCTCTGGTCGGTGCTTTGCACCAGGTACTGCGGGATGCCGCCGGGTGTGGTCGCCGGCACCAGCGCCAGCGACTGCCGATCCGAATACGCGTAGTGGAACACCGAGGCGTTCAGCACCATGTTGACCGACGGAAAGGCATTCTTGACCCCGAGTTCGTAGTTCCAGACCTCCTCGGGTGCGTACTCGGAGTCGATCTGCACGCCGTCATTGCCGCCCGCCTTGTAGCCCTTGCTGACCGACAGGAAGCCCATGGTGTCGTCGCTGAACTGGTAATCGGCGACCAGGCGTGGGCTCAAGTCGTCCCAGCCGCCGTCGCGCTTGACCGGTACGCCCACCGCGTTGGGGAACACGATGTTGTTGCGCAGCACGAACAGCAGTTCCGGCGGAATCGCACCGATCAGGCCCATCGCCGTGAGTTCGAAGATCTGCTGGTCGAGTTCGTCGGCCGTGCGCGGCCGATTGAACCACCTGAAATCCTTGCTGTCGTCGGTGTAGCGCAAACCGCCGGTGAGATTCAGGCGATCGGTCACGTGCCAGATCACGTCTCCGAACACGGCGAACGAGTCCGACCTCATCTGGTTGTCGATCTGTTCGCTGTAGGGATGACCGAGGAAATGCTGGGCCAGGCCGAACGCGGCCAGCGCGGCGTCGGTGCAGGCCAGCGGACCGCCGCAGGGGCCAGCGGCGCCCTGGTTGAACAGCAGTGTGTCGATGGTGTTGGTCGAGCTGTTGACGATGTTCGACTGGCGGCCTTCCTCGCGATAGAAGCTGGCGCCGGCGACCCAGTCGATGCTCTCGTTGGCGCCGGCGAACTTGAACTCCTGGTAATAGGTGCGCCCGTTCTGGGTGACGCCGCTGTCAAGGTACAGGAAGGGATTGTTGCTGCCGTCCTGATCCTCGAAATGGTCGAGGGCGGATTCGGAAAACGCGGTGGTCGAGGTGAACGTGGCCCAGTCGAAGTCGCTGCTCAGTGCCAGGGTGCCGCCATCGTAGCCCTTGGTCTGGCGACCGTTCGGCGTGTCGTTGTAGATCGGCACGTCGCGCGGATCCCGGTAGGTGGCCGGGTCCGGCGGAAACGGCGCGCGCTGGCTGCTGTTGCTGAGGAAGGGCAGCACGCCGATTTGCAGGCGCTGCGGTTCCTTGAGCTGTTCGTGGTCCCAGGAGAGCTGCATCTCCCAGTTCTCGCTGAGGTTGCCGCCGACCACCATGCGCACGCCCTCCTGGCGATCCAGCGCGTAGTGACGGTCGGTGCCGGCGTCGCGCGCCCAGCCATCGCTGCGATTGACGAGCCCGCTGACCCGCAGGCCGAGGTTCTCGGTCATCGGCACATTCAGCAGCGCATCGACATAGCGCTGGCCGTCGTTGCCGATGCGCAGCGTCGCGTCGGCCTCGGTATCGAGGTGCGGTCGGTTGGTGACGATCGAGATCGCACCCGCGGCGGTGTTGCGCCCGAACAGCGTGCCCTGCGGCCCCTTCAGCACCTCGATGCGTTCGACATCGTGGAAAGCCAGCAGCGAGCCGCCGCCATTGGTCTGGTAGACGCCGTTGACGTAAATGCCGACTGCACGGTCGATGCCCATGCTGAAGCCTTCGGTGCTGATGCCGCGGATCGAGAATCCAGGCTGTGTCTTGTCGAAGGCATCCACGTTGAGCCCGGGGACGAAGCGGCTGATTTCGCTGAGGTCCGACGCGGCGAGGTTCTGGATCTGCTCGTCGCCGACCACGGTCAGCGCGATCGGCACCTGCTGCAGTTCCTGGGTACGGCTCTGCGCGGTGACGGTGACGGCCTCGAGTTGGGTGTCGTCGTCGCCGGCGACAGGCTCACGGTCGCCCGCGCCCTGGGCAAAGATGTGTGTCGGTGCGGCAGCGATTGCCAGGATCAACGCGCTGGCCAGCGCACGGCGATTGGTGCTGAGTGTCATGGTCTCCCCCCGGAGTTGCCGGCCGGCGCGGCAGTGCCCCGCGGTCGGCCTGATTGGAATGCGTCGCATCTCCGCGAGACTAGCGCGCGGATGAAGCCGGCGTCACCGGGGGATTACCTCGCGTGGTTTATCCCGAGCGTCCGGTTTCACCAGAGCGTCCGGTGACCTTGAACCTCGTCATTGCGAGCGCGGCGAAGCAATCCAGTGACCCTTCTTTGCTCTGATTCCGCAGTCAGAAAACCAAGCAGAGACACTGGATTGCGTCGCCGCACTCGCAATGACGAAACGCTTCACCCGCGCAGCGCATCAATCACTTACGCCATGGGTTGATGGAAAGCCGTCAGCGGAACACGATTAGCACCACGATCCCGGCCAGAATCGCCAGACCGATGGCGCCACCCAGAATCGCCATGCGCTGCAACGACTTCTGGTTGTTGCTGTTTTCGTGATCCTTTGAAGCCAGAATCTTGCTCATGGCAGGGCATCCGGAGGTGCGGGCGAGCTCAGCGGTCGCGGACGTCGCGGTCGGGCGCGTCGCGTGTGCATGGAGGTCCAGCGTGGAATCCTCTGCGGCGCGTGTCAAGTGCGCCGATCCTCATGCTGGATCAGAGCCGCGCTTGATTCCGCGCCGATCGTCCCCACTGAAACGGCCTGCAGTCGATTCTTGCTCCGCCTGCCGGCCTCTCGGCCCCCCGAAGCGTATTCGGGTAGACTCGCGGCCCCCGTATTCTCCCACTTTGCCCCATCTCCCCACATGTTCAATGCCCTTCTGACCCGGATCTTCGGTAGCCGCAACGACCGCGTGATCCGCGGCATGCGCAAGACGGTGGCTCGCATCAACGAGCTCGAACCCAGCTTCCAGGCACTGAGCGACGAGGAGCTGCGCGGCAAGACCGATGAATTCCGCAAGCGCCTGGCCGCCGGTCAGACCGAGGACCAGTTGCTGCCCGAGGCCTTCGCGGCGGTGCGCGAGGCGTCCCGGCGCACGCTCGGACTGCGCCACTACGACGTGCAGTTGATCGGTGGCATGGTGTTGCACCAGGGCAAGATCGCGGAAATGCGTACCGGCGAGGGCAAGACGCTGGTGGCGACATTGCCGGTGTACCTGAATGCGCTGCCTGGCAAGGGCGTGCATGTGGTCACCGTCAACGATTACCTGGCCCGGCGCGACGCCGCCTGGATGAGTCCGGTGTACGCCGCGCTTGGCATGAACGTCGGCGTCATCGTGCCCGGACAGAGCATGGAGTCCAAGCGCCAGTCGTATGCGTGCGACATCACCTACGGCACCAACAACGAATACGGATTTGACTATCTGCGATCGAACATGGCGTTCCAGCCGGCGGAGCGTTTGCAGCGCGGGCTGCACTACGCGATCGTCGACGAGGTCGACTCGATCCTGATCGACGAAGCGCGCACGCCGTTGATCATCTCGGGCCCGGCCGATGAATCGCCCGACCTCTACCTCAAGATCAATCGCATCGCTCCGCTGCTGCGGCGGCAGAAGTCGGAGGAAGACGACGGCGACTTCTGGGTCGACGAGAAGCAGAAGCAGGTGCATCTGTCGGAACAGGGCATGGGCCAGATCGAGCAGATCCTGGCGCAGAACGGCATCATCAAGCCCGACGAAAGCCTCTACGACGTGCAGAACCTTGCCGTCGTCCACCACCTCAACGCGGCGCTGCGCGCCAACCATTTGTACCAGCGCGATGTCGATTACATCGTCCGCGATGGTGAGGTGGTGATCGTCGACGAGTTCACCGGGCGCACGCTGCCCGGCCGTCGTTGGTCGGACGGCCTGCACCAGGCCATCGAAGCCAAGGAAAACGTGCCGATCCAGCGCGAGAACCAGACGCTGGCGTCGATCACCTTCCAGAACTTCTTCCGCATGTACAAGAAGCTGGCCGGCATGACCGGCACGGCCGACACCGAAGCCTACGAGTTCCAGAGCATCTACGGGCTGGAGGTGATCGTCATTCCGACGCACCGGGCGATGATCCGCAAGGATGCCACCGACCTCGTGTTCCTCACGCGCAAGGACAAGTTCGACGCCATCATCGAGGACATTCGCGAACGGCGCGCCAAGCTGCAGCCGGTGCTGGTCGGCACCACGTCGATCGAGACCAGCGAACTGCTCGCCGGCATGCTCAAGAAGGAAGGCATTTCGCACGAGGTGCTGAACGCCAAGCAGCACGAGCGTGAGGCCCACATCGTCGCCCAGGCTGGTCGGCCGGGGGCGGTCACCATCGCCACCAACATGGCCGGCCGTGGCACCGACATCGTGCTCGGCGGCAGCCTCGACGCCGAACTGCATGGGCTCGGACCCGAGGCCACCGATGCGCAGAAAGAGGCAGTGCGCAACGAGTGGAAGCTGCGTCACGAAGCGGTGCTGAAGTCCGGCGGATTGCACATCATCGGTACCGAGCGCCACGAGTCGCGACGCATCGACAACCAGTTGCGTGGCCGCTCGGGCCGTCAGGGCGATCCGGGCTCCAGCCGTTTCTATCTGGCCTTCGAAGACAGCCTGATGCGCATCTTTGCATCCGATCGCCTGGCGTCGTTGATGCAGCGCCTGGGGATGAAGGAGGGCGAGTCGATCGAACATCCGCTGGTCAACCGAGCGATCGAAAATGCCCAGCGCAAGGTCGAAGCGCACAACTTCGACATCCGCAAACACCTGCTGGATTTCGACGACGTCGCCAACGACCAGCGCAAGGTGATCTACGAACAGCGCAACGAGATCATGGATGCCGGCGATGTCCAGGAAACCCTGGTGTCGGTGCGCCAGGACGTGGTGCGTTCGATGGCGAGTCCGCATGTGCCGCCGGATTCGATCGACGAACAATGGGATCTGGATGGGCTGAAGCGCAGCTTCGCCGACGACCTCGGCGTCGAGATCGAACCGCGCAACTGGGTCAAGGACGATCCCGATCTCAACGCCGAGGGCCTGGTCGAAAAGGTCATCGAGGCGGTCGATCGCCACTTCCGCGAGCGCGAGGCGCTGATGGGCTCGGAAATCACGCGGATGGCCGAAAAAGCCATCTTGCTCAACGTGCTCGACAGCTCCTGGAAAGACCATCTGGCGCGCATGGACTACCTGCGCCAGGGTATCCATCTGCGCGGTTATGCGCAGAAGCAGCCGAAACAGGAGTTCAAGCGCGAAGCCTTCGAGTTGTTCCAGCAACTGCTGGAAAAGGTCAAGAGCGAGACCATCCGCATGCTGGCGCGAGTGCGCGTGCGCAGCGAGAACGACCTCGAAGAAGCCGGACAGCAACAGCGTCGCCAGGCGCCGCCGCTGCAGTACCAGCACGCCGACGCTGGCACGCTGGGTGTCGACGACGAAGCCGCACAGGCCCAGGGACTGGCTGCAGCGGGCTGGGACGCCGCCGACGAGGGTGGCGTGCGAGCGAGCCAGACGATTCGTTCTGGCGAAAAAGTCGGTCGCAACGATCCCTGTCCGTGCGGTTCCGGCAAGAAGTACAAGGCTTGCCATGGCAAGCTCGACTGACCGATTGCGCTTGCCCGTCGGGCAAGCGCAATCGATGTTGCGGTCTGCGCGCGCAGTTCTATTGCAGGAGCGACGTGTACGTCGCGACGCGGACCTCGCACCATGTCGGGTGAGGTCGGCTTCCCGCTGTTGGTGCGCTTATTCGCGCATCAAACTGGTGCGACCATGCGGACTGCCTTTTTGTCCGCAAAGGACGCAAAGGACGCAAAGGACGCAAAGGACGCAAAGGACGCAAAGAGAGCCAAGAACCAAGGTGTTGATGTTCTGCTGGCTTTGCTTTCCTTTGCGTCCTTAACGGAAAAGTTTTTCTTTCAGATACTTGCGTTATGTTTGGTGAGAGTCCCGGTCGCCCCTGTCGGTGCGCTTATTCGCGCAAAGAAC